>Ga0315298_1010790_pt1 | contig 10908 bp, 16 predicted proteins | sample WHS_1_MG_FD_203077 | JGI IMG/M metagenome (GOLD analysis project Ga0315298, IMG submission 203077) | Extremophilic microbial mat communities from Washburn Hot Springs, YNP, Wyoming, USA - WHS_1_MG | ecosystem: Environmental > Aquatic > Thermal springs > Hot (42-90C) | place: USA: Wyoming...
TCGGAAATATGACGATGTGAAGGTCTATGAACTTACCGACTTCATACCTGGCAAAAGCGCAACGAGAAGATGGATACCAACTCTTGAGATATTCCTCCAGAGAGGATTTGACTTTGACTCGGTTTATATAGTCAATCAAAAAGAGTTTGACCTATATACAGAAGGTCCTCCTCTGCCAATAACCAAAGCCAACGAACCGACAAATAAAAGTTTGCCCCTTAAAGCTAATCTTTCAGAAGCAATGTTAAGGTTTCTGGGATGGTAAGTTTTTTGTTGCCAACAATAAACTAAAGAAAGGGTAATTATCCCAAAAACAAACCAATTAATGGCAAACCAAGAGCTTATTGATTATATAAACCAAAGCAGAGAGCAGGGAATTAGCGACGAAGAAATAAAAAGGGCGCTTTTGGATGCCGGCTGGCAGGAAAATGATATTGCGCCCTATTTTTATTCTCAAGGAAGCCTGCCCGCTACCCCAACTCCTATTGCGCCATTTCCTTCTTTCGGTAATTTTCTCAAGCAAACATTAAAATCATTCAGTTCTGATCTACACAAATTTGGTTTAATCTTAATACCTCCGCTGATTGTTTCTCTTGTCGTCACTTTACTTACCCTAAAGACAAAACCTAATACACTTTTACTCGTTGTATTTTTCGGCTTAAATGGATTAATAACCTACCTTTCCTATTTAGCTATTCTGGCTTTCATCTCTAAAGACAACGCTTTGTCTACAGCCGAATCATATAAAACCGGCTTAAAAATGTTTTTCCCGTTCATTTGGATATCAATCCTGGCGGGATTTGCTAGTTTGGGAGCATTTATTCTCCTTATAGTCCCTGGCATTATTGTAGCTTCCAGACTGGCTTTAGCGCCCTTCACACTCTTTACAGAAAATAAAAGGGGTCTTTCGGCTCTAATTCAAAGTTGGCACTATGTAAAAGGCAAAACCGGAAAAGTTATCGGATTTGGTATCCTATTTGGTATTTTGCTTGCCATTACCATCAGTAATTTAAATATCCTAATGGGTGTCCCTCCCGGTCAAGGTCTAAAAGCCTATCCCTATTTCCCACCGCAAACATCATTAATAAAAAGCTTAATAAGTCTAATCGTTTTTTACCTTTCTTATTATATTCTCCTGCCTCTCTTCTCTTATAAACTCTTTCTCTCGTTGAAAGCTCAAAAGCCGGAACCCTTAAGCCTCGAAGAGGAGCAAAAAACTAAAAAGAAAATCCTGATTTTTACAACTATAGGAATCTTGGCTTTAATTGCCTTAGCAGTTCTTGGCGGCTTCTTGTTGACCAAGTTTCTAACCGGTCTTAAGCCTGTCTCATCAGTTCAGCCGACGCCAGTTTTAACTCAACCTGCCACCGTTCCTCAAAATCAATTAAGTCCAAGCGAAGTCTATATCGCTTATCGTAGAGATTTTGATAAAGCAAACAGCTTTGACGAGCTTCTAGCAACGGCTTCTAAATATTTAAGCAAAGACCAGATAGAGGAAATAAAGAATACACCTACCATTCAGAGAGAAATGGCATTTAAATTGGTTAAATCAATATTTGCTGGCAGTGGAACAATAAATGATATAAGAATCGTCAACCAGGAAATCGGCGTAAATACCGCGACATTATCGCTGGAAACTATAAAAAATCCTAATCTTAAAGGCGCGGCATCAATGGTATTAGAAGACGGGGCTTGGAAAGTTGATTTAGAAAGTTGGAAAACTACTTACCGATAAATCAAAAAGTGGTTGAATTATACAAAGATTCTCCATTACCGGCAACTAAAACCATCAAATCAACAATTACAAATTTGCCTCTTAGCGCTAATCTCAGAGGTAATATTGAGGTTCTTTGGTCTGTATAAATAGGAATTCCCCCAAAACCCAAAAAGCCCAGCTGGGCTTTTTGGGTTTTGGGTTCTAATTACTTTACTTCGCCAACTCCGCAATCTTCGCCAAACCTTCCCTGAAAGCGGTTCAGATATTCACTTCATGAGCCTGAGAAACCGCATTACGGAAAGTTCGGCATCTCGCAGAATTTTTCTTAACAGACCGCGGCTTATAGTTTTATAATCAGGAATCGTCACTGATTTCTTGCCCGGGCAACTTAAACGAATATGGCTGCCGCGCCGACGAACCTCGCGATAGCCAATCTTGCTTAACGTTTTGATAACTTCTCTGCCAGAGATGACGGGAAGATTAGGCATGACGGTTATTACAGAGTTATTGTATGAAAACTCAACTCCCGGGGACGATAATTCTTAAGGAGTTCTCTGTTTTCTTTTTCTTCCAGCACCAATTTAATCACTTCGCGAATATTCTTCAATGCTTCGTCCAATGTCTTCCCCTGGCTATAGCAACCCTCCAAAATTGGGCATTCTATTACATAGAAACCGTCCTCGTCTTTTTCGACAAACAAAGGGAGCTGAACTCCGCGATATTTTGTAGTATAAGTTCCAGCCATGACTTGATTGTAGCAACTTACGGAAGCCGGGTCAAATCACAAAACCAATTCCGCCATTTTTGATAAATCTTCCCTAAACATTGGCTCCCAATTGATGTTACGCAAAATTGCAGCTGGGTGATAAGTAATTAAAATCTTGCGAGTTGACCCTCTAGAACCATCAGGTAGAGGAGAGCCGCTTCTTTCTATAACCTTGCCGCGGTTTTCAGCCATTGTGCCTTCAATACCAAGACCTAACATCGCGACTCGTCCGAGCAAAACAATCAGCCTTGGGTCAACGACTTCAATTTCCTTCTCCAATGCCGGTCTAAATTTTTCTATCTCTTTAGGCGATGGAGTAATAGTATTGCCTAAAGCATCTCGCGGCCGGTATTTTACAACGTTGGTGATATAAAAATCGGTCCTTTGCCAGCCAAGCATTTCAAGGGTGGAATTAAGCAGCTTACCAGCTCGACCAACAAACGGCTTGCCCAGCCGCTCTTCATCAGGTCCTGGCGCCTCGCCAATCATCATAATTTCAGCGTCCGGCGAACCGTCATAAAACACCAAAGTTCTTCCCGGATAGGCCTTTCTTATAGCGTTAAATATCAGCTCTAGCTTTTGATTTTTATCCATTTCTTTGTTATTCTATCACTAGCAATATCCTATCAATAAAACCAGGATTTTTAAAGGGCACGTAGTTCTGCTTGCCCCGTTACATCTGGGTGTGTAGTGAAGTGGGTCAAAGCCAACTGCTTGGCTTTGACGGGAAATTTAGCCGAAGCTCCCGCGGAGGCGTTAGAAATTTCCCCGGAAGAGCGTGTCCTGATTTCGCACCAAATTCGGGCACGTAGTTCAATGGTAGAACGCTGTCCTGATAAGACAGAGGTCGATGGTTCGATTCCATCCGTGCCCACAAAGAAAAACTTAAATTAAAAATTTAAAACAGGGCAATTAAAAGCCTAGGTTAACCTCTCCAGCTGTATTCACAAAACTAATTTTGTTTTGCTAACAGTAGGAACTAGGCCATAATTAAACCAATGCAAAAGAATCATCTAAATGTTCCGGCGTCCAAGCTGTCATTGGTCGAAAAACTCCCTCCCGAAAAAGACTGGAGGCAATCATTCCATTGGCGAATATTTAGGATAATAGCCGAATTTGTTGATGGCTGGCAGTTTTTAGCTGATTTTAAGAAAACGGTAACATTCTTCGGCTCGGCAAGATTTGAAGAAAGCAGCAAATGGTACCAAGAAGCAAGACAACTCGCGAATATGCTTGCTAAGGATGGATTTACCATAATTACCGGCGGAGGGCCGGGTATAATGGAAGCCGCTAACCGGGGAGCTCATGAGGCAAAAGAGGAATCCGATAAGCCGGAAAAAGTCGGTGATTCCGTTGGGCTTAATATAAAACTTTATTTTGAGCAAAGAATCAACGCCTTCGTAGATAAAGCAGTTGCTTTTCACTATTTCTTCGTCAGAAAAGTAATGCTATCTTATTACGCTCAGGCTTATGTCTATTTCCCCGGCGGTTTTGGAACCCTTGATGAAGTTTTCGAGCTTATAAACTTGGTGGAGGTAAAGAAAATCCCTAAAATCCCAATTATTCTAATTGGTAAAGATTACTGGGGACCTCTGGCGGAGTGGATTAAAGAATACGTTTACGAAAAATATGGAGCGATAGACAAAGAGGATATGGAAATTTATAAAATCGTGGATAGCGCCCAAGAGGCATATGAGATTATAAAAAAGGCGCCAGAAAGGAAGGAGTTTTAAACTACTAAGAAATACGAATTTTTAGAATATACGAAAATTTGAAAATCAAGAAAATTCGTGTTATAAATAGAGCGCAGAGGCGCTCTATTTATTAAAAAGGATGTTGCCCGGCTGGACAGAACATTACTTTTTCTTTCACCCTTAACTTCACTTTGAAAACGGGGACGTAGCTCAATGGAGAGCAGCCGCTTTGTTCACCCCGTTACAAATGGGCTGGTAGCTCAACGGTAGAGCACCCGCTTTGCACGCGGGAGGTTGTGGGTTCGAATCCCATCCAGTCCACAGCCCTTCATTCATCACCCCCCCAAAAAAACTGCCCCGTCGGGGCAGTTTTGGGGTAATAGCTTTTTATTAGGGAAAGTCTAAAAAACTCGTCTCAGGTAAAATCCCGACTGATTACCGCCTTCACGCGCGGCAAGACAGGTGTTTCTCCGCATTAAATATGAATCCCAAAATAAATCAGAATGTATTTAAGAGAAACATAAAGAAACAAAAGTCCGAACAGGGTTTTAAGAAGGTTTGGTTTAAATTTTGCCACTAATTTTGCTCCATAGATGGCGCCAATCAAAGCACCAATTCCTAACGTAATCGCCACTGGAATATTGACCACGCCTTGAAATAATTTAAAGAAGGCGCCGACTAAGGCCATCCAGACAAAGGCCGCCATTGAGGTACCGATTGCCAATTTCACCGGCGCTCTTAGAAAGTAAATATAAGAGGGGACTAGGGCATAACCGCCGCCCAAACCAATAATCCCGGTTAAGGTTCCGATGACCGATCCCAAAATACTTTTTGATAATGGGCCGCCGGGAATTTGCGGAATCGGCTCAACTACTTTGACTTGAGCAAATAATCCTTCATAAAGCATCCGGACGGAAACAATAACAAAGGCAATACCGATAATCAAATCAATCAAATCGCCGTAATCTTTTATGTAGCCAAAAAATAATTGAGCCAATGATCACTCCCAAAATTCCGGAATAGCCGGTTAGAAGCGCAGTTTCTTTATCTACATTTTTCATCTTGATATGTTGAACTGCGCCGGAGCCTGCTGTAAAAACAACAGCGGTTAATGTGGTACCAACAGCAATAGCCGGATCGAAATGAAAACCAAAACGAATAACTGGCATCATTAAAGCGCAACCTCCTGTGCCCAAAAGTCCGCCAATGACTCCAGCCAAAATACCTGTAATAAAATAAATAATGTAAGTCATATTTTTTATTTAACTTTTTTATCTAACTAATAATTTTAATTTTACGACCTTAATAATAATTTCACGACTTTAAAAATTTATCAAATCAATTTTAAAAATATCTCAAACTTTTTTATTTTTCAATATTGTGATTAATTTTTAAATGTTTAGTTGCCTGCCTTGGATTAATCCAAGGCAGGTAATCATTTAAACTTATTCTCTTCTTAATTATTTCAGAGCAGCCAATTCTTTCTTAAATAAATCAATATTTTCTTTCAAAACAGCTTCTTTTGCTTTTAAAACCGAAGCAATTTCTGGCTCTTCTTTTGCCAAATCTTGCAAAGTTCTTAATTTCGCTTCCATCATCGCAATTTTTGTTTTCAGTATAGCTTTTTCATCTTCTTTAGAATAAGCCCAACCAAATCTAAATCCTGGCATATTTTTATTGTTTTAATTAATTTTTTTAGGCTAATTTTCCCATTAGCCAAGGGCGACCTTTATTAAATTTAATAAAACTCAAAAGCAATGGCTGCTACGACTATTACCAAGCCAATGAGCATAATGATCATTCCGGTTATGATTTTATTTCTATCTGTGCACGAGCCTAATTTATAACCAAAAGCAAATAGCAATCCTAAACCAATTATATTAGAAACTAAAATTGCCAAAGTTAAATTATTTATTAGTAAAAAGAAAGGTAAAATAACAATACATGGCGAAAGAACAAATAAAATACATATAAAAGCGGCAATAATATCATCTTTAAAAATTTTTACCTTTTTAAAAGCTGTTTGGGGAATTAAAAAAAGATTTTTTAACACTATTTCAATAATTTGTTCTTTTACCTTTTTATCACATCTACTAATTATTGTATTATCTAATTCATTTGTAATTGTTTCAATTGCTATTTTATTATCAGATGATTTTATGCGTGAAATTATCTTATTATATCTTCCCTCTTCTAAAAGATTTGTAAAAATTAACATCAAACCATCAAATATTCCCCAAATTAAATTAATAACTAATATTACAAGAACAAAGAAAACGCGGTTAATTAATAATGAATCTTTAGAAAAAAGTTTTAAACCATTAATCATTATTAAAACTATAAATAAGCCTGATATAATTTCCCAGGGCCAAGCTGGCGATGGAAAATATTTTGTTGTAGTTCTTTTTATTTTTTGTAAAAATATTGGTAACGCCATATTTTTAATTTAAACTATTAAAATATTAATAATGATAAGACAATCGTTCCCAAAATCGCCCAAAGAGAATCTTTTTTAAAATACATAATCCACACAAGCGATGCTATAAAAATTAACCAAGCTTGCCAGCTAATTAAAGATTTAAAAGCAAATTGCAATGTAATAGCTATTAACAATCCAATAAAACCTGCAAGAAATCCTTTAACAACAACTTTAACAATTTTAAGATCGCGAATTTTTGCGTGAATATCGGCAAGCGTCATCATTGATAAAATTGGAACCAAAAATATTGCCAATGTCGCAAATAAAGCCCCTAAAATACCCATTACATTATAACCAACAAATGTTGCGGTAATTAAAACAGGACCCGGTGTCACCTGCCCTAACGCAATACCACATTGATAAATTGCTGAAGAGTTACCCAGTGATACACGTCAACCACTTGGTGTTGAATAAGGGGAATGATTGTAAATCCACCGCCAAATGCAAAAAGACCAACTGTTACAAATACAGTAATTAAACTACGAATCTGCGGTGATAAAAATCCTATAAGTACTACTCCGCCAAGAACCGCAATTGCTAACCAATCCCGAACAGTCATACGAATTGTTTGAGTTGGTTCAGACAATATTACCTCTCCTTTTTTTATTTTTTCATCTTCAAACTCCTTAGTAAAATAATAAAAAAGAAATCCCAAAACACCAGCGGCAAGAATAAGGTAAATAACGTTGATCTTAAAAAAGAACGTCCCCACAAACGCCACCAGCGCGATAAAAAAACCTTTCCAATCTTGCCAGGTTATATTTTTAAAAACACTTTTTCCCAGCATCAAGGTCGCATTGACTAATAACGCCACCACTAATGCCTCCAAGCCTGTAAACAAAGACTGTACCCATGAAATATCTCCAAATCGAAAATAAGCCCATGAGAGCGCGAGCATAAAAATTGTTGCTGGCAGAATAAACGTTAACGGAATCAAAATACCTCCTCGCGCCCGATATAATTTAAATCCCATATAGCACATCAAAGCTACTCCAGTTGATCCCGGCAAAACTTGCGAAAGACTGAGCGCGTCCATAAATTCTTTTTCCGAAATCCACTCTTTCTCATGCACAAATTTCTTTTTCATCAATGCCAAATTAGCTGCGCCGCCATAACCAACAAGACCAATATAAAATACTGTTTTAAAAAATTCTAATAGCGATGGTTTTTTCATAATCACCATTTAATATACAATTTACCTAGTGCATTCTTCAAAACCTATATAATTTACGGCATTATCGTTTCTCCCTAGTACTAGCCCACGTGAAAAGTATTAGCTCATATAAGAAGCTGATACCAGCGATACTCCGAATCGATTTTCTTGCTAGGCATTCTTAGCGCTCGCTCCCCAAAAACCAAAAATTGCAACCAATACACCGACTATCAGATAATTCCAAAGATTAGCAGATGCGCTAAATTTGAGGAATGCAGACACGACCAACCATAGCCCTAAAATACCGTTTAATATAGCTAATGTTTTTGCCATATTTTTATTTGATTAATTAATAACTATTTTTCCCCAAACAATAAATTTTTGTCGACCTCAAAAATTTATTATTTGTCTATTAATTTATAACTCATAAAAACTATTCCCGGCCTTTCTTATTTTTCTTAATATTGCAGAAACGGGATGTCTTTTCTTTTTTTCTTCTTCAATTTCTTCAGCAAATTCTTGTTCTTCTTTTCTAATAAATTTATAAAATAAACTAAGCATAGGCATTTGAACCATAAAACAAAATACCACTCCTAAAACAACTGAACCTGAAAAAGCAGAAAGCGCCAAAGCAACGCCAATTGAAAGATTTTTAGAAGTTGTGCCATAAACAATGGGCATTTGATTATCATATGAATCAATAAAAAGTCCTGAAAAGAAAAGAGCAATTAAAAACATAATTAAATAATAAACAATAGCAATAAACAATCCCCATAAAAGAACTTGCGGATGACTAATAATAGTATTTGATTTTAAAGATGTAGAAATAAAAACAACTAATAAAGCGCACAAACTGGAAATAGTTGCTAAAGTTGGCTTCCACGATTTTATCTTTTCTTTGGAATATTTCTTTTTAAGCAAAATCTGAACAATGAAGCCGGCAATCAAAGGTAAAAATATATACAGGGCAATATTTTGAATGAGCAATGATTGAGAAAAATTAACTGATTTGGAAAGAAACAAAGATAAGGTGAGTGGGATAGTTAAAAGCGCCAGAATAAAGGTTCCCGTCTGTAAAATCATTGCCAATTCAATATTGGCATCCAATAGCCCTGTCCAAGAAACAATCATCCCGCCCGGCGGCATTGTCGCAGATAAAATTAAACCGGCTTTTAAATATTCGTATTTTTCCGGAATTACAAACCCAACAAGATAAGCAATTAAGGGGGTCAAAAGTAAAATAGCAATAAATCCCCAAATAATTTCTTTTTTGTATTTTCGCACCGCAACGAGCTCTCTAAACTCTACAGGGATAATCATCACAAAAATCATCAGAAATAAAATCGGCACAATCAAAGATTTTAATGAAGCAGCGATTTGCGGCAATTGCCAGCCCAAAAGAAACCCCAAAATAATAGAGGCTAAGACCAAACTAAATAAATTTTTTCTAAAAAACTGATTTATTCTCCCCATAAATTTTAATTTTAAATTATACTGCCGAAAATTAAGCCGGCGATAGTTGAATATAAAATTACAAGTGAGACGTAAACAATTGTTTTTGATGTCCCTAGAACTTTTCTTATAACTAACATATTCGGCAAACTCAATGAGGGGCCGGCTAAAAGCAGGGCCAAGGCCGGACCGCCGTGCATTCCCTTGGCAATTAACGCTTGTAGTATTGGGATTTCGGTCAAAGTGGAAAAATACATAAAGGCGCCAAAAATTGCTGACACTAAATTACCGGAGATTGAATTGGAGCCAACCAATTTAATAATTAAGCTTTCAGGTAAAAAGGGCATAATAAAACCAGCCACGAATACACCAATAAATAAAATCGGTAAAAGCGTTTTAGTGAAAGACCAGGTTTCTTTAAGCCATTCTTTGGTCGTTTCTTGATGAAATTTAAAAATAGCAATACCGGCGGTAATTAAAGCCAATAAGATCATAAAGCTAAACTTAAGCACTTTATCAATTTGCAAGCCATTTACTATCAAAATGCCAACCATAGCTGCAAAAAAGATGACCAGAACCTTTTTGCCAATAGAAATTTCTTTGTATTCTTCGGTAAATAATCCACCAGCTTCTGTTTTTTCTCTAAAAATTAATTGCATCGACAGGCCAACTAAAATAGACATTAAAATTGCCGAAATAACTCTGGCTATACCGATATTAAAACCCAAAACAGAGATAGTTAAAAACATAGCCGCAATATTAATTGCTGGTCCGGAAAAAAGAAAAGTAATTGCCGGGCCTAGTCCAGCTCCTCTTTTTCTAATACCCGCAAATAATGGCAAAATTGTGCAAGAGCAAACAGCTAAAATAGAGCCGGAAATAGAAGCTAAAGAATAAGAAATATATTTTTTCGCTTGACCGCCTAAATAACGTAAAACAAAATCTTTTTTAACAAATACGGAAATCGCTCCAGCAATAAAAAATGCCGGCACCAAACAAGTTAAAACATGCTGGCGAGCATATTCGTTTAAAAGTTTAAAACCAGATAAAATCGCGCCGGTAAATAAGGCCGAATGCATTGGCATAAAATAAAAAAGCAAAAATAAACCCAAGAGAAGAATAAAAATATTGGATTCTTTTTCCATAAGGAATTATAAATTCTTATTAATTATTTCCTTAATTCTCTCGATGTTGGGCAAAAATCCGACCATCACAGGCTTGTCGTTTATTGCCAAAACCGGGCTGGCCATCACGCCCATTTCGATTATTTTTCTAATATCGGTGATATATTCCACTTCTATTTTTAGTCCCAGTTCCTCAACCGCTCTTTTTGTCAACTCGAATAATTTTCTGCAGGCGGGACAACCTGAACCTAAAACTTGAATTTTTGCATTTTTATTCTCCATAAGAATGCTTTTCCTGTTAGATTTTAATCTAACCGGGATAGATAATTATTTAATAATTTTGAAAATCTTTTCATAACTTTTTTATTGACCGAGTAAACTACTTTTAAGCCTTCTTGCCTTGACGACACCAATCCAAAGTCTTTCAAAACTCTCAAATGGTGAGAAACTAAATTCTGCGGCAGGTTTAAGCATTGCCAAATATCGCAAACGCATTTTTCTCCTCCTTTTAAAAGGCAAAGAA
>Ga0315298_1010795_pt1 | contig 10902 bp, 11 predicted proteins | sample WHS_1_MG_FD_203077 | JGI IMG/M metagenome (GOLD analysis project Ga0315298, IMG submission 203077) | Extremophilic microbial mat communities from Washburn Hot Springs, YNP, Wyoming, USA - WHS_1_MG | ecosystem: Environmental > Aquatic > Thermal springs > Hot (42-90C) | place: USA: Wyoming...
GCTTAACTTTAAAGAAACACGCTGGTGCGGCACGCTTGGAGACGGTACCAGGTGTAATTCCCCCCCGATCAGTTCGTAACGGCGGCCGTCGTCGATTTTACAATAATCTGTGTAGGTTAAATTATGGCTTTTCAAAGCGGGGTCCATCCTTAATCACCCTCTTTCTTTCCCCTCATTTTAACATGAAATTGCCCTTTGGTAAAGAACGGCTCTTTTTTGATCATCCCTTGCGCGCCGGGTAAGTTTGTGTTAGAATACATCCGGTAAAATTACACACGCCGGTCCGACTTTTGCCGGTTGCCCGTTTGTTTTGGGTTTTTGCAAGAGGATGAGGGCGGCGGAGGAAGAAACCAGGGCAAAAGGAGGTGGAAATGTGGCCATTATTTCGATGAAACAGCTTTTGGAAGCGGGGGTTCATTTCGGGCACCAGACCCGGCGGTGGAACCCGAAAATGGCTCCTTATATTTTTACGGACCGCAACGGGATCTACATCATCGACCTTCAGAAAACGGTCAAGAAAATAGAGGAAGCCTATAATTTCGTGAAACAGTTAAGCGCCGGCGGCGGGACCTTGCTGTTTGTGGGCACCAAGAAGCAGGCGCAAGAAGCCGTGCGCGAAGAGGCCACCCGGGCGGGAATGTTTTACGTGAACCAGCGCTGGCTGGGCGGGATGCTGACGAACTTTCAAACTATCCGCCACCGGATCGAGCGCCTCCTGGAGCTGGAAAGGATGGAGGCCGACGGTTCGTTCGGCGCCTTACCGAAAAAAGAAATCGCTGTGCTGAACCGGGAAAAGGAAAAACTGGAAAAGTCCGTCGGCGGAATCAAGGGCATGAAAAAACTGCCGGACGCCATTTTTATCATCGATCCGCGCAAAGAGCGCATCGCTGTGGCCGAAGCGAGAAAACTGGGCGTTCCCATTATTGCCATCGTGGATACAAATTGCGACCCGGAAGAAATTGATTACGTAATCCCCGGTAACGACGACGCCATCCGGGCCGTCCGGCTGCTGACCAGCAAGATGGCCGACGCTGTTTTGGAAGGCCGGCAGGGGGAACAGCTGGCCGAAGCAATGTAAACTAAGCAGACGGCCAACACAGCAGGAGGAAACTCCTGCGTTTTTCTGTGGGCCGGCCTTTTGTCCCCGGCGTTCGGGCGGGATCTTAAAAATACCCGTGACCGGTTATAATAATAAAAGGTAATTGTTAACATCAAAGTCAAAAGCTTCTCTGTGTCCTCTGTGTCCTTTGTGGCTAAATCTATTTTCAAGGGGGTGTTAGTGATTTGAGTGAAATTACCGCCGCAATGGTAAAAGAGCTGCGGGAGCGGACCGGCGCGGGGATGATGGACTGCAAAAAGGCCCTCGCCGAGACCGGCGGGGACCTGCAAAAGGCCGTCGACAGCTTACGCGAAAAAGGCCTGGCGGCGGCGGCCAAAAAGGCCGGGCGGGTTACGGCGGAAGGGCTTGTCGACGCCTATATCCATCCCGGCGCAAAAGTGGGTGTGCTGTTGGAAGTCAACTGCGAAACGGATTTTGTGGCCCGAACGGATGATTTTCGCGCCCTGGTCCACGATCTGGCCCTGCAGGTGGCGGCGGCCAGACCCGAATACGTCCGCCGGGAAGATGTGCCCGCGGAGGCCATCGCTCGGGAAAAAGAAATTTTGGCCGCTCAGGCCGCCGCCGAAGGAAAACCGGAGAAAGTAATCCAGAAAATCGTGGAGGGCCGCCTGGAAAAATTCTTTAAGGACACCTGTCTTCTGGAGCAGCCCTTCATCAAAAATCAGGACGTGACCATTGCGCAGCTGTTAAACGAACATATTGCCCGCCTGGGCGAAAACATTACGGTCAGGCGCTTTGCGCGCTTTGAACTGGGTGAGGGCCTGGCCGGGTCCTGATCGAGGAAGCAAGTTAACAAGGGGTTGGATATGGGTATAGAGGCGCGAAAATACAGAGGCGCTAAGGCACAAAGGCAAAAGAGGAGCAAAATAGTTTTGGGCAATAAAAGGATCTTCCCCTTAACCCCTATCCCTTAACCCCTATCCCCTGTTTTCTAAGGAGGTTTTCTTTTCGCATGGTATCGGTTGCGGTCCCCCGGTACAGGCGCGTGGTTTTAAAGTTAAGCGGGGAGGCTTTGGCCGGGAACCAGGGTTTCGGCATCGATCCGGACGTGGTGAAGTCCATTGCCGGCCAGATCGGCGAGGTTGTTCAGTTGGGTGTGCAGATGGCGATCGTGGTGGGCGGCGGCAACATCTGGCGGGGCCTGGCCGGCAGCGCCAAGGGGATGGACCGGGCGACGGCGGACTACATGGGGATGCTGGCCACGGTCATTAATTCGCTGGCGCTCCAGGACGCCCTGGAAAAGCAGGGGATTATCAGCCGCGTGCAGACGGCCATTGAAATGAGGGCGGTGGCGGAGCCGTACATCCGGCGCCGGGCGATCCGGCACCTGGAAAAGGGCCGGGTGGTGATCTTTGCCGGCGGAACCGGCAACCCCTACTTTTCTACCGATACTACCGCCGCTTTGCGGGCGGCGGAAATTGAGGCGGAAGTAATTTTAATGGCCAAGCGCGTGGGCGGGGTTTACGACGCCGACCCGCTGAAAAACCCCGACGCGAAACTGTTCACGTCGCTTACTTACATCGATTTACTGAATAAAGGATTGGCCGTAATGGACTCGACGGCTACTTCCCTTTGCATGGACAACCGCATCCCGGTTGTGGTGTTTAACTTAAACGAGACGGGGAATATCAAAAGGGCCGTTTTAGGTGAAAATATAGGCACTTTTGTGGGAGGTGCGGCAGTTGGTTAATCCCCGGGTCAGTGAAGCGGAGACAAATATGAAAAAAACCCTGGAAGTGATTAAAAAAGAGTTTGCCGGCCTGCGGGCGGGCAGGGCCGCGCCGGCGCTGCTGGACAAGGTGATGGTTTCTTATTACGGCAATTTAATGCCGGTAAACCAGCTGGCCAATATCTCTTGTCCGGAACCCCGGCTTTTGTTGGTCCAGCCCTGGGATAAGGCCGCTTTGCCGGAAATCGAAAAGGCCATTTTAAAATCCGATTTGGGCATTAACCCGGCCAGCGACGGGACGGTCATCCGCCTGGTCATCCCGCAATTGACCCAGGAGAGGCGGGCCGAACTGGTGAAGGTAGTGCGGAAAAAAGCCGAAGAGGGCCGGGTGGCGGTGCGCAACATCCGCCGGGAAACGAACGACCTGTTCAAGCAGCAGCAGAAAAAAGGCGAGCTTTCGGAAGACGAATCCCGCCGCCTGCAGGAAGAAATTCAGAAATTAACGGATAAGTACATCAAGGAAATCGATCAACTGGTAGCGAATAAGGAACAAGAGATCATGCAAGTGTAAACTTAGGGGTTAGGGGCCGGGGACTAGGGATTAGGGATTAGATTTTTGTAGATTGTAGTACCAGCAGAGGTTGGGGATTTATGACCCGCCCTTCAATTGACCGCGAACCCCCAAGCCCCTAATCCCTGTTTTTTAGAGGGGAGGTGAGGTGTGTTGGCGTACCGGATTACAGACGAGTGCCTGGCCTGCGGGACCTGCCTGGAGTCCTGCCCGAACGAAGCCATTATCGAGGGCGACATTTACCAGATTGACGCGGACAAGTGCGAAAGCTGCGGCACTTGCCTTGATGCCTGCCCGAACGGAGCGATTGTGGAAGAATAAAATGTTAAACCCCCTCAAAACCGCCAAGCAGGCAACAGACAGCAGACGTCAGCGCCGTTTGGCGCAAACTACCGGGCAGACCTCCTTCTTTAAAAACTCTGACGTCTGACGTCCGACGACTGACGACTGTTTTGAGGGGGTTTTGTATAATTTTTTTGATTTACCGACCGACAACTGACGACCGACGACTGACGACCGACGAGGAGGGCCATGCTGATGTTTAACAAGTCGCCGGGGGACAGAAAAACGGCCGATGCAGCCAGGCTGCTCGCCCGGATTAACCGGTCCCGGCTCCCGCGGCACATTGCGATCATCATGGACGGCAACGGCCGCTGGGCGCAACGCCGGGGGCTGCCGCGCACCCTGGGGCACCGGGCGGGGGTGGAATCCCTGCGCGATGTGGTCAAAATTTGTGTTGAGCTGGGGATCGGGTTTTTGACCGTTTATGCTTTCTCCACGGAAAACTGGAAAAGACCCCGGGAGGAAGTAAATACTTTAATGAGTTTATTAATAGAATATCTTCAAAGGGAGATCGATGAGCTGCACGCCAACGGGATCCGGATCAATCCCATCGGGAAACTGGAGGATCTCCCCGCCTCCGCACAAAAGGCGGTGCAAATGGCCAAAGAACGGACCGCCGCAAACCAGGGGCTGACGCTAAACGTGGCGCTGAATTACGGCAGCCGCCGGGAACTGGTGGAAGCCGTGCGCGTTCTGGCGCAAAAAGCCCGGCAGGGAGAATTGGATCCAGTGGAAATTGACGAAAAAACGATTTCTAACTGCCTTTACACAGCCGGCCAGCCGGACCCCGATCTTTTAATCCGGCCATCGGGGGATTACCGGGTGAGCAATTTTTTGCTGTGGCAGCTGGCGTACACGGAATTCTGGCTGACTCCCGTTTTGTGGCCTGATTTTCGCCGGATCCATCTGCTGCAGGCGATTGTTGATTTTCAAAGCCGGGAGCGCCGCTTCGGCGGGCTTCTTTAAAGCTGGTGAAAAAGGTTTGCTGGTGCCCAGAATTTTAAGCGCGCTTTTTGGCATTCCTTTAATTATCCTGGCTGTGTGGCTGGGCGGGCCGGCGCTGCTCGCCCTGTGCGCGCTGGTAATGCTGCTTTCCCTGGCCGAAATCCGGCGGATGTTTTTCCGCCTCCATTTAAATATACCTTTTGGACTGATGCTGGCGGGGGCGGCCATCCTTTTAGGGGGCGTGTTTTTATATAAAGATGCCGGTCTGGCGGGGGCAATCGCCATTATATTTTTTATCTTTTTACTTTGGTTACTTGTTTTTTATCCTAAATTTAATCTGATTGAAATGTCCGTATCTTTGTTGGCCGTTTCTTATACCGGTCTTTTTGTCTACGTTTATCTTTTGCGAACCTTGCCGGACGGCTGGATCTGGGTTGTTTTCATGCTGACCGGCACCTGGGTGAGCGATACGGCAGCCTTTTTCGTCGGCAAATATTTCGGCAGACGCCGCCTGGCCCGCGATTTAAGCCCCGGGAAAACAATTGAGGGCGCCGTGGGCGGAGCAGCGGGTAGTCTGCTGGCGGCGGCCGCTTTTTTATACATTTACCCTTTTTTACCGCCGGCGCCTTTGCTGGTGCTGGGCCTTTTGCTGGGACTCGCCGCGCAGGCGGGGGACCTGGTGGAATCGGCTTTTAAGCGGCAGGTCGGGGTGAAAGACGCCGGGGATCTGATCCCCGGGCACGGGGGGATGCTGGATCGGTTTGACAGTATGCTGTTTACCGCCCCCCTGGTTTATTATTACGTTTTGAAGCTGATTATTTAAGCCGGGAGGCGGAAGAAAGAAATGCCTCGGCATCTACAAATCGCGGCGATGACGGTTACCCTTTTGCTGCTTTACCTGGCCTGGAAATTTATCGTGCCGGAAGTGCTCGTAATCGTCAAGTATTTGTTTATCGTCACCATTCCGTTTATTCTGGCGGTTATTTTAACTGTCTTTATCGAGCCGCTGGTCAATTTTTTAAATCAGCGCGTCCGGCTGGCCAGGCCGCTGGCGGTAGGGGCGGCGATGGTGGTTTTAATCGGCGGGCTGGGCTCGATTTTGACTTTGCTGATCTTCCGGCTGGTTACGGAATTAAGTGATTTATCGGTCTCCTTGCCGAAGTACTTTCGCCCCGTTCAGGAGTACGTTACCGGCTGGGTGGAACGGGGAAGGCTTTTCTACATTCAGCTGCCGCCGGTAATTACCGACCGCCTGCAGGAGAACCTGGGCGTCTTTACCAGGTGGCTGTCCGATCTGGCCGGCCAGGCGGCGAACTTCCTGCTGCATCTGGCTTCCGCCTTGCCCGGCGCAGTAATGGTGATTATCGTCACCCTGCTGGCCACCTACTTTATCAGCCGGGACCGGCGGGAGATCGTCCGGTTCTGGCTAAGGCACGTCCCCGCTCCGTGGGGGGAAAGGGCGGCCGGCGTAGGCCGCGAAGTGGTGGGGGCTTTTTTGGGCTACTTACGCGCCCAGTTTATTTTGATTTCCCTGACCACCCTGCAAAGTATCGTCGGGCTGCAGATCATCGGCGCCCAATACGCTTTGACGGTGGGTCTAATCATCGGCTTTTTTGATTTGATTCCCGTGTTGGGCCCGGCGACGGTCTACCTGCCCTGGGCGGCCTGGGCGCTGATTAGCGGCAACATCGGCTTCGGGGTGAAGCTTTTGGTGCTGTACGCGCTGGTCTGGGCGGTCCGGCAGACGTTAGAGGCCAGGGTGGTGGCGGCCAATTTGGGCCTGCACCCGCTGGCCGTGCTGATTGCCATGTACGTAGGTTTAAAGTCCATGGGAGTGGGCGGACTGATTTTGGGGCCGATTTTACTGATCACGGCGCTGGCCGCAATCAAGGCCGGGATGACCGCTGGAAAGCAGGAGTAAGACGCGATGCTAAAGATTGTTATTTTAGGGAGCACAGGTTCCATTGGGCAGCAGGCACTGGCGGTGATCCGCCAGTTTCGCGGCCGGTTTCAGGTGGCGGGCCTGGCCGCCGGCCGCAACTTTAAGCTTTTGGCGGAGCAAATCCGCGAGTTTAGGCCGGCCGTGGCGGCCGTGGCGGGCGAAGAAGAGGCGCGGGCGCTGGCGGCGGAGCTTGCGCCCGGCGAGCGGCCGGAAATTTTTTGCGGGGAGGCCGGCCTGCGGGAGGTGGCCTGTTTTCCCGGCGCCGATCTGGCGCTGATTGCCGTTCCGGGCATTTTGGGCCTGCTGCCCACCGTGGCCGCGCTGCAGGCGGGAAAAGATATCGCCCTGGCGAATAAGGAGACTCTGGTGGCCGGCGGGGAACTGGTGACTGGCCTGGCCGCGGCGCGCGGGCTGCGGATTTTGCCCGTGGACAGCGAGCATTCCGCCGTCTGGCAGTGCCTCGGGGACACGCCGCGCGAGCAGGTGGCCAAAATTATTCTCACCGCCTCCGGGGGGCCGTTTTTAAAAGAGCCGGCCGATCTGCAAAAAGTCACCGTGGAGATGGCCCTGGCGCACCCGAACTGGCGAATGGGCCGGAAGGTGACTATTGATTCGGCCACTTTGATGAATAAAGGGCTGGAGGTTATTGAAGCCAGGTGGCTGTTTGGGTTAAACTATGATCAGATCCAGGTCGTGGTGCATCCGCAAAGCATCGTCCATTCGCTGGTGGAGTTTGTGGACGGCTCAACGCTGGCCCAGCTGGGTGTTCCAGACATGCGCGTGCCCATTCAGTACGCCCTGACCTATCCGGAGCGCTGGCCGAATCAGCTGCCCAGGTTAAACTGGGCGGAAAGCAGGCAGTTGACTTTTGAGCCCCCCGATTTGAGGCGTTTCCGCTGTCTTGTCCTGGCCCAAGCGGCGGGACGGGCGGGAGGCGTCCTGCCGGCCGTGCTCAACGCGGCCAACGAAACGGCGGTGGAGGCCTTTTTAGCCGGCGTCATTTCCTTCGGAGCCATCCCGGAGATCGTCGAGCGGGTCATGGACGCCCACCGCGGCGGCGCCGGCCGGGAACTGGAGGAGATCCTGGCTGCCGGCCGCTGGGCGCAGGAACTGGCCCGCAAGCTAATTCAAGAAGGTGGAATTTAAATGCAAACGTTTTGGGCCGCCGTATTTGTTTTCGGCCTGCTGATTATTTTTCACGAATTCGGCCACTTTATTTTTGCCAAGGCGGCGGGCATTAAAGTGCACGAGTTCAGCATCGGTTTCGGTCCGAAAATATTCAGCCTGCCCCGGGGGGAAACCGCCTATAATTTAAGGATTTTCCCCTTGGGCGGGTTCGTCCGCATGGCGGGGATGGATCCGGAGGAAAAGGTGGAGGACGAAACCAGGAGCTTTAACCACAAGCCTGTCCTGCACCGGATGCTGGTTATCGCCGCCGGGTCGCTGATGAACTTTGTGCTGGCGATTTTGATTCTGGCCGTGATTTTTATGGCCCAGGGCGTTCCGGCGCTCACCCCCGAGGGTTTGCCCAGGCTGACCACCGTTGTGGAGCGGGTGCTGCCGGAGAGCCCGGCGGAAAAAGCGGGGGTGCTGCCCAGGGACCAGATCGTGGCCGTCAACGGCGCGGAAGTTACCAGCTGGGAGCAAATGACCGAAGCAATCAGCGCCCGCACCGGCCAAAAAATTATCCTTACCGTCCGGCGCGCCGGGCAGCTGGAAGAGATTTCGCTCGTTCCCCAGGCCGACGAGCAGGGCAAAGGGAAAATCGGCGTTTACCCGGCCCCGGAACTGCAGCGTTTAAATTTATTCAGCGCTTTGGCGACGGGTGCGCAATATACCGTCCGGGTAACGGCTTTGATCGTTAATTTTCTCGGGCAGATGATTGCGGGCCGGGCGCCGGCCGACGTGGGCGGGCCGGTGCGGATCGTCTGGGAGATTGACCGGGCGGCGGAGTTCGGCTTTTTCAGTCTGCTGCAACTGGCCGCCTTTTTAAGCGTAAACCTCGGTTTGTTTAACCTTTTGCCCATTCCCGCTTTAGACGGCAGCCGCCTCGTCTTTTTGCTGGTGGAATTTTTCCGCGGCCGGCCCGTGGACCCGGCGAAAGAAAACTTTATCCATCTGGTTGGTTTTGGTTTACTGATTTTGCTGGTGGTGATCATCACCTATAATGATCTTCTGCAGTTATTCCAGCGATAAAGGACCGGGCGGGGCGGCGCCGGCGCCGCGCAGAAAAACCAGGCCGATCCGGGTGGGAACGGTCCAGGTGGGCGGGGACGCGCCTGTTTCCGTGCAGTCCATGGCCAATACCGATACCCGCGACGCGGACAAGACGGCGGCGCAGATTCGCGAACTGGCCGCCGCGGGCTGCGAAATCGCCCGCGTGGCCGTTCCTGACGAGCGGGCGGCGGCCGCCCTGCCCCTGATCAAAAAGCAAATCAGCATTCCGCTGGTGGCCGATATTCACTTCGATTACCGCCTGGCCCTGCGCGCCCTGGAGGGCGGCGTCGACGGCCTGCGGATTAACCCGGGCAATATCGGCGGGCCGGAGAAGGTAGCGGCGGTGGTGAAGGCGGCAAAGAGCCGAAACGTGCCCATCCGGATCGGAGTGAACGCCGGGTCCTTAGAAAAGGAACTGCTCGAAAAATACGGTGCTCCGGAGGCGCCCGCCCTGGTGGAAAGCGCCCTCGGGCAGATCCGCCGGCTGGAGCGGCTGGGTTTTAGGGAAATCAAGGTTTCCGTCAAGGCTTCCGACGTTCCGGTGATGATCGCGGCCTACCGGCTGCTCGCCGAAAAAGTGGATTACCCTTTCCACGTGGGGGTTACGGAGGCCGGCACCTTACGTTCGGGAACGGTCAAATCGGCCGTCGGCATCGGCGCTTTGCTGGCTGAGGGGATCGGGGACACCATCCGGGTTTCGCTAACCGGCAGTCCGGTGGAAGAGGTGCGGGTCGGTTACGAAATATTAAAAGCCCTGGGCCTGCGCCAAAGGGGAATCGAGTTAATCTCGTGCCCTACCTGCGGGCGCACCGAAATCGACCTGATCCGGATTGCCGAAGAGGTGGAGGAAAAACTCCGGGACGTGACCGCCCCGCTGAAAGTGGCCGTGATGGGGTGCGTGGTGAATGGCCCGGGGGAGGCCCGCCACGCCGACGTGGGCATCGCCGGCGGAAAAGGGGTGGGATTGCTCTTTCGCCGCGGCGAAATCATCCGCCGGGTGCCGGAAGAAAAGCTGGCGGAAGAGCTGGTCCGGGAGGTCCGGGAAATGGCCAGCAACGCCGGGGATGGGGCGTAAAGTATCGACAATTGTCGGCTTGCCACTGGTTTGCGAGGAGCGACATATGCGTAGGGCCGGAAAACGAGACACGGCGCAGGTGAGGTAAGCGAACTGGCAGCGCGAATCGCGCAGATAGCAGGGTGAGAGAAAACTCACAGTAAGCGCCGGTAAGGTTTATGAAGAGAGATAAACTAACTGAACATGCGCATTATGCAGCGCTGCCCAGTTCGCTCCGAACCAAGCCGATGTCTCGTCGGCCCGAAGCATCGGAGCGACGGCAAACCAGCGGCAAGACGGGGCTGTGCTTGTTAGTCTCTGCTCTTAAAGGAGGAAAACTACGTTTATGCGGGCATCTCAATTGTTGATTCCCACGCTGCGGGAAGTTCCCGCGGACGCGGAGGTGGTCAGCCACCAACTGCTGGTGCGGGCCGGTTTTATCCGGAAAGCCGCGGCGGGCGTGTACAATTTGCTTCCCCTGGCCCTGCGGGTGGTGAAAAAAATCGAAACCATCGTCCGGGAAGAAATGGATCGGCAGGGCGGCCAGGAACTGCTCATGCCGATTATTCAGCCGGCGGAGTTATGGCACGAATCCGGCCGGTGGGACGTCTACGGCCCGGAACTATTTCGTCTGCAGGACCGCCACGGGCGGGACTTTTGCCTGGGTCCCACCCACGAAGAAATTATCACCGACCTGGTGCGCAACGAAGTGAAATCGTACCGGCAGCTTCCCCTGCTGCTCTATCAGATTCAAAACAAGTACCGGGACGAGCGCCGGCCCCGTTTTGGGCTTTTGCGCGGCCGGGAATTTATCATGAAGGACCTGTATTCTTTCGACCGGGATCAGGCGGGGCTGGACGTCAGCTACCAGAAGATGTTCGAGGCCTACACCCGGATCTTTGAGCGCTGCGGCCTGCGTTTTCGTCCGGTGGAGGCGGATTCCGGCGCGATCGGCGGGAAAGACACGCACGAATTCACCGTTTTCACCGCGGCGGGCGAATCGACAATTGTTTTTTGCGTCAATTGTGATTTTGCGGCCAGT
>Ga0315298_1010798_pt1 | contig 10900 bp, 10 predicted proteins | sample WHS_1_MG_FD_203077 | JGI IMG/M metagenome (GOLD analysis project Ga0315298, IMG submission 203077) | Extremophilic microbial mat communities from Washburn Hot Springs, YNP, Wyoming, USA - WHS_1_MG | ecosystem: Environmental > Aquatic > Thermal springs > Hot (42-90C) | place: USA: Wyoming...
CCACGCCATCGCTCCACCTCCACACCTCAACAACCAAAGCAGCCTCCAAACCACCGGTCGGCGCTAGTCTACCACAATGGACCCACTATCTCCAAATGTCTGCTCCATATCCGCTGCTTCGTACAGCACGAGTGCTGTGACCACGAGAGCTGCAGTCTCCGAGCGTAGGACACGTGCGCCCAACCCAACCGGCGTGATTCCGTAAGCGCGTGCTATCTGGACCTCCCTCGGCGAGAATCCGCCCTCCGGCCCGATGAATATGTTCACCGCAAATGGCCGTAGCGCGTGCTCAGTCTGCGAGCCTGTGCTTCCCAACTTCTCCTTGATGACACTCCGAAAAGATCTATCCTTTTCAGATTCCCAGGCGATCAGCGATATCCCACGAACTTCTTCACACGCTTGCTGAAGTAGCACTGGAGGTCTCAGCGTCGGCAATTTGCCTCTTCCAGACTGCTCGGCCGCCTCGACAATGATCCGATTCCACCGCTCAGATTTGGCACCGCTGACGCTCTGTAGGTTGCCAATCAGACTTCTCTCGGTGATCACTGGCACGAAAGAGACAACGCCCAATTCGGTGCATTTCTGAAGCACTTGCTCGAATTTGCTCGAACGCAGGAGCCCCTGGTACAGCGTTATCTTTGTCCTTGGCTCTGTGGTAACCAGGCTCTTCGATTTTACCTGGCACACTACTTCGCTGTCCTTGGCAGATATGATTTCGGCGTCGTACCGCCAGCCGCTGTTGTCAAGAACAACGATTCTCTCCCCAACACCGAGCCGCAGCACGTTCTCGATCTGGTGCGCCTGTGGGCCGGAAATAGTAACCGTCCCACGCCGAACAGACTCTGGAGAAACGAAGAAATGATGAGCCCTGTGCTTGAGCAACTCGGAATCGTTCATTCGAACCTATCGACCGAACCTATCGACACGCGATCAGTGCAACCCACTCGCCAACTTCTCGCCTGGACAGCAACTTCAGCCCACTTGCCTCGAGCCGTTTCTCGACTCGATCCGCTTTTCCCGCCAGCACCCCACTAGCGATTAACAGACCTCCTGGACGCAGCGCTCGTGCGATCTCCCCGGACAGGTCGCCTATGACGCTCGCGATGATATTGGCGACAACCATATCAAACTGAATGGGAATGGAAAAGGGCTGCCCATTTCCCACCTCTTGGCGAGCGATGTCGACCGTGGCTAGATAGCCATCCATCGGTAGTGATCCACGGAGCACGCGAACGCGGTCGCCAACCTGATTTAGATCGACGTTGTTGCGCGCAACGTCGACAGCTACCGGATCAACGTCCAGGGCTAGCACGCTAGCAGCCCCCAGTTTTGCCGCTGCTATGGCTAGAATTCCAGAGCCGGTGCCCAGGTCGAGCACGGAGGCGCCTCGCGGCATCCGGTCTTCCAGCTCCAGTAGGCACATCTGTGTCGTTGGGTGCAAGCCTGTTCCAAAAGCCATCCCCGGGTCTATGTCGACAACCACGTCGCCCGCAGCAGCGTCGTGTTGTTGCCAGGAAGGCCTGATAACGATGCGCTGGCCTATACGGTGAGCGTGGAAGAAGACCTTCCAGGAATCCTGCCAATCCTCCTCCGCAACCTCTTTGGCCTCCAGCCCACCGACGGGCCTTAGAAAGCCAAGATGCCAGAGCGCCTCCTCTATTCGTCGCACTTTCGCCGCTGTCTCATCGTTGATGGGTAAGTACCCTTTCACTACGACAGGTTTGTCGGCGTTGACTATATATCCCTCGCGGTCAGAAAAAAGGGTGATGTCTTCCTCGATCACCACCCCGCCGTGAACGTACTGTCGGAAGAGGGCTCCAACCGCCTCGACTCCCTCCACGTCCACCGAAGTACGTATTTCCAGCCAGTTCATCGGTTTGATGGGCTAATCCACTCCCAGCGCGCCTTTGACCTTTCCTAAGAAGCCCTTGTCCCCGTTGTTCGAAATATTGATTCCGAACGATTTGGCCAGCTTCTCCATTAGGGCTCGCTGCTCATCCGTCAGGTGTGTTGGGATGTCGACCTTCACCTTTACGAGCATGTCACCTCGGCCATTACCTCGTAGGAATGGCACACCCTTATCCCTAACACGAAAAACCTTGCCGCTCTGAGTTCCTGGAGGGATTCTCAGTCTGTATGTATCTCCTCCAACGACCGGCACCTCGATCTCATCGCCCAGAACTGCCTGCACGAAATGCAGGGACAAATCGTACAGAATATCGGTGCCCTGGCGCTTCAGGAACGGGTGTGGCCTAACGTGGAGGACTACATAGAGGTTGCCCGCCTGACCACCTCTCAGTCCTACTTCTCCTTCTCCTGAGAGGCGAATTTGAGCGCCGTCGTCGACCCCAGCCGGTATTGTCACGGAAATCCTGCGTTTCACTCGCACCCGTCCATCTCCGTGACAGTCCTTGCACGGATTGACGATTATCTTGCCCTCTCCTCGACACCGCTCGCAGGTCATCACGTTCATGAGCTGTCCCAGGAAGGACTGTGACACACGCCTGACCTCCCCCGTCCCGTTGCAACTTGGGCATCGGACCGGCTGAGTTCCTGGCTCTGTTCCCAGCCCAGCACACGTTGGGCAGGCTTCCCACCTTGGAATCTCCAACTCCTTCTCGGAGCCGAACACGGCTTCCTCGAATTCGATCGTGAGGTCACATCTGAGATCGGATCCTGGTTGGGGTCCTCTCCTAGCCGAAGATGTGGTCCGATAGCCGAAGAACGTGTCGAAGATGTCGCTGAAGCCAAAGGGATCGAAACCACCGGCCGGGCCAGCCCCTGGGAAGCCGTTCAACCCGTCGTGGCCGTATTGATCGTAAACGTTTCGCTTCTGAGGATCAGTCAGCACCTCGTACGCCTCGTTGATCTCTTTGAAGCGTTCCCCTGCTTCCTCATCGGGGTTGACATCCGGGTGATACTGGCGCGCCAGCTTCCGGAACGCCTTCCTTATCTCATCCTCGGTAGCTCCTCTGCTTACACCGAGGACCTCGTAGTAATCACGTTTTCCATTCTTCCGCACTGCCTTCAGCTCCCACTGCCCGATCAAGAAATCGGGCCAGCCACTCTCCACTGTCAGGTGGTCCCATCGATACTCTACTGTCGCTCTATTTTAGCAAATCCAAAAAGCTGCAGACAAGCCTGAACTGTCGCATCGCAAGAATCTTGCCACAACCAGAGCGCAACGGGGACGGTTCAGAGACCGGGCGACGATTGGGGTTCCTTACGGGGGCGACTGGCAGTCGCCCCTAAGGTCCGTGAGCCTGCTCAGGCTGCCAGTCGATCTCCCTCACCTTATGAACGGTTCCCGCCGATGGGTTTGTTAGTGAGGGCAGGGAAGCCAGAAATTCGCGCAAGCGCATCGGAAGACCTTCCGGGCGAACTACTTTTTCCTATCGTATGGGCGTCCTCCGCCCTCGCGAGACTCCGTTCTTCGCGGACCATAGCCTCGCCTCTCCGATTCCGCCCAGGATGATCTTCTCGCCTCCTGTTGGCGAGTTTCTGCTCTGGATCGCGCCCCTCCAGGACCACGCCCTGCAGGTGCTGCCCGGCCGCCTCCAGGGGCTGGCCGGCCACCGGGCGCTGGCTTCCCAGCAGTTGCGCTAACAGGCTTTGGCTCCGTGCCTTCCAGCACTGCCCGACGGGATAGGTTGATCCTCCCCTGACTGTCGATTTCGATGACTTTCACCATGATCTCGTCGCCTACGTGAACAACATCTTCTGGCCTGCTCACGTGGTAGTCAGCGAGTTCCTGCAGCCGCACCAGGCCGTCCTTTCCCGGAAGTATCTCGACGAAGGCGCCGAAGTTGGTCAACCGGGTCACCTTTCCAAGATACACCCCGCCCAGCTCAACTTCGCGCGTCAGTCGCTCGACGGCCTGCAGGGCCTTCTGCGCCCCCTCAGGATCGACCGAGGAAATGAATACGGTCCCGTCTTCCTCAACGTCCAGTTTGGCGCCGGTCTCCTCCTGGATGCCTCTGATCATTCTGCCGCCCGGGCCGATCAACGCTCCTATCTTCTCCACTGGGATCTTTGTCCTGACCATTCGTGGGGCGTAGGGAGATAGATCAGGCCTCACCTCAGCGATGGTCTGAAGTATCTGCTCCAGAATATACAACCGGGCAGCTCGCGCCTGAGCCAGCGCCTTCTCGATCACGTCGAAGCTCAGACCCTTGACCTTTATGTCCATCTGCAAAGCTGTAATGCCATTGCTAGTGCCAGCAACCTTGAAATCCATATCCCCGGAGTGGTCTTCGATGCCCTGGATATCGGTAAGAATGGCGAATCGCCCATCCTCACCGGTAATGAGGCCCATAGCTATTCCCGCAACTGGCATTAGAATCGGCACTCCAGCATCCATTAGTGCCAAAGTGCTTCCACATACGCTCCCCATCGAGGTCGAGCCGTTCGAACTGAGCACCTCGGACACTAGCCGAATCGTGTATGGGAAGTCATCAGTAGACGGTATCACTGGAGCTATCGATCTTTCGGCTAGCGCACCGTGGCCAACCTCTCGCCTTCCGGGTGATCCAATGCGACGGACTTCCCCAGTGCTGAAAGGCGGGAAGTTGTAGTGATGAATGAAACGCTTTGTCTCGTCGGCTCCCAGCCCATCGATGACCTGTTCGTCAGAAATAGACCCCAGGGTAGCTATCGTGAGCACTTGAGTCTGGCCTCGAGTGAACAGGCCAGAGCCGTGAGCGCGAGGCAGTAGCCCAACCTGACAACTGATCGGGCGTATAGTGGTCAGGTCCCTACCATCCGGACGAATACCTTTGTCCAGGATGTTGCGGCGAACTAGGTCTTTTTCGACATCCTCGATCACTGCCACGATATCTTTTAGAGGATACGTTTCGCCTAGTTTCTCAACGATATCCTTGACGAGTGCATCACGCAAATCCTCGCGGACCGTCTTGTCTGTCTGGTTAACTACTTCCGCCATACGGTCGCCAATTTCGGCCAGGATAGCCTGGCGCTCTTCCTCGCTCACCTCGTGGACTTTGTACTCAGCCTTCGGCTTGCCAATTTCGTCCCGCATCTTGCGCTGGATCTCTATGATCGGCTGCAGCGCGGCCTGTCCTAGCTTCAGGGCATCGAGCATCCTGTCCTCAGGGATTTGCTTTGCCCCGGCTTCCACCATTACCACTGCGTCAGACGTACCCGCCACGGTAAGGTCGAGGATGCTCTCGGACATCAGTGACACAACGGGGTTGATCACCAGTTCGTCGTTTATGTAACCTATTCGCACTGCCCCCACCGGCCCTCCAAATGGAATGTCCGATATGGTCAGTGCGGCCGAAGCGCCGATGATCGACAGCAAATCGGGCTCGTTTTCCTGATCTGCCGAAAGGACGGTCACAATTACCTGAACGTCGTTGCGGAATCCCTTGGGGAACAACGGCCGAATCGGCCGATCGGTAAGTCGGCAGGTGAGAATCGCCTCCTGGCTGGGGCGCCCTTCTCTCTTGAAAAAGCCGCCTGGTATCTTACCGGCGGCGTACATGCGCTCTTCGTAGTCTACAGTAAGTGGGAAGAAGTCTATATCTGGCCTTGGCTCCTTTGTCATGGTCGCGGTCGCCAGGACCATAGTGTCGCCATAGCGAACCACTACGGCGCCGTTCGCCTGACCGGCCAGCTCTCCTGTCTCTATGGACAGTGGCCTTCCCCCGATTTCCACTTCATATCTATGGCTCATTCTAGCCTCCATCTGTCCCTCGCACAATTCATGTGCACACATTATGTAATTATGTAATTATACCAGTCTGCCTGTCTTCAAAACCAGGCTGGTATGCTTGGAAGAGGCGCGCGCTCTGCCCTAAAGAGGATCTCGACATCTCCCACTTATCGTCACCGCGTACTCGACGACCACACATAGGTGCTGTGCGCTGGTCACCCCGAGATCGTCGCTGGCAGAGAAGAAGTCGCTGGTCTGCAGTGTCTACTTCCTAAGGCCGAGTTTGGAAATTGTCGCGCGGTATCGGTTTATGTCCTTGCGAGATAGGTATGCCAGGTGGCGGCGGCGTTCGCCCACGAGCTTCAACAGCCCTCGCCGCGTGTGGTGGTCGTGTTTGTGGATCTTCAGATGCTCTATGAGCTGGTTTATTCGCTCACTGAGCATGGCTATTTGCACCTCTGGGGATCCGGTGTCAGTCCCGTGGATACGATGTTGGAGAATGATTTCTTGCTTCTTATCCTTCGGCAGCGGCATTAATGTGAATTCCTTTCCTACTCTAAAGAGCGTCGGGTCTATCATGGGCGCTGGAACTTGACCACGGCCCTACCGATCCCCCACTCCTTACCTCATCCTTTCTTACTAGTCTGCGCAATTATAGCACACGCCGCGTCTAGACTGCAAGTCAGCTAGGTGGCAAGCTTTGCTCAGTCTCTCTTCCTTGCTCAGCCGCGGAAGCGCCTCGGGCCCGTCCAAGGCGGCTTTATGCTACTCGGCACCTCCGACTGGCTTCTCCAACCGCGGGCACTCCAGGCAATCGATCGCTGCAGCCATCTCCTCTTCTGTCAAATCCGTCGTACGTGGATTCTCCTCGGACGGAGCCGTCGTTCGCCGGAACTTGCCCTTGTGTGTCCACAGGGTGCTATAGCTGACTCTGTCCCCCCACATATACCAATAGCCTATGGCGTCGTGCCCCAGGCATCCTTTGCAGTCTACCACTTCCATTCTCCCTTCCGGTCTTGACTGGATACGAATATGTTAAGCCCCTAAGCATTCTCTAACGCTACAGACTCAATATACAAAGATAACTGGATGCGGTCAAGTTTTCTGGGTTTTGTGGTATTTGCCCACCGATGCTAATCTATGGTATCATGACTTTGCCTCTCACGACCACACAATGGTGGCCCAGCAGATTACCCGCGAGGGGTTTTGGGACAATGAGCGAAGCTCCACTACTGTACAAGCTGCAAACGATCGATCTGGACATCGAAGAGACGAGCCAGGCGCTGCAGGATGTCGAATCGCAACTAGGCGAGAGCGAGGAACTGATCGCGGCACGCTCGCGCGTCGCCATCCTCAAAGACCGACGTCACCAACTCGAGTCTGCTCTGAAGGAAGCCGAATGGGACATCGACAAGACGCAGGCCCAGATCAAACCCCTGGAAGAAAAACTCTACGGCGGCACCGTGAAGGTCCCCAAAGAACTATCCTCCCTGGAAAAAGAGATTGGCCTGTTGCGCGGGAACAAGACTAAGGCCGAGGATCGAGCACTGGAAATAATGTCTGAGATGGAAGATCTGCAGGATGAGATTGACCAGGCGTCAGCAGCGTTGGCCTCGGTTGAGGCTACCTGGAAAGTCCAGCAAGAGGAACTGCAGGGCGAGAAGAAACGGCTCTCCATTCATCTGGAGCAGGCCGAGCGAGAGAAGCAGGCGCTGGTGGGAACTATTAGCCAGGCAGCCCTGCAGACGTACGAAGGGCTCAGACGCACGCGCAGAGGCCGAGCGGTGGCTCTGGTGGAACGGAATACTTGCCAAGGATGCCGAGTCGCTTTGCCGATGCAAGAGGTCATCCGCGCCAGGACGAACCAGGAGCTGTCGTTCTGCAGCAGTTGCGGCCGAATTATACTCGTCGCGAGGTAGACGCTTGGTTGACCATCGTAAGCTGATAGTATACTGCGACGGCGCCTCAAGGGGAAATCCCGGACCAGCCGGAGCCGGCGTAGTTATCCAGGACGATAAGGGAAGAACAATCAAGCGGCTGTACAAGTTCCTCGGCCACACTACCAACAACCAGGCCGAGTACGCTGCTCTGATTATTGGCATTGAAGAGGCTCAGAAACTGGCAGCCCGGAACGTGGAGTTCCGCCTCGACTCAGAGTTAGTAGTATTCCAGCTGACCGGACAGTACAAGGTCAGAAACGCTGGTTTGCAGCCTTTCTACCAGCAGGCGACAGAATTGCTCCAGGGTTTCACCAGCTACTCGATAACGCACGTGTCTCGCACCTTGAATCGAGGAGCCGACGAACTTGCGAACAAGGCCATCGACGGTCACTCGCTCCTGTGAGCCATTTCTCGTTCGGCTTCTTTTGATTCCTCCCAGAGCTGCTCTTGCTGGTCCAGGCTCAGGTCTTTCAGTACCAGACCGCGCTCGGCGCATAGGCGCTCCATATACTGGAATCTCCGCTTGAATTTGGCATTTGCCAGCCGAAGGGCATCCTCAGCGTCGACGTTCAGCCAGCGAGCTAGATTCACCAGCGAGAAGAGAATGTCACCCAGTTCCTCCGCTTTGGCGGGCGCTGAACTCGCCTCTTTCAGCTCCTGCATCTCCTCGATCACCTTCGCCACAACTCCCTCGATTTCCGGCCAATCAAACCCCACCCGCGCAACTCGTCTCTGCAGCGACTGCGCATAGGATAGAGCAGGGAGAATTTTCGGAATGTTTTCGAGCGAGGACGATGGCTTGCCCTTCTCAGTTTGCTTTATTCGCTCCCAATTGCGCACAACCTCGGCAGAGCCAGCGACAACATGTGAGCCGAATACATGGGGATGGCGTCGGATCAGCTTGGAGACTATTCCACGGAACACGTCCTCCATAAGGAAATCGCCATTCTCTGTAGCGAGCTGAGCGTGGAGCACAATCTGCAACAATAAGTCGCCCAACTCCTCGCAAAGCTTCTCCGGGTCACGGACGTCTAGCGCCTCAAGAACCTCGTGCGTTTCTTCTAAGAGATATGGCCTCAGAGACTGGTGAGTCTGTTCGCGGTCCCAGGGACACCCCCCTGGGGCACGTAGTCGAGCGACGACATGCCGAATCCCATCGAAAGTAGACTGATCCTCTTCGGCACCAACGGGTGGAACGTAAAGCACGGTCAGGGGATCAAAGTGGCGCTGCCGGTCCAGTTCGAACAGTGGAAGTTTTGATTTCTTCTCCCTGCTGCCCAGCCCAGCGTGGCTGACCACGAACACCTCGTGCTCAGGGGGGTAGAACTCCAGTAAAACTAACTTGGCCAGCGATGCCACTTCGCGCCTATCCAGCTGGCAAACCAGAACAGGTGATGTTGGGTCCACGGGTTGCTTGCTCCAGGTGAGCGCAGCAGCAGTGCCAGGGCCCACGATAGGTCGACCGTCACTGGCCCCAGAATCGGCAGAGGGTTCGAAGTAGCTGGCATAAGGCAGGAACGCCCCAGCGTCAATGATCTGCAGCCCAGTCGCCAGGGGATCGAGTTGCAGAGCGGCGAAAACAGGCTCCAGGAAGCTGACTCCGGACACGATCTTTACCTCAACTTTCTGTCGCTTGGCCAGCGCGAGAATGCGGCGAACTGTTTCCTCGGCGACAAAAGGGTCCCCGGGGACGCCGTACACTACCTGTCCTCGATCACGTACCAGTTGCAACACGTCGGCAGCTATGGAGCCATATACCTCGTTCAGGTCCACCGCACGCTCGTACACATCATCAAAGGAGTGGACGGTCGTCTTGTTCTGGAGCATATCCATCACCGGATGCCTAGCAGTCCTCACCCAAATCTCTTCAGCCGATTCGATAACTCGTAAGGCTTCCGCGGTGAGATAGCGAGGGTCACCCGGCCCCAGCCCGAGGATAGTCACGACAGCCTTAGCTTCCACCTTTTTCATCAACTCAAACCTTCCTGGGGGATTATAGCTAATTTGCCCCTTGCTTGACAAAGCAAGGATCGTTACTTATCATATTTTTGCTTAGAAAATGGTGGCACATCCAGCAAGAGTCTAGGGCGATCGTATTGGCGCGTGGATTTATTTTAACGCGCGGATTTGTTTTAAAAGGAGCACGGCAAACCGGCACGTTCATCAGCAAGAAGACTCAGTGGATGGGCCACTAGCGCGCTCCCTAAGAGAGGCAAGAAACAGTTGGCGAAGCGCTTCTTCAAGATTCTGGCGATCGTGGTGTTCGTCCTTTCCCTTCCGGTCTTCGTCATAGCTACCAACTTCAGGCTCTTGATGCTCGACCAAAACGTCTACTTCAACATTCAGGTGTCGACCGGGGTGCCAGCAAGCTCGGGATTTCCCGAGAGCACTCTGCGCGCGGCCGATAGCAGTCTGGCAGCCTATTTTACCAACGAGCAAGCCAGCCTTGATACAGAGTTGAAGAAGCAGGGACTTCCCAACGATTTCTTCAATGAGCGCGAAATAAAGCATCTGGCTGATGTCAGGGACCTGATATGGAAAGTTATGGCTGTGCAGCAAACAGCGCTCGGGTACATAGTGCTGTTTCTCGTTGCCACTTTTCTACTTTCTCCGAAGAGGTTCTTCTCAAGAATAAGTTCCCCATTGATGTGGGGTGCAGGGCTTACACTGGCGGTGTTGGCCGTTTTGGGTATACTGTCGCAGGTCGATTTCAGCGGATTCTGGCTGGCGGTCCACATCGTGTCCTTCAGCAACGATCTGTGGATGCTTAACCCGGCAACTGACAATCTGTTGAAGATGGCTCCAGAGGCGGTCTGGCTGAATGGCGCGATAATGATGGCTGAATACTCGGCATTCGAGGCACTGGGAGTTGGTGTTGTCGGTGTAGTGTTGCACTGGCATCAGCGCAGACAGATAGGATGATGAGTAGACCCGGTGCCGCTAACTGGAGGAATATCGAGCGCGGCCCTGGGTCTTGAAGCTCGGCTTAGCGGTTCACCAATCGTCAAATGTGACTGAACTCCGTTCAGGAATAGGCGGGTCAAATGGCGCTCACTCCATTATTCGCTCGGATGAGAACGCACCTTCCTCAGTTGCGACCGCACCCCACGCGATGGCACGCGACCAAGGGAGCAGCGGTACTCATGGCAGTTGGATTAGGCCTAGGCGTGCTGATCGCAGCGCAGATGCAAAGCCAGACGGCCCAACCGGTAGCGACGGCGGGAGACTCACGGCAGGTTGCGGCGGCAACAGTCCAGCGTCTCGAAAACGAGCAAGGAGAGTTGAA
>Ga0315298_1010799_pt1 | contig 10900 bp, 10 predicted proteins | sample WHS_1_MG_FD_203077 | JGI IMG/M metagenome (GOLD analysis project Ga0315298, IMG submission 203077) | Extremophilic microbial mat communities from Washburn Hot Springs, YNP, Wyoming, USA - WHS_1_MG | ecosystem: Environmental > Aquatic > Thermal springs > Hot (42-90C) | place: USA: Wyoming...
CGGAGCCGTCCCGATGTCCGCCGTCCGGCCGGCTCAAGGCGACGCTCCTGCCAGATGCCCTGAGCTAAGACAACCTCGCGCCCCACAGCCTTCAAGGTCAAGCTCCGAGCGCCCGTCCCGATGGGGGTTGGGGCGCTCTGCATATTTATTGACGCTCCCTCCCCAGCTCTCCCCATACGCGGAGAGAGCGTCCTCGTCCCCTCACGTACGGGGGATCTGAGCGATATAAGGATGCCCCTGACGGCGCCAGCCCAATCTCCGAGAGCTCGCTGGTGGGTTGGGGAGATGGGCGCTCGGAGCGTTGGCCTGAGCAAGCGGGGCTGGCTGGCGGCAGTATAGCATGGCGCCGGGGCGCTTGACATAGAACGTTTGTTCTGCTAGACTTTGCTCGAAGAGAGCAGCCAGGAAGGCAGCGGAGAGCGAGTGAGCAGCATGAAGAGCGGTCTGATGTGGTACGACCCCGACCCGAAGAAGCCGGCGAGCCTGAAGATTGAGGAGGCGGCCCAGCGCTACCGCGAGAAGTTCGGCACCGAGCCGAACGCCTGCCACGTCTGCCCCGGCGAGGCCGCCAGCCACGACCGGATGCTGGTCGTCCCCAACCGCTGGATCCGCCCGCACTACTTCTGGCTGGGGGTGGACGAGCATCTCCCGCCGGCCCCAGACCAGCTCGCGGCCCGCCGACCAGCGGCCGTCGAGCCGCGACGCCGCGCCGTCGGAGTCCGGGCCGCCTCGGTCGTGCCACCCCGTCAGATGGCTCGCCACGCCTCACGGGCGGGGGTTCCGGCCAAGCCCACGACAACGCGCCGTGTGCTAGAATGATACCAGTCGACTCTGGCGGGGCCAGTGAGCCAGGCCGAACTCGGATTAGGTGGCAGGTGCTATGGGCGGAGTGGATCACCGGTGGAAGCTGCTGGTCGTCGACGTGGACGGCACGCTCGTCGGGAGCAGCGGCGTGCCGACGCCCCGGGTCCGAGAAGCCGTCACCGCGGCTCAGGCGCGGGGCATCCGGGTCGCACTCTGCTCTGGCCGGCCGCTCGCCTCCTGCTGGCCCATCGCCGGGAGCCTCGGCCTGCGGGGCGCCCACGTCGTCTTCAACGGCGCCCTGGTGAAAGACCCGGAGGAGCCCGCGGCCGTGCTCAGCCGCCCGCTGCCGGTCGGCCCCGCCCGACAGGTGGTCGACTTCTGCCGCCAGCACGACCTCTGCCTCGAGCTCTACACCGAGCGGACCCACTACGTCGAGCGCGACTGGCGCGAATCCCAACTGCACGGCATCTCCATCCGAGTGACCTACGAGTTCGGCGACTTCGACGAGCTCCTGCGGACCCGGGAGCTGGTCAAGGCGCAGATCATCACCTCCGACGAGCGGGGGCGCCGGCTCGCCGCCGAGCTTGCCGAGAGCCTGAGGGGCGTCCTGGGCTTCAGCGTCGCCGTCCCGATGGCGCCGTGCGTGGGCTGCGAGTGCGTCAACGTGGTCGACCCGCGCGTCTCCAAGGGCCTGGCGGTCCGCGCTCTCATCGCCCATTACGGCCTGAGCCCGGCCGAGGTGGCGGCCGCGGGCGACGCGCCCAACGACCTGCCGGTCTTCGCGGAGGTCGGATACCGAATCGCGATGGCAAATGGCGACGCCGCCGTGCTGGCCGCCGCCGACTACGTCGCGCCCGGCGTCGAGGAGGACGGCCTGGCGACTGCCATCGAGCGGGTCCTGCTCGGGGGGTGACGAGGATTACCGCAGAGCCGCAGAGGACGCCGAGGACGCGGAAGCTGGGTAGGGCCGGGCTCGGGCCCGCCTCTGCGGACTCCGCGCTCTCTGCGTCTCTGCGGTGCCGGACCATAGCCGTGGGGGTAGGCAGAATGGGAGTCGCGGAGATCGTGGACCTGCTCGCGGAGACCGCCGAGCTTGCCGGCAGCCCACGCAACCGCGCGCTCGTCGCCTTGGGGCAGCGCGCGGTCGGCAAGGGCGACCGGCCCCGCCGACCGGGGGAGGTCCCCTACACGGTGTTCGTCGGGCCCTCGGTCTGGGCCCGCAAGCTCGGGTTCAGCCTCAAGGACTACTACACCGACCCGGACACCTACCTGGCGCAGACCCTGCGGATCGGCCTCTACCGCTACAAGGAGATCCAGGACGACGCGCCGCTCTCCACCCGCCTGGGCTTCTCCCTCGGCGCGGGCTTCGACCCCTGCTTCTTCGGCGGCCAGCAGGTCTACGCGGACTTCGAGGACCCGTGGGTCGATCGGCAGCCCACCATCCGAGACCTCGACGATCTGGCTCGCCTGGAGATGCCCGACTTCTACACGAGCGGGCTGATGCCGCTGGCCCACCGCTTCTACCAGCGGTTCCGCGAGCTGGCCGACCTGGCCGGGGGCGGCTTCGAGGTGGACTTCCCCGAGCTAGGCCGAGGGCCGTTCGGGCTAGCCTGGCACATGCGTGGCCACAACGCGCTGCTCGTCGACCTCCTGGATAGCCCGCACCTCGCGCGCCGGCTGCTCCGCTTCGTCACGGACGGTCGCAAGCGCTACGAGACGCAGCGGTCGGAGTTCCTCGGGACGCCCATCGGACCCGGATCGCTGATGAACGACGAGGTGAACGTGCCCTGCCTCTCGCCGAGCCTCTACCGCGAGTTCGTCCTACCCCTGGAGAAGGAGCTGGCCGACTTCCACGGCGGCATCCGCTACTGGCACTCCTGCGGGAACCTCGTGCCCCTGCTCCCGCTGATCCGGGAGCTCAAGCCCGAGGTACAGCACATCAGCCCTTTCAACGACTTCGCCACGGCTGTCGATCGGGCGGGAGACGCCGTCATGCAGGTCTGGATGCACCCGGCCGAGGACGTGGTGCTGGCCGACGAGGAGACGATGGCGCGGGCGCTGCGCGCGAAGGTCGAGGTCTGCGAGGCGAAGCGTGTTCGGGGCTACACCGTCACGACCGGCCACATGCAGACCATGCGGAGCCCCGACCACACCATCGAGCAGGCGAAGGCCTGGGTCCGGGCGGCCCGCCGGGTCGCCGAGGAGGTCGGCCGGACCTTCTCGTGATTGGAGGATCCGCCCCTCGCCGCCGTTTGTCTTGACAGCCTCGCCGGCCCGCCAATACAATAGGCCGAGGCAAGACCCCACTGGCTATCCTCTCGGCAGCCCAGCACTCGGTGTGCGAGATACGGCAAACGTCGACTAGCGGTTAGGAGGAGAGTCCATGTCTGAGCAGGTCGGGTTCGTGACGATGGGGCAGGCCAAGTCCGTCGAAGGCGAGCTACCTACCATCGGCGTCGGCTTGATCGGCTACGCCTTCATGGGCAAAGCCCACGTCAACGGCTACAAGAAGATGCCCTACATCTTCTGGCCGCCGGCGGCCATCCCCAAGCTCATCGCCATCGCCGGACGCAACGAGGCCGCCGTCTCCGAAGCCGCCAGGCGCTACGGCTTCGAGGGCTACTACACCGACTGGCGCCAGATGATGTCGGACCCGCGCATCCAAATCGTGGACAACTCGGGCCCGAACAACCTCCACGCCGAGCCCTCCATCGCCGCCGCCGAGGCCGGCAAGCACGTCCTCTGCGAGAAGCCCCTCGGCCGAACCGCCGCCGAGGCTAAGGCGATGCTCGCCGCCGTCAACAAGGCCGGCGTCAAGCACCTGTGCGCCTTCAACTACCGGTTCGTCCCGGCCGTCCGGCTGGCTCGGCAGCTCATCGAGCAGGGCGCTCTCGGCCGGATCTACCACTTCCGCGCCCGCTACCTCCAGGAGTGGATCGCCGACCCAAGCTTCGCGATGGTCTGGCGGCTGAAAAAGGCCGTGGCCGGCTCCGGCGCCCTCGGCGACCTCGGGTCGCACATCATCGACCTGGCCCGGTTCCTCGTCGGCGAGCCGACGGCAGTCAACGCCCTGACCAAGACGTTCGTCAAGGAACGCCCGACCCCCGAGGGCGGCCGCGACGTCGTCGACGTGGACGACGCCTTCATCTCTCTCTTCGAGTTCGAGAACGGCGCCATCGGCACGCTCGAGGCCTCTCGCTTCTGCCTGGGCCGCAAGAACCACAACACGTTCGAGATTAATGGATCGAAGGGCTCCATCAGCTTCAACCTAGAGCGGCTCAACGAGCTGCAGGTTCACCTGCCCGGCCAGGCGCTCAAGGAGACGGCCGCCGGCTTCACCGACGTGCTCGTCACCGAGGCCAGCCACCCCTACTGGAACGTCTGGTGGCCGCACGGCCACATCATCGGCTGGGAGCACACCTTCGTCCACGAAATCAACCACTTCGTCGACGCCATCGTGAACAAGAAGCCGGTCGAGCCTTACGCCGCCACGTTCGAGGACGGCTATCGGAATGCCGTCATCTGCGACGCCATCGTCGCCTCGGCCGAGAGCCACGGGTCGCAGGTGCCGATCAAGTACTGACAGCCCTTGAGGACAGGGGCTTACGGACTCGCAGGATAGACAGGATGAACCGGATGAACAGAAGAGTGGCAGGCTTGCCTTTCATCGCGTCTATCCCGCCAATCCTGTTCATCCTGTGAGTCCGTATCTCGTTGTGGAGGTCACCAGAATGGCCAGCCAGCGCACGAGCCGCCTCAAGAACAGCGTGGGCATCTGGGCGTTCGGCTCGAACGCCACCCGCTTCATGCCCGGCGGCTACCACGTCAAGGAGGGCGCCGAAGACGTCGTCGACCGTGCCAAGCGTGCCGTCGACGGCCTGGGCACCCTCGTCGACAGCTACGAGTTCCACTACCCGGGCGAGATTAACGAGGGCAACGTCGAGAAGATCAGGGCGGCGCTCGGCTCGGCCGAGATCTACGCCATCCCACTCGGCGTCTTCTCCGACCCCCAGTTCGGCCTCGGCTCGTTCGTCAACCCGGACCCAGCCAAGCGGCGGAAAACCGTGGACATCTGCAAGGGCGCCATCGACCTCTGCCAGGCGCTCGGCGCTAAGTTCCTGGTCTGGCCGGGCGGCGAAGGCTACAACTACCCCTTCCAGACCAGCTACGACGACGCCTGGAGCTGGTTCATCGGAGGTATCCAGGAAGCCGTCGAGTACGCCAACTCGAAGCGGGTGCCGTTCCTGCTCGAGCACAAGAACTCCGAGCCGGCGATGAAAATCCACATGCGCGACATGGGCATGTCGATCTACGTCGTCCGGAAGCTCCAGAGCCTGGGCACCGACGTGAGCAACGTCAAGCTGAACATGGACTGGCAGCACCTCATCATGAACGGCGAGAACCTGGCGGAGTACGCCGCGCTCCTCGCCCGGGAGGGATTGCTCGGCCACCAGCACGCCAACTCCGGCTGGGGCACCTTCGACGACGACAACATCGTCGGCGCGCTGCGCTTCATGGAGACGCTCGAGCTGGCCGTCGAGTTGCAGCGGGTCGGCTACGGCAGCAACGGCGAGCGGATGGGCTTCGACCTCTTCCCCTACACCGAGGACCAGGTCGAAGCGGTCAAGTTAAGTGTGCTCGCCTGGGAGTTCATCGACAGCCTGGCCGCGAGCATCGACAAGCAAGCCCTGGCCGAGGCGAGGGCCCGCAAGGACGCCGTCGCCGCCTACCGGCTCGTCTTCGGCGTGCTAGGGATGAACGAGGAGTTCGTCGAGCGGGTGTACGCCAGCAGGAAGTAGGACTGCACCACAGAGGCACAGAGAGCACAGAGCACGCCGGGAGTGCAGGAGTACGACTCACCTTCGCGCCCTCTGTGTACTCCGTGTCTCTGTGGTTCACGCCCCCTCTCGGAGGCAGACATGCCATACCTGATGGGCATCGACGTCGGCACAACCGGCACCCGCGCCGTCGTCATCGACGAGGCGGGACGGCTCGTCGGCGCCGCCACCGAGGAGTACCCCCTCCAGACGCCCCGGCCCCTCTGGGCCGAGCAGGACCCGGCCGACTGGTGGCGGGCAACTAGGAACGCCATCCGAGCCGCCATCGCCACGGCCGGCATCCCCGGCCAGGAGGTCCACGGGCTAGGACTCTCCGGCCAGATGCACGGCCTGGTCCTCCTCGACGCCAAGGACGAGGTGCTGCGGCCCGCCATCCTCTGGTGCGACCAGCGCACGCAGGAGCAGTGCGATTGGATCACGGACCGGGTCGGCCGGCAGCGCCTCATCGAGCTGACCTGCAACCCGGCCCTGACCGGCTTCACCGCGCCTAAGGTCGTCTGGGTCCGCCAGCACGAGCCGTCCGTCTACGAGCGCGCCCGGAAGGCGCTCTTGCCCAAGGACTTCATCCGGTACAAGCTGACCGGCACGCTCGCCACCGAGGTTTCCGACGCCTCCGGGACCCTGCTCTTCGACGTCGCCCATCGCAGATGGTCGGCGGAAATGCTCGACCTGCTCGACGTCGATCCGAGCCTCCTGCCTCCAGTCTACGAGTCGCCGGTGCCCAGTGCGGCCATCTCGGCGGCTGTCGCCGAGGAGACCGGTCTCAAGGCCGGCACGCCGGTGGTGGGCGGCGGCGGCGACCAGGCGGCCGGCGGAGTCGGCAATGGCATCGTCCGGCCCGGGCTCATCTCCTCCACCGTCGGCTCGTCGGGCGTCGTCTTCGCCTTCACCGAGCAGCCCTGGATGGACCCGCGCGGGCGTATCCACACCTTCTGTCACGCGGTGCCGGGCAAGTGGCACGTGATGGGCGTGACGCTCGGCGCTGGCCTCTCGCTGCGCTGGTTCCGGGACGAGTTCGCCCAGGTCGAGCGGGCCGTGAGCACGCTCACCGGCACCGACCCCTACGTCTACCTGACGCAGGAGGCGGCCGGCGCCCCGGCCGGCGCCGAGGGTCTCATCTACCTGCCGTATCTGATGGGCGAGCGGACGCCCCACCTCGACCCGAACGCGAAGGGCGTCCTTTTCGGTCTGACCGGCCGGCACACCCGGGCCACCGTCGTCCGCGCCATCCTCGAAGGAGTGGCCTACAGCCTGCGCGACAGCCTGGAGATCCTCAGAGACCTCGGCGTGCCGCTCGGCGAGGTCCGGTTCTCTGGCGGCGGCGCTCGGAGCGCCCTCTGGCGTCAGATTCAGGCCGACGTCTTCGGCCTATCGGGCGTGACGCTTAACGTGGTCGAGGGCCCGGCCTACGGCGTGGCGCTCCTCGCCGGCGTCGGGACCGGCGTCTACGGGAGCGTCGAGGAGGCCTGCGACGCGACGCTTCGGGTCGTCGAGCGGACCGAGCCGGTTCCCGCGAGCGTCCGGACCTACGAGGCTTACTATCCCATCTACCGGGCGCTGTACCAGGCGCTCAAGCCGCAGTTCGACGCGGTGACGACGTCGGTCACCAAGGGCGGCTAACGACCCATGCGCGACTCCGACACCAAGTCGGTGGTGGATTTCTCGACTCTGGCTCGAGTCTACGATGCCGATGCGGACCTGGACGAGCTGCGCGCGGAGGCGCTGCGCCTGACCGCCCAGAGCGTCTTTGTGGCGGCGGTGCTCCTCGACGTCGCGGTGGCTGTGAGCCCCGCACTGCCCCGGGAGATGTGGCTCGTGGCGGCCGCGCTGGCTGCCACCGCCCTCCTGGTTTCGCGAGCCGTGGCCGCCAGCGTACAGTTGGCGGTGGCCGGCCTCGTCGTTGGCCTGTCCCTGGCTGTGGCCGGCGCCACGCTGCTAATGCCGGGGGTGCCGCTAGCCTGCCTGTTCTCGCTCGTCGTCCTCCTCGCCGGCGCTCTCCTGGGCTGGCCGGCGGGTGTCGCCAGCGCCGCGGGAGCGACCGGTCTCGTCGGCATGATGGCCCGGGAGCCCGACTCAGTCGTATCCGTCGAGGCAGCCGTCGTCGCGCTCCTGATGGCCTGGGGGAGCGTGTTCGCAGCCTGGCTGGTCTCGCGACCGCTGCGGACCGCGCTCGGCTGGTCGTGGCACAGCTACGCACAGGCTCTGCGAATCGCCGAGGAGGCACGTGAGCGACAGGGCGAGCTGGCTCGCCTCTCGAAGAGCTTGAACGAGACCTGCGACCGACTCTCCGAGCTAACCCAGGAGCTGGACCGGGCCCGGCGCGCAGCCGAGGAGGCCCTGCGGCTCAAAGCCGAGTTCGCCGCCGCAGTCAGCCACGAGCTCCGGACGCCCCTCAACTTGATCATCGGGTTCAGCGAGATGATGGCGCTGTCGCCGGCCACCTCCTACGGCGAGCCGCTGCCGGCGAGCTATGCCCGAGACGTCGAGGCCATCTACCGCAACGCCAGCCACATCTCCAAGCTCATCGACGACATCCTCGACCTCAGCCAGATCGAAGCTCGGCGCATGGGCCTCCAGAGGGCGCGGGCGTCTCTCGCGGAGATTGCCGAGGAGGCCGCCGCGATCGTCGCCCCCCGCTTCCGAGCGCGCGGCCTGGCCCTCACGATCGACGTGCCCGCCGGTCTGCCCGCCGTGCCGGTGGATCCCACGCGGATCCGCCAGGTGCTCATCAACCTCCTGGGCAATGCCCTACGCTTCACCGATGTAGGCGGGGTCACCGTGACTGCGACGTGCGCCGGCCAGGAACTCGTCGTGACCGTGGCAGACACGGGTGTGGGGATTGCCGCCGAGGATCTCCCCCACGTCTTCGAGGAGTTCCGACAGACCGGCTCGGCCGAGCGGCGCCGGGGCGGGAGCGGGCTCGGGCTGGCGGTGAGCAAGCGATTCGTGGAGATGCACGGAGGCAGCATGTGGGTCGAAAGTGAGCTGGGCAGGGGCAGCGCTTTCCATTTTCAGGACGACCAAGTACGCCGATCAGACCTGGGAACTGTTCAAGCATATGACCAGCAAGGAGTCGAGCGCTCTCCTCGCACGGCAGGGGTTCGCCCCGGCCCGGCTCTCGGTGGTCAACAGCCCAGCCTGGGTGGACCCGAGCCAGCCGCCCGCCTCGATGAAGGTCGTCACCGAGGGGCCGAAGTACATCGTCCCGTTCCCGAAGTCCACCACCTGGTCCGAGTGGCTTCAGGTGGTGGAGAAGGAGCTGGACGCCCTCTGGTCGAACAAGGTGACGGCAGCGCAGCTCGGCCCGCGGCTCAAGGAGGTCTCGGCGCCACTGGAGAAAAAGAACCTGGACAACCTCAAGAACGCGCCGAAGCTTTGAGGAGCAGCGCATGGCTACGGCGACCCAACCTACCACTAGTGGCACGACAACTCGGCGCCGGCTCACCCGGCGCCGAGTCTTCGAGCACGCCGAGGGCTGGCTGTTTGTCTCACCCTGGCTCTTCGGGTTCCTCCTCTTCACCGCCGGCCCTATGCTCGCCTCCGTCGGCATCGCGCTGACCGAGTGGGACCTCATCGCCACGCCGAAGTTCGTCGGGCTCGCCAACTTCCAGCAGTTGGCGACTGGCGACCCGGCGGTGCTGCACTCCCTCCAGGTCACGACCACCTACGCTCTATTCTCGGTGCCGCTCCAGATCACCTTCGGCGTGGCGCTGGCGCTCCTACTCAACGCGCGGATCTCCAGTCTGAGCCTCAGCTTCTATCGGACCATCTACTACTTGCCAGCGGTGCTCTCGGGCGTAGCCGTGGCCCTCCTCTGGCGCTGGATCTTCTCCGGCGACTTCGGCCTGCTCAACTCGGCGCTGGCGATCGTCGGCATCGAGGGGCCGGGCTGGCTCACCCAGTCCGAGTGGGCGCTCCCGGCGCTCATCATCATGAGCCTTTGGGGCGTCGGCGGCGGCATGATCATCTACCTCGCCGGCCTCCAGGGCATCCCAACCGACCTCTACGAAGCGGCGCAGGTGGACGGCGCTGGCTTCTGGCCCCGGCTCGTCCACATCACGGTCCCTCTGATGACACCGGTGATCTTCTACCAGCTCGTCGTCGGCATCATCCACGCCCTCCAGGTGTTCACCCAGGCGTTCATCATGACCAAGGGCGGGCCGGGCGACGCGACGCTGTTCTTTATGCTCTACCTGTACCGCAACGCCTTCGAGTACTTCAGGATGGGCTACGCTTCGGCGCTGGCCTGGGTGCTATTTGTGTACATCCTGATCCTCACCATCATCATCTTCCGCTTGTCGCGCACCTGGGTCTACTACGAGGGCGAGCTCAAAGGGCGGGGAGGCTAAGCGATGCGCACGCAGGCAGACTCGTCACCAACCCTCGCCGTGCGACGAGTGCGCCGCGGCTACCTGCTGCGCACGCGCGGCCTCGCGCTCCTCATTCACCTTGTCCTCATCGCCGGCTCGATCATCGTGCTCATCCCCCTCGCCTGGATGCTGTCGACCTCCCTGAAGGACCCCGGCGACGTCTTCCTCTTCCCGCCCAAGTGGATTCCCGACCCCGTCCAATGGGGCAACTACCAGAAGGCGCTGACCGTCCTGCGCCATCTTCGTGTTCAACGGCACCTGGAACGACTTCATGGGTCCGCTCATCTACCTCCAGACGCCGTCTAACTTCACGGTGTCGCTCGGGCTGCGACAGTTCCTAGGAGAGTACGCGACCGAGTGGCACCTCCTGATGGCAGCCAGCCTGGTGGCGCTTCTGCCGATTCTTGTCATCTTCTTCACCGCTCAGCGGTACTTCATCCAGGGAGTCGTGTTTACTGGACTCAAGGGTTGACAAGGCAACGAGGTAACGAGAAACCACAGATGAACGCGGATAGGCACAGATAGGATACGCAGTGTGCTCATCTGTGCCTATCAGTCCCTATCTGTGTCCATCTGTGGTTCCGCGTCGTCCCTCCCGGTGGTCTGTGAGGAGGTGGTAATGTGAAGATCAGAGAGATCCGCGCGGTCAACGTCAACCTGCCACCGGTCACGCCGAGGACGCCGGCCCGGCGGGAGAGCTGGCGGCACAGCTCGCCAATCGGGCTGCCGATGAACAAGTACCCCGAGTTCCCCCCGACGGTACCCACGAACACTCCAGGCATCGGTGGCCGAGCGGTCTGGGTCAAGGTGACCGCCGAGGACGGCACCTGGGGCCTCGGCCGGACCAGCTTCGGCGAGCCGGTCGCCGCGCTGATAGACTACCACTAC
>Ga0315298_1010807_pt1 | contig 10892 bp, 9 predicted proteins | sample WHS_1_MG_FD_203077 | JGI IMG/M metagenome (GOLD analysis project Ga0315298, IMG submission 203077) | Extremophilic microbial mat communities from Washburn Hot Springs, YNP, Wyoming, USA - WHS_1_MG | ecosystem: Environmental > Aquatic > Thermal springs > Hot (42-90C) | place: USA: Wyoming...
ACGATGACGCCATCGACGCCGGCGGCGGCGGCATCGGCGGTGAAGCGCTCGACGCCGTAGGAGAGGATGGGGTTGAGATAGCCCATCAGGATCAGCGGCACGGTGTCGTTGACAGCGCGGAAGTCGCGCACCAGGCCGAGCGTGCCGGCGAGGGTCGCACCGGCGCGCAGCGCCCGGCGGCCGGCCTGCTGGATGGTCGGGCCGTCCGCCATCGGGTCGGTGAAGGGCATGCCGATCTCGATCAGGTCGGCGCCGCGGGCGGCCATGCCGGCGAGCAGGGTGGCGGAGGTTTCGCGATCGGGGTCGAACGCCTCGACGAAGGGGATCAGGCCCGCCCGGCCCTCATCGCGGAGGCGGGCGAAGGTGGCGGCGATGCGGCTCAAATCTGTTCTCCGAGATGGCGGGCGACGGTGAAGATGTCCTTGTCGCCGCGGCCGCAGAGATTCATCAGGATGATGCTCTCCTTGTCCATGCCGGGGGCGATCTTCGCGACATGGGCGAGGGCGTGCGAGGGCTCGAGGGCGGGGATGATCCCCTCGGTGCGGCAGCAGAGCTGGAAGGCGGCGAGGGCCTCGTCGTCGGTCGCGGACACGTATTCCACGCGGCCGATATCGTGCAGGTAGGAATGCTCGGGGCCGATGCCCGGATAGTCGAGCCCGGCGGAGATCGAGTGGGCCTCGAGGATCTGGCCGTCATCGTCCTGCAGCAGGTAGGTGCGGTTGCCGTGCAGCACGCCGGGGCGGCCGCGCGAGAGGGAGGCGGCGTGCTCGCCCGAATCGAGGCCGCGGCCGGCGGCCTCGACGCCGATCAGCTTCACCTGCTCGTCGAGGAAGGCGTGGAACAGGCCGATGGCGTTGGAGCCGCCGCCGATCGCCGCGATCGCGACATCCGGCAGGCGGCCCTCGGCCTCCATCATCTGGGCGCGGGCCTCGACCCCGATGACCGACTGGAAGTCCCGCACCATGGCGGGATAGGGGTGCGGGCCGGCGGCGGTGCCGATGATGTAGAAGGTGTCGCGCACATTCGCGACCCAGTCGCGCAGCGCCTCGTTCATCGCGTCCTTCAGCGTCGACGCGCCGGAGGTCACGGGGCGGACCTCGGCGCCGAGCAGCTTCATGCGGAAGACGTTAGGCTGCTGCCGCTCGACATCGGTGGCGCCCATGTAGACGATGCAGGGCAGGCCGAAGAGGGCGGCCACCGTCGCGGTGGCGACGCCGTGCTGGCCGGCGCCGGTCTCGGCGATGATGCGCGTCTTGCCCATGCGCTTGGCGAGCAGGATCTGGCCGATGCAGTTGTTGATCTTGTGCGCGCCGGTGTGGTTCAGCTCGTCGCGCTTGAAATAGACCTTGGCGCCGCCGAGTTCCTTCGTCAGCCGCTCGGCGAACCAGAGCGGGCTGGGGCGGCCGACATAATGTTGCAGGTAATACTGGAATTCCCGCATGAAATCGGGATCGTCCTTCGCCGCCTCGTAGGCCGCCTCGAGCTCGAGGATCAGCGGCATCAGGGTTTCGGCGACGAACCTGCCGCCGAACTCGCCGAAGCGGCCGCGGTCGTCGGGCAGGGTGCGCAGGGAATTGGGTATCGGCTTGTTCATTCTGGCTCTCCGTTCCGCACGGATAGCCGATATGGCAGGCGGATGAAACCGGATCAGGTCTCCAATTCGGTATCCCAGTAGAGAAAGTCGCGCCAGCTTTCGTGCAGGTAGTTGGGCGGGAAGGCGCGGCCGCGGTCCTGCAGTTCCCAGCTATTCGGCCGGCGCGGCGTTTCATAGGGGAACATGTGGCATTCGCGCGGGAGTTTCGAGCCCTTGCGCAGGTTGCACGCGCCGCAGGCGGTGACGACGTTCTCCCAGGTGGTGCGGCCGCCGCGGGCGCGCGGGATGACGTGGTCGAAGGTCAGTTCCGGGGCGGGCAGGCGGCTGTGGCAGTACTGGCAGGTGAAGCCGTCGCGGAGAAAGACGTTGAAGCGGGTGAAGGCGGGCTGGCGCAGGCCGGGGACGAAATCCTTCAGCGCGATGACCGAGGGCAGGCGCATCGCCGAGGACACGGAATGCACCTCGTGCTCGTATTCCGACAGGACGGAAACGCGGTCGAGGAAGACGGCCTTGACGGCGTCCTGCCAGGACCAGAGCGACAACGGAAAATAGGAGAGCGGACGGAAATCCGCGTTCAACACGAGGGCGGGAAAGTTCTGCCCGCCGTCAGGCATTACTGAACCGCTCCCAGAAGGGCGACCAGATCACCGGGCCGGCCTCGGACTGGAAACGCCCTGCAATGTTCTGCACCGATTCCATGAGTGAAATATGGCGCCAACGATCCGGGGCCGCAAGGCGGGTTTCGCAATGTCAACAGCTTGTCACGCGGGCGAGGCCGGGGCGGCGAAGGCGCGCTGGAGCGTGAGGGCGCCGAGGGACAGCCCGGAATCGTCGATTCCGTGGGCGAGTTTCGGGACAAGGAGGCTCTCGACCGGCACGCCGGCGGCGCGCAGGGCGGCCTCGGCATCGCGCGAGCGGGAGGGCGGCACGATCTCGTCGGCCTCGCCATGGACGAGCAGGACCGGCGGGCGGCCGGCGAGTTCGGCGGGCAGCGACTCGGGGGCGAGCAGCGCGCCGGAATAGGCGAGAATCGCCCGCGGCGGCACCGCCCGGCGCAGGCCGGTGAACAGCACGGTCATCGCCCCCTGGCTGAAGCCCATCAGCGCATAGGCATCGGCCGGCAGGCCGAGGCGGGCGAGTTCGGCGTCGATGAACGGGTCGAGCGCCGCGCGGGCCCGGCGCACGCCGCCGCCGAGCGCGTGCGGGTCGAGCGTGCCGATCGGGAACCACTGGCGGCCGAAGGGGGCGAGGTCGAACGGGTCGGGCGCGTGCGGGGCGACGAAGGCGGCATCGGGGATCGCGCGGGCCCAGTAGGGCGCGAGGTCGATCAGGTCGTTGCCATCGGCGCCGACGCCGTGGCACAGCACCACCAGTTGCCGCGCCTTGCCGCCGTTCGCCGGGCCCCAGCGCGGTCCGTCCAGTTCAGCCATGAAGTCCTGCTCCTTGCATTTGCGGGGGAGCGTATCATCGTGGAGGCCGATGTCCATCGTCACCCGTTTCGCGCCGAGCCCGACCGGCTACCTGCATCTCGGCCACGCGGCCTCGGCCATGGCCGGGCACGACCTGGCGCGCGGGGCGGGCGGGCGGTTCCTGCTGCGGCTCGAGGATATCGATGCCGGGCGCTGCCGGCCCGGATTCGCCGAGGCGATCCTGGAGGACCTGGCCTGGCTCGGCCTGGCCTGGGATGGCGCGGTGCGGGTGCAGTCGGCGCATTTCGACGAGTACCGGGCGGTGCTGGCGCGGCTGGAGGCGATGGGATTGCTCTACCGGTGCTTCTGCACGCGGGCGGCGATTGCCGCGGCCCTCGGCGCGCCGCACGGGGCCGAGGCGGCCTATCCCGGCACCTGCCGCGGGCTCGATCCGGCGCTGGCGGACGCGCGGGCGGCGCAAGGCGAGCCCTATGCGCTGCGGCTGCGGATGGACCGGGCCGCGGCGATGGCCGGGCGGCTGCGCTATCACGAGGCGGCGGAAGGCTGGGTGGAGGCCGATCCGCGGCCGCATGGCGATGTGGTGCTGGCGCGCAAGGACGTGCCGGCGAGCTATCATCTCTGCGTCTGCCATGACGATGCGGCGCAGGAGGTGACGCATGTGACGCGGGGCGAGGACCTGCGGGCGACGACGGATGTTCACGTGCTGCTGCAGGCGCTGCTTGGCTGGCCGCATCCGGCCTATGCCCATCATCCGCTGATCCGCGACGCGGCGGGGCGGCGGCTGGCCAAGCGCGACCGGGCGGCGACGCTGCGCGATCTGCGGGACGCCGGGGCCACGCCCGCGCAAATCCGCGAGATGGTCTCTTGCCGGATCGGCGATCTCGCCTCACTCTGACGGGATGATGCGTTTCGCGATTTTGGTTCCGACCGCCGGCGCGGCCCTCGCGCTCGGCCTGCTGCTGTCCTCGTCCCCGGCCCATGCCGTGCCGGCGCCGCCCGCGGTCGCGCAGGTGGCGCGCGCGGCGCTGCCCGCCGTGGTGGATATCGAGAGCATCGATCCCTCCAAGGGAAAGGGCGACAAGTCCGGCGAGATGCCGCCGCCCGACCAGGGGGCGGCGGCGCCTTCGAAATCGGAGCCGGCGGACACGAGCACGCTGATCGTGCCGCCGAAGGCCGAGCAGGCGCTCGGCACCGGGTTCTTCATCAGCCCGACCGGCTATATCGTCACCAATCATCACGTCATCGCCGGGGCGAGCGAGATCAAGGTGACGATGCATGACGGCTCGATCTTCACCGCGAAGCTGGTCGGCTCGGACAAGAAGGCCGATCTCGCGGTGCTGAAGATCGACGCGCATCATCCGGTGCCCTTCCTGCATTTCGGCGACAGCTCGCAGCTGGTGCTCGGCGACTGGGTGGTGGCGATCGGCAATCCGTTCGGCCTCGGCTTCAGCGTGTCGGCGGGGGTGGTGAGCGCGCTGCACCGCGACATCGGCTCGGGGCCGTATGACGATTTCATCCAGACCGACGCCGCCATCAACCGCGGCAATTCGGGCGGGCCGCTGCTGGACGCGAAGGGGGAGGTCATCGGCGTCGATTCGGCGATCTACTCGCCTTCGGGCGGGTCGGTCGGGATCGGGTTCGCGATTCCGTCGAGCATGGTGCGGCCGGTGGCGGCGGCGATCATCGCCGACGGCGCGATGAAGCGCGGCTGGGCGGGGCTGCGGATCGAGCATGTGTCGGAGGACATGAAGGCGGCCTGGCATCTGGCCTCGACCGATGGGGTGGTGGTCGGCGGCGTGGTCGCGGACGGGCCTTCCGCCGGCAAGCTCGGCCCGGGCGACGTGGTGACGGCGGTGAACGGCCGGAAGGTGGCCACGGTGCATGACTTCAAGGTCGCGCTGGCGGAGATCCCGGTCGGGCACGAGGCGCGGATGACCTATGAACGCGGCGGCAGGACGGAGGAGGCGGCGATCACGATCGAGCCGGCGCCGGCCGCCAAGGGAAAGACCGGCAAGCCGGCGGCGAAGCCCGCGCTGGTTCCGACGGAAATTCCCGCGCTCGGCATCGGTGTGGCCGCGCATCCGGGCGGGGCGGGCGTGATCGTGATCACGGTCGCCAAGGATGGCCCGGCGGCGCGGGCCGGGCTGCTCCCGGATACGCTGATCGAGGCCGTCGGGCCGCATTTCGTCACGACCGCGGCGGCCTTGCAGGACGGCGTGAAGGCGAGCCGGAACGTCGTGCCGCTGCTGGTGGGCGGGCCGGCGGGAACGAGCTGGATCGTCGTGCCGCTGGGCGACGGGGCCGGCTGAAAGCGTGCCCCGGCCGGGCGGCGTGCCCGGCCGGGGACGGCGGCTTGCGACCAGACGATTGAACGGCCTTCCGGCGCGCCGGGCCGTCAGTTCGCGCGGGGGGTGAGGCCGGCGGCCTCGATGCCGGCGATGGCGCAGGCCTCGTCATTGTCCGAGGTGTCGCCGGAAATGCCGACCGCGCCGAGCACGGCGCCGTCGGCGGTGACCAGAACGCCGCCCGGCACCGGCACCATGCGCCCGCCGGTCGCCGCGGCAAGGGCGGTGACGAAGCCGGCGCCGCCGGCGTTCCAGCGGTCGAACAGCATGCGCGAGCCGGCGCCGACGCCGAGGCCGCCCCAGGCCTTGCCGGTGGCGATCTCGACGCGGGCGATGCCCGAGCCGTCCTCGCGGGCGAGGGCGATCATGTGGCCGCCGGCATCGAGCACGACGACGGTGAGCGGCGCGAGGCCGAGTTCGCGGCCCCTGGCGCGGGCGCCCTCGATGATGCGGTTGGCGGCTTCGAGCGTGAGACGGGACATCGACATACTCCGTTGGACTGGGTGATGGCGGATGTTTCGCGGCCCCGCGCCGCGAAGTCCAGACCGGGCGGCAGGAAAAACCCGCGGCCGGAGGATGGCCTCCGGCCGCGGGCCGTTCGGGTCTGGCCGGGAGGAAGGGCTATTTCGAGCCCGGCAGCTTCACGAAGCTCGGGAATTTCGGCTTCGCGTTGGCGAGATCCGCCGGCCAGATGACCTTCTGCGTGCCGTCCTGCCACTGGACGTCGATCCACCGGACGTGGCCCTTGCCATAGACGATGCCGTTGGCGAAGCGCGCCTTCGGCCCGTTGAACTGCATCGGCCCCTCGGTGCCGACGCGGTCGGTCTTGGCCAGGGCGGCGACCAGCGGCCCCGCCTTGGTCGATTTCGCCCGTTCGATCGCGGCGGCGAGGGCGTACATCGCGTCATACGTGGTGAAGCCGGTATAGGCCGGCGAGGTGTGGAATTTCGCCTGGTAGGCCTTCATGAACGGCTGCGTCTTCGGCGTGATCGCCACCCCGGCGGCGGCCGGCGCGATGGTGATGACCCCCTGGGTTGCCCCGTTGGTCGCTTTCCAGAAGGTGGTCGAGGTTGCCTGCGAGCTGATGCCCATCAGCGGGATCGGCACGTTCTGCTCGGCCCACTGGGTGGTCGGCTTCACGCCGACATGGGCCCAGCCGGTGATGATCACGTCCGGGTGCATCGCCTCGATCTGCTGGTAGATCGGCGTGAAGTCCGAGGTGTTGGGCGCGAAGCGGATATCCTTCAGCACCTTGAGCCCGGCTTTCGGCAGGCATTTGTTGAAGCCGGCGTCGAGCGGCAGGGTCCAGGCGGCGTCCTCGCTCATGACGACGGCGGTCTTCATGTGGAGCTTGCCGACGAGGACGGATTTCGCCGCATCGCAGATGTTCTGCGCGAGTTCGCCGGAATTCAGGTTGGGCTCGAAGATGTATTTGTGCTGGGCGTAGTTGGCGTGCACGAATTCCGTGAGCTTGTTCGACGCGGCGCCGGTGATGAGGAACGGCTCGTGCATGCGCGCCGCCCAGGGTTCGAGCGCCAGGCCCACCTCGCTGGTGAAGTCGCCGACGATGGCGACCGCGTGGTCCTCCCTGACCATGCGCTGGAACGAGCGGATCGCGTCCGTCGTGGAATTGTGGTTGTCCTCGATGACGAGCTTGATCGGCCGCCCGTTCACGCCGCCCTTGGCGTTGATTTCCTCGGCGGCGAGGGTGGCGCCATCGGCGATGGAACGGCCGGGAATCGATCCGAGCCAGGCGGTGATGCCGACCACGATGGGCTTCGGCTTGGCGTGGGCCAGCAACGGGAGTGCCGTCAGCGCGGCGACGGCAAGGATGCCCACGGAGTTGCGCCGCACCCGGCGCACGGTTCCAGAACTCATGTTTCTCTCCCCATCATGGTGGCCGGTGCGGTGACCGGCACGGGGAGACTGGGCCGAAGGTGACCCTTTGACAACCCTTGGCGAGGATCGGACCCGCCGGGCGCGTTCAGCAAACCGAGAGCACGGCGGGGGCGAGGGCCGGCAGCTTGCCGGCGGGATGCGTCGGGTTGCGGAAGCGCAGCGCATCGGCACCGTCCACGGCGCAGAGTTCGATCCGCGAGGTGCAGGTGACGGCGACGACCGGCCTCGCCTCGGGGAAGGTGAGGAACTGCCTTGCCTCGCCCTCCAGCGCGAGCTGCTCGCGCAGGAGGCGCCATTCCAGCCGGTCGGTATCCTCGATGAACATCGCGAGGATGCCGGGGCGGGTGCCGGTCAGCCGCGACGGCGCCAGGGCGGCGAGGCGGTTGCGCATGGCCACCGCCACCTCGTTCTCGCTGCCGGCGCGGGCGGCGAGGACGAAGACGCCCTGGCCGTCGCCGGTGACGGCGAGATTGGCCTCGGGGCCGAATTCGTGGCGCAGGCGGTTCATCAGCCCGTTCTCGCTGGCCTGGGCGGCGGCGAGCATCAGCGGGTCGAGCCGGAGGACGGCGGCCTCGTCGTGATCCGAACGCCTGGCCGAGGCGAGCATGAAGTTGATCCGCCGGTGCAGTTCGGCGAGGGCCTCGGTGCCGTCGGTCCCCGCCTCGCGCAGGCCGCGGGGGAGGGTCATTTTCAGCAGGTAGCGGCCGGGATGCGCGGAGAGCCAGGTCTGCAGGTCGGGGTCGATCCGGTCCATCAGCCGCATCCAGGCGGCGCGATGCACGAGGCGGCCGGCCTCGGCGGAGAGCGTGTCGCAGGCGATTTCCACCGCCGCGCCCTCGCGCGTGGCCAGCAGGTCGAAGCTCGCGCCGTCCTCGAGCCCGGCGAAGGCGACCTCGAACCCCATCGCGCGGTGGCGCTCGGCGGTATCGTGCAGGTGGAGCAGCGGGATCAGCGTGCCGTCATCCTCCAGCGCCGCGGCGAGCGCGGCCTCGAAGCGGACGCGCCCGGCATCGTCGAGCCCGGCGGCGAGGGGTTCGAGCGCCGCGACACGGGCGGCGAGAACATGGTCCACCGGCGCGAGGGGCAGGTCGCGCGCGACTTTCTCCGCGGCGAACTCGGCGGCGTGGCGCAGGGCGACCAGCCGGCCGTAACGGGGGCTCGACGCCGCCTCGTCATGCAGGCGCTCGATGCGCGCCGCCCAGGATTTTCGGCCGGCACGCTCGATCAGGGCGTTGACCTGGGTCCGGATGCCGGCGGGCGCGCGTGAATTGTTCATGGACAAATCGTCTACCTCACGTCACGCCCGGCCGCTATCACTTTTTTGCCAGCGGCAGGCGCCCGGCGCCGGTTTCGCCGCACTGGGCGCGGTGCAGCAGCAGCTGGTCGGCCAGAACGCAGGCCATCATCGCCTCGCCGACCGGCACCGCGCGGATGCCGACGCAGGGATCGTGCCGGCCCTTGGTCTGGATATCGACCTCGTCGCCATCGGAATCGACGCTGTGGACCGGGGTGAGAATCGAGCTGGTCGGCTTCACCGCGAAGCGGACGATGACGGGCTGGCCGGTCGAGATGCCGCCGAGCACGCCGCCGGCATGGTTGGCGAGGAAGCGCACCGTGCCGTCCTCGTTCATCCGCATCTCGTCGGCGTTCTCCTCGCCGCGCAGGGCGGCGGCGGCGAAACCGTCGCCGATCTCGACACCCTTGACCGCGTTGATGCTCATCATCGCCGCGGCGAGATCGGCGTCCAGCTTGGCGTAGACCGGCGCGCCGAGGCCGGGGGAGAGGCCCTCGGCGACGACTTCCACCACGGCGCCGAGCGAGGAGCCGGCCTTGCGCACGGCGTCGAGCTCCTCGGCCCAGGCCTTCGCGGCCTCGGGGTCGGGGCAGAAGAAGGCGTTGCGGTCCACCTCGTCCCAGTCAAAGCGGGCGCGGTCGATCGCGTGCCGGCCCATCTGCACCAGCGCGCCGCGGATGCGCACGCGCTCGCCGAGGATCTTGCGGGCGATGGCGCCGGCGGCGACGCGCGTCGCCGTCTCCCGCGCCGAGGAGCGGCCGCCGCCGCGCGGATCGCGGACGCCGTATTTCCAGTGATAGGCGATGTCGGCATGGCCGGGGCGGAAACGGTCGGCGATGTTGGCGTAGTCCTGCGAGCGCTGGTCGGTGTTCTCGATCTGCAGGGCGACCGGCGTGCCGGTGGTGACACCGCCATGGACGCCGGAGAGGATGCGGACGATGTCCGGCTCGCGGCGCTGGGTGGTGAAGCGGGACTGGCCGGGCCGCCGGCGGTCGAGGAAGGGCTGGATGTCCGCTTCCGAGAGCGGGATGCGCGGCGGCACGCCGTCGACGACGCAGCCGATCGCGGGGCCGTGGCTTTCGCCCCAGGTGGTGACGCGGAAGAGATGGCCGAAACTGTTGTACGACATGCCGGCTTATAGGCGCCGGCGGCGGCTCTCGGCTAGTGTTCTCCGGCCGCGCGGGGCGGCCGGAGACGGGGCCGTCAGAGGCCGAGGCCGAGTTGCGGGCGCAGCGCGGCGAGGAGCGCTTCGGCCAGCGCGTCGGGGTCCGCCGTTGTGGTGCGCAGGTGGAATTCGGGCGCTTCCGGCGGTTCGTAGGGGCTGTCGATGCCGGTGAAGTTGCGGATCTCGCCGGCATCGGCCTTGCGGTAGAGGCCTTTCGGGTCGCGCTGGCGGCAGACCTCGATCGGCGTGTCGACGAAGACCTCGTGGAACAGGCCGGGCTCGACGAGTTCGCGCGCCATGTTGCGCTCGGCGCGGAAGGGCGAGATGAAGCTGACCAGCACGATCATGCCGGCATCGGCGAAGAGCTTCGCCACCTCGGCGACGCGGCGGATGTTCTCCACCCGGTCGGTATCGGTGAAGCCGAGGTCGCGGTTGAGGCCGTGGCGGACATTGTCGCCATCGAGCAGGTAGGTGTGCGCGCCGAGCAGGTGCAGCTTCGTCTCCAGCGCGTTGGCGATGGTCGACTTGCCGGAGCCGGACAGGCCGGTGAACCAGAGGATCGCCGGGCGGTGGCCGTTCAGCGCCTCGCGGGCGGCGCGGTCGATGGTCAGCGCCTGGCGGTGGATGTTGCTCGCGCGGCGCAGCGGATGGCGGATCATGCCGGCGGCGACGGTGGCGTTGGTCATCCGGTCGATCAGGATGAAGGCGCCGGTGCGCGGGTTCAGCGTGTAGGGGTCGAAGGCGACCGGGGTGGCGAGGGCGACATTGACCGAGCCGACCTCGTTCAGCGTGAGCGAATCGGCGGCGAGTTCGTCGAAATTGTTGACGTTGACCTTGTGCTTGATGCGCGAGACGACGCCGGAGACCGTCGCGGTGCCGAGCTTGACGATATAGGGCCGGCCGGCGAAGAGCGGCGCCTCGGCCATCCAGACGAGGTCGGCGGCGAACTGGTCGGCGACGTCCGGCTGGGCGCCGGGACTGGCGAGCACGTCGCCGCGGGAGAGATCGACCTCGTCGGCGAGGGTGAGGGTGACGGCGTCGCCGGCGCGGGCGGCGGGGCGGTCGCCATCGGCGGTGACGATGCGGGCGATGCGGGTGAGCTGGCCGGAGGCGGCGACCACCACCTCGTCGCCCGGCTTCACCTCGCCGCCGGCGAGCGTGCCGG
>Ga0315298_1010810_pt1 | contig 10891 bp, 9 predicted proteins | sample WHS_1_MG_FD_203077 | JGI IMG/M metagenome (GOLD analysis project Ga0315298, IMG submission 203077) | Extremophilic microbial mat communities from Washburn Hot Springs, YNP, Wyoming, USA - WHS_1_MG | ecosystem: Environmental > Aquatic > Thermal springs > Hot (42-90C) | place: USA: Wyoming...
CAAAGAAAACCTTTAAGACAATCCCTATTATTGCAAGCACCCAGACTAAAATAAATATGTTTCTTCCTAAAGTTCCACCAATTGAAATGAGGGCAAAAGGCGTATAAGTGCCTGCTATGAGAAGGTAAATTGCTGAGTGGTCTAAAAGGCGTAAAATCCTTTTTAGTTTTTCACTTTTTACATTGATATAAAGCGAGTGGTAAAGTGTCGAAGCAGTATAAAGAAGCGTAAGTGTAATTCCAAAGACAATAAATGACAGAAGTTTAGTAGGATTATGAGATCTTGCACCTTTAATTATGAGCAACACTAAGCCTGCAATACTCAGCGCTATCCCAACGCCGTGTGTGATGCTATTGAGAACTTCCTCTCTCCTGTAAAGTGGTTTTTCTGTAATTTTCACAAAAAGAATTTTACCACAGATTGTGGAGTTTTAAAAACAACGAGTTTGGCGGTCGCCACCCGTGTTGATTTTGCTATGGGTCTCTGTTACCACCTGTCACCTGAGCCGTCTTTGCGAGGGGTCTCCAATTCAATTGAGGGGATGAGAAGGATCCCCCTCAACACTCCCCCCAAAAATCGCCCGTCCGTCATCGTTTATCGCTTGATTATAATCTCACTCCTGTTAAGGGAATATTCCTTCGCTATTGCGGGAAAATTTGGAAGGAGATTCATCTACACAAAATTTTTAACACTTTTCTTAAATTTTCTTAAAATCACAAAAACTTCTTGACACAGAAAGAAAACTACATATAATTATCACAAAATATGGAAAGGGTTAGATTAGCAGTAGCAAATAATAACAATAATAATAACTTGCCCGGCGCCGGTCGGTTTGGGTAGCTATTGCTAATCTTTACCCAAAGGCCGGCAAAAAAGCCGGCCTTTTTTAATTTTAAAAATAAAATTGAGGAGGTAAGCATGAAAAAAGAAGTTTTAGAAGTAGAAAGTGAAGCAATCTTCAGAATGGGAGAGTTTCTGCACAAAGAGGGATTTGTAGAACTTTTGCCAGTAATCATTTCACCCCTTACGGACCCTTTGAATCATCCAGTGGAGGGTGCAAAGATCCCTTATGGAAATGGTTATTACTTTCTTACAAAATCAATGATCTTCCATAAGCAACTGGCACTAAGAGAATATCCAAAAATCTTCATCTTTTCACCAAATGTACGACTTGAAGAAGAGGAGAGAAAATTTACAGGAAGACACCTTATCGAGTTTGTTCAACTTGATCTGGAGGTAAAAGACGCAACGCGGGAAGAGATCTTAGACCTTGTTGAAAGACTCGTAGTTTACACGATGCAAAAACTCGAAGAGAAGTTTAAAGACTTTATAAAGTCATCAAATCCCAATTTCCACATTCCAAAAATTCCATTTGAAAGAGTAAGATATCTTGAAGCACAAGAAAAATTCGGGCATGATTTTGAAATAGCACTCTCAAAGGAAAAAGTAGACCCCTTCTTTTTGATTGATATACCTATTGAAGAGCGAGAATTTTATGATAGATTAAGTGACGACGGAAGGACGCTTGTTGATATGGATCTCATCTATCCATATGGACTTGGGGAGGGGATGTCTGGCGGAGAAAGAGAAAACGAACTTGATAGAATCATTATGAGAATGAAGTATAAGAATATGAACCTGGAAGAGTGGAAATGGTACTTAGATGAAGCGCGTAAAGGTTTGCCAAAATCTGCTGGCTGTGGTATAGGAGTTGAAAGGTTTATCCGTTTTGTCCTGAATCTTCCCAGTGTAAAAGATGCACGGCTCTTTGCAAAACTTCCCGGGGAAATTGCACTTTAAGTGAACGCATTTTTATTTTAAGTTATTTTGCGTATAATCTTACCGTTAAAACATGGGAGGTAAAAATGAAAGATTTGATAAGAGAAGTACAGGAAAAGAAAGTTGACATTATCTGGCTTCAGTTCACTGATATCCTGGGGTTCCCAAAACTTGTAGAGATCCCCTCAAAAATGCTACCAAAAGTACTTTCAGAGGGTATTGCATTTGATGGCTCCTCCATTGAAGGTTTCGCAAGAATAGAAGAATCTGATATGCTTTTAAAACCAAATCCAGAAACTTTCTCAATCCTGCCCTGGACAAAGGAGAACGAAATAAAAATTGGAAAAATTGTATGTGATGTTTATATTGATGAGTGGACGCCTTTTGAAGGTGACCCGCGATTTAGACTCAAAAAGATAGTGGAAGAGGGAGAAAAATTAGGGTATTTTATGCAAAATGGTGTTGAAGAGGAATTCTTTCTCTTTAAACTAAAAGATGGGAATCCTTCAACTGAACTTGTAAGTAAGGGAAGTTATTTTGAGATGCTCCCAGAAGATGTTGGTGAAAAAACCCGTGCACTCATTGCAAAGAATCTTGAAGAAATGGGATTTGAAATAGAAACTTCTCATCACGAGGTGTCACCATCCCAACATGAAATCGACTTCAAATACGCAGACCCTGTTACAACAGGAGACCGCATCATCACCTTTAAAATCGTTGCAAAAACCATCGCATTGATGAACGGGCTCTACGCAACATTTATGCCAAAGCCCCTCTTCGGAGTAAATGGGTCTGGAGCACATACAAATATCTCTCTTATTGATGGCACTGGAAACAATCTTTTCTTTGATAAAGATAAAGAATTTGAACTTTCAGATATAGCAAGATATTTCATTGGAGGCATCTTCAAGCATATCGATGCAATAACTGCAATTGCAAACCCCACTGTGAACTCATACAAAAGGATTGTCCCCGGATTCGAAGCACCTGTTTATGTATCTTGGGCCGTCAAAAATAGGAGTGCACTTATCAGAGTGCCACAGGCTTCTGAAAAGACAAAAAGAATTGAGTTTAGAAGTCCAGACCCAACTGCAAATCCATACCTTCTTTTCGCTGTAGTCCTTAAGGCAGGGCTTGATGGCATAAAAAATAAAATAGACCCTGGGGAACCTGCAAACGAAATAAATATCTTTGAAGAAAACGAAAAATTCCCGGGTAAATATAAGACCCTCCCTTCAACTCTGAAAGAAGCAATAGAGGCGCTTAAAAAGGATGAAGTGATCCTCGAAACCTTAGGCAATCAAATTGCAAAAAAATATATTGAGGCAAAAGAGGTAGAATGGGATGAATATAGAATTGCAGTAACAGATTGGGAGATTAATAGGATACTTCCACAATATTAAAGATTTATGAAAATGGATTTCCGATTGTATAATTTGATACTATGGAACAATTCTTGAAATTCTCTATAATCATTCCTGCACACAATGAGGAAAATTATATAGAGGAAACTTTAGAACACCTCAAAAATATTGGCTACAACAGAAACTACTATGAGGTTATCGTTGTTGAAAATGGCTCCACAGACAAAACGTTTGAAGTTGCAAAGAAATTCGAGGGAGAGAATTTCAAGGTATTTTCTGTTGAAAAAATTGGGGTATCTGCCGCACGGAATTTTGGTGCAAAGCAAATCTCTAAAGACTCGCAATGGCTCATATTTCTTGATGCGGACACTCATCTTAAAAATGGATTTTTAGACGATCTAAAGGACTACATTATAAAAAACATGAATAAGAACATTGTTGTAGGCACGACATCTTTAATACCAATAAACGGCTCGCCCTATGCAAAATTATGGTTTAGATTTTATGATATTGCCCATATCCTTTTACATGCTTCCTTGAGTATTCAGATTGTAAGAAAAGATGTATTTTGCAAAGTCTGGTACGATGAGAATTTACAGTATACAGAAGATTGGAAAATGATGAAGAGTGCAGAGCATTTTGGCAGATTTTTCTTTATGTGGACAGATAAAGTCCATACATCGACAAGAAGATTCGATGCTGTTGGATATGTAAAGCAACTATTCCTTTTCATATACTGGGGGATACTGCCAGAAAAGTGCAAAAGAAAAGTGAAATATGAGGTAATAAGATGAGAATTTTGCTTGTTAATGATGACGGCATATACGCAAAGGGGATAAGGATCCTTGCAAAGTTCCTTAGAGAACTGGGAGAGGTTGTAGTTGTAGCACCTGACAGACAAAAGAGTGCAGCGGGACATTCATTAACAATCGATGATGTGCTTCTTATAAAGGAAATTGAGATAGAAGGCTTCAAGGGAATTGCTGTAGTCGATGGCACTCCAACTGATTGTGTTCTTGTAGGTGTAAAAGATATTATGAAAGATGATCCGCCCGATTTTGTCGTTTCCGGAATAAATCAAGGAGCAAATTTAGGTGGAGATATACTCTATTCAGGGACAGTTGCAGGCGCACTTGAAGGACTTGCAAATGGATTTAAATCAATAGCAGTTTCTCTCGATATTCATGGTGAAGAGGGTTATTTTGAAACGGCCGGGGTCGTGACAACTAAAATTCTTCAAATGCCACAATTATTCGAAGGTATTGTTGAAGAACGTTCAATACTCAATGTTAATGTCCCAAATGTGCCTTATGAAGAATTAAAAGGATTTAGAATTACAAGGCAGGGCAAAACACAATACGAAAACTATCTTGAGAAATATACAAATCCCCAGGGAAAAACCTTTTACTGGGTTGGAGGCGACAGACCTCCGCACGAACTTGAAGAAGATACGGATTCCTTTGCTGTTGCACATAAATATGTTTCAATAACACCTATAAATATTGATTTAACAAACTATGCCCTTATTAGAAGACTCAAGAAGTCCATATAGTCGAATGCCCTCTTTTTTATTTTGTGTTCTTTAATTTTTCTTTTATCTCGGGAAGTTTTTCAACTGCCGCTTTAACACCTCTTTCAATAACCTCTGCAGGTTTCCAGAAATAATCCCACCCTATGTCCTGAACATCTGGTGCGATCACAACATCTGCGTCTCTGCAATTCTCTTTTGCAAGATTATACTGAAGTATGTCGATTGAATCGGAAAAAATCTTATAAAAATTAACAGAACTTACTTTTCTATAAGGAGTTTCAGACAGTTTTCCGTAGAGATTCACCGCAATTACAAAATCAGCGCCCTTTTCCTTTGCAATTTTTACGGGAACTTGCTCTGACAATCCACCATCCATAAGAAGAAAATCCCTATATCTTACTGGCTCAAAAAATATTGGTATTGAAATACTCGCTCTAATGCCCGTTACAAGGCTTCCACTTTCAAACACAAAAGGTTCGCCCGTATTAAAATTTGTTGCAACAGGAAAAAACTCTGGCACAAGACTTGAAATTTCAGCATCACCTATATTTTGCTCGATAAAATTTGAAACTTTTTTCCCTCTCACAATTCCCATCCTGAGCGTTGGGTCAAATAAAACCGTAAGCACTGTTTTCATATCCGAGGATGTTGCAACTTTTTCAACCTTTTCGATGCTACCAAATTTTGCATAGGCACCACCCACAAGTGCACCAATGCTTGAACCGGTTATTATAGAAGGAAATATGCCTCCTTGAATGAGTACCTTCAAAACTCCAATATGTGCAAGTCCTTTTGGTCCTCCACTCCCAAGTGCAAGTCCAATTTTCATCTTTTCCTCCTTAAGTTCGGATAGTATTTCTTATATTCCTCACGGAGTTTATTAATTTTGTCCCTTATTTTTATTGCCTCTTCAAAGTCAAGTACCTCTGCCTTTAGGTGCATTTCCTCTTCAAGTTCTGTAATCAAAGCCATAAACTCTTCATAAGTCATATTCTCCACCTTGATAATATCCTGCAACTCTTCCTCTTTTTTCCATGGGAGGTCAATGAGGTCAGTGATTGCCTTTCGTATTGATTTTGGAGTAATATTATGCTCCTTATTGTATTTTAGTTGTTTCTCTCTTCGCCTGTTCGTCTCCTGTATTGCCTTTTTCATTGCATCGGATATTTCTTCTGCATACATAATCACCTTCCCCGAGACATTCCTTGCCGCACGCCCTGTCAACTGGATAAGAGAAGTCTCGCTTCTTAAAAAACCTTCTTTATCTGCATCAAGTATCGCAACAAGGGATACTTCAGGTAAATCAAGTCCTTCACGGAGAAGATTCACACCAACGATGCAATCAAACTCTCCAGACCTGAGGCCTTTTAATATCTCTACTCTTTCAAGAGTTTTGATATCCGAATGAAGGTACTTTGCCTTTATTCCCTTAAGAACGAGATAATTTGTTAAGTCTTCAGCAAATTTCTTCGTTAATGTGTTTACTATAACTCTTTCGCCCTTTGCTGCACGGCTTTCAATTTCCTTTATCAAATCTTCAATTTGATTCTTCTGTGGTCGCACCTCAACCTCTGGGTCAACGAGTCCAGTTGGTCGAATTAATTGCTCTACTACGGCTTCGCTTACTGAAAGTTCATACTCAGAGGGCGTTGCAGAAACGAAGATGCACTGATTCACATGCCCTAAGAATTCCTCAAAGCGGAGAGGTCTATTGTCAAGGGCAGATGGAAGCCTGAAACCATATTTTACAAGGGTGAGTTTTCTATCATGGTCTCCGTGATACATACCCCGTAGTTGGGGAACTGTTATATGTGACTCATCAATAAAAAGAAGATAGTCTTCTGGAAAGAAATTTAAAAGAGTATAAGGTTCCTCACCAGGCTTTCGCCCTGAAAAGTATCTTGAGTAGTTTTCAATACCTGTGCAGTATCCTGCATTGAGAAGCATTTCAAGATCATACTTTGTACGCTCTTCAAGACGCTGTGCCTCAACAAATTTCCCTCTTGACTTAAAAAACTGAACACGCAATTCAAGTTCCTTCATTATCTCATCAACATACCGTTTAATCCTTTCCTGGGTAGTAACAAATTGCGCTGCAGGAAAAAATGTAAAAGAGGAATACTTTCTTATTAGTTCATTTGTTAAGGGGTCAAACTCAACAATTGAGTTAACTTCATCTCCAAAAAGTTCAATCCTTATAGCAGTTTCTGATTCCTTTGGGAACACATCAATAATATCTCCACGCATCCTGAAAACGCCGTTTTTAAAATTAAAATCGTTTCTCTCATACTGAAGCCTTGCAAGGTTCATCGCAATGGTAAGCCTGTTGATCCTTTCTCCAACTCTTATTGTAAAAAGTTGTTCTTTGTATTCTTCAGGTGAATCCCAGCCATAGATACACGATACAGATGCAACAACTATCACATCACGCCTTTCAAGAAGTGCTCTTACTGTTGCATGCCTCAGCCTTGCAATATCCTCATTGACATCCGCATTTTTTGCAATGTAAAGATCGATTTGTGGGACATACGCTTCAGGTTGGTAAAAGTCATAGTAACTTACAAAATAGTGGACTGCATTTTGGGGGAAAAATCTTCTAAATTCCGAATAGAGTTGTGCTGCAAGTGTTTTATTGTGAGAAATAACAAGTGTTGGTTTTTGAACTCTTTCAATCACATTTGCCATTGTAAAAGTCTTCCCAGAACCTGTTACACCAAGAAGTGTCTGAAACCTGTAGCCTTTTTTTATTCCCTCAACAAGTTTTTCTATTGCCTCAGGTTGATCACCTGTCGGATTAAAATCTGAAATAAGTTTAAACGCCTCCATACTATGAAAAGCCCTTTTCTACGAATTGCGTTGCAAATTCATTTGCAAATTCCAGAGACTCTTTCAGACGCATCGTATTTATATATGACTTTATGAACGCAGCATTAAATACATCACCTGCACCAACAACATTAATGCTTTTTATATTCACTCCTTTTACTTCTATCTCTTTTGCATTTGTAATAAGTTTTGCACCCCTTTTTCCTCTCTTCACAACCATCACACCCTCTCTTTCTAAAAAACCATCCAGCAGACTTTTTTCAAAAATCACAATCTCTTTCTCATTTGCAAGTATAAAGTCAGCATATTTTAAAAGTTCCTTACAGGTTTCTTTAAAGTTTGGAAGGTTTTTCCCAATGCGGACTTGCGGATCAAAAAATACAATGTAACCCTGTTTCCTCACATATTCCACAATTTTCAAAGTCTCTGTTTGAGGACTTTTTTCTGTAAGTAATCCACCAGACACATATAGAAAATCATAATGCAAATTTGCATTTATGAATGTATTGAAACTTATATCTACATAAGAAGTATTCTTAATGCTTGCAATTGTTATCCTTTTATCTTCTGAGATGATACTAACAACAACAGGCGTTGGCCTTTCAGAAGTGCAATCGAAATAATAAATGCCACTATCTTCTAAAAACTGCCTTATTGATTTTCCAAATGCATCAAGTGAAATTGGAGTAAAATAAACAGGCTCTTCCTTTAGCCTCTTTAAGGCATATGAAAAGTTTACTCCAGTTCCACCAAAACTTATCGATGTTTCCTCAGGAATGTGGTTTTCATCCTCATCAAGGTTAAGATTATCGAGCCGCACTTTTACATCGATTGCATTTTCACCAAGGACAAGCACTCTTCTCATTATTCTTTTAAAAACTCCTCAAATTCTTTAAGGCTTTTTGTGTTAATAATATCTTCCTTTCTAAGCCACGCCCTCCTTGCAACTCCAACACCGAAACGTATATTGTTCATAGACTCTGTTGAGTGTGCATCAGTTCCAATAGAAATCTTCAGACCATATTCATAAACTGCTTTTCTTGCATTCACTTCATTAAGGTCAAGCCTCTCAAACGAAGCGTTAATTTCAAAGATTTTGTTATATTTCTTCGCTTCCGTAAATATATCGTCTATATTTATGCTGTACTCACTTCTTCCATTTATTATACGCCCAGTTGGATGAACTATAATCTTTACTTTCGGAATCCTTATAACTTTCTTAATCCTTTCTGTGATTGCGCTTTCGCTCTGGTTCATACCCGTGTGAATACCTGCAAGGCACAAATCAAAAATATCGAGGTCATTCTCATCAAAATCAATTGAGCCATCGGAAAGGATATTCAACTCAACGCCCAAAAAAATCTTAAATGGAGCAAGTTTTTTATTGAGAAGTTCTATCTCTTTCTTCTCCTCTAAAAATTCTTCTATAGAAAGTCCATTTGCAACACCAAGCGCCTTTGCATGCTCTGTTACAACGATATATTCATAGCCAAGAGATATTGCTTTCCTTGCCATCTCTTCAATAGTATTTGCACCATCGGAATATTTTGTATGCATATGTAAATCGCTTTTTATTTCTTTATAATCAACAATCCTGGGCAGTTTATGTTCAGATGCAAGTTCAACTTCTCCTGTGTCCTCTCTCATTTCGGGAGGAATCCAATCAAGTCGCAGGGATTCATAAACATCCTCTTCAGTAACTCCTGCAATCTTTGCATTGTCATCGAGTTTGAAAACTCCATACTCATTCAATTTGAGATTCTTCTTAATTGCAATTTCCCGAAGATGGACATTATGATTTTTTGATCCTGTAAAGTACTGAATGGCAGCACCAAAAGAATCATTCTCAACAACCCTCAAATCAACCTGGATGCCTTCTTGGGTTATTATTGAAGACTTTGTATCACCTTTCGCAAGCACCTCTTTCACAAAAGGTATACTAACGAAATAGTCCATAACAGCAGAAGGATTTTTTGAAGTTACTAAAATATCAATATCGCCAATCGTATCCTTCATTCTTCTCAAACTTCCGCAAATCACACACTTCTCAATAGGTGTATTGTTCTTAAGAAGGTTAACTATAGACTCCGCAATGGGAAGTGCAATACCAATCATAAATCTGTCTGTTCTTTTATCTCGAAGTGACTTTATGCCTTCAAGTATCTTCTGTTCAGTTTTTTCTCCAAAGCCCTCAAGGTTTCTTATCTTATGTTCCAATGCAGCTTTTTCAAGGTCTTCAAGATTCTTAATGCCAAGTTTTTCGTAAAGAACTTTTACCCTTTTTGCGCCAAGCCCTGGCACTTTTTCAAGTTCAAGCAAGCCAGCAGGGACAACTTTTTTCAACTCCTCAAGTTTTGTTATTTTTCCAGTCTCAAGATATTCCTTTATCTTTTCTGCTATGCTTTTTCCAACACCCTTTATTTCATGAAGCCTGTCTTCCTTTGCAAGATCCTCTATTGGAATTGTAAGATTTTCTATCACACGAGCGGCTTCTAAGTAGGCTTTTACTTTAAAAGGGTTTTCGCCTGCAAGTTCTGCAACTTCCGCAAGTTCATAAAACTTTTCGGCAACCTCCTTGTTTCTCATAACTCTCCCCTTACCTCCCTTTCGAGTCTTCTGAAAAAATCATCCATAAACCGAAGCCTGTCATCTGCAATAGATTTTGCATAATCTGTGTAAAGTCTATCTTTTATGTGCCTCAATTTTACAAGATATTCCATGTTTGGCGAGTGCTCTTTAAAATTATTTATCCTTTTTGCTTCTCCCAATTCTTCTTCATTTACTTCAACATACAATCTTTCACCATACTCCCCTGCAATCATAAATGCCCTTCCGATACCTATTGCACCAATAGCATCGAGTTTATCTGCATCGGAAAGGATTTTCGCTTCAATTGTTTCTGGTAAGACCTTCCCCCTGAACCTATGTGCTCTTATTGCATGACTCACTGCGTTTACGAAATCTTCGCTATATCCTAATTCCTTTAAAATAGATTCACTCATTTGAGCACCAAGTTCAGCATGGTCAATTGAGTGCGTTGGATCCGTATCTTCCTTAACTCGAGCAATATCATGCAATATACAACTTGCCTTTAAGACTTCAACATTTACTTCGGGATAGTGCTCTGCAATCTTTAGAGCAAGATTTAAAACCCTCAAGGTATGATCAAAATCATGTGAAGACGAGTTTAACTCTCTTTTAACAATTTCAATCAATTTTTCCATATTTATATTATATCCCAAAACCATTAGAAGAGGAGAAACCTTAAAAAAGCACTTTGATGTGATATCTCTCCATTTTGTCGATCGGAGCAAGGCATCTCCCAAATTTGAGGGGGTAAATATCCCCCCTCAACGGAATAAGACACCCTTTGGCAAAATACGCCTCAGGG
>Ga0315298_1010812_pt1 | contig 10888 bp, 12 predicted proteins | sample WHS_1_MG_FD_203077 | JGI IMG/M metagenome (GOLD analysis project Ga0315298, IMG submission 203077) | Extremophilic microbial mat communities from Washburn Hot Springs, YNP, Wyoming, USA - WHS_1_MG | ecosystem: Environmental > Aquatic > Thermal springs > Hot (42-90C) | place: USA: Wyoming...
AATTCGGTGGTGGACCAGTTGGACTGGAGACTATTGCCGCTTCAATTAGCGAAGAGGCGGACACCATAATGGATGTTTATGAATCATATCTTTTACAGCTGGGATTCCTGGAAAGAACTCCACGCGGAAGGGTAGCCACAGAAGCAGCCTATACTCATCTCAATATTCCGTATAACAAAAAAAAGTTACAGGGAACACTTCTCTGAAAAAAATTACTTATAAAGCAATATGAATCAGGTCAATAAGATTTTGCTTCATGCGTGTTGTGCCCATTGTACTGCTTATACCGTTGAATACTGGAGGGGACAGGGCTTTGAAGTTGACGTATTCTGGTATAATCCAAACATCCATCCTTTCACGGAATACTGCAACAGGTTGGAAGCTGAAAAAACCCTATCAAAAGAAACGCTATTTCCTCTAATAATTTCTGAAGAATACGATATGATCAAATTCTTCCGGGCAGTTGCAGGAAACGAAACCGACCGCTGCCGGCACTGCTTTGAACTGCGACTGTCCAGAACTGCGAATCTGGCTAATAACGGAAATTACGCCGGTTTTACCACAACACTCCTTATCAGCCCCCACCAGAAACATGATTTATTGAAACAAATCGGTGAGAAAGAGGCAAATTTACATAACACCAGATTTTTTTATGCCGATTTACGCAAAAGATATTCTGATAGCCGACACATTACAAAACCCATGAACCTCTACCGGCAACAGTATTGTGGATGTCTTTACAGCGAGTGGGAAAGGTACAACAAGCCGGAAAAATCCCCAGCGTAATTTTCCCGGACATCTTGATCAGTTAAGAAAAGATAACCGGTAACTAATACTCCTGCGGCATAAAATTTTTGATCTGGTCATAACGGAACACTGGACCATCTTTACATACAAACAGGGGACCGATATTACAGCGTCCGCATTTACCAATACCACACTTCATTCTCTTTTCCAGTGTGGTAATCATCTGTTCCGGAGTAAACCCGAGTTTTGCCAGTGCAGGAAACGTAAACCGTATCATAATCGGAGGACCACAAACAATAGCAACGGCGTTATCAGGGGATGGCGCCACCTGCTCAAGAACAGCCGGGACCAATCCAACTCTCCCGTTCCAGCCTTCGGCCGGCCTGTCTATGGTTGTGACCATATTAACAGTATTATCTTTGCTCCAAGCTTCTAGATCATATTTAAAGCACAGATCAGCCGGACTACGGGCACCGTAAACAATATCAATTTTCCCGTATTTATCCCGGTTATCGATTACGTTCCATATTAAAGACCGCAGAGGTGCCAGACCTATACCACCACCTACAAATACCAGATTCTTCCCCTTCAACGAATCAATCGGAAAGCTATTACCATACGGGCCACGGAAACCTATTTCAGCACCTACTCCCAGCCGATGGAAAGCATTAGTTACTTTGCCTACCCTTTGTAAAGCGACTTCAAGATGATCAGGCCGTGTAGGACTTGAAGAAATACAGAATGTAGCTTCTCCAACTCCGAAAACAGTGTATTCACCAAACTGCCCCGATTCAAAAGTAAACTCCTTTTGCAGCCGCTCATCTTTGAATTTAAAGTGGAAAGTTCTTACCGTAGGAGTTTCATCAATAACCTTCTCTATCACACAAACATGCGGTAAGTAAACGTTATTTTGCGAAAAGAATTTCTTTCTCTCACTTATCGATGATGTTGTCATTTGCTCTCCGTTGTCACCTTTTCAGGCACAGAATTAATCACGGCGGTAATATCCCATGAAACCGGGCACAACCGAATACACCTGCCACAACCGGTGCAGGATATTGTCCCGCCATATAGAGTGGGGAAATATGCATATTTGTGGGCAACCTTCTGCCTGACCCGACGCCACTTTTCTTCTCTGGGATTTTCCGCGGGCATTTTGGTATAAACGGGGAACTGGCAACTATCCCAGGCCCTCTTACGTATACCTGTACCCTTTTCCTTCTCATCCGAAATATCAAAACAATAACAGGTAGGACAAAAGAAGGTACAGACACCGCAACTGACACATTTTATAGCCGACGTTTCCCAGAACTCCTTATTTTCAATAACATCATAAATTCTCTGAGTGATATCCTTAACGTTGACCTTACGCGTTATTTGTTTTAAAGCGCCCTCTTTAACCGACCTTAATCTTGAAATATCGGCTTCACTGGCATCTGTGAAATATTCAACGCCGGCTAACAACTCCTCACCTTTTTGCGTAATCCCTTCCAGGATATATTCATCTCCGACCTGTGTCATCATAATATCCACATTTTTTGATTCTCCGGGACCTCCGCCAAGCGAAGTACAGAAGCAAGAATCATAAGGTCTTAAACAGGTCATACCAACTAGAACAGTATCCCTACGCTTTTCGAGATAATAAGGATCTTCGTAACCTTCCTTAAAAGCAACGTCAAGCATGGCTAAAGCTGATGCATCGCATGGTCTTATGCCAAACAATAACTTTTTGCTCATCGAAGGACCAGGAACTTTCAATTGATATCCTGTACTGTCCTTTTTATATGAAAACATTTCTTCTTTAACTGGGAAGAACACGCTCTTGGCTGGGACAACAGTGTTACGGTAGATACTTAAAAAACCGGTATCTTTTCCATCCCACCGATCAAAGCGGGTTATCTCACCATCACGGGACGGTACAAAGATTCTGTAATCTTTAGCCCATCGTTCAAGTAATTTACCTATGTCTGCTTGTTTTATTTTCTTCACCATATCTGCTCTATCGTATTAATTCTTCTGCTTCACGGGTCTCATAAGAAGCCATCAAAGGCAAATCATCCTTATTTGTGCCCGCCTTGTAATGGAACATCTCATCGACAATGTCATACATTTTCCGAACCAGACTTCGCAAAGGAATACCCACCGGACAGGCCCTCTCGCAATTACCACAATCTGTACACCTACCCGCCACATGGATGCTGCGTATCACCTGGAATATAAGGTTATCCTGCCAGTTAGGAGCTATGTTGATCCACTGTGGTTCACTTTCCTCTACAAAACAGCGTTCGCAATAACACACCGGGCACACATTCCGGCAAGCATAACAACGGGTACACCTCTGCATCTGTTCTTTCCAGTACTGCCACCTCTGTTCTGCCGTCATCTTTTCCATTTCATTTATCTTCGCAAGGCTGGCAACTTTATCCAGAGGAGGAGATGCCGGTTCTCCTATCAAAACATCACATTCCGCGGGAGTAGAAAGATCACAGGCAAGGCAGTGTTCATACAGGACTTCCTTAAGAGGTAGGCTTTTCTTCTCTGACCCTGAAGTAACTAACACCGCATCCTTTTCACGCGTAATATCATCGATCTCATCAGGCTCTTTTCCAATGAGACGTGAGATTTTACCCACATCAATTATTCCGGAACACGGGACACCTATGATAACAATATTTTCCCGCTTGACCTTGTGATCTTGAATGAGGCTGACAATAGACCTGCTATCACAACCTTTAGCGACAATCCCGGCCTTTCCCTTAATTTTCACCAACATCTTGGCCAGGTTGCTGGTAATAAAATCATTGATTACCAGTCTATCTGCTTCCTCAGAATTTTTGATGAGAACGGGAGTGGTGGTAAATTTAGTAGGTCCCGTCTCGTACCCGATAACAAGATCGACTTTCTTCTGTTCAAAGAGAGCTTTAACTTCTTTCCTTAAATTATCCTGTAATATTTTGTCCATTATCGCTAAACAGCCGGTTAGGACCGACTTCTTTTACCTCTTTCGTTACTTCTTCTGACACCTGAGCAAACTTATTTGCTTCCGAAGCAGAGACCCAGCTTGCCTGAACACGCTGAGGCTCAATACCGATATATTCAAGAAATTTCTTGGTCAATGCAATACGACGCCGGGCTCTATAGTTTCCAGTTTGATAGTGACAATCGCCAGGATGACATCCTGAAACCAGAACTCCATCAAAACCCATGCGTAATGCCTTGAGAATAAACAGTGGGGCTATCCTACCCGAACAGGGTATCTTCATAATACGCATATTTGCAGGATATTTCTTACGACTGGTACCTGCTAAATCAGCCCCGGCATAACTGCACCACTTACATAAAAACCCCAGAATCTGGGGTTTCCACTCCGAATTTTGTTCCATATTAACCTCTAATTAATGCGGCTTTAGTCAATATTATAATAAAAAATGAACTGGGTTACAAATAAACCAATGTGCCTTACTCTCATAAAATATCAGGTAAAACTTGCACATCTTAATTCAGGATATTATAATAAGCCAGATAATAAGACCTATCTTTTGTATTTCTCTCCTAATCCTTCATTTATATTAATTAATTTAAGGAGAAACGATGAAAGGCACATTTGATCTGACAGGTAAAGTTGCTCTGGTAGTTGGGGGTGCAGGAGGAATTGGTAAAGCTCAGGCGCTGGGGCTGGCCGAAGCGGGAGCTGACGTTATTGTGGCCAGCCGGAATTTAGATCACCTCAAACCGGTAGCCGAGGAAATTGAAAAAACAGGGCGGAAGTCCATGGCCGTAACTGTAGAAATAACGGAAGAGCCATCTGTTAGGGAGATGGTCAAGAGGGTACTGGAGAAATTTCCCCGGATCGACATTCTGGTAAACGCCGCCGGGCTAGCCATAAGGAAACCGGCTGAAACCTTCCCCATTGATGAATGGCAGAAGGTAATGGACATCAATGCCAGGGGCACCTTTCTGACGTGTCAGGCGGTAGGGCGGGAAATGATTAAAAACCGTTATGGCAAAATAATAAATGTTTCTTCAGTACGGGGAAGGTATGGTCTGCCGGCTGATTACGCGGCCTACTGTGCCAGCAAGGGAGCCGTAGACACCCTAACCAGAACCCTGGCCTGTGAATGGGCGAAATACAATGTGCTGGTGAATGCCGTAGCTCCGACCATTGTAGAAACTGATCTGACCAGACCTGCTCTGGCCGATCCGGAATACGCCAAGAGAATGGCTTCCCGTATACCGTTAGGCCGCTGGGCGAAACCGGAAGATATTGTAGGAGCTACGATATTCTTCGCCTCACCGGCTTCCGATTTTATTACCGGGCAGATACTGTATATTGATGGTGGCGTAACCACATGGTAGCCGGTGAGTAGAAGAAAATAAAAACAATATAAAAAGGAAGGTAAAAAATGGGAAAGGAAGTACTAGTTGATCTGAGTCATCCGTTTGGTGCCGGGTCACCGCTATGGCCTTATTTTGAAGATGTAAAAATTGAGAGAATGCACTATATGGCCAAATCCGGGGTTTTGTCTCAGAAGGTCACCACAGTGATGCACTGCACTACCCATGCCGATTCCCCGGGGCATGTTTTTGAGGGTGGAATGTTCACGCATGAAATCCCCCTGGAGAAATATTATGGTGACGCCGTGGTCTGGGATATTCCCAAAAAGAAATGGGAAAAGATCATGCCGGAAGACCTTGAGGCGGCCAACAAAAAACTGCCCATAAAACCGGGTGATATTGTGATCATACATACCGGGTGGAACAAATACTGGGGGGACAACACCACGTATTTTTGTTATTCTCCTGGGCTTTACCGGGAAGCCGGCGAGTGGCTGGTAGACCACAAAGTAAAGGCGGTGGGAGTAGACCAACAGGCACTGGACCATCCTCTGGCAACTGCCATCGGTCCCCATGGCCCGGGGCCGTTGAGGAAAGATATTTGTGAAGAATACAAGAGGGTCACCGGACGTGATGTTCTGGAGGATTTCCCGGAGTGGGAGCCCTGCCATAACATTATTCTTAAAGCCGGTATTATGGGTTGGGAGAATGTGGGAGGAGACATTGCCAAAGTAGTAGGCAAGAGATGCCGGATAGCCGGATTCCCCATCAGGTGGTTTATGGGAGACGGTTCGATCGTACGGCTTGTGGCCTTTATTGATGAGGATGACCTTAATCCGGTGCCCAACCGTGTCTACAAGTACGGTACCCAGTAGCAATAGATCTCAAAATAAGCTTAAAAAAATGGGATAAAAAGGAGCTGATATGAAAAAGGTAACTCTAGACAACGTAAAACCATATTCCGCCCCCGGGCACTTCAACATGACAGCAATGAGATTAAGCGGGAAAGAGGAGACCGGCGCCCAGAAGTTCTGGGTTGGCATGTCCCATTTTCTTCCTGGCGGTGGGGCTGAATTTTCTTCCTCCCCGATGGAAAAATTCTATTACGTACTTGAGGGTGAGATTACCGTTAAGACGGACAAAGAAGAATTTACAATCAAAAAAGGGGAGGGTGTCTTTATCCCCGGGGATGAGAAGAGATCCATTATTAACAACACTAAAATGCCTGCTACCATGCTGGTAATCATGAATTATTAAAAACTGATCCGGAAGATCTTTTACCAGAGCAACATAGTAATTAACGGGATTGCCTTGGCGCCAAAAGGCATCCCGTTAATGTTACTTTAATTAGCAACAAAAGCAGTTGATATCCTCTCCATAAAATTCAATAAAAAAGTGAGAGATTAAAAATGGTAAAAGTGGAAGAAATTCAAAACATTGCCGTCATCGGTGCGGGGTTCATCGGACCGGGTATTGCTCAGGTGTTTGCCTCAAAGGGCTTCAATGTGGCTCTGGTTGACATAAAACAGGATATTTTAGACCGGGCAATTGGAGAAATCAAAGCCAACCTGAAATTAATGGCTGAAAGAGGACTTGGCTCAACGGATGAAATAGAAGCAATTCTCAAACGAATAAAAACATTTTCCCAAATCGACCAGGCAGTCGCAAATGCGCATATAGTGATAGAAGCTGTTACTGAAAAACTCGAATTAAAACAGGGGATTTTTCAACAACTGGATGCGCTGTGTTCTGAGGATACCATACTATCTTCCAATACCTCGGCTATCAGTATTACTGAAATAGCTGCAAAATCGATCAAGAGGAACCGAATTCTGGGCACCCATTTCTGGAACCCACCTTTTTTAATTCCACTGGTAGAAATTATAAAAGCCAAAGATACATCAGATGAAGCAATGGAAATTACATTCCAGGTCATGCTTAAAGCTGGCAAACACCCGGTAAAATGTCTTAAAGACGTTCCCGGCTTCATTGCTAACCGTTTACAACACGCCCTCTGGAGAGAAGCAATAAATATTGTTGCCAGCGGAATTGCCGATGCAGCTACTGTGGATGAAGCCATAAAAAATAGCTTTGCCATCAGACTACCGGTTCTCGGTCCCCTTGAAAATGCAGATATGGTAGGCCTTGATCTGACTATGTCCATTCATGATTATTTATTCAAATATCTGGACACATCCCGTGAGGCATCACCATTATTAAAAGAAAAAGTGCAACAGGGCAATCTGGGCTTTAAGACCGGCAAAGGTATTTATGAATGGTCTCCACAGAAGATATACGAGACACGGCAGAAGTTGTTGGAATATTTAATTGATTGGGCAAAAAAACAATCATCAATGTAATCACGGACAATTAAAATTTAGGCACAAATATAATAGTTAATTAAATACACACAAAGGGGAAACTAATGCCATGGATAAACTAATCATTACTGCTGCTCTAACAGGGAACATTACACTACCTACCCAGACTCCATACTTGCCTTTAACCCCCCAGCAAATAGCAGAAGACGCGAAAAGGTGTATTGATGCCGGGGCTGCCTCAGTACATATCCATGCCAGAGATCCGGTGACCGGTAAGCCGACAACCGATCCGGAAATTTACAGGGAAATAGCCTCCCTCATCAAATCGAAGACCAACGGCATTATCTGTATCACAACCGGGGGTACCATGTACATGTCGGCCGAAGAAAGAGTCAGAGTAGTGCCGGCTCTAAAACCCGAATTGGCTACTTTTAATATGGGTTCTATTAATTTTTCTATTCATCCTATCGTGGACAGATACAAAGACTCTGATTATAAGTATCCCTGGGAAAAAGAATTTGCAGCCAGTACCAAAGAATTCATCTTTCGAAACACATTTGCGGATATAGAAAAGTTCTGCCAGACGATGTACGAAAATGACACTAAACCGGAACATGAAGTATATGACGTCGGACATCTGTATAACATGAATTTCTATGTAAAAAAGGGGATAATTAAAACCCCTATCTGGATGCAGTTTGTTACCGGCATCCTGGGAGGTATAGGTTCCGACGTAGAAAATATTATATTTATGAAACAGACGGCAGATAGGCTTTTTGGAACTGGTAACTACCACTGGTCAGTTATCGGTGCCGGATATCCGGCAGAATTTAATCTTGCCGCGGTTGCAATCGTAATGGGAGGGCATGTACGAGTAGGACTAGAAGATAATATTTTTCTCAGCAGGGGAGTTTTAGCTACAAATGCTCAACTAGTAGAAAAAGCGGTGCGTCTCGCTCGGGAACTGGGCAGAGAGATAGCTACGCCTGATGAGGCACGTGCGATACTCGGGCTTAAGGGAAAAGATAAAGTAAATTTTTAAGTAAAACCCTATTTTGCGTAATCGTTAAGAAATATGTTAATGTGGAAATAGAAAAATAATACTTTCAGTTTAAATAGTTTCCGCTAGGGGTGCCAAGGCTGAGAGTCCCAAACATAAAGGGACAACCCTGGGAACCTGAGTCTCGATAATGCGAGCGTAGGGAAGCGGTATAAAACCAGGGGTGTATGTCTTGCTCCTGGTTTTTTGTTTCCCGGGGAGGATAAAAAAATGACACAGATCGAAGCAGCACAAGCAGGTAATATTACTCGTGAGATGGAATTGGTAGCTGAACAGGAAAACCTGGATGTAAAGACCATCCAGGAAGGTCTGGCCCAGGGTACGATCGTCATTCCAGCGAACCCTAACCACAAGAATTTAATTCCGTGCGGAATAGGAAAAGGTTTGAGAACCAAAGTCAACGCGAATATTGGCACGTCGTCTGACTTCGGAAGCCTGGATACCGAACTGGCTAAGCTTAAAATAGCCATCAAATATCACGCAGACACCGTAATGGACCTCAGTACAGGAAAAGACATCAAAGATATACGGCATTATGTATTACAGAACAGTCCATTACCTGTAGGTACCGTACCAATTTACGAAGCCGGAATCGCGGCAATATCCAGACACGGATCAATTGTCGGGATGACAGAAGATGAGTTATTTGACGTTATAGAAACACAAGCAAGAGAAGGGGTAGATTTCATCACAGTTCATTGCGGAGTTACCCGAAACTCAATTGAGAGATTGAAAAAACAGGGAAGAGTAGCCGACATAGTTTCGAGGGGAGGGGCTTTCCTGACAGGATGGATTTTACATAATAATAAAGAAAACCCGCTGTTTGAACAATTCGATCGTCTTCTTGCCATAGCCAGAAAATATGATGTCACCTTAAGTCTTGGAGACGGAATGCGACCGGGTAGTCTTTCAGACTCTACCGACAGGGCACAATTAGAAGAATTGATTATTCTAGGAGAACTGGCAGACAAAGCAAGAGCCGCAGGAGTCCAGGTAATGATTGAAGGACCGGGACACGTTCCGCTAAACCAGATTGAAGCCAATATTCGTTTACAAAAGGCTATCTGTAAGGAAGCGCCATTTTATGTTCTAGGACCGCTGGTCACAGATATTGGAGCCGGATATGATCACATTACGGGAGCTATCGGAGGAGCTATAGCCGCGGCGGCAGGAGCCGACTTTCTTTGTTATGTTACACCTGCCGAACATTTAAGCCTCCCAGATGTCGAAGACGTTAAAAATGGAATCATTGCTTCTCGCATAGCCGCTCACGCCGCCGACATTGTCAAAGGTATAAAAAATGCCGCTAATTGGGACCGCAATATGTCACAAGCAAGAAAAAGACTCGATTGGGAAGAACAGGCCAAATTATCAATCGACCCTGAAAGGTTTATGCAACTACGTAACCGAATGCCATCTGCAGGGAAGACCTGTAGTATGTGTGGACAATTTTGTGCAATGAAACTGGTAGAGCAATATCTTGGTGTATCCGGGTTAAAATGTTAGTTACCGCTTTTAGCTATATTCATAAATCCCACCTATGAAAGGAGATCTTTAAATAATGCTGGATGAAGTTATCATATCTCGAGCTATTACAGAAAGTTTTTTAAAAGATTTTACCGAGGCTTTAGATACTCAGGTAGCCATAGTGGGGGCCGGACCTTCTGGAATGACTGCAGCCTACTATCTGGCCAAAAACAACATAAGAACCATCGTTTTTGAAAAGCAATTAAGAGTAGGGGGAGGTATGCCAGGAGGGGGCATGATGTTCAACAAAATAATAGTGCAGAAAGAAGGCAAACAGATTCTCGATGAGTTTGGCGTAAGAACGCGGGAATATCAACCCGGATACTTTGTTGCAGACTCATTGGAGACCACTGCAGCTCTGTGTTTTCAAGCCATCCAGGCAGGAGCACGGATGTTTAATTTAATTTCAGTCGAAGATGTGGTGATAAAAAACGATAACAGGGTTTCCGGACTGGTGCTCAATTGGACTGCTACTGAGCTTGCCAAACTGCATGTAGATCCGCTGGTAATGAGATGTAAGGTAGTAATTGATGCTACAGGACATTCTTCTGAAATATGCAATATTCTCGTAAAAAAAATGGGGGCAAAGCTCGATACGGAAGATGGAAAAGTCCGCGGAGAGAAATCAATGTGGGCTGACAAGGGCGAATCCTCTTTATTAGAAAACACAAGAATGGTGTTCCCTGGGTTGATTGTAGCAGGTATGTCAGCAAATGCAGTTTATGGTTCGCCTCGTATGGGACCTATTTTTGGAGGCATGCTCTTATCAGGAAAAAGAGCGGCAGAAATTGCAATGGCTGAAGTAAAAAGTTAGACAGACACCTGAATTAATCCGACTGTTACAAGCCCATGTATAATCATACCTATAGCTATTGCGGCAAGTAACAAACTGAAAACT
>Ga0315298_1010813_pt1 | contig 10888 bp, 9 predicted proteins | sample WHS_1_MG_FD_203077 | JGI IMG/M metagenome (GOLD analysis project Ga0315298, IMG submission 203077) | Extremophilic microbial mat communities from Washburn Hot Springs, YNP, Wyoming, USA - WHS_1_MG | ecosystem: Environmental > Aquatic > Thermal springs > Hot (42-90C) | place: USA: Wyoming...
TGCAAGGGTGGCGGATCCGTGGAAACGGCGACGTACTGGTGTTTAGGGCAGTGTTATTTCTGCGGGCGTGGACGCCCGCGCGCCAGTGCAGGTTTGGCGCGCGGCCATCCTGGCCGCAGTGATCGCCGGTGACTTGAACTTGCTTGAGGTTTTTCTGGGGTGCAAGGGTGGCGGATCCGTGGAAATGGCGACGTACCGGTATTTAGGCCGGTTTAGTTTCTGCGGGCGTAGACGCCCGCGCGCCAGTGGGCAGATTTGGGCGCGCGGCGCTCTTGGCCGCAGTGATCGCCGGTGACTTGAACTGGTTTGAAGTCTTTTAGGGGTGTGAAGTGTGGCGGATCTGTAGAAACGGCGACGTACCGGTATTTAGGCCGGTGTAGTTTCTGCGGGCGTGGACGCCCGCGCGCCAGTGCAGGTTTGGCGCGCGGCCATCTTGGCCGCAGTGATCGCCGGTGACTTGAACTGGTTTGAAGTCTTTTAGGGGTGTGAAGTGTGGCGGATCTGTAGAAATGGCGACGTACCGGTATTTAGGCCGGTGTAGTTTCTGCGGGCGTAGACGCCCGCGCGCCTTTGGGCAGATTTGGGCGCGCGGCGCTCTTGGCCGCAGCGCAATGTGACCACTCGCTTCTGTAGTTCGGTTCTTCATGGTCAGGCTCCTGCTTCCGTCGCTTTCAAGGTTAGACCGCCCGTATGTGTCCCCTACCAGTTCCGGCACCAGTCAATTTGCGAGGTGGCATGCGACCCAATGACCAGGAGCAAGCTGGCGCAGTTCAGGTACAAAATGCTGGCACGGGTGTGGCTTTGCACTTGGACAACGCGGGTGAAACGGACATCCGCTCGGCGGGTTTATCGGTGACGGAACGTCACCGGACAACACAATCCGTTTCCGTTTTGTTTCCGGGTCAATAACAGGTACAGCCGCAACCAATGCCTGGGTGTACGGATGTTTCGGGCTGTGCACGAGTTGTTGTGCGGGGGCTAATTCAACAACCTTGCCCAAGTACATCACCATGATCCGACGGCTGATGTGCTCAACTACGGCAATGTCGTGGGCAACAAACAAGTAGCTGATACCGCGTGCAGTCTGGAGGTCTTTGAACAGATTGATTATTTGTGCCTGCACAGACACATCGAGTGCGCTCACAGGTTCATCGCAGACAATCAGCTCCGGCTCAACTGCAAGAGCGCGTGCAATGCAGATGCGCTGACGTTGACCGCCGCTAAACTCGTGCGGATAACGTAACGCGCACTCAGGGTCAAGCCCAACTGCACTCAACAACTCAGCCACACGCATCCTGCGCGCAACGCGGTCTGGTGCCAACCGGTGAATGTCGAGCGCTTCGCCAATGATCTGTTCGACTGTCATGCGCGGGTCGAGCGCGCTGTACGGGTCTTGGAAGACCATTTGCATTTTGCGGCGCAACTTGCGCAGTTGGCTGCCGCGCAATTTCATGATGTCCGTACCGTTAAACATGACCGCACCCGATGTCGGTTCGATCAACCGCAGCACGGCGCGGCACAAGGTTGTTTTGCCACAGCCGCTCTCACCCACAAGACCAAGCGTTTCACCGCGCGCAATCTCGAAGCTCACGTCGTCAACGGCTTTCACAACTGCGCGGTCACGGGCGCTGAACCCACGTTTCACCGGCAAATACACACGTAACCCATGAACCGTTAAAACCGGGCATGCGCGCGCCGCGGACTCATTGACATGTGCTTCTTGTTCCATCACAAAGAAACCCGAACTGTAAAATTCTCAGGTGCAACAAGCACGCATGCAAGCTTTCCCACAAGATGCACGGCTGGCTTAAGGATGCCCAAGCGCACGTGCGCACATTGCAACAAGCTCTCCGATGTGAAAGACTTTAGCCAACCATGCCAATGGTGGGCGCGCAACGGAAATCATCTTGTTCACATCCTAGTCCCGATAGGGGCAGCAGACATTAGCCCCCGGTATCAATGGTGGGTTCATTTCCAGAACGGACACCGGACATGCCGGTCCGGCGTAACCTCGATCAGCTCGGGCACGGCTGTTGAACATTCGGGTCTTGCCATCGCACAACGTGGGGCAAATCTGCAGCCAGGTGGCAAATTATCCATGCTAGGCACCGTACCCGGGATCGGCGTAAGACGCGCAGACGCGACGCCGAGCCTAGGTGCGCTCGCCTTGAGCGCCTTCGTGTATGGATGCAGCGGCTGGCGCAACAGCTCCGCTGCTGGGCCAAGCTCGACAATTTGACCGGCATACATCACTGCCGCGCGGTCGGCAATCTCACCTACAATGCCAAGGTTGTGCGTGATGAACAGGATTGCCATGCCGAACTGTCGTTTGAGCGCGCACAGCAAATCAAGAATCTGCGCCTGGATGGTGACATCAAGTGCTGTTGTAGGTTCGTCTGCCACGAGCAGCTCAGGCTCGCTTGCCAGCGCAATTGCAAGCATAACACGTTGTTGCATGCCGCCCGATAACTGAAACGGATAATCGTTGAGCCGGTGTTCAGGTGCAGGAATCCCGACAAGTTTCAACAGCCGGACAACCTCGGATTCGGTCGCATTTTCAGGCCTGTGCAATTTGAGCGATTCCACGATCTGTGTACGGACCTTAAGCACGGGATTAAGCGACGCGCTCGGTTCCTGGAATACATAGCTGACAACCCCACCTCGGATTCGGCGTAGGTGCGCTTTTGAAAGCTTGAGCACATCCTGTCCGTTTAACAAAATTTGGCCCGTATAAGTTGCCGGGGGCGACGGTACAAGTCGTGCAATTGAAAGTGCAGTTAACGTCTTGCCGCACCCGCTTTCACCAACAAGACACAAGGTTTCACCCCGCTCGATGCTTAGCGACACACCGTCCAACACACGCACAGTGCGTGTGCCCGATGCAAATTCGAGCGTCAGATTTTTAATCTCGAGCAGGGACATCGCGAACCGGACTTTAGCTAATACAAAGTGACTGAAAAGCCGGAACTGTTTGTGTATCATAACGATACGCTCCTAGCCGCAAGATGCGCCGCTCTCACAATGCCATCATGAACCTCACTGCAAGAATAAACCCAGCCACACCAAACCCAAGTGCCGTTTGTAGGTGTTTGACGCGCTGCGGCCAGGATGGCCGCGCGCCAAATCTGGCCAAAAGGCGCGCGGGCGTCCACGCCCGCAGAAATAACACTGCCCTAAATACCAGTACGTCGCCATTTTCACGGATCCGCCACCCTTGCACCCCAGAAAAACCTCAAGCAAGTTCTAGTCACCGGCAATCACTGCGGCCAGGATGGCCGCGCGCCGAGCTGCTACGAGGCAAATCTACTTGCGCAGGCCAATTGAAGGTGCGACTGTCTGTGCGCCATGTTTGTAAAGACGATCATTTACGTTGTCCTGGGATGCATGTTGGTTGCATGTGCAGTTGTGAAGGACAAAAACATGTCAGAGAAGGTCACTCTATCCGATCTGCAACGGCTCGCCGGGCAGTTTAACAGCGTTATCACCGTGCCTGAGTTCGAAACGACGCCCGAAGCGGTACATGCCGCAGTGTCGAACACAATCAACACTGCAGATGCGGCCCTAGACAGAATTGGCCGGCTGGGACCGCACGAGGTCACATTTAACAACACCGTCCGTGCACTGGACGAGATTTTGTGGCAGGCAAGCCTTACGGGCAACCGCCTTGCGTTGATCAAGGAAACCAGCACGAACACGGCCCTGCGCGATGCTGCAACTGAGGCTATCAAGGTGCTTCAAGAATGGGCTGTAGGTGTCGAGTATCGCGAGGACGTCTATCGTGCAATCAAAGCGTATGCAGATACAAAGCCAAAGCTGACCGGTGAAGATGCAAAGTTGTTGGATGAGACCATGCGCGATTACAGGCGGGCCGGGTTGACGCTGCCCAAGCCAGATCGCGACGAAGTCGAGCGATTACGCAAACAGCTTGCCAAGCTGTGCACCGATTTCGACAGCAACATTACAAAGGCACAAAAAACGCTCAAATTCACCCGGGCCGAGCTTGAGGGTGTACCGGAAAGTTTTCTCAATCAGCAGGGTATCAAGACCGGCGATGACGAGTACACAATTCACGTGAACGTGACCTGGCAATACCTGGCCGTGATGGAAAATGCAAAACGCGAAGACGTGCGCCGGCGCGTGCTGCTGGAACAGCACACGCTTGCAAAAGACGAAAACGTGCCGTTGCTGGAGCAGATTTTAGCGTTGCGGAGCGCGATAGCGCGTAAGCTGGGATACCCCTCTTGGGCCGATTACCAGATCGAGGTTAAAATGGCCAAAACAGCCGCGCGCGCACTCGAATTCGAGCAGAAGCTCGTAAGAGGCTTGCAACCTAAGTTCGAGGCTGAGCTGGCCGAGTTCCGCAGGTTAAAGGCAGCCGAAACGGGTGATCCGAATGCAAAGATTGAAGCATGGGATTGGCGCTACTACGCCGAACAGTTGAAAAAGGCGGGGTACAACGTTGATGCCGAGCAGTTGCGTGTGTATTTCCCACTGCAACGTACCCTGGACGGTATGTTCAATGTTTACGAACGAATTTTCAGCGTGCGATTTGACCGGATTGACCCGCCCTACAAATGGGCTGACGATGTACAGCTATGGTCGGTGCGCGATGCTGACACCGGCGAACCGCTCGGGTTGTTTTACCTGGACATGTACCCGCGTCCAGGCAAGTACAATCACTTTGCCGTGTTCGAGCTTGTGGGTGGGAAACTGTTGCCAGACGGCCGGTACCGGCGCCCTGTAGTCGCCATGGTTTGCAATTTTCCGCCGCCGCAACCCGGTAAGCCGTCGTTGCTCAAGCACAGCGATGTCGAGACGCTGTTTCACGAGTTCGGTCATGTGATGCACAATGTGCTCACACGCGCCAAACACGCCCGGTTCGCCGGGTCGAATGTACCGCGTGACTTTGTCGAAGCACCATCTCAAATGCTCGAAAACTGGGTGTGGGACAAGCATGTGCTCGACAGTTTTGCAGCCGATTACCGCGACCCGAGTCGGAAGATACCGGCTGAAATTCTTGATCAGTTGAAAGCTGCAAAGCTTGCCGTGGAAGGCACGCGTTATCGCAGGCAGCTCGCATTTGGTTTGATGGACCTGACTCTGCACACGCAAATCAATGAGACCAATTGTACCGAAGCAATTGCACTGGCAAACAAGGTATTAAGCGAGGTGTTCCTGCCCGTGCCAGAAGAGACCGCGATACCCGCATATTTCGGTCACCTGACCGGGTACGACGCCGCGTACTACAGTTACGCCTGGGCGGATGCAATTTCGAGTGACATGGCTACCGTGTTTGAACAGGCACCCGACAGATATTTTGACGCAAATGCAGGCCGCAAATTGCGCAAGGAAATTTACGAAGTCGGCGATTCACGCGATGTAAACATTTCCATCGAGCGATTCCTCGGCCGGCCCACATCAATCGAGCCGTTCCTGAAGAAGATCGGCGTGCAACCGGCCAAAGTCGAGCCTAACAACTCAGCGGCGCACAATTGAATTTGCGCCCAATACCACCCGGATATTTCATAGGCTCGAAACGGTGGCTCGACGAAAACGGTACGGCGCGTCTCCGATTGCAGGACAAACCTGCTGTGTCACCTCGGCCTGCGCCACGTTGGGTGCCTATGGGTGCGTAATGCGTTAAAGTGTTGAAGCGATAAAGGGGAGGCGATACCCGCCTGCGCCAAGCAAAACCCTTGCATGGTCTGTCGCACGCAGACAGCCGGGCAGGCGCATGCAACAGCCTGGGCAGCCTGCGCTACGTAAAACGTGTGAAATATCCGGGTTAGGCGCGAGCAACAGTGAGCAAGCCGGTCGGTAAACCAAAGCCACAACCCCGTTCAGCACATGGCGGGTCCGTAGCAGACCATGGCAGCCTTGTGAGAATGAAACGGTTAACTGGACACTGCCATTACCTTGCACCCTGTGTGTTTGGGGGCGGAAAAATTGGCTTGTAATGTTCGAACCGTGCAATAACTGCTTTGACATATTGTTTTGTACTCGGGAACCCGATTTGCTCGATGAACAGTGTACTGTTTGTAGCAGCGGGTCCCTGTGCCCACTTTAACACATTTGCGCGGCCGGCGTTGTAATCGGCCAATGCGTAGGGTACCGGATTGTCCGTGCCCGCGTACCGGTCCAGTAGTTTGCGCAGATACCATGTACCTGCCAGTGTATTTTTTGCGGGGTCGAACAACTGGCTGTGCACAAAGAACTGGATGCGTTCTGTGTCGGCCCATTCGCGTGCCGCAAGTTCGCCAACTTGCATCAGGCCGATCTCGCCCGCTTTGCCACGTGCCCGTGGGTTAAATCTGCTCTCGCGCCACACGACCGCTTTCACAAGCGCAGGCTCGACACCGTACCGCGCTGCTGCAGCCAAAATTACAGGGTCTTGACTGTGCTCACGCCAAACAAGCCACAAGTCGTACACCACAAAAAGGCCGCTCATCAGCACAGCCAACAAAATCCAAAATTTCATGCGTAATCCTGCGCGTGTCTTTGGCCTTTTGTTTGGCATTGTTTCCCGGGGTACGTTCGTGCCTAGACTAGCGCAGATGATTGCACGTGTCACATTGGAAATCGCGCTTGGCAAGGAGTTCGATTACAGCGTGCCGGCCGAGCTAGCCGACCAGGTCAATGTCGGCACACGCGTGCAGGTGCCGCTCGGTCGGCGCAAGGTCTATGGCGTAGTGACGGCATTGGCGGACCGGTCTGAACGCACAAACCTCAAGCCGATCATCAAGATCGTCGGCACACCGTCATTGTTGACACCGGGCCTGCTGCGATTGGCACGCTGGATATCCGAATACTACTGCTGCCCGCTCGAGGTATGCCTGAAAACTGTTTTACCTGAAGCTGTGCGCCGTGAACAGGCGGATTGGCGCCGGCAATTGTTTGTGCGTGCGGTGCCGTTCACAGGCGAACTGCCCAGACTGTCAAAACGTCAGCTTGACGTTTTGCATATTGTCGAAGAACGACGCGAGTTGCCATTGACCGAACTGTTAAAGCTTGCCGAGACAACAACTGCAACTGTGCGCCGGCTTGAAGACAAGGGTTTGGTTGCAATTAGCCCCCAGATCACCGAACGCGATCCGTATGCGCACGAGCAGATTGTGCCCACACAACCGCTGGAACTGAACGCAGCGCAGGCGCGTGCACTGCAGGCTATCAAGGCTGCTATGGGTGCAACAGGCGTGGCGCCTGATGCTTTGGACGTCGCGGAATTAAAAGTGCTGCCGGCATCTTGCCGGCATGAACCAACTGCAAACGGCTCGCCTCAGACATGTGCGAGAGAAAGCGGGTCTCCCTTCTTCTGCAAAGACGCCAACGTGCAACTTCACTCCGGTTGGCTCCCGCATTGGCGCCAACAGGGCAAGATATACTTTGTCACCTTTCGTTTGGCTGACTCTCTGGCCCAAGACGATCTGAAAGCTTTAGCGGAACAGAAGCGGATTTGGGAATCGCATCATCCAAAACCATGGAGCGAGGCGGATTGGCAAGAATATCACCACAGGTTCACCGAGCGCTTGGAAAAAATGCTCGATGCAGGTTACGGGTCTTGTGTATTGCGCCAGCCTGAGATTGGCGCTGTCGTCGAGCAAGCGCTGAGAAATTTCGACGGTGCACACTATTTGCTTGGCATGTTTGTCGTTATGCCGAACCACGTGCATGTCTTGCTCCAGCCACTGGGCAATCATTCGCTGGAAGGAATCCTGCACTCGTGGAAATCGTTCACAGCCAAGAAGATAAACGCGTTGCTTGGTGCAAAGGGTCAGCTTTGGCAGGAGGAATATTTCGACCACATCGTCTGTAGCCCGGTGCAGTACTTAAAGTTCCAACGGTATATCGAGGAAAATCCGGTCAAGGCGGGGATACAGCCCGGTGCATTCAGGTTGGGTGCAGGGTCACTCACGTTACCGGAGCACTGCCGACCAGAGGCTAGCAGCACAGTTGTTCATGGCACCTCTGGCGTTTCTGGGGGTGAGACACATCAATTACTCGCCGGTTCAGGACAAACACAATCCTGTCCGCAAGATGCCAGCAGCACGTTAAAATCACCTGTTTTCCTCCTGCACGGTGTGACCGGCAGCGGTAAAACTGAGGTGTACCTGCAGGCAATTGCGCACGCACTCGAGCTTGGCAAAGGCGCAATTGTGCTTGTGCCAGAGATATCGCTTACGCCGCAGACAGTCGAGCGGTTCAAAGCGCGCTTTTGTCACGGGCCGAACCGGACGCTCGTTGCGGTGTTGCATAGTCACCTCTCAGCGGGCGAACGACACGATGAATGGCACAAGATCAGGCAGGGCCGCGCACGGATCGTCATCGGCGCGCGTTCGGCGATTTTTGCGCCTGTACATCCTCTTGGCCTGATCATTGTGGACGAGGAACACGAACATACCTACAAACAGGAAGACGCCCCCAGATACCACGCACGTGACGTTGCAATTGTGCGCGGCCAGATCGAAGGCGCAGTCGTTGTGCTCGGCTCCGCAACGCCGTCGCTGGAAAGCTACTACAACGCGCGCCGTGGCAAATACAACCTGCTGGAGTTGCCCGAGCGCGTTGACGGGCGCAAAATGCCGTTTGTACGCGTGATTGACATGCGCCAGGCAGCGCGCAGTTCCAAAGGTATACCGATCTTCTCAGGTCAGCTCAAGGAAGCCATCATTCGCCGGCTCGAACGCGGTGAGCAGACGATCCTGTTTTTGAACCGGCGCGGGTATTCCACAGCGCTCGAGTGTCCGGTATGCGGTTACGTTGCCAAATGCGTCAACTGCAGCCTTGCGCTGACCTATCACAGGCGTGAACAGATTTTGTTGTGTCACATCTGCGGCTATACCGCCCCTGTACCTGCGGCATGTCCGAATGAAAAATGCCGCAGCACGCGAATCCGATACGCCGGGCTTGGCACTGAAAAAGTCGAGGAAACACTGTCGAAGCTGTTTCCATTCGCGCGCATCGCGCGTATGGACTCGGACATAATGAAACGCAAGGAAGATTACCGGCGGTTGTTGTCGGACTTTCGCACTGGCAAAATTGACGTGCTCGTGGGCACACAAATGATCGCCAAGGGCCTGCATTTCCCGAACGTCACACTTGTGGGGATAATTTATGCCGACCTTGCATTGCACCAACCCGATTTCCGCGCAGCCGAGCGTACATTTCAATTGTTAACACAGGTGGCCGGGCGCGCTGGGCGCGGCGATGTTGAAGGGGAAGTATTCGTCCAGGCGTTCACGCCATTTCACCCGGCGATACAGTACGCTCGCAGGCACGATTACAGCGGTTTTTATGAACAGGAAATCGAGTTCAGACAACAATTGCGCTACCCGCCATTCAGTCGTGTTGCATTGTTAACGCTCAAAGGACGCAACGAACAGAAGGTCAAACTTTCAGCCGAGTATCTCAGACGCGAACTGGACAAGATTCCAATGCCTGTGCAGGCAAAAACTTCCAATGAAGCCGATGCCGAGGAAACCGAGCTGTTGAATGAAAATCAACAGAGCCAAACCACGGCAGACAGCGCACCTGCAACAAACACCGGACCAACCGGCGTTGGAATAACAGACCTGATCATAGCCGGCCCAGCCCCCGCACCAGTATCACGGGCAATGACATATTACCGGTACCAGATCATGCTGCGAACGCGTCGGATGGTTTTGCTGAGCCGGTGCCTGGCGAAACTGGCCGAAACATTTGCGTTGCCCGAAGGTGTAACATTGACAATAGACATTGACCCGGTTGATTTGTTGTGAGACAAGAACACACCACAGCCAAAGACCCAAACACGTGAGATGGCCGTTAACTGGAAAAGACTGCACGGACTTGCCTTGGCCGAAGTGCAAGCGACCTTGGCCGCGTTACCAAAACCGTTGCAGGCCGAGGCCGTCAAGCTGCCAATTACATTCGAGCGGCGCCCAAACCGTGCCACACAGGAAGATGGAATCGAGCCGGACACACTCGGTCTGTTTATCGGGCCGGAATATGCCGAGCAACACGCAACCAATTACCCGCTGCCACCACGAATCATCATATACCTCGAAAATATCTGGAACGCCGCTGAAGCCGATGAAGATGCCTTCAGGCGCGAGATTCGAGCAACGTTGTTACACGAGCTGGGCCACTACCTCGGCCTGGACGAAGACGGTCTTGAAATGCGCGGGCTCGAATAACAGATGTACATGATCGGGGGAACAACCGCGTCAGGCTCACTGCCGGCGGAACCGTTTAACTAAACTTGGCAAAGTCCGCTTCAGGACCATTGCATGCGAACCGGAACCTGCCAAATCCGAAAACCAAGCCCATCAGTGCGACAAACAATAGCCCAGCACGGAAACGGTGGGCAAACAGGTCACCACAAATCATTCCAAAGTCCCGATAGGGGCGACAAACCGCGGGCTTGAGATGCAAATGAATTGTCCAGGCTTGCAGGTGGCTTATCTGACCAATCCTGACAACCAAATTTAACCCCAGAAACATGTTGCCCTGTACTTCGGTTTTAGTGTGACAGAGCTACACCCTAGATACGGAGAGTAAGGTAGGCTGCGCTGTCTGCTGCGTACCCTGCTCGGTCACGCAGGCACGGCTTCTAGGTTTGAATCTTGGTTTTCCGCGCTCTCACGAGCGTGGCTGCGAGCTGCTGGTCTGTTGGCGCGGCGACCACGCTGTTAATTCCAGATTCGGCGGGGCAGAGGTCCAGAGGCCATGTTTGGTTAGCTGAACCGAGCGTGGTGCCAGCATCTTTGCAGCAGTTAAAATTGTTCTGCGGACAGCTCGGCGGGGTGTCCATACCATTTTCAGGTGCAGACACATTGGTCTGGCGTGCATGTAATGTCCCTACCAAACTCTATGGTTACGGACGCATGGCCTTGATGCGTCCGCCTCTTTA
>Ga0315298_1010814_pt1 | contig 10886 bp, 9 predicted proteins | sample WHS_1_MG_FD_203077 | JGI IMG/M metagenome (GOLD analysis project Ga0315298, IMG submission 203077) | Extremophilic microbial mat communities from Washburn Hot Springs, YNP, Wyoming, USA - WHS_1_MG | ecosystem: Environmental > Aquatic > Thermal springs > Hot (42-90C) | place: USA: Wyoming...
GGATTTTTCAACTAACTAATACTTTCATCGAACCGTTTGAAAAATTCCGTTTAGAGAGTATTTTTTTTAACAATTAATATGGTTAATAAATACCAAAAAATAAACCAAAACCTCAACCGAAAATACAGTTATGATAAACATATCTCGCAGGCAGTTCATTACAACAACAGTAGCAGGATTAGGCTCGGCAGCGGTACTTAAATATTCTCTCAGAGCTCAGGAAGTTAAACCAGGTTCGTTTAAGGGAAATGACATAGTTGAGCTTGGAAAAACCGGCATAAAAGTATCACGTCTTGCTCATGGGACAGGTTACAATGGTTCGCGCAGGTCTTCTGCCCATACACGGCTTGGACAACAGGCGTTCTCTGCACTGCTTCGTCACAGTTTTGACCAAGGGGTGTTCTTTATTGACATGGCAGACTTATATGGATCGCACCCATTCGTTCGCGAGACATTCAAAGGAGTGGACAGAAGCAAACTTGTTTTCTTATCGAAAATTTGGCCTCACAAAGCAGACTGGACAACACCGAGCGGCGGAGCAAAGGAAGAAGTAGAGAGATTCCTTAAGGAACTTAACACTGATTACCTTGATATATGCCTCATTCACTGTGTTATGAACGATAAATGGGCTGAACAATTTAAGAGGATCCGCGATGAACTATCTGAATTAAAAGAGAAGAAAGTAGTCCGGGCAGTTGGCGTTTCATGTCATGACTTTGGCGCGCTAAAAGTAGCGGCAACTTTGCCATGGACGGAGGTAATTTTTGCTCGTATCAATTACAAAGGTGGACGCGATTACTCGATGGATGCATCTGTCGATGAGGTTACTGATGTTCTTAAGACTGCTCGTAAGAATGGCAAGGCAGTAGTTGGAATGAAAATCTTCGGCGCCGGCAAACTTGTCAAACCAGAGGAAAAGGATGAGTCTCTGAAATATGTTTTCCGAAATAACCTCGTTGATGCTATTACTGTAGGCATGCTTAGCAAAACCGAAGTTGATGATACGCTCGAGCGCATGAGCAGGATATAATCTTTTTACAAGAATCAGTCCATTAAGTATGCCCGTTTTCCCCTGATGATAGCAGAATGAATAATGGGAAAACGGGTTTTTCATTTACAGAATAAAGTTTAATAGGATTTAAAATTATTATTTGAATTTTTTAAGACACTGTATCGTCCTCATATAAACCACTATGAAATCAGGATTTGTTAAGATTTTTGCCATAAATTTGATTCTTTTAGTAAATTGTTTCTCACAGACTGACGCTGGAAATATTCCCAAAGTTTATTTTGTGGATAATCTGAGGCGGATACTTCCGGATGAAAAACCTCAAAGGGGTTCTTCAATTGAGTTATTTGCGGCAAAAAATGAATATGAACCATTTCAGATTGTAATCTATGGTGGCGATAATGGCTTGAGGGATGTAACTGTTTCAGTCAGCGATTTGAGAAATTCAAAAGGCAAAATAATATCCTCAAAAAACATAGTGTTATACAGGGAGCATTATATAGAGATAAAAACGCCAAGTCCGAAATCGTCTCTTGGGGCTGGTTGGTACCCGGATGCGCTTATCCCATTTTTGGATCCTTACACTGGGAAACAGGTAACAGAAGGTAAGTTCAAGGCGCAGCCGTTCGAGGTAGGTCCGGGGAAAAATCAGCCCGTATGGATTGAAATTTACGTTCCCGCAGATAGTGAGGCAGGTGAATATACAGGGACTGTTACAGTTAAATCTCAAAACTTTACTCAAGATTTGAATTACAACCTGACTGTATGGAATTTTAGGTTGCCGGAGCAGACAACTCTCCGTTCATGGTTTGGGTCATTTCACAGGATTGCAAAGGCTCATAAAACTGAGACCCGAAGCGAACTTTACAAAACTCTTGAATGGCGGTACAGTCAAGCGCTTGCCAATCATCGGATATGTCCTTTAATTCCATCGCGCCTGTATCCGGCGATTAATCAGGATGGTTCAATATCGGTTAATACGGAAACACTTGATGAATTAAAGCGCTGGATGAAAGAATTTCACATAACCGGATTTCCCTTGCGTTTAATCGGTTCTGATTCTGTCGGAAAAGACCGTGATAAAAATATAACCTATCTTAGACAAATGTTTACATTTTTGAAAACCAACGGCTGGGAAAAATATGCATACATTTATGTACTTGATGAACCAAACGATGCAGATGCATATGAGCAGGTTCGTCAGAGGGCAAAGTTAATACACGAAGCCCAGCCCGGTATTAAAGTTCTTTGTACAGAACAACCAAATCCACAAAAACCGGAGTGGGGGACGCTTGTCGGGAGCGTAGATATCTGGGTTCCGCTCTGGCCATTATTCGAAGAAAAATACATTGCAGAACGATTGGCTGCTGGTGAAGAGGTCTGGACTTACACCGCATTGTGTCAGGGTGGACGTGGTAAAGATACTCCTTTCTGGCAAATTGATTTCCCGGTGTTGAATTACCGCGTTCCGATGTGGATTAGTTACCGGTATGGTCTGCATGGTTTACTTTACTGGACTACTGTTTACTGGGACAAAAGCGAGGATGTCTGGACGAATCCGCAAACTTATGTTTCCGGGAAAATGCCTTTCAACGGAGAAGGCTCCTTGTTTTATCCGGGTAGCGATGTTGGCATTGATGGTCCGGTTACTTCTATACGTTTAAAACAAATCCGCGAAGGTATGGAAGACTTTGAGTATCTGGAACTTTTGAAGAAAGTAGATAAAAAACGAGCCGATGAGGTTGTTTTAAAAATTGCACGCAGTTGGACAGATTGGGAGAAAAGACCTGAAGTCATATTTGAGACAAGAAAACAGATCGGAAATATATTGTCAAGGTAGGCAATTATAGGAGTCCGTAGAGGTTTTTAATTGACTAAATAAAATTGAATTTTTATTATTTAGACTATGAAAAAGCCTGAAAATAACAGTGGGAACTTGACTCGTCGCAGTTTTTTTAAGGGTAGTCTTGTTGCAGTTGCCGGCGCAACCACAATGTTTGCGTCCATACGCGATGCTGGATCTGCGGAAAGCAGTGGACAAAATCAACCGCAACCATCTGAACAGGAAAAAGTTCCGCTTGGCACGCTTGGAAAGGCAAAAATTAGCCGGCTTATGCTTGGCGGTAACCTTGTCTCTGGTTACATGCATTGCCGCGATTTGAGTTATGTCTATGCCCTTTTCCGGGCTTATGTGACGGAAGAAAAATTGATGGAAACATTTAAACTTGCTGAGCAGTATGGGATAAACACAGTTTTTGAAAGCGGCGCTGAATATGTTCTCAAATATAATAAGAAATACAACGGCAGGATGCAGATTATTCCACATATTGAAGTTAAGGAAGGACAATCTGATTCAGAACTTCGTGAACATATAAAACGACAGGCAACAGAAACGGGAGCAGTTGCGCTTTATGTGTGGGGTGTTGCCGCAGATTTGCTTGTCCGGGATGGTAGAATTGACCTCATTAAAAAGGCTGTGGAAATGGCAAAACAAGAAACCGGTTTGCCCGTCGGTGTTGGCGGGCACTCGCTTCTTGTACCTGTAAATTGCGAAAAACACGGTGTGCCATGTGATTTTTATGTTAAGACATTTCACAGCGATAATTATCCCTCTGCGACCCCCAAACACTTGCGAAAGGAATTTATATGGCTTAATGGCGGCGAAGGATGGTATGACAACATGTGGTGCATAAATCCTGAAGAAACAATTCAGTTTATGAAAGAAGTCAAGAAGCCGTGGATTGCCTTTAAGGTTCTTGCCGCTGGCGCAATACATCCAAGACAGGCATTCCCTTATGCATTCTCTAACGGCGCAGACTTTATTGCTGTGGGAATGTTTGATTTTCAGATCAAAGAAAATGCAATTCTTGCTGCAAAGGTTGTACGTCAGATTCAAAACCGTGCGCGTCCATGGTATGGTTAAAACCTATTAGAGATAGGCATTTAAGATTCGCATAATAATTTTGGCATATCTAACCTGCGATAGAACCTGACTTCGTTTCAGGCTGTTTGCGTTTATACGATTTTAGATTAAATTAGAATTAATAATGAAATATTCAATGAGACCATTTTGGCTTTATCATGCAAGATGTTAAAAATGTAAAATCTGAAAACGAAGTAAACAACAGGGGGCATATTAATTTACCGCAGGATGAAGTTTCTACGGTAACTTTGCTTGGTGTAGAGTATAAACGTATCAAAACAAGCGACGGTGGAGATCTTTACCTTACAAGACATGGAGTTAAATTGTGGAGGCATTTGTTGCCAGAAAACTGGTATGCCCGAGACTGGTTTGAGACTAAAAGTGAAAGATTAATCGGGACAAGTTTAGTTTACAGAGTTCCAACGAGGGAAATTGACGGCAGGTCATTTCAATTAGTAGTCAAATGGTCAAGGGTGGGGGAACAGGTCCCAATCGATACACTTACAATCAACAAATTTATTAATGCCGAATTTAACAGTCCTTTTGAAGAGTTTTCACTTCTTGAGGAATTGAGAAAAAATGCATTGGGACCTTCTGGTATAAAAATATATGCTCAGAGACCGCTGGCAATTTATGTTCCCAGCGAAAAGCTTCAATTATGGCAAACTGGAAGATCTGAGGCAAAGATTGCGGCAAAGATTGCCCGCAATCCCGGTGTCGAACTGGATATATTGAGACAATATGTCTTAATATTTGGATGGATTAGAGGTTGCGATGCGGTAGAGGCTGCAGAACAATTAGGGCTTAAAGGAATTCAACGGGAAGAGTTTCTCGCCAGAATAACAAGCCTTGCAATCCACGAATTGGAACAAAAAGGCTATCAGGTAGTCGATATGAAGCCTGAGCATGTTATTGTTCGGGTTAAACCTGATGGCACCCTTTTAAGAGACAAGAATAATCAGATAGTTTACGCAGTAGTTGATTACGAATTATTGTCCCGCACATCAGAACACGAACATGCCGTAAGACGCGCTAATCGTAAGTATTATCTTGAGCACATGGCAAAAAGATTTGAAATTCAGAGTCAAAAACCTTTGCCTGTTCATTTAAAATCGATGAATGTGTTGGGGGTAGATTATATATGTGGGAGGGCTGAAAGCACAGGGGGCATGTTGTGGGTTGTAGGGCGAGATCCAGACCTTTTCAACTATTTTTTACCTGAGCGTTGGCGCAGAACGCCGAAACGTGATTTATCATTGAAAAACCGAGTATTCTATACACAGACAAAAGATGATATTAAACTTGTCTGGAAGATATCGCGAATGGGCGAACATCCGTCAAAAGTAGCAGATCCATCTAAATTAAAGGCTGCAATCGAATATGGATATAACTCGCCTTTTGAAGAATTTGCATACGCCTTGCAACTTTCAAAAATGGGATTCAAGACAATTTATCCGCGTGCCATTTACAGAACCGGCAAGAAAAAAAGTAGTATAGATACAATCAAAGATCTAAGCAGGTTTGAGATGTTCCTCGATTTAGTACGTCCTGATGGTGATCCGCTTCTCGAAGTTGAATATGATTACATCACAATATGGGGATTCTGGAATGGACCGGACGAATACCTCGTAGAAAAAGATGGTGCTTATTATCGCGGGGTAAATATCAAACAGGCCGTTCAGAGTAAGTTAATACCTGAAATAGAAGGTGAGCAATTAGTGCAGTATGCTAAACAACAACTCGAAAGCAAAGGTTTCGAAGACTATAATCTTAAGCCCGATCATTTGCTTATAACCTTTACTCCAGAAGGCGAATTGCTTTATGAAAGTTCCGGGATACCTGAAATCAGACTCTGTAATTTTGAACTTATAAAACCGATTCACATTAAATCACCGTTTGAGATTTTAAAAGATACCCGGCGCATTTTATCGACTCTATATTAAAGATAGAATTGAAAGTTTTTTGATGAGTGTTCAACTACCCGGTGATTTTTATGTCATAATCCATGAGTAGATCTTCCATTTTTTTCCACAGTTCAGAAACGTCATTTACCATTATGATTAAATTGTGTTTTTTGCCGGTTAAATCACTGACAAATCCCGTAAGTTCCGCCTCTTTTTTAAATCCAATCCTTTGGAACGCTTTTTGAGCCCCGGTTTGTGTATCCATCATTTGAGCCACAATTTTTTCTATCCCTTTTTCTTGAGCGTATAAGACGAGTTCTCTCATTAGAAGCGTTCCAAGTCCCATTTTTTGAAAATCGCGTGCTACAACACATCTTAACTCTGCCAAATGCTTTGACCATCCGATTTTATTGAAATGGATAGAGGCATTTCCAATGATTTTGCCTTTTGTTTCGGCTATAAGCGGGAAAACTTTCTCATAATCTAATTCCTCTATCCATCGCTGAATAATCTCTTCCTTGGTAACGTCTTCCTTCAGGAACAGACGATCATCTTCGGATAAGTCCCTGAAAAACTTAAGGAGGTTCTCCTTGTCCGCCTTTTCAAATGGGTGAATAGTAACTTCGATGTTGTTTTTCAGGCACGCCTTTATGGGATATTTTCTCATAAAATTATGTAACTTTTGCAGTTTCCGCAATCAACTTTTGTCCATAAGCATATCCTTTTTCAAAAGCCTGTAAGTTCATAGATTCTGTTCCTTTTGGCACAGAGTCGGCAACGGCTTTCCTGAAAGCGTCTGCAGAAACTAAATTAGTAACTGCCGCAAAGAAGCCGACCATTACAATATTTAAAAACAGTCGTCTGCCCAATTCTTCCGCAAGTCGTGTAGCAGAAATACCATAAAGTTTTATGCCCGGTTTTAAATTATTAACTTTGACAAGTTCATCTTCGATTAATAGAGTCCCGTTCTCATTCATTTCGGGATAGAATTTTGTAAATGCTTCCTGTGACATAACCATGAGAATGTCCGGCTTTGTTACATAAGGATATAGTATTTTGTTGTCTGAAATGATGAGTTGGGCGCTACAGGCGCTCCCACGGGCTTCGGGACCAAAACTCTGGATTAAAGTGGCATGCTTATTGTCATAAATAGTAGCGGCTTTGCCGATTATCATGCCAGCAAGAATTACACCCTGTCCCCCCAGACCGCCAATTTTAATTTCTACTGTTTTCATACAAGGCCTGTATAAGGTTTATAGTTTGGAATTTTTGCTGAAAGTTTTTCATTCATCATTTCGAGAAAAGTGGGACGTTCCCTGTCAACGAACTTACCACATATTATTGGACCTTTGAATTTAATGTCCACGTTCTTTGTGTTTTCACCATTTCTGATCTCGCTGTTTTGTTTGTAGTACTCCATCATTTCAAGTCCATCGCCCAACCTGTTTCTGCGGCCATAAAGGGTAGGGCAGGGGCTGATGATTTCAAGGAAGCTGAATCCTTTTTTCTGCAAGACTTCCTGCATTGCTCGTGTAAGTTGGCGAACATGATACGTAGTCCATCTCGCCACATATACTGCTCCGGCGCAATCCGCGAGATATGGAAGATTAAAAGGCTCTTCATAGTTACCGTAAGGCGATGTTGTTGCCACGGCATCAACAGGAGTAGTTGGTCCCACCTGTCCGCCTGTCATTCCATAGGTAAAGTTGTTTACACATATAACGGCAATGTCCATATTTCTTCGGGCGGCATGGATGAAATGATTGCCTCCGATAGCGATTAAGTCTCCATCGCCACTATAAACAACGACTTTTAGTTTTGGGTTGGCAAGTTTAAGTCCGGTTGCAAACGGTATTGCTCTTCCGTGCGTTGTGTGGAAACTATCGAGTTTTAAATAGCCGGCAACGCGACCAGTGCATCCAATCCCTGAGACAATACAGATATTATCCAATGGAATATTGCATTCCGAAAGTGCTCTGACAAAACAATTAACCGTGGTTCCCAAACCGCACCCCGGACACCAGATGTGGGGGATGCGGTCCATCCTCAAATATTGTTCTACAATGTTTCTATCGCTCATTTTACAGCCTCCAGAATTTGTTGATAAATAACTTCGGGATTATGAACAGTGCCGCCTCCATGTGGAACAAGATAGACGGATGCTTTACCGCCAACAACACGTTCTAATTCAAAAAACATCTGACCATAATTAATTTCCGGCATTACAAAAGCCTTAACTTTTCCAGCAAGTTCTTTTATCCGTTTTTCAGGGAATGGCCATGCTGTAATTAATCGGAAGTTCCCGACTTTAATGCCTTTGTCTTTTGCCTTTTGAATTGCCCTAAGCGCAACGCGTGAAGTTATTCCGTATGACACAACAACAACTTCGCAGTCATCGGTATCCTGTTCTTCGTATTTAACAATTTTATCCGCATTTTTCCTAATTTTATCAACGAGTCTGTGGACACACTTTTCCTGACAATCGGCGTTCATGACAGGATATCCGCGCTCGTCATGGGTCAAGCCTGTAACGTGGATTCTGTATCCGTCTCCGGCTTTTACCATGGACGGGACAAGGTCTTTATCAGGAAGATAAGGGAGGTATTCACCCGGTTTTTTATCAGTAAAACGTCTCGGATAAATTTCAATCTCATCCGCTGGTGGAATAACTACACGTTCTGTCATGTGTCCGACACACTCGTCCATCATTATCATCACCGGAACGCGGTATTGCTCGGAGAGGTTAAACGCATGAATAGTCAGGTCGAAACACTCCTGCGGAGAATTAGGACAAAGCGCAATTATTTCGTAATCCCCATGACTTCCCCAGCGAGCTTGCATCATATCCGCCTGAGCAGGCAGTGTTGGTAAACCGGTGGAAGGACCTCCACGTTGCACATCTACAAATACTACAGGCGTCTCGGTCATGCATGCGAGACCGATGTGTTCCATCATCAATGAAAAACCTGGACCAGAGGTAACAGTCATTGCCTTTGCACCTGCCCATACTGCGCCAAGGATTGCTATCGAAGAGGCAATTTCATCTTCCATTTGAATAAACACACCGCCGCAGTGTGGGAATCTTGCAGCAATCCTTTCAACTACTTCTGTAGAAGGCGTTATCGGATAACCAGCAACGAAACGGCATCCTGCTGCAATAGCCCCTTCGCCGCATGCATGGTCGCCATCAATAAAATGCGCCCCAGTCAAAACTCCCCGTGGATCTGCTTTCATTATCAATTCCCTTAATTAGCCTTTTTAAGTTTAATTCCAAAAATAGCAAAATCCGGGCAATACATCCCGCACAGGTCGCACCCGCTGCAGTTCTCCGGTTTTACAGCAACTGGGTAATGATACCCTTTGGCGTTGAAATTTTCTGACATCGCAAGGACTTTTGTTGGACAAAAATCCACACAAAAACCACACCCTTTACACCTTTCGGGCGTGATTATCACCTGACCTCGCGGTTCTTTTTTAATTGCTGCCTCTACCATAAGCCGAAAATCTAAATCGATATACGATTTTTTTCAAATCTCTGTAAATGATAAATTACGGATTTCTCAATGACTGACTTTTAAAGGAAAATTATCTCTTTTGAAAAAATTAATCAAACATAAAATAATAAAATATTAAATATTAGTTATTCTGATTTATTTTATGAGAACTAAAAGAATTTTTTATTTTTAAGCTGGTTCCTGCTGGCTAAGACAATGTAATGTTCCAAAACCAAGAACAAGGTCAACCGCATGTATCCCCACAACAATTCTGTCTTTAAACAGTTCTGCAAGAATTCCCAGGGCAATTCTGTCGTTAGGATCGTTAAATGTTGGTACGATTACAGCGTGATTACTTATGTAAAAATTCGCATAACTTGCAGGTAACCTGTATCCGTCAAAAAACAACGGCGCCGGCATTGGCAAAGGAATGACCTCAGGCTTCGAGCCATCTTCGAGACGCAGGTCTTTAATTCTTTCCCAGTTTTCCGCCAGTGCTTTATAATTAACATCCTTCGGGTTATCTTCTTTGATCATCACAAGGGTTGTCGGATTGACAAAACGACACAAATCGTCAACGTGTCCGTGTGTGTCATCACCTGCAATTCCGTTCCCTAACCAGAAGATATTTGTTACGCCCAGATACTTTTTAAGGGTTTCCTCGAATTGTTCTTTAGTCATTCCCTTATTTCTGACCTGCACCTTTGGATGGAGGTAACATTCCTCTGTTGTAATGAGTGTTCCGCGACCATTTACATCTATGCCTCCGCCTTCAATTATAAATGGCTTACCATCCCATCTGGCATCGAAGATTCTTTTCTTTAAGACCTTTGCTGCAGTTTCCGGGACTTTGGTGTCTTTTTGCCAGTCATCATACTTTGCCCATCCATTAAAATGGAAATGGACGATAGCAGTACCGGATTTTCCATTTACAACTCTTTTAACGAAAATTGGACCGGAATCACGTGTCCAGCCGCGGTTTGTCGGATGAATTATAAAATCCACTTTCCCCGGATCAGCGCCTGCCCGTTTTAAATATTTCTGGGCGCTTTTTTTCATTGCCTCATTATTAACGAGCATTCGAATGCGTTCACCCGGGGAGATTTTTCTGACAATTTCACAATAAACCCATCTGATTGTATCAAGCTTATCTGGCCAATCAGTAGGGTTATGCGGCCAGGCAAGCCAGGTCGCTTCATGTTTTTCCCATTCTGCTGGGAAATAATAACCTTCGTCCCGCGGATATTTTTCTTCAAACTTAACTTTCGCGCTCATAATAATTAAGCGCGAATTTTCCACGGATTCCGCATAGGACGCAACTCTAATTTTTTATTTGCCTCACTGTTGTTAACAAATTGTTCTTTGGCAGGATCCCATGTAAGTTTGCCTTCAATCCTCGTTGCAATATCGCTCAGATGGCACAGGGTATCGGCAATCACGGCATCCTCGATAGGACAAATGGATGGATTACGGCTCTTTACTGCTTCCACAAAGTTTTTTACATGGTGTGAACTCTGCGGGAGTCTGACCTTTAACGAATCAAGTTTTTCGGTAGC
>Ga0315298_1010815_pt1 | contig 10883 bp, 13 predicted proteins | sample WHS_1_MG_FD_203077 | JGI IMG/M metagenome (GOLD analysis project Ga0315298, IMG submission 203077) | Extremophilic microbial mat communities from Washburn Hot Springs, YNP, Wyoming, USA - WHS_1_MG | ecosystem: Environmental > Aquatic > Thermal springs > Hot (42-90C) | place: USA: Wyoming...
ATTAAGATTAAGGTAAAAAGCAAGAAAAGAGTTGCTTTTTTTCTTCTACGACTCATAGTTTTTTTAATTAATTAACCTTTTGTAATTTAAATTTTAGCAAAAATGGGGAAGTTTTACAATTGACCGCTGAAAACTTCCAAAAGGCGGGGAAGGGCTTTAACCTTCCGCTCTTATCTTATTTCATTTAACAACATTAAAACCACTTTGTCAACCTCACTTAAGTTTGTCATAGGGAATTCAATCTTTTTAAGAATGTCTATTGCATCCATTCTCTTTAACCTTAATTGAAAATCCTTTAATGCTTCAACAACATTTTCAGCCTCAATATTCAGTTCTAAAATTCCTCCAGTGTCAGTATCTTTTAAGGTAAGGCTATAAATTCTTCTCTTTTTTTCAAACAATTCTTTTTACATCTCATCAGTATCTAATCCGAAGTTATTTTTTAATTGTTCTCCTAAATTGTCCATAGTTTTAATTTATTTTACGACCTTTTAAAGAGGAATTTCTCCGTATGGATAAAGCGATTTACCTTCACGCCATACTTCATAAAAGTAATCGATATCTTCATCAGTAAAACCCAAACTTCTTAAGTATTCACGGCAAGCAGTAAACATTCCCTCCTCTAAATAACGTCAACATTTTTCCTTTATTTCTTGCGTCATTTTTACTTTATTGGTTTTGACCTCTTCTGTCATAGTTTTTAATTTTATTTTTCGACCTTTGATTTTCTTTTTTGTCCATTTTTCCATTTCATATTTTTTAATTTTTCTGATTTTGGTGTAAATGTAATCGGTCAATGTTTCCAATGCGTCCTCTGTCCATTTCCAGCCTCCACTGTCGTCTACTTCGATGGGAAAATAACTCTTAAATTCAAGCCTTTTTAATCCGTTTTTAATTTTGTCAAATTCTGTTTTTTTTCTCATTTTATTTTTATTTTTTTTATTTTTTCGACCTTTTTTGATTTCGGGCGGTAAGGTTTCTCTTCTTTCCTGTTTTCTGTTCGTTTTCTTTTTTGTTTTACTTTTTAATCTTTTTTAACTTAATTTTATTTCACTTTCTATTATAATCAGAAAAGAAAAAAGTCAAGAGGCAAAAGAAAAAATCAAATTCTCTCTTAAAAATGCTTACTTTTCCACAACTTATTCACACTTGAACTTCCCTAATCGTGAACTTCCCTAATCGAACACAAACACAGAATTTCAAAAATTTATTTCTGGAGCAAACAAAATAGTACTTGAAGTTGTTAAAATGTTTGGTATAATAAAAGTAGATTAAAAAGGTCGCAAAAATAAAAAAAACAATAAAAAATGAGAAAAAATTATTTATTAAATGGAGTTGTAAAAGTTAGTTTTTGGGGCGGTGGTAATGGTTGGGGAAGGTTTGAAAAAAAGGTGGACGAAAAAGAATTTGAAGAGTTGGAAAAAATAAAATTTCTGGATGATTATTTTCAGTTTGGAGTTAAGAGTGTTGATTGGGTTAATGTTAGAATAATTCCAGTGTTAGAAGGAAGGAATAAAAAGGGCGATTATATTAAAAAATATCTTAACAGTGAAGAATGGTATGAAGAGGTAGGAGAATTAACAGAAAAAGAAAGAGAGGAACTTGAAAAGATTTATTTTGATTTAGAGGTTGTTACTTTAAATTAAACTCAAATTAAACTCAAGAAAAAAGATATGAACGAAGAAAAACTTGAAAAACTTAAAAAAACAGCATCGCAAGGTTATTTTGGGCTTTTATTTACCATTCTAACAATTGAAGGATTAATACTTTTGGGGCTAATAGCAATAGGAACGATAAAGGGGATTTTATATTTATTAAGAAGGTTTTAATACAAACAAAAAGGCTTGAAAACAGGGGGCTAAAAAATTGAAAAACTGATAAATTTCAATCGCACTCATTCACACTCATTCACACTCATTCACACTCAATCGCACTCAATCACACATACCAAAACAAAAGAGGGGACGTGGTTGGCGGTGAATACTGGAGGGGGGGCTGGCGTATGGTATAATATAATTAGAACGTTAAAAAGCAAAAAAGGTCGGAAAAACAAAACAACAATGGAAAAATTAACAAGGGAACAAGTAAAAACAAAAGAGGACGCCAGACAATACGCAGCGCAAAGATTAAACGAAGAAATTGAAATATTAAAAAAAGTAAAGGCAGAAATTGAAAAAGGACGAGATATTGAAGAAATGGAAGAAGTAAGGCAACCGTTGGCAATTTCGGCAAGTTATTTAATAGAAATTGAGCTATCTTGGGGTGGAGATGCTGACGGCTTTATTCTTTACTATGATAAAGATAAAGAACTAACGGGCGGGGTCTATTATTGGGCAGATTGGGGACAATATGAAGAGATTAATTTACACGATGAAGAGGCGGAATTAGTGGAGCTAGTATATTTAGGCGGAGACGGGGCGGTTTTTTTACCATAAAAAAAATGGCTGAATATGTCTTAATTTTCATTTTTGGGCTTTATTTGGGGCTAAAGGTAGGACTAAAAAGAAAAGAAAAAGAAGCGAAAAAATATAGAAGGCTATACTTTAACAGATGGCGAGCTACTAAAGGCACAAAATAAAAAGAAAAGAAAAGAACAAAAAAGAATGGGGGGCTTCTAAAATCTAGAGGCTCCTCCTTTTTATTTTAAAACAAAAACAAAAAAGAAAATCAAGAAGAAAACATTAAAGAAGAAGAGGAAAAAGAAGAAAAAAAGGAGAAGAAGAAAAAGGAAAAAACCTTAATCCTCTAAAAGTTTTAAAAATTTCTAAAATTCTTTATATTTTAATAATAAAAATAATAAAAATAATAAGAAGAATAAGAAGAAAAGAAATAATAAGAAGAAAAGAAAAGATAAGAACACAAAAAAAGAAAAAGGTAATAAGGAATAATAAATAAGAATAAGAATAAGAATAATAAACAGATTTTCTCTTTTACTATTACTATTACTATTACTATTACTATTACTATTACCATCTTTACTTTTTCTTTGACTTCTCGGGTTTATACCTCTAAATGTATAACAACCCTTTGAATTTTATATTTCTATTAGCAAAATATTGTTTTATTTCGTTTTAGAATGGCTTTTTGTTTTTCATAAGAATCTTATATTGTTTCTTGATAACTGGTCTATAAAGGGCATTTTTATTGATGTTTTGCTCTTATTTTGTATTGGGTCTCATAAACAATATAGATTGTTTTCTATTTGACTTTTTCTTTTTAATCGTGTAGATTATTGTTGATGGAAGAAAAAAAGAAGGTTTTTAATTTTCCACCAAAATCTATATGGGATGTTTTTTGTAAGTTAAAAGAAGAAGAGATTATTGCTTTAATAGATTTAGAGAAGATTAGAGAAGAAAAAGGGGGGAAAGCGTTTATTGAAGAAGTAAAGAAAGATAAATATGATTTTGTATTTTTTTATAAGATAATTGATACAGAGAAGAAGCAACCATGGCAGTTTCAGTTTTGGCAGAAAATGAATAGACTTGGGGCTTTTTTGAGACAGAGACCAGAGTTTGTTTCAGAGGAGATAGCGGCTAAAATGAGAGAAACCAAACTCTTTAAGAATTACTCTGATATTGTTGTTTTTAAAGAGAGTGCTTCTGGGGTGAAAGTGCCCGTTGTTCCTCATTCAGGATATCATTCGGTAGCAAAGAAGATTCCATTAGAAAGAATGGAAAAGATTTATTATAGTAATCTCAATACTTTATTGAGGATACAGAGCAAGATGATTAAAGAAGTAGAAAAGAGGTTGGCAAAGAAAAAGGGTAAAGAGAGTGAACTGATTAAGATGAAATTAAAAGATTTAGTAGGAATTACTTGGAGAATATCCTCTATCCTTGAAACCTTTAAAAAGAAAAAATCTGATGAGTTAATTATTAAATTTGATGTAGCCAATATGAATAGAGAGGATTACTGGAAAAAGTATAATGAATACATAACAAGGAACGTTAAATCATCATAAATAAAATGAGATTAGAATTGGTTGAAAACTATTTACAATCAAAAGAGTTTAATCAGAAGTTTTCTTATAGATTAGGAACATTAGAAGCAGTAGAGGAAAATCCTATTTTAAGAGAGCAGTTTTTATTCAATAGATGGATAGTAGACCCAGTGGAATTTATAGATACCTTTGGAGTAATGTTTGACCCAAGATTAACTCAATATCCCGTTATTCCCTTTTTCCTCTTTGATTATCAGAAAGAAATTGTTTATAGAATGCTTGATGCGGAATTAAGAGGGAAAGATTTACTTATTGAGAAACCAAGAGATATGGGTTTAACTTGGACTTTTATCTGGTATGTTTTATGGAGATGGCTATTTACTACCAACTGGGCTTGTCTTTTACTTTCAAGAAAACTAGAAGAAGTAGATAAAAAAGGTTCTCCTAATTGTTTGTTTGGTAAATTGAGATTTGCTTTTTATTCTTTACCCCCTTGGTTGAAACCACAAAATTTCAAAAAGAGATTTCATGATAACTTTGCCAAATTTATTAATTCTGATATGGGTTCAACAATAGAAGGAGAAACAGACAATCCAGAAGCAACAAGGGGAAGGAGATATAGTTTAATCATTTTTGATGAAATGTTTGCGATGACTTATTGGGAGGAAATATGGTCAAACACCGCTGATACTTCAAAAGTAAGAATAGGGGTTTCAACTGCTGTTCCTTCTTTTAGAGCGAAAACATTTAGAGATTTAATGGAGAAAAAAGAACAATTGATTTCTTTATCTTGGAAGGATAATCCTTTCAAAGATGAAATCTGGTATCAACAGGAATTAGAAAGAAGACAGGGAGACGAACTGGGAATTCAAACCAATCTTGAGGTATCATACAACATTGACCCTAATCTTTCTTATTATCCTCTAATAGTTAAATCAAAAATAAAACCAGTAGATTATAATCCACAATTACCTCTTTATGTTTCTCTTGATTTTGGTGCCCAAGATTATTCAGTAATTTTATGGTGGCAATATGACGGAGACTATTTTTATCTTTTAGAGGGATTCCAAGCAAAAGAAAGAAGGTTAGATTTTTATGTTCCCTTACTTTTACCAACTTATTCTCTACCTTATAATTGGAGATTAGAATATAGATTGGAAAGTTGGCAAAAGGTTTTGGAGAAGGTAAGAAAATGGAAAAAACCACAAGCATACTTTGGAGAAATAGCACATTTTCAAAGAGTAATGCCCGCTAATACTTCTATCGCCCAAGAACTTTATAGATTATCAAACGGAGAAATCAGATTATTAAAAAATAACTACGGAAATACACACGAAGCAAGAAAAATAGCAGTTGATAAAATTTTGCCAATAACAGTTTTTAATTCAAATGGTATTTTTACAATGAAATGCTACGATGCCCTATGTAATACCCAATACAGAAAAGTAAGAGATACTACTACCGCTTCTGAAAGGGCATTATCAAAACCAGTCCATACTCCAATTATTTCTGATTTTAGAGCTGCTTTTGAAAACTTTGCAGTAAACGCTGATAAAGTTGCTAAAAAATTTTGTCATCTTGAAAAATATAATGAAAGTGATAAAATAGAAAAAAGGTATTATGACCCAATAGGAAAAATTTTTGAACAAATATCAAAAAAAACCAAAACATAATTAAGACATAATTAAGACATAATTTTCTATGTCAACAGAAACAGATAAAGAACAAAACAAAATTAAACCAGAGGACAATTTAAGACCATCGCAAAAAGAATTAAAAATTGTTTATTCTCTTTATGAAAAGTATATTAAATGGGCATCTGTTATCAATTCTCCATTAGACCAATTGAGGGGTTTAACTTTAGAAGATTATCTCAAGGTATCAAGGCAACTCTTTTGGGGAGAAGCATCTATAAAAAGTATTTTGATGGAAGATGTTTTTAAAGCAGAATTTGATTTGTTTTTACCAGAAATCAGAAATAATGTTTTGGATATTATTTCTTATTTGTCTCAATTAAGAATTAAACCCGTCTTTGGTTTAACGGAGAAGAAATTAGAAGCAATGTATCAAAGTAAAATTTTGGAGGCAATTTACGCTAATTGGAGAAACGTTACTAAAGACAAAATAGAAAAGTTCTGGGATTATTTATACGTCATCATTAACGGAACATTGATAAAACACATTTACTGGGAAGGATTTGAAAAAGAATTAACTTATTTTGTTCCTAAAAGAGAAAAACTAATTCAAAAAAGACAAAAAGTATTTCAGGGAGAAGTAAAATCAGAAAGAATCCCGCTTGAAAATGTTTATATTCCAAAGATTTGGGAACCTGATATAAGAAAGCAACACGAAATTTTAATTGTAGAAAGAATGAAATATGACGAATTTAAAGAAAAATTTTCAGGCTACGAAAAGTCAAAATATGTTGTTCCTGGTAATTTAATTCATAGAGAAAGTTTGTATTTTAAAGTTTTACCAATGGTTACTACCGCAGACATGGTAGAAGTCGTAAGATATTACAACGATTTAAAAGATGAATTTATCTTAATTGCCAATGGTGTTTGGTTAAATCCATTAAACGAAAAAGAAGAAATATTTCCAATTCCATTCAACCACAAAAAACTTCCATTTACTAAAACTATTTTTGAACCAATAGATGATAGATTTTTCTATGGATTGAGTTTACCAATGAAATTAAAAACGCCCCAAGAGATTTACAATGTAATGACCCAATTGTTGATTATTAGAGAAATGAAAGAAATTTCACCTCCAGTTTTGACAAGTGATTTTGAAAAACCAAATTTGACTTTTGGACCATCGGCAATAATTCCAGTTGGAGATGTTAATGCTTACAAAGAATTAAATATACAACCTGCTTCTGGTTCTTTCTTTACCGCTTTAAATATTATTAAAAGTAGTTTACAACCAACTTCGCCTCCAACGGTTATTGGAAGCAGACAACCAAGAAGTGCTACAGAGAAAACAATAGAACAATATAGGAGAAATATGTTTTTGAATAACTATGTAAATATGATTTGGGATTTGCTTTACCAAGAGATAGAATTAGTTTTGAAAACCGCACTACAATTTTATCCATTAAAGAAACATAAACAAATTTTACCAACGGGAATTGTAAAAGAAATTTACAAGTTAATTAGTGTAGAAAATACTACATTACCACAAGGAGGATTGGGAGATTTAGAAGTAAGAATAGTTGAAAAACCTTCATTCTGGCAAGAACTTGCTTTGGAAGTAGCAACAAGACAAAAATTTTCAAGGAAACTTTTAGATGTAATTGAAATTAAACCAGAGGAACTTCAAAAATTAGATTTTGTTATTACTAACATTCAATTGGAACAAGAAAACCCACCAATAATAGAACAAGCACTCTTTAAAGAAAAAATTGCTTTTATCTTCCAAGCATTTGGACAAATGATATCACCAGAAAAAGCGATTTTAAGAACAATGGAAATTTTAAGAGAAAACCCATCGGATTGGATAAGAGATGATGTTTTGGCAAAAATAGTTCAACTTGAAAAAGAAGAAATACAACCCATTACTACTCCTAATCTTATGTCATTACCAGTGACGGAAAACCTTTTACAAGGTTTAAGAGGAATGAATTTTGGGGCACAAGCAAGAACAGAAAGTCCAATGACAACAGAATTTGGTTCAAGAGAGAATATTCCTTTAGAAGAAATTATGTAAAATAGTAAAAATCTGTAAAAATTTATGAAAATCAAACAAATTTTATTAAAATTATTTTCAGATAAAGAATTACAAGAGGAACTAATGAGAAGAGATAGTATTAGTGGAAAATTGGCGAATGATGTTTTAGGATTAAAAGAAAAAATAGATGAGAATAAAATTTTTTTGAGAATTAAAAGGGCTGTTCCAGAATTTGTTGATTTGCTAAAATTAAGAAAGTATTATTTGTCAAATCAATTATTTTTGTCAACAAACAAAGATGAATTGAATTTCACAAATGGTAGAAGAATGGAAGATGAATTGTTAATAAGAAGAATAGAGGGGGCAAAAGAAACAAAGGAAAAAGAGAGTAAACCAGAAACAGGAATAGGAATTGAAAATGAGCAATTAAAAGAAATTGAAAGGGGTCTTCAAAATATAAAAGAAAAATTAACACCATAAAACAATGGCAAATAAATCATCATTATTCAAAATTAAAAAAGTATCAACTTCAAAACCAAGGCTTCCTAAATTTAAGAGTTTTTCACCGATTAAAGTGAAATTACCGCAAATGAAAAAAATGAAAACCTCAAAACTTCCAAGAATTAAGATGCCTTCTTTGCCTTCAGTTCCCCAAATAAGAAAAAGGTAAAGGGGCTTGACTTTTCCCTTTGTTTTTTTATAATTTTGTTAAAGGGCGTTAAAGGTCGTATTCTGGTGTCGCCTACCAGAAATACTATCGGGCGTAATCTGTTTGGTCGCCGCAAACAAATATGGAGAACAAAGAACAAGAACAAAATACAGAACTTTCCAAAAAAGAGGGAGAATTACAGGAGAAAATAAAAGAGTTAGAGGAAGAAAGACAATTAAGTGAACAAGAGTTAAGGAAATTAAAGGGGTTGAGAGAGGAATTGAGAAGAGTAAGAGAAAAATTAGAGGAAGAAAGAAAGGAATACTTCAAGGCGAAATTAAAGAATGTTTTAGAGAAATTAGGAGTTTCAGAGAGTTTAAGTAAGAAAGTTGAGGAGTATTTTAGCGACAAAGAGGTTAAAGACGAGAATTTAGAAGAGGAAGTTAAAAAAGTAATTCCCCAACTTGATTACGAAACCTACTGGAATCTCCTAAAAGAAAATAATGAAATGACAAACAAGGTGGTAAGCAATGCTTCTGTGGGTGGCGTTGCTGGTGAAGCAATTAAGCCAGAATACTCACAAGAAGTATTGGAATACGCACAAAAACATAATCTCTCCCCCGAAAGGGCAAAAAAAATCTTGGAAAGATTTTCTAAACCAAAAAGAGTTTTAGAATAATTTTCTCTCTTACAGAGTAGATTTTGAGCAAAAGTAAGAGACAAAGGTCTCGTTTTTTTACGTAGTTCAAAACGCTAAAATGTTCAAACCATTACACAATTATCCCCAGAGCAGATTGAAATACGCCATTCTTGCCAATAGCGTAGCCGTTAGCATTGGTTCTGCCATTACTGCGGTTACCACTCCAGGAACCACCGAGGATACAAGATATGTTAAACCCGCTTCTACTGGAACTCCTGTTTTAGGAGTGGTTGTGGGATTTGGAACTGGTGATGGAGCAAAGGTTTATAAGAGCTTCAAGGGTTCTTCTACCGTTACTACCGCAAGCGATAATACTACTAACGCAAAGATTGGAGTTTGGTATGTTCCAGCCGCAGATAGAAACATTGATTTTGTGGCTGATGTAGATGATACCTTGGGAACCACTCCTGGTTCTACTGGAATTGGAGCGTTTGCTTTAGTAGATGCTAATACTCTTGGTGAAAGCACCTATGTGGCGGTTGGGGGAGTTGAATACCCCAAAGATTTCATTTCTTATGGTGCATTAAAAGGAGAAACCCAAAAGGTCGTTGGAAGATTTGCTAATGTAATCTAAACTAAACTACTATGCCTTCATACGGAACAGATTTAGATATTTTTCTTAAGGGTCTATATCCTGATTTTGAGGAGATTGAAGACCAAGCCCAGCAATCAATTGAAAGATTGAAAAAGGCACTTGTGGTTGGAACAGAACCAAGTGCAGAAAGCCTTTTCGTTCAAAAGAACTACACTGATAAACAATTGGCAAGATTTGTGTATACTACTGAAGTTGAGGATTTGAAAAAGAGGTCAGTTGGTGGAACTTACCCTGAAGTTTCTCAAGGAAAAAGAGGATTTATAACGGAAGTAGAATTTGACCCAAACGATGAGGATGCTGGAAAGATAAGCATTCCAGAGGAATTTAGAGACAGATTGGATGAAAGAGTAAGAGAAAGAATTGCTTCAGCAAGAGGTTTAATGAATAGAGCAGTAAGAAGGATTTACAAGGGATACTTTGATTTGTTAGAGTATGCTTTTACCCAACCATCAAATTATCCTTCTCACTTGTTTGCGAGGGGTAATTCTGCCGACAATCCTACTGGAGCCTTGAATGAACCTCTTTGTTCTTCTCACCACAAATTAGTTAATACCACTTTAGAAGGGGTTAACGTTTTAACCGATAGCCCTCCATTGTCAGAGGAGGCGTTATGGGCTGCAATTGAATTAGGTGGAAAGATGGTAGATGATTGGGGTGAAATAATGCCAGTTTCATTTGGATTGGGAAACTTGACCTTGGTTATTCCGAACGATAGAGAAATGGTTCCTATTGCTTTGCAATTAATGGGATGCGATAAACAACCATTCACTGCGGACAACAACATCAACTTATACAAGGGAATTCTTGGTAAGGTTATTGTTAGTCCGTTCTTAACTGGAAAGAAATGGTTTGTTTTCGCAGGAGATAGGCACCCAATCTACGGAACTGGTTTGTTAGACGTAACCTTTGTTCCATTGACCGCAAAAGGACCAGAATACAATGAAGAAACTGATAGTTATGTTTGGAGAGTTAAATACGAAAAGAGATGGGGTTGGATAGAGTGGAGATATGTGGTAGGTTCTAAAGGAGACAATTCAGTATACAATCTCTAATTGCCCTTTCCTTGTGGGGCTTTTCTCTTTAAAGGTCAAATAGTAAATTGTGTGGCTAAAATCTTGTAGAGAATGTAAAATAAAGGTTAAAAGACCAACAAAATCATGGCTAAAAAAGTAATTAAAAAGAAAGGAATAACACATTTATCACAAATACAATTATTTGGTTCAGAAGAAAAAATTGGAGAAGAAACTGTGACTGTTTATTTGAGAAACCAAGAAGGTGATATTTTGTTAGCCGCTGGAACAACTGTGCCCACCACTGGAACCGCTGGATA
>Ga0315298_1010816_pt1 | contig 10883 bp, 10 predicted proteins | sample WHS_1_MG_FD_203077 | JGI IMG/M metagenome (GOLD analysis project Ga0315298, IMG submission 203077) | Extremophilic microbial mat communities from Washburn Hot Springs, YNP, Wyoming, USA - WHS_1_MG | ecosystem: Environmental > Aquatic > Thermal springs > Hot (42-90C) | place: USA: Wyoming...
TTGGCCTATAATATGGACCCCCTTTTCGGGGTTGTTATGCTTGTCACCCTTGTTTCTGTGGTAGGTAATGGTGGTTCTGTGAGCGCCATCTTAATCGGTGTCCCGGGAACGCCCACAAATGTGGCCACCATCATTGATGGCTATCAATTAACCATTAAAGGTGAAGCAGGAAGGGCTCTTTCTGCCTGTCTTGTAGCAAGTGCCATTGGAGGTATCTTCGGTGCTGTGGTCCTTATCACCATCATGCCGGTCATGAGGAGCCTCATTCTCTCCTTTGGCCATCCGGAACAGTTCATGTTGGCCCTTTTAGGGATTTCCTTCATTGCCATCTTGGGTGAAGGCTCCATGATAAAGGCCGCAGTTGCCGCCGCTTTGGGCTTCGTGGTAGCCCTTACGGGTTATGACCCCATCTCAGGTGTCCCGCGTTACGATCTGGGTCTCGTTTATCTCTACGATGGAATCAAAATACTGCCCCTCACGTTAGGTCTCTTTGCCCTACCGGAGCTCATGGAACTCTACAGAGAAAGGGAAAATGCTCCCCCGCGTACCTTTAGTCTATCGGAGGTACTTCAAGGCATCAGGGATGTTTTTGCCCATCTATTCCTCGTGCTTAGGTGTAGCGTACTGGGAACTATCATCGGTATGATCCCCGGCTTGGGTGGTGATACGGCCGTCTTCCTTGCCTATGCCCATGCCAAACAGACCTCCCAATACCCGGAAAGATTCGGCCACGGGGAAATTGCGGGAGTTATTGCACCTGAAACGGCCAATAACGCCAAAGAAGGGGGTGCCCTCATTCCAACTTTGGGTTTCGGTATTCCCGGTAGTGTCGTCATGGCTATTCTCATCAGTGCCTTTATCGTCCTGGGGCTGCAACCGGGTCCTATAATGATGCAGAAACAGCCTGAACTTATAATGGTGATAGCGTTACTTACGGGTATCACAAACGTAGTGGGTAGTTTCATCTGCCTTATAGCCGCCAAAGGCCTGGTAAAATTGGCCAATCTCCGGGCAAAGGTGTTGGTGCCCTGGATTATCCTTCTCATCGTAATCGGAAGCTATGTACCCAATAAAAGTTTTGCCGATGTGATCGTCACCACTTTCTTTGGCTTCCTCGGTCTCTTTATGAAAACCTTCTCCTATCCCCGGGTGGTACTTCTTTTGGTAGTCGTTCTGGGAAAGACCCTGGAACTCAATTTTTGGATGGGCTTACAGTACTTCGGCCCGGCCATGTTTCTCCGTCCCGTGGTCATCCTTTTTATGACGCTTATCATGGGAACCTTTTGGTTTGAGCTTTACCGTACCAAAAGAAGGAGGGCTTCATCTACATGATCAAATTCAGGATTTCCATAGCCCTGTTCTTTTTCTTTGTCCTTCTCGGTGCCCTCTATCTTTCCTTTTTTTTCCCACGAGAGGCAAAGGTTTTCCCCCTCCTTGTCCTCATCCCTTCCGTACCCTTAGCTGCCCTAAACATTTACTCAGAAGGGAGGAATTCAAAATCTGCCCGGGGGGATGTTTTCCCATCATCCTTCCTTTTAGTTTTTTGCGGTGTCCTATTATTCATCCTGTGCGGTTGGCTTTTGGGTATCACGGCGGGATTACCTTTCGCGCTGTTTTTATACCTCAAAATCCTCTCCAGAGAAACATGGAAAACAGCCATTGTTAGCACCTTTTTGGGTTGGATTGTCCTTTATTTTGGCTTTGAGGTCATTCTTCGACAATCCTTCGAGAAGGGAATATTATGGAGTTTCTTTTTTCTTGAATGAGGAGGGAACGATGAAAAAGACACTTGCCTCAATAGTTGTTATAACTATCGTCTCTATTGCTACACTCGTTTTCAGTACAACTAAGATAGGGACCTTTTTCCGAGGGAAAACGGTAAATTTCATCATACCTTACAGTCCGGGGGGAGGATACGACCTCTATGCCCGCATGGTCATCCCCACTTTCGGAAAACACTTAGGTGCCTACTTTATCGCCAATAACGTCCCGGGTGGTGGCGCGCTCATAGGCACCAACACCCTCTACAAGGCAAAACCCGACGGTCTCACCATGGGTATCCTAAACGGTACCGGTATGACGTTAAGTGAGCTCACCGGTCAAAAGGGGGTACAGTTTGAAATGCGGCAATTCACCTATCTGGGACGGCTCAGTACCGACGAAGAGTTTCTGTTTATGGGCGCAAAAAGCCCCTATAGAACCCTCGATGCCCTGCTTAAAGCGCGGGACAGGGAAACGAAATGGGTCACCGAGGGAAGGGCCGGTTCCCCTTATTATCGAGTGGCCCTTACCTGCGAGCTTCTCAAGCTCCACAAGGCAAAGATTCTAACGGGCTATCCCGGCTCGGCAGAAGCAAATCTTGCCATCATTCGTGGCGATGCCGATGGTACTGCCGGTACCTATTCGAGTAGACAAGCCCAGGTCGACAGTGGAGAATTTATCCCTGTTCTCATATTGGGGAAAAAACGAAGCAAGGACTTCCCCCAGGTACCCACGATTTATGAAGTACCGGGACTTACGGCTGAAGACCGTAAGATCGCCGATTTTTTAGTAGGTCTGGACCAATTAGGACGGATAGTGGCCTGTCCCCCCAAAATGGAAAGAGAAAAGGCAATTTTCTTGAGAGAGGTTTTCAAAAAGGTCTGCCTTGACCCTTCTTTATTGGCGCGGGCCAAGAAGGAAAAACGGATTATTGATTATGCTACCCCGGAGGAGGTGGAAAGAATGATAAATGACGTCCTCATGGCACCGTCAGAGATAAAAAAAAGAATCGAGGCAGCCCTCAAAAGATTTGAATGAGAAAGGAGTCTATCATGGAGATCGATGCTTATGAAGCGGCCATCTTAGAACAGAAGAGGCATATCGAGAGACAGAAAAAGGGGTTGGTACTCATCAAAAGTGAGGATCGCCCCTGGCAACAGGCCCGCCAGGGTAAGCTGAAATACTATCTCATACCTTCCCTTTACCCCGATACGGTACTCCAGTCATGGCGGGTCTTCGTCCATGAAATTACCACCCAGTCGGGCAAACATCGTCATCAGGGAGGTGTTTCCATCTATGTCCTCGAGGGAAAGGGCTATACTATCGCCGACGGGAAACGGATTGATTGGGAAGAGGGAGACTTGATCTTACTCCCCATCAAACCCGGCGGGGTGGAACATCAACATTTCAATCTAAGCAAAAAACCGAGTCGCTGGATTGCCTTCGTTTATTTGCCCTTAATCGATCACATTGCCCATCACCTCGAACAGGTGGAAACGGCTCCGGAAGCAAAAGAAGGGGGTAAATAATGGAAAAGATGAGAAATGTTAACTGGTATGGAGAATTGATTAAACTACGCGATGAAGAAAGGAAACGGATAGAGGCGGCCACGATGCTGGTAAAGGGTAAAGAATTGCCCCTCGAAGTAAATCCCCAGGGTCTGATGAAGTGGTACATGCATCCCTGCAAGGACGATACGGCCCATAAGGCGCTAATCATCTACGTTCAGGAGATACCCCCTCAAAGCAAAAGCGGCAAACAGAAGTACCAAGGTGGCATGGTAATTTATATTATTCAGGGTAGGGGCTTCACCGTTATTGATGAAGACACGTATCATTGGAAAGAAGGGGACATCCTCCAGCTACCCCTGAAACCCGATGGGGTGGTCTTCCAGCACTTCAACAGCTCTCCCGATACGGCAGCAAGGCTCATTGCTGTGGAACCAAACTTAGTGGGCGCCTTAGGGGTAGACCGCGGTTCCGGCTTCGAGCAGTTGGAGGTAGCCCCTGAATTCGGTAAAGTTTAAAGGGAGGCGTTTTTTATGGGAATGACTATGGCAGAAAAAATCCTCGCCCGTCACAGCGGGCTCAATGAGGTCAAAGTCGGCGATTATGTTACAGCCAAGGTGGATCAGGTCTGTATCTACGATTCCTTCATAGAAATCGAAGAAGGAATGGAAGAGGCAGGTATCGAAGGGGGAATCAGGCACGTCTGGGATAAAGATCGGGTGGTGATTCTCATCGATCACGGAGCACCGGCGATGGATAAGAATGTAAACATGGCCAAAAAACACGTAGCCATACGCAATTTGGTGAAAAAATTGGGTCTCCCCCACTTCTACGATGTAAAGGCCGGTATCTGTCACCAGGTAATGGTGGATAAGGGCTTTGTCCTCCCCGGTTCCTTCGTCCTTGTTCCCGATTCCCACACTACAATTTACGGTGCCTTAAATTGCGGTGGAACGGGTATCGGTGAAACCGAAATGGCCTGGGTACTCCATTTCGGTGAACTTTGGTTTCGGGTTCCACCTACCATAAAAATGGAGGTTTTAGGTACCCTTCCTGAAGGTGTGACGGCAAAAGACATTTTCCTCTACGTCTCCGGTACCTATGGAACGGAGGTTGCCCAATATAAATCCATCGAATGGGTAGGTCCCGTTATCGACGCTTTAAGTCTCGACGGGCGACTCTGCATCGCCAATCAATCCGTCGAGTTAGGGGCCAAATTCAGCCTCTTTAAGGCCGATGAAAAAACCCTTGCCTTTGTCAAAGAAAGAGCAATTAGAGACTTCGAACCGGTCGAGCCTGACCTTGATGCTATCTATGAAAAAACTTTCACTATCGATGCTTCTCGCTTGGAACCTTATGTAGCCCAACCCCATAGCTTAGAAGTGGTGAACCCCGCTTCCCACTACAGGGGGGTAAAAATAAATCAGGCCAACATCGGTGGCTGTGCCAACGGACGTCTGGAAGATATCGCTTGGGCTGCCCGCATCTTGCGGGGCAAAAAGGTTCACCCCGAGGTGAGGTGTATCGTCGGCCCTGCCTCGTGGGACGTATACAAACAAGCCATGCAGGCGGGTTACTTGGAAACCTTGATCGACGCCGGTGTCATCGTCTGCCATCCCCATTGCGGACCCTGTACGGGTATGATGGGAGCCCTCGCTCCCGGTGAGGTCTGTATTACCGCCACGAGCCGCAATTTTAAGGGCCGCATGGGAAGTCCTGAGGCTAGCATTTATCTTGCCTCGCCGGCTACGGTCGCAGCTTCAGCGGTGGTGGGACATATCATCGATCCCCGGGAGGTAATGTAAGATGGCAGAGAAAATCATTAGAGGCAAAGTAGTTAAGTTAGGTGATTTTGTGAACACTGACGTGATCTCACCTGCCCGGTGGATGCGGGAAGGTCTCGAGGTTTTAAAACAGCATACCATGGAAGCGATTAGACCGGATTTTTACAAAGACGTCTCCCCCGGTGATATCCTTGTAGGTGGCAGGAACTTCGGCTGTGGCTCTCATAGGGAACCGGCCACAGCTATTATGAAGGTGTTAGGGGTATCGGCTATAGTGGCCGATTCGGTGGCGCGCCTTTACTTCCGCAACTGCATCGCCTTTGGCATACCCATCTTTGCTGTAGAGGGAATCTCACGAATCGTTGAAGAGGGGGATACGATGGAAATCCTCATGGGGGACGAGAAAATCACCTTCAGAAATTTAACAAAGAAAAAAGAGCTTTCCACGGCACCGCTTCCGGAAATCATGGCCCGGGTCCTTGAGGCAGGGGGGATCTATCCCCTCCTCAAAGAGCGTTTAGGAAAAGGCGTTTAAAATTTTTTCGGGGAGGGAAAACTATGGGAAAAAGACACTTAGGCAGAAGCATTTTAGTAGGAATTATTTTTGTCCTTTACGCCGGTCTTGCATTCGGAGCAGAAAAAATGGTGATCAAGGCTACTTCCGTCCAGATGCCCACGCAGAATATCGGTGAGGCCTTGATAATCCTGAAGAAAAACATCGAAACTAAGCTTCCCGGTAAGGTTGAGGTAAAGGCCTATCCTTCCGCCCAACTCTATACCCAGACCGAAGAGGTAGCCGCCCTTTCCCGGGGTGAAATCCAGATGGCCACCGTCATCGGTACGGGAACCTTGCCCATCATCTCGCCCGTTTTCCAAGTGGTGGAGCTACCGGGCCTTTTCCCTTCCAAGGAGGTGTTTCTAAAAATCCTTTATGGCCCCTTAGGTGAGGAATTGTGGAAAGAGGCGGAAAAGAAAAACATAAAAGTGGTAGCCATCTGGGATGCGGGAAAAACCCAGATCTCTAACAGAAAGGGTAAGGAAATCAGACTGCCCACCGATGTAGCCAATATGAAAATCCGGCCCGCCGGTAGAACCTATGCTACCCTCCTTGAATCTTGGGGAGCTATGAGTGTGAATATCGCCCCTGAGGAGCAGTACAGTGCCCTGCAACAGGGTGTCATGGATGGGATTTTTACCGCCGTAAGAATCATCCATGAACGGAAACTATACGAACATCTCACCAATTTAACCGACTTAGGATACCTCGTCTGTCGTCCCACAGCCATCCTGGCCAATAAAAAATGGTGGGACAGCCTTCCCGCCGACATAAGGAAGGCCGTAGCGGAAGCGGCCCATGAAGCGGCGGCCACCCAAGGAACGGTGGTGGATAAAGACGACGAAGAAGCCTTCAAGGCCATAGCCAGGGGTGGGGTGAAGATTTATCGCATACCGCCGAAGGATTTTGCTGTTTGGCGGGAAAGCGGCCGCAAGGTTTGGCCGAAATTGACGGCCAAGATTGGACAGACATGGGTGGATAAGTTCGTACAGGCGGTGGAAAAAGAAAAATAGTTAAAGGGGAAGATCGGATGGAGGCTCAGACTACATGGCTCCTGTGGTGGGATCGGGGTGAGCGTTTTCTAAGCCGTCTATTTATGGCCGGTTCGGCAATTCTGGTAATTGTCGAGGTTTTGGGTCGCTACGTTTTCCATTTCTCCCTCTACTGGGTAGAGGAGTACACCCGTTATCTCCTTATCGCCTCCGTCCTGACCGGCGCCAGCACCCTCATCCGTACCGATGGACATGTAGCGGTAAACATCCTCCCTGAGCGGGTTTCACCACCAAGACGGGCCTTGTGCCATGTAATCTATGCCTTGCTCGGATTTTTTGTGAGTTTTGTGATTCTCTCGGGGGGATGGAAGATGGTCTTGGATGCCCTGCAGGAGGGTTTTGAAAGCGAGACCCTTGCCCGTACTCCCCTCTGGATACCCTATCTTACCGTACTCGGCGGCGGCATCTTGATGTCAGCAAGCTGGCTCTGGAAACTCTTTCAGATAAAAGGTTTGAATCGGCAACTCTTTTTAGACCCCTTTACCTATCTTATGACGGCCCTTACGGGAGTGGGTATTTATCTCTTTTTCGGGATTAACAATGCGGCCGTTTCGCTATTTGTGGGTCTCCTTTGGTTCGTAGCGATGGGCATGCCCATTGCCTTTGCCTTGGGTCTGGTAGGGTGTCTTGCCGTCATGGGCTTTGATTTGGGCCCCAATATCGTGGTTGCTTCTAAGGGTTTCTGGCAGATGAACAGTTTTACTCTGCTCGCCATACCCTTCTTTACCCTGGCCGCTTCAGCCATGGTGAACAGCCGCTTGGGCAATGACGTCTTTGAGTTTGCCACCTCCCTGGTGGGTCACATTCGTGGCGGTATGGGTATGGCCGTTGTTTTGGCCTCGGCCATGTTCGCCGCTATGTCAGGCTCAACGGTAGCGAATGCTGCAGCCCTTGCCGCCCTTTGCTTTCCCATGTTAAGGGCCAGGGGTTATCCACCTTACCTGGCTGCCGGTCTCATCGGAGCGGGAGGGACTCTAGCCCCCATGATCCCCCCCAGTGGACACATGGTCCTATACGGTGCCATTACGCAACAGAGCGTAGGAGACCTTCTCATGGCAGGGATTATCCCTGGCCTTCTCATTGCAGGGGGCTTCGGCATCTACACCTATTTTGCCTCTGTCCGGGGAGGGTTTGACAAGAGCGAAGGCCGATTTTCCTTTCCCAATTTTCTCCTTTCTTTCCGCAAATGCATCTGGGCGATACTCATGCCAGTAATTATCTTAGGTACTATCTACTTAGGCATCGCATCACCTACAGAAGCGGCTGCTCTTGCAGCCCTTTACGGCTTTTTAGTCACCTGGGCAATCTACCGCAGTCTCGACAGAAAGATGACAGGCGCTATTCTCCAGGGTACCGTCGATATTACTGCCATGATTTTTATGATCATCATGTTCTCTGGGGTTTTTGGCTTTGTCCTTGCAGACCAACAACTGCCGGAGGCCTTCACACAAGCAGTAGTAAAAGCAAGAATTTCGGGATGGCAATTCATGATGATCGTCATCTTCCTGATGTTCCTTTTAGGATTCTTCATGGGTTCGGCCGCCATTACCTTGATAGTTACCCCCATTCTAATGCCTCTCCTTAAAACGTTCCATTACAATCTCATTCACTTCGGTGTGGTACAGACGGCCATCCTTGAGACCTCCTTCCTCACACCACCTGTAGGCACGGTACTGTATATCTTATGCCGCGTATGTAAATTAAAGTTGGAGGAAATCATTAAGGGGGTATGGCCCTTCGTCATTATCATTTATATATTTACGTTGATCATTGCCTTTGTACCGGAAATTTCCCTTTTATTCGTCCGGCAGAAATAAACCATCTAAAGGAGCGAAAAATGAACGGAACGTTAGTGGAAAAGATTCTCGCTAAGGCGGCAGGGAAGAATAAGGTAAATATAGGTGAAATCGTTATCGTTCCCGTCGATGCCCTTTTCATGCATTCACCCAGTTACAAATTCAAACATTTTGAAAAGATAGGGGGTGTAAAGTCGGTTTGGGACGGAGAGCGGGTAATTGTAGCGGCAGGACACCATCTCTTTCTCCCTTCCAATCAGGAGTATGCCGATGCCTTAACCTTCGTCCGTGAGGGATGCAAGCGGTATGGCATCAAACATCTCTATGATATGGGAACAGGGATTGGACATTACTTAATGGTTGAGAAAGGACACGTATGGCCCGGTGCCATTGCTGTGGGCTCCGATTCCCACACTACTGCCTACGGCTGCATCGGTTGTCTCGCCTCTCCGATGAATTTCGAAACCACCGAAGTCATGCTTTCGGGAAAGGCCTGGTTTAAGGTACCGCCTACCATCTTGGTAAAATTGGAAGGGATAGCCAAACGGGGCGTTTCCGCCCGTGATGTTGCCCAGTACGTGCTTAGTCTGGTGGGACCTGACGGTGCCCTCTGGCAGGCCGTGGAATACACGGGTTCCTACTTAAGCCGCCTGAGCATCCAACAGAGGATGATCTTTAGCCTTTTGACCACAGAGATGGGCGGCATGTGCGGTCTTATGGAACCCGACGAGAAGGTTATAGCCTTCATGGAGGGCAGAAGCAGGAGACCTTTTATCCCCGTTTATCGCGACGACAAAGCGAGCTATATCCGTACTATAGAAATCGACGTATCCGATTTAGAACCCCAGGTCGCCGTACCACCCCAGCCCAGTAACACGAAAAATTTAACGGAGGTGGTAGGTACTAAAATCCACCAGGCCTACATAGGCGGCTGCACGGGAGGAGGCATTGACGACATGAGGATGGCGGCAGAGATACTCCGGGGGAGAAAGGTACACCCTGCGGTAAGATTAATCATCGTGCCCGGCACACAGGCAATTTTCACCCAAATGTTAAAGGAAGGTTTGGTGGAAGTATTCGCTGCCGCGGGAGCGATGATAACACCTCCTTACTGTGGCCCCTGTCAGATGATCTGTGTAGGCCATTTAGGGGAGGGAGAGACGATGATTGGTACCCACCCCCGCAACCTGCCGGGACGGGCCGGTACCAACACGAAAATCTATCTGGCCTCTCCCTACGCTACGGCCGCTGCTGCCGTAAAGGGAGAAATCGTGGATCCACGGATGTACTTATAGAATACGGGAGGTGAAGGAAGATGGCATCATCACGAGGGAAAGCCTGGACTTTCGGCGACCACATCAATACAGAGGCGATTCTCGCCTCGGGAAAAGAGGAAAACTGGGAGGCGGCGCAAAAAACTGTTCTTGCCTATTACGACCCCGAATTTCCCCTTAAGGTGCAACCGGGTGATTTCATCGTTGCCGGTCGCAACTTTGGCACATCCTCCGGTCGGCCTGCAGGAGAAATTTTGAAGGCAAAGGGAATTCGGGCCATTATCTGCGAAAGTGCAGGGATGATTTTCTACCGCAATACATGGAATATGGCCCTCCCCGTCCTGCAGTGCCCCGGTATTCTCGCGAAGGTAAAAAAGGGTGATGAATTGGAGGTAGATGTAGAAGCAGGTACGATAAAAATCCTCAAAACGGGAGAGGTTTTGCAAGCCGAAGAGACACCCTGGATCCTCCTTGAGATATACCGGAAAGGTGGAATGTTGGGCTATATCAAGGCGAGACGTCACGAATACGAGACACTGGAGCAGTTCTAAAGGAGGAAAAATTGAGGGAAGAACGAAAGAACGAACGGGAAAAACGTTGGGGAAAAATCAGGGAGGCCATGAGTAAAGAGGGTATTTCCGGTCTTCTCGTTTACGGAAATCAGATGAAAACGGCCCCTCTTCAGTACGTTTCAGAATATACCCTTTTGGGGAGACATGCCTTCTTTTATCTCCCCCTGGAAGGGAATCCTATCCTGTTTATTTCCGAAAAGTGGGATAGGGAAAGGGCCTTTCTTGAGACGGAAATCGGGGACATAAGATTACTGGGAACAAATTGGACTGAGGAGCTAGTGGCCTCTCTACCAAAAGAAAGGCTCAACCTCGGCTTAGTAGGTATTGAATTCATGGGGAGGAGCGAGGCGACCTGCCTCCTTAAGGCTTTGGGAGAGAAGGTAAGCTTTGCCAGTTCCCTTCTCAACGTCATCGCCCGCCGAAAAACCCCTTACGAACTCAACCTCATTCGGGAAGCGGCAGCGATGGCCGACGCCGGTTTCCTGCGGGCTATGAAGGTGGCAAAAGAGGGTATGAGCGATTACGAATTAGTGGCGGAGATCGATTTCGTAATGCGTCGACTGGGAGCTACGAATAATTT
>Ga0315298_1010819_pt1 | contig 10880 bp, 11 predicted proteins | sample WHS_1_MG_FD_203077 | JGI IMG/M metagenome (GOLD analysis project Ga0315298, IMG submission 203077) | Extremophilic microbial mat communities from Washburn Hot Springs, YNP, Wyoming, USA - WHS_1_MG | ecosystem: Environmental > Aquatic > Thermal springs > Hot (42-90C) | place: USA: Wyoming...
CGCCCCCCACCAAGAACCACAGTCGTAGAAACCCAGCAAAGGTGCGCCGTTCTTCATGGCCAGGTCCGCCACCTTAACCAACTTGCGCGCGAAACGCTCGTCTAACGCCTCCAGCGGCACCTCGCCATCCTGGGAAAAGACGTACACGTCTCGCCCGTCTACCCGACCATGGCCGCAGACCGCACCTTCCACAAGCACATCTAGCTCAACAAAGCTGCCGGCATCAAGCAGGTCGAGCACCCTCTCCCGTGCAGACTTAACCCCTAGGCGAAGTCTTTCACTCGCGCGCCCCGGACCTCCATCGTAGGAGGCCTGTTGCCTTAATCGCCGTAGCCTCTCTGTGTGTTCGCCAGCACTCATCTCGGTCGCTCCACCCCTTTTTCGTAGCTTGCCGCCATCCTGACGTGCCGTCGACCCGGACATTGTACTATCTATGTGGGCGCCGAAGCGAAGGAGCTCGATCCACATGGTGAGCGAACCAGAGGAGCTGAGGCCAAGAAGGGCAAGGAGCAAAGGGATGCGATCCCGAAAGAAACGCGTGTTCACCTTCCTGATGGGGAGTGTTCTCTTGCTGGCGCTCCTAGCAGCTACCGCCTGCGCAACCGGGCAGGAAGCCCCTCCGCAAACGTCCACCTCTGTCGGGCAAGCCACGGCCTCACCGCCCCAGCTAACCTCGGGCGGGCAAGGCGGAGCTGCACTTTACCAAGTCGTTACTTTCACTACCTCGGACGGCGTCGTGCTGAGTGGTCGGCTTTTCGGATCCGGAGATGCGGGCATAATCCTTGCCCACATGTACCCGGCTGACCAAACCAGCTGGCAAAGCGCGGCCCAGACCCTGGCTGGGGAAGGTTACCTGGTGCTCACCTTCGACTTCCGCGGGTACGGAGAGTCAGAGGGAAAGAAAGACATCCAATACCTGGACCGCGATGTGCTGGCTGCCATCAACGCCCTTGCTCAGGCGGGCGCTACAAGAACGGTGCTAATGGGAGCGTCCATGGGCGGCACCGCTTCGCTGGTGGCGGCTGAACAAGTGCTTTCGCAACAGGCATCCGGCGAGCAGACCGGCAGCCCAACACCTGAGATTTGCGGCGTCATCACCCTTTCAGCCCCCGTGGAGTTCAAAGGCCTCTCGGCGGCCGAGGCTGTGCCTCGCCTCGCCTGCGCGCTGCTTTTCCTAGCCGCCGAGAAAGATGTTGGAGCCGAGAGCGCCAAGGAACTGGCGCGGCTTGCCCAGGGTCGCAGCCAGCTCTACATATTTCCCGGGAGCGAACACGGAACCAACCTACTCCAAGGCCCCCAAGCGGAGCAAATCTGGCAGATCATCGGGAATTTCCTGGACGATCATCTCCCTGTCCGCTAGGCAGGGGCGGCACTTCTACGGGCGGCACCGCTGCGGTTGGAAGCAGTGAGGGCCACCAACTGCCCGGCAAAGCTGTCCAGCTGACCCTCTTGCTGAAGCCCCGGCTGACCCTCTTGCTGAAGCCCCAGCTGACCCAGTCCAGTCAGAGCCGAGTCGGTCCAATCTCTAATCAGGCTGGCGAGCCCTGCCCGCAGCTCGGAGGCGGTGCGCCCCGCCTCCCCACCCTTGCCGCTTCGCACGACCACTACCGCGAGCGCTAGCACGGCAAGCGCCAGTAGACCACAGAGCACCGCCATTGCTGCCGTCAAGACTCACCTCCCGCGTTAGAGCTGGTCACAAAGCGCAGGCCCCGTACGGCACTCGCTAGATGCTAGCAGTCGGCGCGGACGGTACTTGCTGAGCGGTCCTCCCCCTCGCTACGGGACTTGGCGGACAAGGTGTGAGCCAGAGAAAGAGGTTCTGGCACCCGATGGCGTCCGCTAGACCAGACAAGACAGAGCGCCACCGCACTCGGAAGGTCCACCAGGTGCCCCGGCGACACATACACCGGTTTCACGCCCGACTTCAACCTGACGGCCGCCCCTTGCGCACCCCACTCTTTGGTCAGCACGTAGTAGTCGCCGCGGAGCGGACCGGGAGATTGATCGATGGCATGAAACGGCGTCTTGGGCACACCCACGGTGGGCAGGTCAAGCAAAACGCCGAGATGCGAGGCAAGACCAAGCCCGCGCTCGTGCACCACCCCGTGGCCATCCACAAACACCAGATCGGGCGTTACCGAAAGACCGGCCAGCGCTTCCAGACAGAGGCGCCCTTCGCGAAAGGCCAGATACCCGGGCGCATACGCACCGTCCGGCTCGCCGCAGACAACGTTTTCTGCCACCACCCGGAACCGCCGGTCCATGACCACAGCCGCTGCCCAGGCAACAGCGCCGTCCTTGGAGTAAGCCACATCCACCCCGGCCGCTAAGCGAGGCGCCCCCGGGCCCTCGGACGCAAGCGGGCGCAACACCACAAAAGCAGCGAGGCGAGTCTGGATGTTGGTTGCCTCGGCTCGGGTCACACGCCAAGGGTGAGAAAGTCGGCGACTCACCGGCACTCCGCCATACCTCCCCAGAGCAAGTCGTACGGCCGACCGCACCACTGTTACCATGTTAGCCCGCCAAGACAAGGCACGCTCTCGGGCAAGGTGTTATATTGCGCATAAACGGTCTCTATAAGAGCCGCCCGGAACCCCACCTCTCGGTAGCGGGAAGGGACCGCAGAGAGTGCACGCTCGTGCAAAGAAGGGGGGCCTCATGGCCGAGTCCGAGCAGCTGCGTTTGCTCCGCGAAACCTGCCGCAACTATCTGGCCGCAACACGGGCATGCGCATAGACGGCGACCTTGGCCTCTTCATCGCCGAAGAGACTGGCAAAGTGCTCTTCGGAAAGCTAGCCCTCTACCCGGACCGTCGAGAGGTCCATTTTGAGGAAGCTTTGCTCGGTGATTATCTTAATCAAGCCGAGTTAGAGGTGGCGGTAGGTCTAGTCGCACTTAGCACCAACAAGTACGACGACTTGATCAAGAACCGCTGGGGCGGAAAGAAAGGCGGCGAATGACGACCTCACCGGGCCGAGGGCGGACCCAAGTCCACAGACCATCCGGCGGACTTCAGGGTGAAGTGACCGTCTACGAAGTCCGCTACCACTCGGTCGTTCTTACTGACGTACCCCTGTATGACCGCTTCGGCCAGGGGCTCGGAGACGTATCTCTGGACCGCGCGCCTCAGCGGCCGGGCACCCATGGCCGGTTCATAACCCTCGTCCACTAGGAAGTCGACAGCCGCGTCCGTCGCCTCCACCTGGTAGACGAGTCGCGACAACATCTTGCGGGCGATCAGCCGCAAGCACTCGCGCGAGAGCGGGTTGAAAATGAGTATGGCATTGGCATCAAGCATGAGTATGGCGTCAAGCCGGTTGAGAAACTCAGGCGGGAAGTGGCGTCCAAGTTCTCTCTCCACCGCCTTTCTCACCTGAACGCTAGAAAGCTCCTTGCCGCTGGGGGAGGTGAAACCGAGGCCGTGCTCTCGCCGGATCTGGTCCGAGCCCACATTGGAGGTCATCACGATCACCGCATTCCGGCAATCGACCGGGCGACCCAGCCCGTCGGTGAGCCGCCCTTCGTCCAGCATCTGCAAGAGAAGAGTGTGGACCGCCGGATCGGCCTTCTCTATCTCGTCGAGTAGAATGACGGTGTAGGGATTCTTCCGAATGCCCTCGGTGAGTATTCCGCCCCGTTCCGAGTCTTTGAAACCTACTCCGGACCCTATCAGCCGAGACACAGCCGAGGGATCGCTACACTCGCTCATGTCGACGCGCACCATCCTCCGCTCATCGTCAATAGGGCCTCGGCCAGGCTCTTGGCGAGTTCAGTCTTACCGGTACCTGTTGGGCCGAGGAGCAAGAAGCAGCCTAGAGGCCGGTCGCCAGTCCCTTCCACGTTGGCTCGGGACGCGCGCAGCACCCGAGCCACCTTATGCACTGCTTCGTCCTGTCCCACTACACGCCGGGCTATACGCTCATCCAACCCCAGCAGACGGTCCTTTTCGTCCGCCCGCAACATCACCACGGGAAGGCCCTCCACTTCCCCAAGGATGCCGAGGAGTAGATGCGGCGCCTCAACCTTGGGACCACCGACCTTCCCCGCCCAAGTTTGGGCTGCCTCTAGGGCCCGTTCGGCTGGCGGGGTAAAAAAGCGCCGGTCCAGAGCGCACCTCTCCCCGGCGGCCACTCCTTGCGCATGTCGAGCGCCACCGCGCCGACGTCAACGCCTGCCGCCATGAAGACACGTTGGAGTTGCAGATCCTCAAGGCCGACGAGACCGAGAAAGAGATGCTCAAGAGCAAGATGACTGTGTCCCAGGGCCGCGCTGAGCTCGTCGGCAGGGTGAATCACCAGCTGACTCGAGTCGCCCAGATTGTCTATCACGCGACCTCCTCTCAGCGTTACTTTGACTCTACCACCGGCCCCACCTGAGAGCTCACTGGCAGTTGGTGTTTGCCGATTGGCCTTGCAGACTGCTAACATTAGGCGCGCAGGGGAGTAGTTCAACCTTTCCGTCAGGGCACGGAAGGGAGCGGGGAGATCGTCAGCACGGTCCGTCGGGCCCGGTCCCCCACCTCTTTGTTAGAGGCGAACGAGACCAGCGGTTGTCGTTTCCTCCGTGTTTTCGGAAAGGACGAAGCGAGTGTTACGAAACCCCCTGTACCGTTTGTTGGCCGCGTTCGCAGTGCCGCTTCCTGCTTTTGTCCTGCGCTTAGCCCACATCGAGCTGCCCCCCGTTTACTCCATGTGCCTTTATGGAGCTGCAGTCGTGGGAGCCGCAGTGCTGCTCACCTGGGCCGCCGAGACGGCGGAACTTGACATCTCGGGCAGCCTATCTGTCGCTTTGCTGGCCTTGATCGCGATCCTGCCCGAATATGCGGTGGACCTCTACTTCGCCTATGCCGCCGGTTCCAAACCGGAATATGCCCACTATGCCGCTGCCAACATGACCGGCAGCAACCGCCTGCTGCTTGGAATAGGCTGGCCCCTGGTCGCTTTCGTGGCTGGGCTGGCGCTGCGCAAGGCGAAGCGGCGTCTGCGTAAAAAGGGTTTGGAAACCAGCCGAGCAGTTGAGAATTCGCCGGCTGGCCCGGGCGGACTAACCCTCCAGCCCAAGCGGCGCATCGAGCTGCTTTTCTTAGGCTTGGCCGCGCTGTACTCGTTTACCATCCCGGTGACCGGCACCATCGCCCTGTATGACTCCGCTGTCCTTTTGGCCATCTACGCTGTCTACGTCTGGCGGATATCCAAGGAGAAGGTGGGCGAACCAGAGCTGGAGGGCGTCTGTGCCTACGTGGGGTGTTTCCCGCGGTGGACCAGGCGAGGGGTGGTCACGGGGATGTTCTTGGCGGCAGCTACCTTCATCCTAGCGTCAGCTCAGCCATTTGCCGAATCCTTGGTGGCCACTGGTCGGGTGCTGGGCATCGACGAGTTCATGCTTGTGCAGTGGCTTGCCCCTCTCGTGTCCGAATCTCCAGAGCTTATCGTGGCCTGCCTGCTTGCCTACCGGCTTAAGGGAGACAGCGGTCTGGGCACGCTGCTCTCGTCCAAAGTCAATCAATGGACTCTGCTTGTGGCCTCCATCCCCCTTGCCTTCTTGGCTGGGGGGGGAGACGGCAGTCTGGTTCTGGACGCGCGCCAGACCGAGGAATTCATCCTTACCGCCGCACAGACCCTCCTCGGCTTCGCGGTGCTGTTCAACTTGAGCTTCAGCTGGTGGGAGGCGGGAGGACTGGGGGCGCTCTTCTTGCTACAGTTCCCCTTCCCGGAGACTAGCGTACGTCTGGGCTTCTCTGCCGTCTACGTCGTACTCGCTCTCTTCCTTCTTGTGCGCCACCGCCGCAGCCTGCCGGCCATTTGGGCACAGACGTTTTCCAAGAAGTTGCGGACGGCGGAGCAGGTAGACCCGCGCCAGTCTAACCAGAGACTGTAAGGAGTGAGTCAACTGAAGGGAGAGAAGCCATGGCACTCAGAGCGCAGTTCACCGACGCGGAGTGGCAAACACTCGAAAAAACGCCCATCTGGGGTTTCCTCATGACTGCGGCAGCAGACAGCAACATCGACGCCAAGAAGGACCAAGCCTTCGTCAAAGAGCTAATGGAGGCGCATCTGTACAAGGACGAGCTGGTGCGCGAAGTCTTTTCCTCGTGTGCTGCTGACTTTGCCCAACTGTACCCCGCCTGCCTTACCGCGCCCCAGCAGCTACTCAGCAGTCTCGAATCTGCTCGCGCTCTCCTGGAAGAAAGGGTTCCCGCGCACGCAGAGCCGTTCAAGGCGGCTGTACTCCTAGTCTGCAAGAACGTCGCCGAGGCTTCGGGGGGCAGCATTTTCCATCGGGAGCCACACGACCGGATCTCTGAAGAAGAGATGCGCAGTCTATTGCTGCTCGCAGCCACCCTCGGCATACGTCTTAGCGCCTGAGGTTCACTGCTTCAAAGATGCAGCGCCCTACCTCCGCTTGCCGGGAACCTCTAGTCGCCGGGGGGCCCTTCCTCGCTGGGGCCCTTCCTCGCCTAGAGCTCTCCTCGCTGAGGGCCCTTCTAATCACCGGGGGGCTGATCGGCCACTATCGCCGCTGGTTCTCTGAGACTGGCGGCCCGACGTTCGCGCATGATTTGCTGGCCCGCCAGAGCCGCAAGCCCCAGAAGTATGAGCACCATACCCACCGCTTCATAGCGGTCAGGACGCTCACCCAACTGGATCCATGACGCCCCCACCCCGACGACTGGGGCGAGAAGTCGTCCCAGCCCAGCTGTGCCTGCGGGCAGGTGCCGAAGCGTGTAAAACCAGAGAAGCGCGGCCACAGCCGAAGCAAACACCGCATTGTAGAGCAGAGCGGCAGAGAACCAACCCGTCCACCTCGGTCCCGAATCCGCCGTCAAGAAGGCTATCAAGATCAACGGAAGAGACCCCAGAAGCATTTGCCAGGCAGTCAGCGTCAGAAGATCCACCCGCCGGTCTCGCGACAGAACTTTGACAGTGATAGAAGCCGCCGCGGAGCAGACCCCGGCGCCGATAGCAAGAAAACTGCTAAGCAACGTGCCGTGCGTTTTCCAAGGGGCGATGACGAACAGAAGTCCGGTGAGAGTCGCAAGCACCAGCAGCCATTGAATACCGTGCAACCGCTCGCCCAGTATCGACCAGGACATGAGCAGCAACCATACCGGCATGGTATAGACCACCACCGAGGTCTTGCCTGCCCCGCCGCTCTCAAGAGCCCAGATGGTAAGCCCGGTCGATCCGGTCATGCCGAACAACCCTACAAGCGCGGTAAGGAGCCAGTTGGTGGGTAGCAGCGGCCGCCGGAGGAGGACGACCACCGCGAACAGGAACACCGCGCCCAAGAACACCCGCAGAGCGGCAAAGCTGGCCGGGTCGGCATACTTGAGGGCAGTCTTCATGACCACCCAGTTGTAGCCGTACAAAAGCCCGGCGACGGTTAGAGCACCCCAGGCGAGATACGCTGACTGCCTCCGCGCAGAGCGTAGCGACGTTGCTGGCAACGTCGCGCTGCTACTTTCTACTCCGTTTTCCTCGGCGCTTCCCGCTCCGTCTATTGTCACGTTGGGCCGACCTTCGCTCGCTGGTGGCAGCCGGCCTCATGTTCTCAGCCGTCCCGCTCGTCAGCCGTGCCTTTGGCCCGGTCGAGGATCTCTCGCACTCTTTGGACCAAGGCTTCCGGCGTGAACGGTTTCTCCAGGAGCTCAGCCTCCCCCTCAAGTCCGCCGTTATGCCCAGCCACATCGTGGCTGTAGCCGGACATAAAAAGCACAGTTACCTGCGGCCGCAGTTCGCGAATTCGCGCTGCCAGGTCTCGACCTTGCAGTTCACCCGGCAGAACCAGATCAGTAAGCAGCAGGTCCATCTGCTCGCCTTGCTTGACACTGGCCAAAGCCTCGTCTGCGGTACCGTGGCACACCACTTGATACCCAGCCTGGCTCAACACCCTCTCCGCCAGCCGGCGCACCCCAGGCTCGTCTTCCACCACCATGACCCTTTCTTTCCCCCGGGGCACAGGCGAGATCTCTTCGGCGGACTTTTGCGTAACAGGGGGAGCATCTACTCTTGGGAGGTAAATGCGGAAGGTAGCCCCCTTCCCTGGCTCACTGTACGCGGAAATATGACCCCGACTCTGCTTCACGATGCCGTAGGCTACAGCCAGTCCCAGACCCGTGCCTTGGCCTTTCTCTTTAGTGGTGAAGAACGGCTCAAAAGCGTGCTCAAGGGTCTCTTTATCCATCCCCACGCCGGTGTCAGAGATGGCAAGCATCACATAGCGTCCCGGTGCGACTTCCGGGTGAAGGCGGGCATACTCCTCATCCAACTCCACGTTCGCCGTCTCAAGGACAAGCCGCCCACCAGAAGGCATCGCGTCTCTAGCGTTGACTGCCAAATTCATGATCACCTGTTCTAACTGGTGGACGTCCACTTCCGTGCAGCCGAGATCCGCGGCCTTCACCGTAATCAGCTCAATGTCCTCCCCCAGGGTGCGCCGTAACATTGGAGTCAAGCCGTCTACAACCTCATTTAGCGAGACCACCTCCGGGCGAAGGGCTTGCCGCCGCGAAAAAGCCAGAATTTGCCGGGTAAGAGAACTTCCTCGCTCCGCAGCCTGTCTTATCTCACGCAGATCCTCGCGCACCTGCGGAGGACAACTCTCTTCGTTACGCAGAAGGAGCTCGGAGTAGCCAAGAATAGCGGTTAGGAGATTATTGAAGTCGTGGGCAATACCGCCCGCCAGCCGGCCCAGCGCTTCCATCTTCTGAGCCTGTCGCAATTGCTCCTCACTTCGGCGCAATTCTTCCGTGCGTCGCGCTACTTGGCGCCGAAGCAACCACAACCAGACGAGTACGAGAAGCAGTACAGCCACCAAGGGACCTGCCACGTAGGCCACGTACTTAAGGATTCTGCCGGCAGACGGCCGAGGTTCCTCGTATACTCCAAGCCACTTCTCGTATATACGCCGGTACTCGCCGCTCTGTTTCACAAGCGTCAAGCCCTCGGTAAACTGGGCCAAAAGTCCGGATCTTCCCTGTTGCACCGCATAACAGTACTCCGAAGTAAGCAAGGGCGTCGAGCCCACCACGAGGTCCTCCAGACCCGCATTCTTGATGTAGTAGAGGGCAACCAGTCTTTGCATGAGGGCACAATCGGCCCGACCATCGGAAACGACCTTCAACGCTGCCAGCGGCGACTCGGTCAAAACCAGCTGAGCCCCAAAACCGTGTTCCACCGCCCAGTCATGCATGATGTCCTCACGTTGAACAGCAATACGCTTCGCCTGCAGTTCCTCAAGCGTGCTTGGAGGCGAGCCAGAGTCGTGCCGCACCACCGCCACCGCGTGTGTGACTAGGTGAGCCGGAGTGAAATCAAACAGCTCATCGCGCTCAGGTGAATAGAACATGCCTTGAAGCACGTCCACTGTGCCCGTCTGGAGCGCTTGACGCATTTCAGCCCAAGGCCCAAGACGCACTTCTACAGGTAAGCCCAGAGCCTGAGCAATCGCGTAGGTAAGGTCCACGTTGTAGCCGGAAGGGTGTCCTTCGTCGTCCAGATACTCAAAAGGCGGAAAGCTCGAGTCTCCCCCCACGATGATCGGGCGGTCACTGGGCGTCCCAAGACTCCCGAACCACTTGCTGTAGAGTCGCCGGTAAGTACCGTCGGCCATGACACTTCCCAGGCCTTTGTTTAGCAGGGCGAGCAGGTCCGTGTTGCCTTCCTTGACGGCAAAACAAAGCTCCTGTCGGTAGTCTTCGATGGGCTGGCCGATGATCTCCAGGTTAGAAAGCCCTGTCTCTTCAATCAGCCGCGAAGCGACAAGGTGCTGCATCACCACAGCATCGTAAAGACCCTCCGACAACCCGCGCAGGGCCTCCTCAAAGCTCACGGTAGTGTGCAGGTTTATGCCCCTGTCTTCCCGGCACAAGTACTCCTCAGCGCTGTCGCCTTTCATCACGGCCACATCTCGGCCACGCAAATCGGCCACGCTTCTGATCCCCACGGTGTCGTCCCGGACAACAATGACGCCGTACATGGTCATATAGCTGAAGCTGAAATCAAAAATCTCCTCGCGTCCTGGCGTGCGGTGCACTAGTGGGAGAGCCTGAACCGTGCCATTTTCCAACCACTCCCGCACCTGCGCCCACGGACCGGTGATGAAGACAACGTCTCGGCCCACGCTTGCCAAAGCTGCCCGCATCAACTCGACCGAGAAGCCCTGGGCCTGGCCTTTGTCATTCACTGTGCAGAAGGGTGGATAGCCAATCTCCGACCCGGCAATGATCGGGGGCCCGCCCATACAGGACGCCGAGGAAGCAGGCCAGGCAAGAAGGAAGACTAGGAGCAGGGGCGTCACCAACAGCAAGGTCAACCGCGAGGATCGCACCGACCAGCCCGATAACAAGACTTGTGCACACCCTCTGGACACCGCCCTTGGCGCGTTCACCCGCTCTTGGCCCACAGCGAACAAACGGCCACGACTCTGGTCCATCCGCCACTCCTCGGTTGCGCTGCGATCGAGCGACCTACAGCGCACATTACCGCTGTCTAGCGTAGACGTACGTGGCGAGGGGAGCAAAACCTCCCACGCCCTTATCCACGCCGCCCCTTGTATGCTAGCTGCCTGGCTCCTCCGGGCGCAGCTTAGGCCCCTCCCCCAGAAGCATCGGCAGATTCCAGCGCAGAGATAAGATAGTCGGCAAGCCGCGCGCCAAAGGTGTCACGCGCCTCAGCACTTCAGCGTCTCATCAAAGTGGTTCTAGGTACGGCCTACCGTCGCGGGTAGTGGCCTTGAAAAGGGCGGCCCACGTCCAGGCCATCCGGCTCCAGGCCTCCAGGTCTAGGTCGCGCGCCGCTCCCTCGCGCAGGGCTAGCTCCACGGTACCGCCGCGTTCGAAGAGGGTCTCAGGTAGCAGCCACCGGACCCGCGAGCCAGGA
>Ga0315298_1010821_pt1 | contig 10879 bp, 7 predicted proteins | sample WHS_1_MG_FD_203077 | JGI IMG/M metagenome (GOLD analysis project Ga0315298, IMG submission 203077) | Extremophilic microbial mat communities from Washburn Hot Springs, YNP, Wyoming, USA - WHS_1_MG | ecosystem: Environmental > Aquatic > Thermal springs > Hot (42-90C) | place: USA: Wyoming...
CGCAGCGCCGGAGCGCGGCGTGGGCGCGCGCCGTGTCGGGTGTAGCATTGGCAAAATTGCCACCCAGCCCGAAAAAGAACCTGGCTCGCCCATCCTCCATCGCTTCGATGCTGGCTACCGTATCGTAGCCGTGCTCCTGCGGCGGCGTAAAATGGAACTCCGCCCCGAGGCGTTGCAGAAACGCCGGGGAAGGTTTCTCATATATCCCCATGGTCCGGTCACCCTGCACATTGCTGTGACCGCGAATCGGCGAGGGGCCGGCGCCCGGTTTGCCGATGTTGCCCTTGAGCAGCAGCACGTTCAGGAACATCTGGATGGTGGCCACCGCATGCTTTTGCTGGGTAACGCCCATTCCCCACGTAAATATGGCGGCCTGTCCCTGATCATAGATGTGCCCGATCTCCTCCAGATCGTGGCGGCTGAGGCCGCTCTGTTCCTCGATCTCTGTCCAGGGCGTGTTCATGACCAGATCGCGGAAATCGTCAAACCCCTGGGTATGCTCTTCGATAAACGCCTGATCCGGGTTCCCGGACTCCAGGACGGTGCGGGCGATTCCCATGGCAAGGGCGTAGTCACCGCCGCTTCGGGGCTGATAGTAGTGGCTGGCGATGGGGGTGGCGTGATTGGTGAGCATCTCTACCGGATGCTGGGGATGCAGAAATCGCTCCAATCCGCGTTCATGCAAGGGGTTGAAGACCAGGATCTGCGCACCCCGCTTGGATGCCTCACTCAGCGTAGCCAACATACGTGGCGCACAGGTCCCGGGATTATGACCGAACATCAGTATGGTATCGGTCAGTTCAAAATCATCCAGGGTTACCATGGCCTTGCCCACTCCGATGGATTCGGGCATGGCCAGGCTGGTGGGCTCATGGCACATGTTGGAACAGTCGGGGAGATTATTGGTACCGAATTCCCGCACAAAGAGCTGATATAAAAATGCCGCTTCATTGGAGGTGCGCCCAGACGTGTAAAATATGGCCTCGTCAGGGGATGCCAGGGCATTGAGTTGCGCGGCGATCCGCGCAAAAGCGGTATCCCAGCTAACGGGCACGTAGCGGTCACTCTGCGGATCGTAAGCCATGGGCTCGGTCAGACGCCCCTGCTCTTCCAGAAAATAGTCCGTTTGCTCCGCCAGCCAGGACAGGGTGTGCGCTGCAAAAAAATCTGCGGTCACCCGTTTTCCGGTAGCTTCGGCGGCGACGGCCTTGACCCCGTTCTCACAGAACTCGAAGCTGGAATGCGCCTCGGGATCTCCCCAGGCGCAACCCGGACAATCAAAACCTTCCGCCTGATTCATTTTGAGGAGCAGGGCGGCACCATCCGCCAGCGCGTGTTCCTGACGCAAGCTGCGCAGCGAGGCACGCAGGGATCCCCAGCCTCCCGCCGGTTGTTGGTAATGGGTGATCTTGAACGAAGACATAATCCCTCCCGAATGATCGAAATATACAGGACAGCACCACCGTCCATTGCGACTCATGGTATAATGACAATCCACTAGCAGTTTCCGCGCCAGGGCTGCACGATCTGGTTGATTGTTATATCTCCAAACACTTATTTGACTCGGTATTCCCCCAGAACCAGACTGTTGGTAAACCGGATGAAGGTGGATAGACGATAATGTCTCATTATGATACGGATCCATCAATGGATAATGACTATATAACCCATGCCTGGGATCGTTGCACCGGACAATATCGGTTGGACGCGCATGATGCCCCAGAACTGCAAAGACTGGATGCGGGCAACCTCGGGCGACTTCTTGAGGAACAGCATCTTTTTGTAGAGATCGGATCTGCGGAAATGGCCCGTCTGATTCAGCAGATGTTGCGATTTTCCGAGGATGCCCTGCTACCGTCACCAGACTGTACATTGCTGTTGCTGGATGCCGGCGGCATCGCGCTGCATGCTGTCGGGACGGAAATCGGGGGCGGATGTGATGCCCGCTATTCGGGTATGGACGCCGGATTCATATGGCGGGAAGAGTATGTCGGGGTAACCGGACCGAGCCTTTGTCTGCATGACATGAAGCCCCGCATGGTCCACCGGGAAGAGCATTTATTCAAGAACTTTGTGGAGATGGCGTGCTGCGCGATGCCCATTTGGGCGCCATCTGGCGCACTGCTGGGGGTGATCGATTCAACCTATTCCCGCAGCGGTTATGTGAAGTCGGCGTATGTCTCGGTCATGCCGCTGTTGGCACAACTGGCACGGCGGATCGAAATGAAATATTTCGCCCGGAGTTATCAGGACCATATCATACTGTCGGTGAGCAGGATGAACGATTATACCGACCATGATGACGAAGCATTGTTTGCAATTAACGAGAATGGCGTCATTATCGCGGCGGAATTCGCGCTGACAAAAGGCACCATCGCTGACGCCAATGGCCGTCTTGTCGGTGCGAACGTGCGGGATGTGTTCGATGTCTCGCTGGACAAGATGCTGGACGATCACCATCGTGCGGAAAAGTCGCTCTTCAGACCCCAGCTTCGAAATGCCGGAGGGGGTGATAGTCTGCGGGTATTTTCGCTGCCGGACAAAGTGCCGTTCAGGGCTGTCGTGAACGGCATTCTCGGAAATGCACCGCATTCCAGGGACGCAGCATCGGTTCAGGTGCACGATTCCCTGCGGGCGTTATCGAGTGGCGATGCCGTGGTATCGGAAAATATTGGTCGTATCCAAAAGGTATTGAACAAAAATATCAGCATTCTGCTGCTGGGCGAAACCGGTACTGGCAAAGATACGTTTGCGCGCGCCATACACTGCGCCAGCGATAGAAGAGATAAACCTTTTGTGGCGATCAATTGCGCAGCCATACCCGAATCGCTCATTGAGAGCGAACTATTCGGGTATGAGCCCGGCTCCTTTACCGGGGCGAGCCGGGTGGGCAAGCAGGGTAAGGTGATGGCCGCCAATGGTGGCACGTTGTTCCTCGATGAAATCGGAGACATGCCCGCCGCGCTTCAGGGACGCCTGCTGCGAGTTCTCGAAGAACGGGAGGTCACCCCTCTTGGGACCACCAAAGCCAGCCCCGTGGATATTCGGGTGATCAGTGCAACCAATAAGTCGATCGATGGTCTGGTGCAGCAGGGAAGCTTTCGGACGGACCTGCTTTATCGGATCAACGATGTCGTGCTAAGCCTGCCGCCACTGCGGGAGCGGAGCGATAAAATCCGGCTTATGGAAACCATTTACCAACAGGAATGTGGCGTATCTGAAATGGAGATATCAGCGGAAGCACGGAATATTTTTCTGGGTTATTCCTGGCCGGGTAACATCCGCGAACTTCGCAGTGTGATGCGTACTGCCCTGGCACTGAGTGATGGCAAGCTCATCCGGTGTGAAGACCTGCCAGACCGGTTGGTGACCGGCGAATGGGCCGCTGGCCGCGTAACGACACCGGCGAACACACCACTATGGAGTGATTGCGATGCGCTGGAGCGAAACCGAATTCTCGCGGAGCTGGAGCGTCACCACTGGCGCGTGATCGATACCGCGAAATTCCTCAAGGTCAGTCGTAATACCTTGTACCGTAAAATGCGCCGGTATGGCATTATGGACGCTAACGCATAAAATTTGTGTCCATTGCATCCATGCGGTCTTATGGAAGGTGCGCCAAGCAGGACAGCCTGCTTTTCCATGCGTCATTTCATCGGAACATTCTTGCATCGTTTTTCCCTGGTGCCGGTTATGATGTAACTGCGGCAGAGCCGGGCCAGATGCGCGGCCCGTGTGACATTATGTCATCTTCATATGAACATTATGTGCAGCATCGGGCCGGATAACAGGATCATGGCGACATGATGGACCATGCCTCTTCCCCCTAAAACCGCATGTAAATCCGTTGGTACATAATGGCACAATAATTGCTAATAATTTGTGGATCCGGATTCCATGTCTTGAAAAGTTTTTTGCCACACCATGGTCCTTGGGCGTCGGTTGGTGCTCAAGCATATAACCGTTGAATTCTGCTTAGGAGGTATTGGATATGCCAAGCTCGGTTACCATTCATCCGTCTGTTGATCATGGGGTCACGGCGGGATCGTCCCATTTTCATGGCGGTACCTTACGTTGCCATTGCACCCATAACCCGGTGCTGGTGGAGGTGAAGTCGCAACTGGCCCACAATCATGCATGTGGCTGCACCAAATGCTGGAAGCCCAAAGGCGCCAAGTTTTCGGTGGTTGGGGTCGTGCCCAGGGATTCGGTCACGGTGCTGGAGAACGGCGATAAACTCCATGTGGTCGATCCGAGTGCGGTGATTCAGCGCCACGCGTGCAAGGCCTGCGGCGTTCACCTGTTTGGCCGCATTGAAAATAAAGACCACGCGTTTTATGGTCTGGACTTCGTTCACTCCGAACTGTCGCCGGAGAAGGGCTGGGCGGCCCCCGAATTCGCGGCTTTCGTCTCGTCGGTCATTGAAGGCGGTATGGCGGCACCGTCGGAAATGGCGGGAATCCGCGCGCGGCTGACGGAACTGGGACTGGCGCCCTATGACTGCCTGTCGCCACCGCTGATGGATGCGTTGGCTACCCACGCCGCCAAGCAAAAAGGTGTGCTCAAGGAAGCCTGATGATATCGCGGATCCGCCCCATGGTGCGCCCGACCGAAAATGCGGTGGCACCGAAGGCGGGGTTTCAGCAAAAATTCTTACCAGGAGTCTACAGTCATGGATGTTCGCGCAGCAGTCGCCTTTGAGGTGGGTAAACCACTGGTCATCGAAACCGTGCAACTGGACGGTCCCAAGGAGGGTGAGGTACTGGTGGAGCTCAAGGCCACCGGCATCTGTCACACCGACCATTTCACCCTTTCCGGTGCAGATCCCGAGGGTCTGTTCCCGTGTATCCTCGGTCATGAAGGCGCCGGGATCGTCGTCGACGTTGGCCCGGGCGTGAAGAGCGTCAAAAAGGGCGACCACGTCATTCCCTTGTATACCCCGGAATGTCGCGAATGCGAGTATTGTCTCTCGCGGAAGACCAATCTCTGTCAGAAGATTCGGACGACCCAGGGGAAGGGCCTGATGCCCGACGGGACCACGCGCTTTTCATTCAAAGGCAGGCCGTTGTTCCATTACATGGGTTGTTCGACCTTTGCCAATTATACCGTGATGCCGGAAATCGCCCTCGCCAAAATCCGGGAGGATGCCCCCTTTGACACCAGCTGCTATATCGGCTGCGGGGTAACCACGGGCATTGGTGCCGTGGTGTTTACGGCGAAGGTGGAACCGGGTGCCAATGTGGTGGTTTTTGGGCTGGGCGGCATCGGCCTGAATGTGATTCAGGGCGCCAAACTGGTGGGCGCCAACATGATCATCGGGGTGGATATCAATCCGGCCCGGGAGGCCATAGCTCGGAAGTTCGGCATGACGCATTTCGTCAATCCGAAGGAGGTGGAAGGCGACCTCGTATCGCATCTGGTCGAACTGACCCATGGCGGTGCGGATTACAGCTTCGAATGCATCGGCAACGTAAAAGTCATGCGCCAGGCGCTGGAGTGCTGTCATAAAGGCTGGGGTGTTTCCTGTATCATCGGTGTTGCCGGCGCTGGCCAGGAGATATCGACGCGCCCCTTCCAGTTGGTTACCGGGAGGCGGTGGATCGGCAGTGCGTTCGGCGGCGCCCGGGGGCGTACCGACGTTCCGAAAATTGTCGACTGGTACATGGAGAAGAAGATCAATATCGACGACCTGATCACCCATCGTCTCAAACTGGAAGATATCAACGAAGGGTTCCATCTTCTGGAAACGGGGCAATCCATTCGCAGCGTGGTGGTGTATTGATGGCTCCGCTAGAAATACGGGAAGAGCATCGCTGCTTTGGTGGACGCATGGGTTATTATACCCATGCGTCCAGTGCCACGGGGGTATCCATGAATTTCGCGGTGTACCAGCCGCCCCAGGCGTTGGGCGGTGTCCTGGTCCCGGCCCTGTATTACCTGGCGGGGTTAACCTGCACCGAAGAAACGTTCATGATAAAGGCTGGCGCGCCGCGCTTGGCCGCTGATCTGGGGTTGATGCTGGTCGCCTGCGATACCAGTCCCCGCGGACTGAACATCCCCGGCGATTCTGATACCTGGGACTTCGGCGTGGGGGCAGGGTTTTATCTCAACGCAAGAATGCTGCCCTGGACGCGGAATTACCGGATGGGCAGTTATGTCGATCATGAGCTGCCAACCTTCATCGAAGAACATTTCCCGGCCTCTCCGGAACGCCGGGGCATTTTCGGGCACTCCATGGGCGGTCACGGGGCGCTGGTGCTCGCTTTGCGCAATCCGCAACACTGGCACTCGGTATCGGCGTTCTCGCCCGTCTGTCACCCCAGCACGGTGCCCTGGGGAGAAAAAGCCTTTGGGAATTATCTGGGACCTGATCGTGAGCAATGGCGGGAATGGGATGCCAGCATGCTGATGCGCCAGCGTCCCTATCCTGGCGAGATACTGGTGGACCAGGGGGAAGCGGATCCTTTTCTTGCGGTGCAATTGATACCGGAGGCCCTGGAGGCCGCCGCGGAGGCCTCCGGGCAACGACTCCGTCTGCGACGGCATCCGGGCTATGATCATTCCTACTGGTTCATCCAGACCTTTGTCGAGGATCACCTCCGGCACCACGCCCTGCAACTGGGCTGTGCTGCCTGAGATTTTCTGTCTTGCGGAGTTCGGAGTTGAATCACGAACCGGAGGGTAACGGCAATAACGCCCTGGAAGCCACTGTGGAATCCAGGGCCTGATCCACCGTCTTGCGATCGAGGTGTGGCGCGTATAACGCTATGAAGGTGTATAGATACCCGCGTAAATAGGTTCCCTGCCTCAAGGCCAGGTAGGTGGTGCTGGGATCGAACAGGTGACTCGCATCGATCACCTCCAGTTTTTTGTCCCGTATGGGGTCATACGCCATTTGGGCGACGATGCCTATCCCTAACCCCAGTTCCACATACGCCTTGATGACATCGGAGTCTATGGCGGAGAGTACGATGTTGGGGGACAGGCTGTGATTGGCGAAAGTCCTGTCGATCAGGGAGCGCCCGGCAAAGGCCTGGTCGTAGGTTACTATGGGATAGGCGGCAACCGCTTCCAGCGTCAGTGGCTGGCTTTGCAGCAGCGGATGGCCGGTGGGGGTGATCACGACGCGATTCCACTGATAGCAGGGCAGGGCGACAAGGCCCGCGTAGGAATTCAACGACTCCGTTGCGATCGCCACGTCTGCCTCCCCCGCCGCAAGCATCTCCGCGACCTGGGTAGGGTTGCCCTGGCGCAGGCGCAACTGAACCCCTGGGTAGCGTTCCATAAAGGTCTTTATCGCCTTGGGCAAGCTGTATCGGGCTTGGGTATGGGTGGTGGCGATCACCAATTCCCCACGATCGCCCTGAGAAAACTCCTGACCTACTTTTCGGATATTCTCGATGTCGCCGACTACCCGTTGTGCAAAAGTGAATATCTGCTCACCCGCCGGGGTCATGCCGATGATGCGCTTCCCTTTGCGCACGAAAAGCGCCACATGGATCTCCTCTTCCAGGAGCTGGATCTGTTTGCTTACCCCCGGTTGTGAGGTATACAGGCTGTCGGCGGCGGCCGATGCATTGAAGTTCTGGCGTACCACCGCGCAGATGAAACGAAGCTGTTGCAGGTTCATGGTCTGCTGCTCACCCAAGCCGGTTGGCCTGCACTGCGATAGGTCGGCAGTTGCATCAGGCGATCTCTATATCAATGGCGTAGCGCTTGATTTTGTTGGCCAGGCCTACCCGGGAAAGGCCGAGCGCCTCGGCGGCACGACTTTGATTGCCGTGGAAACGTTTCAGCGCGGAGATGACCATGCTACGTTCCAGACTTTCTGTATGTTCCTTTAATGTGCCGCCTTCCGTTGCCGACATGAATTGTTCCGGCTCTTTCCTCCGGTAGTTGATGATCGTATCGGAAAGGCGATCCGCGGTGATCGGTTGCCCGGATGGGGCGAGCGCTACGGTCCGGCGAATTTCATTTTCCAGCTCTCGCACGTTTCCCGGGAATGGATACTGGCGCAATATGTTCAATGCCTCGTGATCGATACCGGCATAGGATTTACCCAGACTCATGGAGAATTGTCTGGCAAAATGTTCCGCAAGCAACCGAATGTCCTCCGGTCGTTCACGCAGTGGCGGAATGCTGATTTCGAGGCCCTTCAAACGATAATACAAATCCTGCCGAAAGCTGCCCTGCTCCACCAGTTGGTCGAGCGGTACGTTGGTGACGGCGATGATCCGTACATCGGAATAATGCGTTTTATCGCTGCCGAGCGGTTTTACTTCGCCGGATTGCAGAAAGCGGAGCAAATTGGCCTGTAAGGGAGCGGACATATCTTCTATTTCGTCCAGCAAGACCGTGCCGCCATCCGCCGCGGAGAACAGGCCGAGACGATCACTCAGCGCCCCGGTATAGGCGCCGCGGCGATGTCCAAACAATTCCGACTGGAGCAATTCTGCAGGCACGCCGCCGCAGTTTTGCGCGAGAAATATCTGTTCACGGCGATGACTGTGGTAATGGATGCCGCGCGCCAGTAATTCTTTCCCGGTGCCCGTCTCACCATAGATCAGTATGGGTAAATCCGTGGTTGCGGCATGTTTCGCCAGATTGCATATTTTGTTCATGGCCTGACTACAGAAGAATAATTCGTCGAACTGGTGCGGTGATTGATTTGGATTCGCGTCGGCGGCTGCCGCCTTGGATTTCATCTGTCTGGATAAATCATGGGTGAGTTGGCGATGTTCGCGGGAAATTTCACGGTATTCCAGAGCCCGCTTCAAGCTCAGGGACACCAGTTCCGGGAACAGGGGCTTGCGCAGGTATTCGTAAACAGCGGCCACATGCAGGGCGTCGGCAAACTCGCTGGAATCCGTACCCGGGCCACACAGAAATCTTATCGCCGTCGGTTGCCGGGTGCGGAAGTCGAAGAGACACTGGGTGCCCGACATATCCTCCAGTTTTGCGTCGCAGATGATGGCATCCACAGGATGTGCGCCAGCGAGGTCCAGCGCCGCGGCGCCGCTGGAGACGATGATGCATTCATAGTGCGTGGACAGTGCCCAGCTCAGGTTGCGGGCTTCCTGCTCGTCCGTCAGGACCAACAAAATGACTGGAACCGCACGCGGGCTTGCTTCCATCGGTACCTCTGCATGAAAAGTAAGTATGCACATAGTATATTAACTTTCTTTGCAATGACGCAAGCCGTTCCGGCGGTTTTTATATATCAACTTGTTTAATAACAATATTATTTGTTGGCATCCATTCTGCTTAATGACTCATGTGGTACCCATATGACCATTTCAGAGGAGGTTACGACGATGGCGAACGTGCTTTGGCTCCAAGGAGGAGCCTGTTCTGGAAATACTATGTCTTTTCTTAATGCGGAGGAGCCGAGTGCTTGCGATCTGGTGACGGATTTTGGCATCAAGGTGCTCTGGCAGCCCTCTCTCGGAGTGGAACTGGGGGACAATGTTCAGAAGTTGCTTCGGGATTGTGTGTCTGGGGCAATTCCCCTGGATATATTCGTTTTCGAGGGTACCGTGGTTAACGCCCCCAATGGTACGGGGACCTGGAATCGCTTTGCCGGTCGTCCGATGAAAGACTGGGTGAAGGAGTTAACAGGTGCTGCCCAGTACGTGGTGGCGTTGGGAGATTGTGCGACATGGGGGGGTATCCCGGCGACCGCCCCGAACCCCAGTGATTCTCAGGGACTTCAGTTCCTCAAAAAGCAACATGGCGGTTTCCTGGGAGCGGGCTTCAAAAGCAAAGCTGGGCTTCCTGTCATCAATATCCCCGGTTGTCCTGCCCATCCGGATTGGATCACCCAGGTACTGGTGGCAGTGGCGACAGGACGCGCCGGAGAACTGGAACTGGATGATCTGCAGCGTCCAAAGACGTTTTTCAAGAGCTTCACCCAGACGGGATGTACCCGCAACATGCACTTTGCTTACAAGGTTTCCGCCACGGAATTTGGGCAGAGAAAAGGCTGTCTCTTTTATGACCTGGGCTGCCGTGGCCCGATGACGCATTCACCCTGTAACCGCATTCTGTGGAACCGGCAGTCCTCGAAAACTCGTGCGGGGATGCCCTGTTTGGGTTGTACCGAGCCGGAGTTCCCTTTCTTCGATCTGGCACCAGGCAGTGTATTCAAAACCCAGACTGTGATGGGGGTGCCGAAAGACCTGCCAGAGGGTGTGGACAAGTCCGCTTATATCAAACTGACGTCAGCCGCCAAGAGTGCTTCGCCGGCCTGGGCCGAAAAAGACATCTTTGTGGTCTGAGGCGCTGAGCGACCCATTTCTGTTTATTGCATATTCGAGGAGATATTGACATGGCAACAGCCGTACAGACACTGGATATCAGCCCGGTTGGCCGGGTGGAGGGGGATCTGGATGTACGCGTGGACATTCGGGACGGCGTTGTGGTCGAGGCCTACACGCAAGCTGAATTGTTCCGTGGCTTCGAGGTCATCTTAAGAGACAAGGACCCGCAGGCGGGGCTGGTGGTGACGCCGCGTGCCTGTGGTATTTGCGGCGCTTCGCACCTGACCTGTGCCGCCTGGGCGCTGGATACGGCATGGCAGACGGAAGTCCCGCGCAACGCCATCCTGGCCAGAAATATCGGTCAGCTTGCGGAAAGTCTGCAAAGCTTGCCGCGTCATCATTATGGATTGTTCATGATCGATATGGTGAATGAGAACTACCGGCATGGTAAGTTCTACGATGAGGCGGTCAGGCGGTACGCTCCGTTTACGGGTACCAATTACGAAATCGGCGTGACGATTTCCGGCAAGCCTGTGGAAATCTATGCGCTCTTCGGTGGGCAGTGGCCGCATTCCAGCTACATGGTTCCCGGCGGCGTTATGTGCGCACCCACCGTGGCC
>Ga0315298_1010822_pt1 | contig 10879 bp, 5 predicted proteins | sample WHS_1_MG_FD_203077 | JGI IMG/M metagenome (GOLD analysis project Ga0315298, IMG submission 203077) | Extremophilic microbial mat communities from Washburn Hot Springs, YNP, Wyoming, USA - WHS_1_MG | ecosystem: Environmental > Aquatic > Thermal springs > Hot (42-90C) | place: USA: Wyoming...
TTCCTCAGCACTCAGGGCTCAGCAGGCATCCACAATATACGAACCGGCTGAGCAGCCGCAGTTCCTCAGCACTTAGGGCTCAGGACTCGCCGCCGGTTGCGTCTTCGGCGCCGGAACGACCGGCTGCGCTTTGGGTGCCGGGGCGGCTGGCGCGGGCTTGGCCGCCCGCTTGGCGGGCATCGGCATGCTGACCGTCAGAAACCGTCGGCTGAGCGTGTCCACCGGATCCAGCTCGGCCGCCTTCGTGAAGGCCTTGTACGCCGAACTCCGCTGGCCGGAGTGGAGCAGCTCGTACCCCAAGAGGAGGTATCCGTCGGCCCAGTCGGGGTTCTCGGCCACGACGGCCTTCAAGTCTTCGAGCTGGGCCACGAAATCCTCGGGACTGTCGTAGTCGCGCCGCAGATCGAATTTGAAGTAAATGAGATTTGGTTGCAGCTCGAAGGCCCGCCGCAGCAGCGGTACGGCCTCTGCGTACTGCTGTAACGCGAAGAGGGCTTGGGCGGCGTGCAGTCGGCTGGCCGGGTCGCCGTTGTCCATTCGGGCGGCCAGAAGGAACTGGTCGGCGGCTTGGTCGTAGCTGCCCTCGGCGAAGGCCTGCAGGCCGGCCTTGAGGGCCTCGTCGCGGTTACGCAAGAGCCTCTGGGTGCGATTGTAGATGTCGTCCTGCGTTCGCCAGGCTTCATAGCCCTCGTGGAACCCCTGGCGGTAGGCCTGATCGAGCTGCTGCGGAAACAGCCGACCGGCCTCGTACCCTTGCCTGAGGCCCTCGCGGTACGCCCGCTGCCATTGGTCCTGCGGCAGGTTGTTGTCCTCGTGCGTCTTCCCGTCGCTCGGCGGCTTGTACGTTTTTTCGGCCATCGACGGTGGCAGGGCAGCCGGCGGACCTGGCGCCGGCGTCTCGCCCAGGCAGACCGCAACCCCAAACACCAGCAGGGCCGCCGTGATTGCGGGCAACGACAGCGCGCAGGCTGGACGGCAGGAGGACGATACGTCTCGCTCGGCGGCTCCAACCTTCAAGACATGCATGTTTGCGCTCCTGGCCGGTATGGCCGTTGCATGTACGTGGCACGGACATCCTGCCCGCGTTTGTGCAACAGCTGCGCCAAACTGTTCAGCGGCCGTGACCGGTGCTATACTATCTAGTCTTCGTTTACACCGATGCGGCCGAACAGCTGCACACGCGCCGGAAATCTTACGACTTGACGGCGGGTGGGTGCAACCGGCCCACGGGGTGCGAGGCCCTGGCGTGGAAGTTGCGTGGCGGCGCGGCTAAAGTATTCCATGCTGCCAGGCGGTGGTCTCCAGGTCGCAGGCCTGGAGGAATTGCCGATACGGACTGGCCTCTTACCGAACCGTTGAGGAAGCGGCGGCGGTTCGGATCGTTGTACGACTTTTTTGGACGGTAGGACGGGTGGGTTCCATGGACAATTCGCCGGATCGCGAACGGCCGGACGGGCTCGGCGGCACTCGGCTGCTCGAGCCCAAGAGTCTGTCCAATCCGGGTGGCGTCACGGGGCCTGCTGGCACGCTTTTCGAGCGCGCGGCCCGGCCGCGACAGCCGCACTATCGCCGCCCGCCTGAGCGCCCGCTGACCCGCGCTGCCCGTGGTCAGGTGACGATCCTGTTCGGCGGCCTGACGGGGTGCCACGAATTCTTGGTCGAGGCCGGGATGCAGGGGCTGGGCTACCGCGTGCAGCGGCTGCCCACGCCGACCCGCACCGACTGCCAGACCGGCAAGGAGTACTGCAATCCCGGCCAGTGCAACCCGAGCTACTTCACCGTCGGCGCCCTGATCAACCATCTCAAACGGATCCAGCGGGAGCAGGGCCTGACCGCCGAGCGGATCGGCGAGCAGTACGCTTACATGACCGCCGGCTCCTGCGGACCGTGCCGTTTCGGTATGTACGAATCCGAGTACCGCATGGCCCTGGAAAACGCCGGCTTTCCGGGCTTTCGGATCCTCGTCTTCCAGCAGGGCGGCGGCCTCAAGCAGAGCTGCGAAGGCACCGCCATCGACTTCAACGTACCCTTCTTCCTTTCGCTGCTCAACGCGCTGTTCGTGGGCGATTGCCTCCATTCGCTGGCGAGCCAGATCCGGCCGTACGAGGTGGTCCCGGGCAGGACGGACGAAGTGATGAGCGAGTGCCTGGCCATCTGCCGGCAGGCGATGCGCGACAAGTCGTACGAGATCCGTGCGGGCCTTGCCTCGCGGTGCCTCTCGCGGGTCACGCCGGGGTATGACGCCGCGGACGTCGCGAAGTTCCTGGAGCAGCTGCGGGGCGACTGGTATACGTCGGCGCTGCGGCGCTGCGGCGATCTGTTGAACGAGAAGGTCGAGGTCGACTACACTCGCCCCAAGCCGAAGGTCAAAATCACGGGCGAATTCTGGGCCCAGACGACCGACGGCGACGGCAACTTCCGCATGTTCGAATTCCTCGAACGTGAGAACGCCGAGGTCATCGTCGAGCCGGTGGCCGGGTGGATCACCTACATCCTGCACCAGGCGATGCTGAACCGGACCGATCGGCGCGGCCTGCCGGCGGACATGCGGATCCGGCCGCGCCAAACCTGGCGGCAGCGGGTCGATGGGTGGATGACCTACCAGAAGAAAATGTTCCTGATGCGTGTCGCCCGGTGGATGGTCCAGCGGGAGTACGACCGCTTGCGGGCCGCTCTGAACGATATCGTTCCGCCGCTGGTGAGCCAGGCGACCCTGCGTGAGCTGGCCCGCCCGTATATGAACCCGCGGGCTGCGGGCGGCGAGGGGCATCTCGAGGTCGCCAAGACGATCTACTACTCCAAGAACCGGCTTGCCCATATGGTATTGAGCGTCAAACCCTTCGGGTGCATGCCCAGCACCCAGTCCGACGGGGTCCAGGCGGCGGTCATCGCGCACTTTCCCGAAGTCATCTTCCTGCCGATCGAGACCAGCCCCGAGGGCGAAGTCAACGCCTACAGCCGCGTCCAGATGGCGTTAGGCGAGGCGAAGATCCGCTGCAAGGCGGAGTTCGCCGAGGCACTCCGGAAAGCGGGCACGGACCTCGAAAAGATCCGCCTGTACGTCGCCGCACATCCGGAACTCCGCAAGCCGTTGCAGAAGGTGCCAATGCACAAGGGGTTTGCCGGCCGCGCCGCGAACTTCGTGCTCCACGTGGCGGACAGGATGAGGGCGGACCCATGCGCGTAGCACCCGTCCAGAACAGGCAGGCCGAACCGGCCGAGCCGCCGCACAGAATCGGGCGGAGGGAGGGTGCCGCGCAGAGCCGGCTGGATGCACGGGCGGACCAGGAGTTGCTGGCCTACAGCGCGGGTAGCGCGCGGACTCGTCCGCACGGTCGCAGGCCGTTCCGTCCGACGGTCGAATATCCGCGAGGCCTGATGGTCGGCATGGACGTCGGATCGACGACGGTCAAGGCCGTGGTGGTGGATCCGGCTCGCGGGGCGATCCTGTGGCGGGACTATCAGCGGCACGGGACGCGCCAGCCGGAGATGGTGCTGGAGTTTCTCCGGCGGATCGAGAGGGATTTTCCCGACGTCGCGTGCGAGAGCATGCGGGTATTCATCACGGGGTCGGGCGGTGCGAGTCTGGCCGGCTTCATCGGGGCCAGGCACGTGCAGGAGGTCAACGCGGTCAGTCTGGCGGTCGAGCGTCTCTTCCCCGACGTGCGGAGCGTGATCGAGCTGGGCGGGCAGGATGCCAAGATCATCGTCTTCAAGGACGACCCGCAGAGCGGCCGGCTCAAGAAGCTGCCCTCGATGAATGACAAGTGTGCCGGCGGCACCGGTGCGGTGATCGACAAGATCGTCGCGAAGCTCCAGATTCCGCCGGAAAGGCTGAGCGACCTGGGCTACGACGGCCTGCGGATCCACCCGGTGGCCGGCAAGTGCGGCGTGTTCGCCGAGACCGACATCAACGGCCTCCAGAAGCAGGGGGTGCACAGCGAGGAGCTGATGGCCTCGCTGTTCGAAAGCATCGTGCTGCAGAACCTGTCCGTGCTGACGCGCGGACACACGCTGATGCCGAAGGTGCTGCTGCTGGGCGGGCCGAACACCTTTATCCGAGGCATGGTCGAGTGCTGGCGGCATCACCTGCCGCTGATGTGGGCCGAGCGCAACGTCGAGCTGCCGCCCGGCGCCCGTCCCGAGGACCTGGTCATCGTCCCGCCGGATGCGCAGTACTTCGGCGCGATCGGTGCGGTCGAGTTCGGCAAACTCGAAACCGAGGAAAACCCGAACCTGGGCGTCTATCAGGGCCACGAGCACCTGGAATGGTACCTCCGCGTCGGTCGGGTGCAGGAGAAGCAGGCCTGCGGCGTGCGGGGGCTCTGGCGCGAGCGCGGCGAACTGGATGCGTTTTTGAGCGAATACCGCAAACGGCCGTGGGAGCCCGCGACGTTTCGGCCGGGCCAGACCGTCAGGGCGTTCATCGGCGTCGACGGCGGTTCGACCAGCACGAAGGGGATCCTGTTGGATCCCGAGCGGAACGTCATCGCCAAGGCGTATCAGCTGTCGAAGGGAAACCCGATCGAGGACACGATCGAGATCATCGGCCGCCTGCGGGAGCAGGTCGAACGGCAAAAGGCGAGGCTGGAGATCCTGGGCGTCGGCACGACGGGATACGCCAAGGACATCCTCAAGGAAGTCATCGGGGCGGACGTCGCGCTGGTCGAGACGGTGGCGCATACGCAGGCGTGCCTGCACTATTACCCCGACGCGGACGTGATCTGCGACGTCGGCGGACAGGATATCAAGCTCATCTTTTTGAAAAACGGGCAGGTCAAGGACTTCAAACTCAATACCCAGTGCTCGGCGGGCAACGGGTACTTCCTGCAGTCCACGGCCGCCAGTTTCGGCTACGACGTGGAGCAGTACGCGGAGGCGGCGTTCGCGGCCGAGTCGATGCCCGAGTTCGGATACGGCTGCGCGGTGTTCCTCCAGGCGGACATCGTGGACTTCCAGCGGAAGGGCTGGCAGGCGAACGAGATCATGGCCGGGCTGGCCGCCGTGCTGCCGAAGAACATCTGGCTGTACGTCGCGCAGATGCCGAACCTGGCGAAGCTCGGCCGGACGTTCGTCTTGCAGGGCGGCACGCAGCACAACCTGGCCGCGGTCAAGGCGCAGGTGGACTTCATCCGGGCACGGTTCCAGGGCAGCGGCGTCGAACCCCGGATTCTCGTGCACGAGCACTGCGGCGAGAGCGGGGCGATCGGCTGCGCGCTCGAGGCGTACCGCCTGTGGAGCCAGCAGAACCGGCGGACCACGTTTATCGGCCTGGACAACGTGCGGCGGATCGAATACCGCGTGACCCGCGACGAGCGCACGCGGTGCCGCTTCTGCAAGAATGCGTGCATTCGCACGTTCATCGACGTGACCGTCGGGGCCGAAGACGAGGAGCGGGCGGTGGACCTTTCCACTCGTCTGCTGAAGAGCGGGGCGGAAGAGGGACACCCGACGCGATTCAAGAAGGGGTCCGCCGGTACGGCAAGTCCCGCGGCCCGGAACGGCGACGGCAGCCGCATGCCGCTGCAACGCGGCCAGAAGCGGCTGATCGTCGCGACCTGCGAGCGAGGCACGGTCGAGGACCGCGAGGATATGCTCCAGATCCAGAAGGGCCTGGCGGCGGTCAAGAAGGCCAACCCGAACCTCATGGAGTTCGCCGCGCGGGAGGCCTTCCTGCCGGGGCCGGCCGTGCGGGTCCACGACCCGATCCCCGCCCGACGCTGGTACGAGCCCCTTCTGCCGGCGCCGACCCGGCGGCGGCTCCAGGCGATGCGCAGGCGTCAGGACGTGCGGATCGGCATCCCGCGGGTGTTGAACCTGTACTCGCTGGCGCCGTTCTTCCGGACGTTCTTCGAGTCCCTGGGGGTGCCGGCCGAGAACGTCGTCTTCAGCGATTACACGAGCCTGGAGTTGTACAAGGCCGGTTGCAAGCGGGGCAGCATCGATCCGTGCTGGCCGAGCAAGGTCTGCATCGCGCACGTGCACAACCTGCTGTACAGGAAGCACACCCCGGATCGGCCGCTGCACTACATCTGGTTCCCGATGATCGATGCGATGCCGACGTGGCTGGAAAACGTGGTGGACAACCGGGCGTGTCCGACGGCGGCGATCACGCCGGAGTCGGTGAAGGCGGCGTACATCAAGGAGCAGGACGCGTTCGCTTGCGCGGGGGTCAAGTACCTCGACCCGATGCTGCACATGGACGAGCCGGCGCTGCTGGTGCGACAGCTCCGCGATGCCTGGGGTGAGCCGCTGGGGCTTTCGGCGGGCGAAACGCGGCGGGCGGTCGAGGTCGCGTACAACGCCCTCGAAGATTTCCAGCGGAGGTTGCACGAGGAGGGCCGCAAGGTCCTCGAACAGATCGAGCAGACCGACCGCGTAGGGGTGGTGGTGCTCAGTCGGCCGTACCACGCGGACCCCGGCATCAGCCACGGCATCATCGAGGAGTTGCAGAAGCTGGGCTACCCGGTATTGACGCAGGACTGCCTGCCGATCGACGAGCCGATCCTCGAGAGGCTGTTCGGCGAGGAGGTGGCCGCGGACCTGTGCGCGTCGGCGCTGTCGATCGACGACGTCTGGAAGAACTCCTACAGCGAGAACACCAACCGCAAGATCTGGGCGGCGAAATTCGTGGCGAGACACCCGAACCTGGTGGCGCTGGAACTGAGCAGCTTCAAGTGCGGTCACGACGCGCCGATCTACGCGCTGATCGAGGACATCATCGAGACCAGCGGGACGCCGTACTTCTGCTTCAAGGACATCGACGAGAACAAGCCGACCGGCTCGATCAAGATCCGCATCGAGACGATCGGGTACTTCCTGAAGAGGTACAGCGAACAGCTGGCGGAACGCCAGCGCAAGGCCCGACGGGTCGAGCAGCAGGTGCGACAGTGGGAGCAGCAGCTGGCCGGGCAGCGGCGGGACCTTCCGGGAGAGACGGCGGTGGCGGGATAGAGGCAGTGCTGAGCCCTGAGTGCTGAGTGCACAGTAACGGCAACGGCGACCGCCGCCGGGGGTGGCTGTGCTGCAGAGACAGGGCGGAGTGCGGAGGAGGTTCGATGGAATCGCGCATGGTCGATGCGTGTGCGGCATTGCCGAAGTACGTGCGGGAGTGGATGGACAGACATCCGCCGGCCGGCGACCGATCGACTGGGCAGGCGGGTGGCCCGGACGGGGCCTCGACGGAGATCGACAGGTTCCGCGCGGCGATGCGGCGGTTTGAGGAGACCGCGCCAGCCCTTCCATACCAGACGCAGAGCGAGTGTGCCGGCTGCGGGCAGGTCGTGCCGGGGCGGTTTGCATTTGCGGACGGGTTCGTGGTGCTTGAAAAGGACTGTCCCAGGTGCGGTTCGTCCCGCGAGGCCCACCAGGATGCCATCTTTGCCCAGGCAGCTGCCGGGCCGTCGGAGGCTGAGGCGCGGACGCTCACGGGCACGCCGATCCGGCCCGTTGTCCGCGGCCTGCCCCGGACCGTTCGGACGCTCTGTCCGGAGTGCTGCGCGATCCTTCTCGGTCGATACTTCATCAAGGGCAAGGCGGTCCACATCGAGAAGACCTGCCCCGAGCACGGGTACTTCCAGGACAAGATCCACAGCAACGCGGACCTGTTTCTGCGGTGCGCGCAGTGGTCGTTTGATGAGGGCAAGGGCCTTCTGAACCCACGGGTGACCGGGGCCGCGCACTGCCCGAGCGATTGCGGCTTGTGCAACCAGCACCAGTCGGTGGCCGTGCTGGCGCAGATCGATCTGACCAACCGCTGCAATCTGACCTGCCCGATTTGTTTTGCCAACGCCAACGTCTCGGGCTTCGTCTACGAGCCGAGTTTCGAGCAGGTGGTCGAGATGCTCCAGCAGCTGCTGGACAGCCGGCCGACGCCGTGCACCAGTGTGCAGTTCAGCGGCGGCGAGCCGACGGAGCACCCGCGGTTCCACGAGATCATCGCCAAGGCCCGCGAGATGGGCTTCACCAACATCCAGATCGCCACTAACGGCATCCGGCACGCGGACCTGGAGTTCGCCCGCAAGAGCCGCCAGGCCGGCCTGCATACCCTCTACCTGCAATTCGACGGACTGGATGACTCGTTGTACCGCAGGATCCGCGGGCGGAGCCTGCTGGAAATCAAGCGCCAGGCGGTGGCCAACTGTCGCGAGGTGGGTTTGAAGATCTGCCTGGTGCCGACGATCGTCAAGGGCCAGAACGACGACCAGGTCGGCCCGATCATCGAGTTCGCGGTCGAGAACATCGACGTGATCAGCGGGATCAGCTTCCAACCCGTGTGCTTTACCGGCCGGATCAGCCGGCAGGACCTCGCGCAGAAGCGTTACACGCTGGGTGACCTGGCGGACGACATCGCCCGGGCGACGGGGGCGGACCTCGAACGGGACTTCTGGCCATTGAGTGTGATCGCGCCGCTGTGCGATCTGCTGTCGGCCGTGGAGCGAAAGCCGAAGATCAAGCCGTCCTGTCACCCGGACTGTGCGGAGGGGACCTACTTCTTCGTGGCGCCCCGGAAGTACGCGGGGCAGCCGGCGCGGGAGCGGCTGACGCCGCTGCCGCGCGTGTTCGATATTGGCGGTCTTTTCGTCCACATGAAGGACTTGGCCGGCCGGCTCGCCCGTAAGAAGCGGATCGGCGTGTGGGATAAACTGCGGATATTCTGGATGTTCCGGAAGCACTTCAATCGCCGGGGCGCGCCGGAAGGACTGACGATGCTGAAGTGGATGCGTTCGCTGCAAGGCATGCTGGACAAGACCAAGAGCCGCGGGCCCCAGCAGGCCAAACACTACAAAACGCTGATGTGCGCGGGCATGCACTTCATGGACCGGTACAATTACGACGCGGAGCGGGTGCGGCGGTGCGTGATCCACTACTCGACGCCGCAGGGCGTGTTCCCGTTCTGCACGTACAACAGCGGGCCGTGCTATCGGGAGTTCGTCGAACGAATGAGTGGTATAGCGAAAGTGGGGAGTGGCGGGCAGCGATTGATGAGTGACGAGTAATGAGTGATGAGTGTGACGCAAACGCTTGAGCAAACAGAAGAACAGACTCGGCCGGGCGGGACGGGTCATGTCTGGCCGTATGGGGTCGGGGGGGGCAACGGTGCCGCTGTCGATGACGGCAGGCAGCACTGGCTGGAACGGCTCATCGGCCGGTACCTGGTGCGCAGGCTGCTGGGTTGGCTGGCCAAGGGCCGGCCCGAAGGCGACACGATCATCGAGCGCGTCATCTACTCCTACCACAATCCCCGCACGCCGGCGCTGTGCCGCCTGAAGTACTGGCCCGTCCACAAGGTCATCGATGGGATCCGCGGCGGCGCATCGGTCGAGTCGTTCCAGAAACGGATCTCCGAACACCGGCCCACCGTCCGCGGGATCGTCGCGACGATGCGGAGCGTGGCGGAGCTGGGGCTGTCCCGGCCGCAGCGATGGGTCATGCCGTTGTTTGCCGTCTGGAACTTCACGCAGAAGTGCAACCTGCGGTGCCGGCACTGCTACCAGTCGGCGTCGCCCGAGCGGCTGGCCGACGAACTTGACCTGGATGAGAAGATCCGGCTGATCGACGAACTGGCCTCGCACTACGTGGCGATGATCGCCTTTGCCGGCGGGGAGCCGACGCTCAGCGCGGACCTGTTGCCGGTGCTGAGGCGGTGCCAGCGGCACGGCATGCATACCAGCGTGGCCACGCACGGCGGGACGATGTCCGCGAGGATGGCCGCAGACCTGGCGGACGCCGGCGTTCGCTACGTCGAGGTCTCGCTCGACAGTGTCCACCCGGAAAAGCACGACGCCTTCCGCGGGGTGCCGGGGATGTGGCAGCGGACGGTGCAGGGCATGAGGAACGTGGTGGCCGAGCCGCGGCTGCGGCTGGGCGTGGCCATGTGCGTGCATCGCGACAACTTCGATGAAGTCCCGGACATGCTGGAGTTCTGCGAGAGGATGGGGGCCGGCTCGTTCGCGCATTTCAACTTCATTCCGGTCGGGCGCGGGGCCGGGATGACCGAGCAGGACCTGACGCCCGCGCAGCGCCAGCAGCTGCTGGAGCTTCTCCAGAAGTGGATGCAGAAGGGCACGCTGGGTATCCTCTCGACCGCGCCGCAGCTGGGGCGGGTGTGCCTGACGGACGCCCCCGTCGACGGGCGCTTCACGTGCAGTCACGCCGGCAGCGGCAGCGGGTGGAAGGCCCGAGTGGTGGCGCGGTACCTGGGGGGCTGCGGAGCCGGCCGGACGTACATGTGCATCCAACCGAACGGCGACGTGACGCCTTGCGTCTATCTGCCCCACCGTGTGATGGGCAACGTGCGTCGGACGCCCCTCAAGCGGATCTGGCTGCACAGCGAGGCATGGGAGCTGCTCAACGACCGGGACCGCCGCTATGGCGGCTGCGCGACGTGCAAGTACAGGCAGTACTGCGGCGGGTGCCGGGCGCGGTCGGACGCCTACTATGGGGACTTGGCGGGGCCGGACCCGGGGTGCGTGTTCAATCAGAGGGAGTGGGAACAGATCGTGCGGCGAGCCAGTAACGGCGGACAATGTGAAAGGGGCAATGTGACGATGTGAGGACGACTGCGGTGAGTGGCCAGCAGCGACTCATGCGTAATGAGTGATGAGAACCGAAGGCCGAGGATGGAAAACAACGACGGGCGAGCGCAGGCGGAGGGGGCTGGTATTATCAGACGGCTGAACACGTCCTGGCTTTCAGGCTTGTTGGGATCGGGGGGGCGAGTACCGGGCTGGAGGTATTGCGGAACTTGGCCCTAAATCGGCGGCATTACCGGTCCGATGCATATCTGGATGACCGTGCGACCTGAGATTCTCTGCGCCCAGGAAGCGATGCCGGGACTGCAAGGAACGCCGGATGCTGCTGATACCGACCAGAGCAC
>Ga0315298_1010823_pt1 | contig 10878 bp, 12 predicted proteins | sample WHS_1_MG_FD_203077 | JGI IMG/M metagenome (GOLD analysis project Ga0315298, IMG submission 203077) | Extremophilic microbial mat communities from Washburn Hot Springs, YNP, Wyoming, USA - WHS_1_MG | ecosystem: Environmental > Aquatic > Thermal springs > Hot (42-90C) | place: USA: Wyoming...
AACGGTCCGTCAGGTCTGCTCTGGTTAACAGGGCCTGCGAAACAATAATCCCGTAAATGGAAAACAGCTCATCGTACAGATGCATCAGTCGATTTTGCCCGACCGCAGCCATTACCTGCTTAAAAGGAATATCTTTCAGTTTGTTCTTGATGCCCAGCCGCTCACGCCCGGCGGCCACAGCCCCGGAAGTTACCAGGATTAACTCATAGCCGCGGCCGTGCAGTTCCGCCATCTGTTTGACCAGATCAGCCATGATTTTAACATCCAGTTTGCCGCTGCCGCCCGTCAGCAGGTTGGTACCGACTTTAACCACAATGCGTTTGTACTGCATGACTTCTAAATTATATCACAGCACTATCACCTGCCGGCTCGACACGATTATATGTATATACGTATAAACGGATAAAATCCACTGCCCGTTGCGAACGGCCATTTGAAATTATCGAAAAATAACCATGCCGGCTGCTTCATCGGGCGGCCCAATTGAGTCCCAACTCTGCCATCATCTAATTCGCTTGCCGTTCCACTCACCGATCCATGCACCCGATGATCCGTACCGCCATTTACCTGTGAAGCTGTTACCGTCCTGTGATTGTTGAATCTCAATATCTCCGGAATCATCGGGGGGCTTATATGTTGGTGACTCCGCCCAGGTGCCGATCGCCAGTCCTGAAGTTTTGCTCTGCCTGAGGGTAACTCGCCCGTGATCCCAGTCGTATGTACCGCTTATATTGCTTTCCACCTGTTTAAGCTCCCACAGGGTTTTATGCTCTTTACCTCCGTATCGGAAAAAGGTAGTATCCCATCTGCCTGTCCATAGCGCATAGGCGCTGTACGTAATAACCGGCTGACCTGCCTGCGGACCGGATCCATCGCCTGTCCCGGACTGCAGACTCCCGCCTGAATTCTCCCCCGATGGCTGTGAAGGTATATTTACCGGCGCCGTCTGCTGACCGGCAGTACTGCCGGACATAACAGGTTTCTTTTTTATACAGCCCGACATTACGAAAGTTCCCAGCAAAACAGGTATTAGCAAAATTAAAAAAACGTACCTCATTTACTGCCCCCTTATCCTCATGTGTGCAATTCTACTCTTCGTCTGTCCATAACCGCAAATCAATGCATGGGTTCGTACAAGGGAATACATCTATAATACTGTTCGCCCCCATCAATCATTGGGTTATCTCACACCCAAAAAGTATCTGGAGCAGAACTTTAGTAAAATGATAAGGAGGAAAGTGTCCGACATCAACTGAACCAGTACATGCTCTTGATTTTCTGCTTTTCACTCTTTATAATGAGCATATACTCGTTAGTGGGAGCGATAACTTAATGTTTAACCCTCATCTGATATTTACAGTTAACCAGAAGGTTCTTAGCCTTTTTGCCAAGTTCTCGGATAGGGAGTTCTATGAGAGACAGATTGCCCGTAAACTTGGCATAGGTTATAGTTCCGCCAACGGTGCCCTTAACGAGCTGTATTCTTCAGGCGTGATTAAACGGAGGCGAGAGGGGAAAATGTACTTCTATTCTATCGACTGTTCTAACCCTGTCGTCATCGCCTTGAAGAAACTGGTGAATTTATTATTGATTGAATCTCTGGTGGAAGAACTTAAGAATACTTCTAATCGTATTATCCTGTACGGTAGCTGTGCCCGGGGAACCGACAATTCCCGAAGTGATATGGACCTATTCGTGGTGACGAATAACAAGGACAGCGTCATGGAAACTCTAAGCAATTTCAAGTTCCCCAGGGGATTTGAAGATATCCGCATCCAGGCTGTAATCAAGACTCCGGTTGAACTTCTGGAAATGAAGGGACCGGAGCAGGCGTTTATTGAAGAAGTTGAACAGGGCATCATCCTGTGGGAGAAGGCTGCCAGTGAATCAAGAGTTTAAGCAATGCCTTGATAACGGCAAAATCGTTTCTTTTCCCAAAGGCAAAATGCTTGTCGGGAAAGAGCTATCGGTAGCCAGGAGTGACCTGCTGGATGCCAAGGCCGGCTACGAAAACCAGCGCTATAAGTGGTCAACAATCCAAGCATATTACGCCATGTTTCATGCTGCTAGGGCTCTCATTTACTCCCGTGGCTACCGGGAAAAGAGCCACTTTTGTCTTTCCGTCGCCCTGAGAGCTTTGTTCATCGAAGAAGGCAAACTGGATACTCAAACCGGACGGGACTTTCTTAACGCCATGAGCCTCCGCGAGGCGGCCGACTACGAAGCCGAGTTTTCCATAGAAGGGGCAAAAGCGGTTATCGCCTCTGCCGAGAAGTTCATAGAGAAGGCAACCGCAGTTCTGGGTATTAAAGAGTGAATTCTGGAAAAGGTCGATTCAATGAGTGAGCAGGAAAGTAAACCATCATCGCTACAGCCAGAGTCACGGTTTCTAAACCGGGGCCTGTTTTCAGACCATTTTCTAAAGGCGCGTCTGCCCGAATGGAAGGAATGGCAGTGCGATACAGAGCTGAATGAGTTTCGCAAGAAATTAGTGTCGTTATATGAATCGACGAAAGCAATATTACCCGATGTAAACGAACCTCAGACCGAAAAGGAATTCGTCCAGCCTGTTCTTGACCTTCTGGGGTATGCCGGTAGCTACATCGTCCAGGCTCCAACTCAAATAGGAGAGCATACTAACCGCCCTGACTATGCCCTGTTTCCCGACCAAGCGGCCAAGAACAAGGCATATGGGAAGCTCAAAGACAATGACTACACGTTGTGCATCTGTGTAGCTGATGCCAAGTACTGGGAGAGGGAGCTTGATTTAGCCAAGACCAGCCCCCGGGATACCTTCACCAACCAGAATCCATCCTTCCAGATTCACCAGTATCTCGTCGGCACGAAACAGACGTGGGGTATCCTTACTAACGGCAGGCTTTGGCGACTATATTGTGCTAAGTCGCATCTACCTCTTGGCAACTATTACCAGGTTGATTTGCTTCAGCTTCTTGATGCTCCTGAAGAAGCCCTCAAGTATTTTTATCTCTTCTTCCGCAAAGCAGCCTTAATTCAGGTTGATGGTAAATCGTTCCTCGACCGGGTGCTGGAAGACAGCAACCAGTATGCCGTAGAACTTGAAGCCGACATCAAAGAGCGCGCCTATGAAGTGGTGGAACTCCTGTGCCGCGGTTTTGCCGCCGGTTTTTCGACCGACCAGCTTACCGGACAGACTTTGAGAGATATCTATGACAATTCCCTGACCCTCCTCTACCGCCTGCTCTTCGTCTTCTACGCCGAAGCAAGAGACCTGCTACCTCTGACTGCGAATCAAACCTATCGTGATAAGTACAGTCTCCACAGGCTGACGCAGGAAATTGATGAGGCCCTGGCTAAGGACTATCACCTCAGTGCGAAGTCAACCGTCTACTACAATCGTGCCAGGGACTTGTTCAAGCTGATAAGCGAAGGCGACCCTGACCTGGGCGTGCCCGAATATAACGGCGGGCTTTTTAATCCCGAAGAACACCCATTCCTTGAAAATCATTCTATTGCCGATGCCTTCCTGGTCAGGGCTATTCACCAACTGGCGCGGATTCAAGATAAAAAGCTGGGGCGCGAGGTAGCTGTTGATTACAACACCCTCAGCGAGCTGCACCTGGGCAGCATCTATGAGGGGCTATTGGAATTTAAGCCGCGGATAGCTGACTCCGACCTGGTAATTATCAAAGAGAAGGGCAGCATAAAATACGCTCCGGCTGAGAAACATCCGGAAAAGAAGGTGGCCTACAAGAAAGGTGAGCTGTATCTGGCTAACGACAAGGGAGAGCGGAAAGCCAGCGGCTCGTACTACACCCCGGAGTACATCGTCAACTATATCGTGGAAAATACCCTTGACCCGCTCGCCAAGGAAGCCCAGGAAAAGGTCAGGGCATTAAAGCCGGAAGTCGATAAAGCTATCGCCAAGTGGGAGAAGCTGAAGGAGCAGAAACAGGGTCTGGAACCGACCGAGAAGTATGACCGCGCAATTGCCGAAGAACGGGAGAGGCTTCTCGAACCTTATCTATCCCTGAAGGTGCTTGACCCGGCCATGGGCAGCGGACATTTTCTGGCCAGGGCTACGGATTACCTGGCTGAGGCTATTGCCACGGACCCGTATATCAAACCGCCGGGCGAAATCGGGGAGGACTCGGAGCTTACCTACTGGCGACGTCGGGTAGTGGAAAGCTGTATCTACGGCGTTGACCTGAATCCGCTTGCCGTTGAGCTTGCCAAGCTGACATTATGGTTGAAAACGATGGCTAAATCCAAGCCTCTTTCCTTCCTCAACCACCACCTGCGTGTCGGCAATAGCCTTATCGGCGCCAGGGTGGCAGACCTTGATGAAATACCGAAAGCAAAGCCCAGGCGAGGCAAAGCGGTTGACCTCAGCCGGGCGCCGGTGCAGCTGGGGCTTTTCCAGGAGGCCTTCAACAAGAAACTCTATGACTTGCTCCAGAACCGGGCGCTGATTGCCCAGTTTCCTACGGAGACGCTAGAGGATGTTCATAAGAAAGAGAAGTGGGAACGGGATTTTGAGCACAATATGCGGCGCTTCCGTATCCTGGCTGACCTCTGGATAAGCACCTACTTTGGCAATAGCGTAGCCTGGGATACATACAATACGCTTGTTGAGAATCTGCAGTCGCCGGAACCTAATTGGGAGAAACTGCTGCAAAAAGAGAGCGTTCAAAAGGCGACCGCCATGGGTGAGGAGAAGCGCTTCTTCCACTGGGAACTTGAGTTCCCCGAAGTGTTTTACGACGAGAAAGGCAACCGCAAACCAGACGCCGGCTTTGACGCCGTGATAGGTAATCCGCCGTATGTAGGATTCCATGGATTTGCAGATGTGAAGCCAGTCCTGCATGAGCTATTTATAACGACTCGAGGCAAATTTGACATCTATATACCTTTTTGGGAAAGAAGTCTGGCCCTTCTTCGAGAAGGCGGAGTAGTGTCGTTCATTTGTCCCAGCGGTTTTATGAAGCGAGAACATGGAATTGGATTGAGAGAGCTTGTCCAGAAACATAAACTCGTGGCCTTACATGACTTTGAGCATGCACAAGTCTTTGAAGGAGTGACTAACTACACGTGCATACCCAAGATAATCAAAGGAAGAGAAAAAACGGAAATAGTGAATACAATGGTGACATTCGGTTCAGACCCGAAAAGTCCGGAATTCCAGCTTACAGCCGAATCTTTGGTCGACCAAGTCGGGGGCTGGGTATTGCCATCGAAAACTTCAGTAGCGACAAATATTATGCTAACTGGACCGCACATTTTACCTCTGAACAAAGTGGCAGATATTATTGCTGAAGGAATTGTCACAGGTAAGAATGATGTATTTCTTTTGGATTCCAAGAAATGGAGCAATGGTAAATTAGAGTCTGTCATTCGTCCGGCGTTAAGAGGGGAGTGCGTTGACAGGTACGAAATCGATTGGGATGGCACTCTGTTAATATACCCTTACAAGATAGTGGGAGAGAATACCACTGTGCTAGAGGAAACGGCTTTAGCCACTGAGGCCCCGAAGACATACAAATACCTAACAAAGTCCAAAGCACGACTAAAAGGGCGGCCCTATTTCGAGCGTTCGGGTAAGCTATGGTATGAACTTTGGAACCAACGTAACATGAGTCATCAATCGCAGCCAAAACTTGTTGTCCAAGAAAATTCAGTACGATGCGAATTCGTGTATGACCCTGGTGAGTATTTCTATCTTGACACCTGCTGCGGACTGTCGTTGCCAAGCGAAAGTCCGTTGTCCTATTTCTATTTACTAAACCTGTTGAACTCATCTTTGGTTGATTTTGCTTTCAGGAAAGTGACAGTTCCTAAAGCTGGTGGGCATTTCATCCATAAACCGATGTATCTTCAGCAAATCCCTATCCGACGTATCAACTTCACCACCACCAAGAAGGAACGCAAACAACTGCTGGAGAAGGGTAAAAAGCTGTATCAACGATACCTCGCGAGCCATGACTGGGGAGAAGTTCTTGCTTTTGTGGGTGAGTGCCTGCCGCAGAAAGCCGACGGGACGCCGGACACGGAGCATGAGAAATCAGACGTGGTGCATGACCTGCTGGCTTTCCTGGCCGAGGAAATGACCCGGCTGAATAAAGAAAAACAGTCAAAGATTAAGGGATTCTTGACCTGGCTGGAAAAGGAAATACTCAAAGGCTCCGTTGAGGACCAGAAAAACAAGACTAGGATAAAGGACTTTCATAACGGCACTTTTGAAGACCTGCTGGACGTCCTCAAAAAGAATAAGGTTGTTCCTGACCCATGCCCGTCCAGTATCCGGGATACGATAGCCAGCGAATTCTCGGCGGCGGTGAACGCCCTGACTCCTCTCAAAACTCAGATTGAAGCAACCGATAGCCTTATAGACCGGGTAGTGTACAGGCTCTACGGCCTTACCGAGGCAGAGATAGCCGTTTTGGAGGGAGCCAAAACCAGTTGAAATAAGTGAATCCTATTGAACGGGAGCTTTGATTTGGTCGTAAATAGAGAAAGAAAAAGCAAGTTCGTCAGGCTTTTTGATAAGACGCCACCGGGAGTGTGCTGTCCTCACTTTTATGAACTGATACTGTCTAACGGCTGTCCTTATGACTGCTCTTATTGCTACCTCCGTCTCACCTTCCGTGGGAATACCCAACCCACGCTATTTATCAACGGTTGGCCAGATATTAAAACCGAGTTAGATGCCGCGCCGGAGGGCGTCTTCTCTACCGGTGAACTGGCTGATAGTCTGGCGGTAATACCACCTGCTCTTCCCCAATGCCTGGAATACTTTTCAAGCTTACAGAATAAATTTATACTTCTTGTAACTAAGAGTATCAATGTGAACATACTCCGGCAAAGGGAACCCAGCCGGCAGGTGATACTCTCTTTTTCGGTAAACTCGTTACCGGCATCTGAAAAGTATGAAAAAGCCGCTCCCAGCCCGATTAGGAGGCTGGAGACTGCGTCGGAGTTGATTGAACGTGGCTGGAGAGTAAGAATTAGGCTTGACCCTGTCATCCTTGAGACCGGAATTGAACATTATGAATCCATTTGCCGGCGGATAGCGCATATCCATCCGGAAATGGTAACCGTAGGCACTTTACGGCAATATCCAGCCCTCTTCCGTTTCGCCCCGGATGCTCCGAGGAAAGGTCTTTCAAGAGCCAGAGACGGGCGAATGCGTTATACTGTCGGTGAAAGGCTAAGAACCTACGAGAAGGTCGCATCCTGGCTAGGATTTCAGCCGGCACTCTGCAAGGAAACCGAAGAGGTCTGGCAAGCTTTGGGATGGAAAAGTAATGGCTGCAACTGTACGAGGTAAGTTTCAAGATTCTTCTTCTCCCCTATCTTTGAGCGAGAAGAAAATCCCGACCCAGATTAAACACCTGATTCTGGGGAAATACCTCGGCGCCTGGGGTGGCATAATTTGCCGGATGAACCCAACCGTAAATCTCGCTTTCGTTGACACTTGCGCTGGCCCCGGTATCTACGAAGACACAAAGAACCAAGGAACAAGAGAAGGCTCGCCTTTAATAGCATTGCAGACCCTGAGTAATTTAAAGGCAGATATGCGTTTCGCCGGTAAGACGATTAACACCAAGGCTTTATTCATAGAGAAGAATCCCAAGTACGCCTCAGCGTTGCGAATATTGTTGAGCTCCAGCAACACTTTTGGCGTGACGTATGAAATAAGGGAATCAGAATTTAACTCGGCGCTTGAAGATATATTGGCTTTTACCAAAGGATGCTTCGCTTTCATCTTTGCCGACCCCTTCGGTCCTTCTTCTATACCGTTTTCATCAATAAGAAAAATTGTTTCCCAGAAATTCTGTGATGCGCTCATCAATTTCCCACTCTATAGTATTCAGAAGTGGAGTGGCTTCATTGACGATTACGATAACAATGACCTGGCCAGACAACGAGTTGATTATGTGACCAACTTCTTTGGGACCGACGAGTGGGTAGATGTATACAGTAAGCATCGGGGAACTGAAAAGGTGGAACGAGAATGGCTAAACCTGTATAAAAGAAATCTACAGAGCTCCGGGGTAATGGCGGTGAGTATCCCGGTTCTATATGAACAAAAGGAAAGAAGTATTTTTCATCTAATTTTCACTACCCGTAATCTGGCAGGCTTGATGGCTATGAAAGAAGCCATGTACCGTGCGAAAGAGGAGGAGGCAAAGCGTAGAGAGGCGTTGCGGCATCAGACAAAATATCCAGGGCAGATGACGTTTGCCGAGGTGAATGAGAGTTGGAGCATTGCGGGTGCATCATCAACAAAAAGTTCCCCTGAAGAAATAGCGACACAAATCGTTGAGACTATGGGGAAAGGCGTGTTCTCCCGACGGCAGATATATGAAAAATTCATTACTGATACGCCTTACCTTCAAGGGGACATTAACAATGCTCTGACCGTTCTGAGAAAACAGGGCAAGGCTGGATATGCTGGTAAGGCAGTATTTGACCAACAAATAAGACTCATTCCAGATGGAAAGAAATAAGAATTAATACCAAGGCTGCTGGTTGAGCGGAGACGGATAATTTGCGTACGTTAATTGCAGGAGGGTTTGAATGAGTACCATCGCTGAGCTATTGGCTGAAATAGAGAAAGGTGAACTCATTTTGCCGGAGTTTCAACGGGGGTTCGTCTGGACAAGGGAGAAAGTCAAGAATTACATTGATTCCATATACAGGAACTATCCCACCGGCCACTTCTTAATATGGAAAACCTACAAGCCACAGCAATTTCGTGGGAGCGCCACAATCGATGCGAGTCGGCTCGTTGGTGGCGATAACTTTCTCAGCCAGCGCTTCAATCAATGATTTCAGTACCGGTCGGTGCATCTGCTCCCGTTGCATTAACAGCTACCAGTTCTTTCTCGATAACTTCGATATACCCATTTACTGGCATCAAATCAACGGGCAATAGATTAAACCCCCAGTCCTTTGATTACTTTCAGTTGGGGAAACGGGTAATGCTCTGTGTTATTGGTCAATAATGGAGCACCAATCTGCATGGCAGTGGCGGCGATGATTGAATCAGTAATTCCGACAGTTATCCCTTTTGACCGCAGTTTCCCCAACATCCTACCGGCCTGTCTGGCAATCGGCACATCAACCGGCACCGAGGTGAGGCCATCAAGGAATGCGTTAGTTCCCTGCTCCTCACCGGCTTTCATCCCCTGATATACCTCAAGGTGAGTAAGCGTGCTTACCGCCAGTAGCCCTTCCTCCGCCCAGTTCCCAAGCAGTCTGCGGGCGTATTCTCGCCGCCGCAGAAAGTCGATAACAATGTCAGTATCCACAAGGCAGGCTATACCCTTTAGCCGGCTACTTTGCATCAATGCCTCCCAATCTCTCTAAACGTTTTTCATCCGTTTTCCTTAGGTTGTGGACATATGCAGTAGAATCCTCGGAAGTTTTCAGGTCGGGATGGTTCTTGCCCTTCCATGCACCGAATCCTTTTCCCAGGGCTATCTTCTGCTTGCGGTACGCAAGATAGTGCGCAAGTGCCTCAGTAAAAAAAGAGCTTATCTCCCCGTGCGACACGATAGACCGTATTTCACCGGCCAGTTCCTTGGGCAGCGTAACGGACATTTTCTCTGTCTTAGCTTTTCCGCCCATTTATTTCCTCCTTCTGTAACATAAGTTTTAGCATACTAATAATGCTACCGATAATCTTACATTGTCAAGCGTTGATGATTTAAAAAGGGATACGTCGTATGCTATGGCTGAGAATCAGTATCCGGGAAGGCACACTTATAGATCACCTGCACTCGTGTTGGGATAAGTATGGTCCCAGCAAAATACCAAATAAACAGATAAACAGGATAATCGATCGCACAATGAATTACGACTACTCAACTTACCTCAATGTGAGATTACCAGCAATATATGGGCCACACGCATCACGTCCCTGCGTCGAACTACTAAAATCTCTAACCAGGATAGCGGTATAATGTTTTGCAGGGTCGCTCTAACTCAAAACCGACAAATCTGTCACAGTAACCTAGCTAAAGCAGTGGTTGATTACATAGCCTATCTTTCTGATAATAAATATGGCATACATACTCTAGACAAAATTTATTTCACCAACCTGTGCAATGAATTACTCCCGCGCCCTGAAAAGAAGAACCAAACTGTGATAATTCCGAATGATAAGGCCGACCACGGTATTTCCAAGATAGAAGAAGCTCTCGGAATTGGTTCATTCCAGCTCATGTTACCTATGTCATTGCAGGTTTTCTATCATCTTGTCAGGCAAGGTTTCGTTCCCAACAAATCCGACGACATGAAAGAATTCCTTAAAAGGGCTCACCCGGATGAGGCATTTGCGATGCAGGGAGCTTACCGACCTATCAGACAAAAGGCGTTTGTTAATGTTTGTGGCAATGTATACTATCATCGCAGGATACCTGTAATACCGGTATTGCATGTAAAAAGCTGGCTACGAATGGTCAGGAGAGAACCATATACTACCCTCATGGAGAAAGCAAGCTATAATATTCGTAACGCATCGCTTGTTCATGAATAATAGCGGTGCCATGTTTAGTGAGACGTCTTATTAGATGATTATGTCGGACAAAGCTGAAGAGGCCAGATTAAACAATATTATCGATATGGGTCTGACTTTTTCTGTGATGGTGCGCCTTTATAAAAAGGGGACAAAAGGTATCCTTCGTGGTAGGCTGACCACAGTGGTGAAAGAAGTATTCGAGGCAAAGTCCGAGGATGAATTCAGGGTGATATATTCAAATTTCTGTTGGTGGAGCTGATGGGATTCGAACCCACTACCTTTTGACTGCCAGTCAAACGCTCTCCCAATTGAGCTACAGCCCCACAACAATGAGTTAATTTAGCAAAAACTATCCATTAACGCAAATTATACCT
>Ga0315298_1010824_pt1 | contig 10877 bp, 13 predicted proteins | sample WHS_1_MG_FD_203077 | JGI IMG/M metagenome (GOLD analysis project Ga0315298, IMG submission 203077) | Extremophilic microbial mat communities from Washburn Hot Springs, YNP, Wyoming, USA - WHS_1_MG | ecosystem: Environmental > Aquatic > Thermal springs > Hot (42-90C) | place: USA: Wyoming...
CCTCTCCTGAAACGTCTATGGAAGTCGTTAAGCCTTTGTCGAAGATCGAGTACTGCTCCGGCAACCCTGTCCTCAGCCTCTCCTCGTACTCTTCAGGGCTGAAAGCGCGCGTTTCAGGTCTCTCGTCGAGGAAATGCTCCTCAACCACGAGTCCACAGTCTCCGCAAACAGCCTCTCCGCTGTCGTAATCCCTTATTATGCGGGTGCTGCCGCATTCCGGACACTTTTCCAAACGCGTTCGCTCCATCAAACCGTTGAGCTTCAAGCCTTTTAAAGGAAACGTTTGGTTTGGGGGTGGCGGAAGAGTTGAGCTTAAGACATGCTTCGGCTTTCGCCGAACGCTGAACCCCACTTTTCCAGCTCCCTTTCTAAACGCTTTTCTTTAAGCCAGCCGAGGTGAGGGGAGCGTCCAAAGCGACAGTACATGTCGTCTCCTGGCTCCCGCCTGAAAAGGTTCGGCTGGAGGTGGAACAAGCTTCTGAAAAAAAGGTTTTGGAGGGTGGTAGGTATGTGTGGGAATTGTTGGAACGTGAGGAGCCAGAAGGGCGGAAGAATTTCCCGCCGTGAAAGCTCCAGGCGGAAAAGCGGCAACGTGATACAGGGGATGTACAGGTCTGAAAGGCATATGATTGAGAAGCTCACCGCGCTCAACGAGAAGCTGGGCTTATCTTGGCTTAAACAGGCCATTTCGGACCTGGCGGGCAGGGAAAGCGCTCCAACCCTCTACGGGAGAGCCGCGTCCACAAGGGTTGTCAGCGTCGCGCCTCGACGACCTCAAAATGACCTCTGCACGTTCTGCGACTACTGGGACAAGGTGCATGGAGGATGCCTCATCAAGAGGCTGAACGGCGAAGCGTGTCCCTACACTGGCAGGCGCTGGAACTTCTCGCTTCACATGGCGCTGGAGGCGGAGGCTGTATGAAGGCTTCGCAGGCGCTGAAGAAGCTTGTGAACAGGCTTAACGACTTCTTCATCGACGACCGTTTCAGCCTGTCCCCCGTGTCAGACATCATGGTGGAGGCGACGCATGTCTGCTACAGGATACTCAACCTCGCGGACAAGAACTGCGCGGGATGCGTCGGCGGTTTTCGCTGCATAGGCGACAGGTACTGCAAAAGCGACCTTCAAGTGTTCGGCTACAAAGCAAGCCACAGGCGAAAGTACAAGCACGGCTTAAAGCTGACCGCGTCAAAAAACGAATGGCCAGCCGACCTGATTCCACAAGCCGTGTAAAAACCAGTTGAGCAACGCCGCGACTGAACGCTCAGCTTCCAAACTTTAGCTTTTAAAGGCTGGCGGATAAGCTGGATGGTGATCTAATGGAAAAGGCCTCGGAAAACGTTGTTGAAATCCCGTTGAAGAAGATTATTATTTCAGGTCGGCTACTTCGAAAGGCAACTCTCGTAAGTAGGCTGGAGCTTGAGGAAATTCTACGGGCCTACGACCGCCTCCAGCCAATAACTGTTGCGCCAAAGGGCGAAACCTATCGGCTCATGTCAGGCGTGCATCGCTACAAAGCCGCAAAGAGGCTTAGAATGAAAACAGTCAAGGCGGTCGTAACAAACGGTCAGCGGTCAAGCGAGAAGGATATCCGTAAAACGCTTGGCGACAGCGTGGAAAAGGCGCTTCTAATCGCCCGCTACGCGAGACTTTTCTGGGTCTCGGGCAAAGGAGGCAGACCAAGAGCGCTTAGTTCCGAAAAGGTTGAGAAGGCTAAAGAAATGCGCAAGCAGGGCAAAAGCTTCAGGGAGATTGGTTTTGAATTAGGAGTTGGCAGGTCGACAGTTAGATGTTACTTAGTGGGAAACGAAGACCTTGCCTCTACGGGGACTGTGAAGCCCGCTGCAAAGCCCTTCTCCGGGATCAGAAGCGTTGCCAAGAGGTTGGGCTTCAGCTCCACTTTTATCATACGCTGCCTCCAAGTCGAAAAAGCTGTGCGAAAGTACCCGTCGCTTAGAAGATTGAGGAAGATGACCCATGTTATAAGGATGACTAAGTTGGCTGACACCCTTCAGGCAACAGAACATTGTGTGAAGGCCGCGGTGGACATGATTCTCGAGCGTAAAATAGCTCCTGAAGATGCCTTGCGATTCGCGTGCAACGCGATAACGCGTTGAGCCCCGCTTAAAAGCTTACAAAACTTTGTTAGGTGGTGATCGTATGGAGTTTGAAAAGGTTGTTAAAATCTCCGTTGAGAAAATTGTCGTCCCTGAAGGAAGATTGAGGAAAAACCTGGGCAACGTCGAGGACTTGGCAAGGTCTATAAAGCTCGCCGGAAGCCTCCAGCCGATTGTCGTCAGGCCTCTCGAGGACGGCAGATACGAGCTTGTCCTAGGCGAGAGACGCTTGAAAGCCATGCAACAGCTCGGCTACAGCGAGGTCCCAGCAATCGTAAGGCCTTACGACAAGCGCACGGCAAGGCTCGCCGAAATAGAGGAAAACGTAAGGCGGCTAGACTACGACAGCGTTGAAAGGGCAAAAGCAATAGCGGAATACTACGAGATCGTAAAGGAGATTCTAGGTGAGCCTAAATCTGGCAGGCCTGAAGCTCTGACTCCTGAGCAAGTTGAGAAAGCCAAGCAGCTGCGAGAAGAGGGGAAGAGTCTCAGCGAGATAGCTGGTGAGTTGGGCGTAGGCAAAGTCACAGTCAAGCGATACCTTGAAAAATGTGAATCCGCAGTCCAGACTTCTTCCGAAAGCGGCGAGAAAATCGTTCCAAAACTGTTGATGCCGTCAACAGTTTTGTCAGGGCATGGGCCTGCTCCCGAAAGGAAGCTTGAGTCGGAGCTTTTGCCCGAAAAGCCTGCTTTGCGGTCAGTAGCTGAAGAGCTGGGTGTCGACCATACAACTGTGGCGAAGGCAACGAAAGTCGCCGGCGCGATCAGGAAGTACCCTGTGCTGGCGCGCCTTGGGAAGAGCACTTATGTGACAAGGTTGGCTCAAATTGCCGACTTCTGGAAGATGTCCGGGGAGGAGCTTGAAACAGCGGTCAACCTTATACTGACGAAGGGCGTTGGTCCAGAGTTCGCTGCAAGCCTTTCAAGGCTTACGCCTGAGGAACGCGAGAAACTCCTTGAAATATGCAAGAAGGAGAAAGTGCCGGAGGACATAGCAAACGTTGCTGCAAGGGGAATCTTCGGCTCGCGCGGGGCGGGTGTCACACCCGAACTTGCCGTCAAGTGCGCTTACATGTATAAATGCGTCATGTTTAAGGTTCCACTGCCAAGGTACGAGGTTCTCCAAGCGCTTGAGAGGGCAGCTGCAGACGCGAAAGTGGACAAGGAAACCTACATTGCTTTAGCCTCGCTCGAGAAGCTTCTGGACGAAGGCTACATTCAAGAGTCCTCCTACAAGTCTGCCGCCGAAGTTCTCCGCACAAAGCTTTACGAGAAAGTTTAGGAGGGGAGTTTGTTGACGGCCACATTAGAAGGCGGTTTTCACCTTCGCCTCGCCGAAGACTTCTTCACCGCCATCGTTGACCGCATATACAAGAGGCCTGAAGACGTCATTCGAGAGTTCTTCATAGACTTCTGGGAGGCGGACGCCGAGGAGCTTTACATCCAGCGAGCTGAAAGCGCAGAGATCATCTTCGAGGGCAGGGGACGATACGCCGGCATGTGTCAGGAGGACCTTGACGCCTTCTTCCTCCTAGGGACTCCTTACAAGAGGGAGAGGAAGTATTCAAGGTTCTTCCAGAGGCTGTTCGCGGGAGAGCATGGAATCGGAAGGGTAAGCGCTTTCAAGTTCTACCGCAAAATCCGCGTTGAAAGCGAGAGAGACGGGGCGGGCATAGCTTTTGAAATAGGAGAGGACGACCTGTCCAAGCTCTCCAGAAATCCAAAAGTGAAGGTTGAGCACGCAACCCCTCCGGCAACCGGCCAGAACTACACCAGGATATCTCTGGTTGAGCCAAAGTTTCCAGCCCAGATACCGCCGCCGGAAAAGATTAAAAGCTACATCAGGACAAACCTTTTTCCCATACTGCTTAACCCGAAAGGACCGTTCAAGGTGTTCGTGAACGGGGAGGAGGTTAAGGTTTTGCAGGAAGACGTGGGCGAAGTCGCCGTGGAAGTGCTTGAAAACGTCGATGGAGGGGAGCTTAGAGGCAGGATCGCCGTGTCGGCTAAGCGGCTTCCCGACGAGGTGCAGGGAGTGCTCCTCCTCATAAGAAACTCGCCTGTCTGCAGGAAAAGCCTCGGCGAGCTCTGCGGCAGGAGAAGTGTGGACGCGGAACTGCCGCCTGACAAAGTCACCGGCTACGTTGACGCGCCTTTCCTTAAACCTTCCGCCTCAAGAGACTGGGTTGACGAATCCCACCCGAGCTTTGAAAAGTTCAGGGTGGCCATGCGGAGTGTTGCGAGGAAGGTTTTGAGGACCGTTAAAAGGGAGGAGGAGATCGCAGGTACAGAGGTTGAGGCCGTAGACGAGGCTATGAAGATACTTGGGAAAGCCTTAGGGTCAGAAGCGGATTTCGCAGACCTCCTCGGCAGGGCATTTGTTGAACCTGGAAGCATAGGACTGAAGCCAACCACACGCAAACAGGAAGGCGAACAAAGACGCGAAAGAACCCGGGCAGCCAGCGAAAAGCGTTCAAAGGTTGAATTTGAGGGAAAGCGTAAGGTCAGCGTTAGGAGAAGAGAGCTCAGCCTCGTAGTGAAGCTTGAGCCAATAGCCGACCCTAACATACCTTACTTCTTCCTCCCGTCACAGGGCGAGGGGCAGGCCGCCACTTTCAGCGTGAATACCCTTAACCCACTTTACCTGGAAAGGCGAGCTAAGCGTCCAAAGCTTCGGAACTACGTCCTCGTGACGCTCGTGAAAGCTCTCTCCGACTCCGTTAAGGGAGAGCAGAACCTTCGAAACAGCGCTTGGACAAGGCTTGTAAGAGGCGTTCAGGAGGCAATGCATGCACCGCTCTTTTAAAGAGTGGATTAGAGAGACAGCATCCACCGCGGGGCTGACGGATGAACAGCTGATTAAGGCTGCGGGGATTCTCCTCCTCCGCCTGATACATGACGAAAAAGGCTTAGCGGAAGAAAGGCTGCTCAAAATAGCAGGCGCCTTCCTCAGCGGCGCGCCTTCAAGCGAGATGTCCCCGTTCATCCGCGCAAAAGAAGCGGTGTGGCACGCTCTAAAAGCTGAGAAGGTTGCAACTCCGGAGGAGATTCAATCAACGCTTTCCATGAGCGACACGGAGTTCGAAGATGCTGTAAGAAGCCTACAAGCAGAAGGCAAGATCAGCGTTGTAGACACATATGCTTACGGCAAGTTGATCGCTGTTGCAGACGACGGTTCCCTCAACATTTCAAACCTCGAAGAGAAGGATAAGGCTAAGGTCGCGTCTGCAGCATACGCTAACAAAAGCTTGAACCTGAACTACAGGAAAGTCCTTGAACTCTGCAGGAGGACAGCTGTGGAAAGCGACGTGGACAAGGTTTTGAAGTTGCTCAACGCAGGGCCGAAAAGGTACACTGAGCTTGTGAGGAACGGCGTCCCAAAAGGTCGCATCTACACAATCCTCAGGTCGCTCATAAAAGAGGGAAAAGTGAGGAAAGTTAAACGGGGAAAATACGCAGTTGCGTAGCTGGTGGTCGGAATTGGAAGAGCTTTCAGAGATTGAGGTTAAAGCCGTCCGCGACGCGAACAGGATATTGGCCGAAGCGTTGAAGGACGAACCAAAACTTAAACCAGCGGGGAAAGAATCTTGGGAAATTGAAGTCCAACCCTTCGACGGAAACCCTTTGCTTCCCTCGAAGATCGACGACGCCTCAGGCAAAATACTGATCAACAGGAACAACCCCCTCTACCTTAGGCACATAAAAAGCCGCAGTTTGCTGGTGGACCACCTGCTCTTCTTCTCCGTTGCCGAGCTTTCTGACAGGTTTAATGAATCCTTCGGAAGGCTGCTCAACAAAGTGGAAGAGACATGGATAGCTATGAAAAAACACACGCGAAAAGACATCCGCGTGGTGATACGTGACGGAGCAACTGGAAAAAGCGAAACAATAATCCTCGACAGGGGAAAGGTGGAGGCTGAAAAGAGGGAGTTCATGAACTACGTCAAATACCTGATAGAGGTCAGGTCGGGAAAGGAGATTACGTTAACGGGAGGGCCATACAGAGGCTACGACATACAAGTTGAACTCACGGATAAAAGGGGGAGGCGTCTACGCAAGCCCCGCGTGGACATCTACACTCCAATCAGGACTTCAGGCTGGGATTCGCCGAGGGTGATGAGGTGCATCGAGTGGGCTGTAAAATGCATAAAAGAAAACAGGATAGTGACCGAGCCGCCATACGACGACGCTAGGGAAGCGTGATCTGCTGGGAAAGCCGTGAAACCTCGCTGAAAAGCTTCGTTGTTAAATGGTAAAGTCGGCGGAACCGCCTCAGCCAGTTTTCGCTGATTTCGCTGATTTCACCTTTTCCGTTTTTTCTAAGCCAGCCGATGCAAGCGGAGCGTCTAAACCCTGGCTCCAACCCGCGTGTGTGGGTTCGGCTGGAGGTGTATCTTTTCCACCAAAGGAGGGATAGATTATGGTGAAGAAAGAAGTTATGAAAAAGGGACATGAGCAAGTGAGCGACATTGTAGTTTTGACTGAGGAACAGAAGGAAGTCTTAGCTCGGGTCTGTCGGGAAAAGACCCTGCTGTATAGGGCTAAATGTAGCGATTATAAGTGAAGCAAAAGTTACATTCTGCTGGGGGCGACAGGAAAATTAAAGCGAAAAGTTACACTTACTACAATACGATGTGCAGGTTTAAAGCGAAAAGTTGCACTTTCAACGGAGGCTCTAGATGTTCATAAAGTTGCCTTTTTCGTCTGCGGAGGTTCTGCTCAAAAACGCGCGTGCTTTGCGGGCCGCGGTTTCGATGGCAGTTTTCGACACAGCTTCCTTAGCAACAAGAGCAGGAGTTCCGAAGAGTTCAGCGCGTCTCCTCATTAAAAACCTGAAAGGCTGCGAACTTGTTAGAAAAGTTAAGGGAGGCTACACTTTTGACGGGAGAAAAGTCGACGACGGCATCCTGCTTAACATTAGAGATGAAATGCTAAACCCACTTTTCAGGCGTAAGATAACTCGAGAGCTGCTTCTGCGCTTAGTTAAAGGACAACACAACTTGAAGAGGATGGCTGAGGATGTCGGCGTTGCACGAATGACGCTGGTGAGGGTTCTGAAGGACCTGAGAACCGCTGGCTTGGTTGAGGGAAGGGAGGTTGCCGCAAACATGCTTTACGAGCCGTCAGACCAAACTGAACTTATACCAAGGAGCATCCATAGAAAGGCAGTACGCTACTTCATCGGCTGTTTGGAAACGCGCTCCCCTTGCGCCAGCTCCGTAGTTCTTTACGGAGAAGCTGCGCATGGCGCGTGGAGCGCCCCGCTGAAATTGGCCGTGCTGGTCAGGTTCAGCTCGCCCGAAACCGCGGCCCCGGTGATAAAGGCCGCTACGACAGCGCTTGATGAAACGGTCAGCGAGTATGAAGTTCCGGCTTCACTTTCCCTAGTGACGGAGGACGCGTGGTTCGCTCAAAAATTCAACGTCGTCGAAACACCGCACTTATTGCTACTGGAGCTGTTGAACGGAATTTTCGTGTACGGCGAACCACCAAAGGACGAGGAATACTTCGAACTCGTTAGACAAAGCTACCATATACCCCAAGAAAAACTCGAAAGCATGCTCAGGAAAGGGCACATTAGGCCATACGGCAGCGGATATTCGTTCACGGAAAAGGGGATTAAAGCTTGGAGGAAAAAGCCGATAAACATCATAGAATTCCAGTATCCCTACAACGGCAAAAAAGTTCCGATAATATCCGTTGGACTCAGATGACTAAGACCCGGTAGTCTCCAAAACCCGCTCTTTTTCCAACATCGAACTTTAACAATTAAAAGAGGGTGTGTAATGGCCGAAATTGAGGACTTTATAGGCGAGATAATCGAGGAAGCTAAGGCGGAGGTTGCTCGCATAGGAATCTTCTTTGAGGACGTTGAGGAGCTGGAGACGTACGGCAATTTTTTCTCTGCAATAAGCTTCAGGTGTGCAAGCGTCAACCTCCAAAACGCTGCACTGCAAAGGCTCCTGTCAGAGGCAAGTTCAAGCTGGAAGCGCCTCTTCAAGGCCTTAGCTTTGGAGAAGTTGACCTCTGACAACCCTACGTGCTTGGAAGACTGCGTCACGGTGGAGGAGGTTCGTTGGAGCACCCGCTCCTTCGTAAGGCTGTTCGTCGGCGTTGACGTGGACGACCTGCTGGAGAAGTACGACCTCGGCGAGGCAGATCCGCGCGGAATGGAGGAAGCCTTAGAAGGAATCCTCGAATACGAAGCGCGCCGCATACTGTGCAAGCTCAACAAAGCGCTCGCTGAGGAATACGCCTCGCAGGAGGTGAAAAGCCGTGGAGAAGTTGTTTTTAGCCACGTTTGAGTGGAACCACGGGGAATACGAAACCGTCGACTTCAGGATCGTGCACGCGTGCACGATTGAAGAGGCAAAGGAGAAAGCGCTCAAACACCTCAGCACTATGTGGGGGAACGAAACCGTCCAAGACGAAGAGTTCTTCAGTCCGACTTGGGGCTACCCTTGCGTTTCCCTGAAGTCCATAGAGGAAGTCGATGTTGAAAGGCTTCTCTCAATTCCGGTTTTGAACATCAAGTGAGCCCCACCGCCCGGCATACCCCCACCAACCTCCTATCGTTTTAACTTTTGCTTTTTCTAAGCCAGCCGATGTGAGCGGAGCGTCTAAAACCTGGCTCCGGCCCGCAGATGCGGGTTCGGCTGGAGGTCTCATTTTAAAACTTGAAAAGAGGTGAAGACGTTATGAAGAAGAGAATGATTCCTGAAAAGAAAGCTCCTGCAATCGAAGTCGCCGACAACACGGTGCTCAAAGCCATCGCGCAGTATCGGCGAGAATACCTTATCGATAGCCCGGCCTACAAGCTAGAATGCCTCAAGTAAGTGCAGAAAATCCTGCTCAAAGCTTCCCGTTTTTGTCCCCTTCACCTTTCAGCGATGCTCAAAATTTCCCCGTTTTTGTCCCTTTACACTTTGGAAAAATGTGCTGTTGACCGCTTTTTGACCCTATGCTTAAAAACTGGCACGTGCCAATCATGATGAGGTGGTAGTTTGATCGTTAAGTTGCCGCTGCCCTCTTGTGTTGAAATTCTAAAAGCAAAAAGTGAGGTTTTGTCGCTTATTGCTTCCCGTAGCGAATTCACGGTGAACGAAATAGTTGCTGCAACCCACGCAGGCGAGAAGGGCGTCAGAAGGCTTGTCAGGCGTTTGGTCAAAGCAGGGTGCGTTGAGAAGGACGGAAAGGCCTATAGGTGGGTGATCCCAGTCCAAGACGGCAACTTCATCGTTAACCTGAGGGATTACAAAACGGAAGCGCTTTTCAGGAGTAAGAAAATACGCGACGTTCTCCTCTCGCTTTTCTTCGGCGAAACTAGCGTCATGAAAATGGCGCTTGACGTCGGCTCATCTTACCGTCACACGAAGAGGATGCTGCAGTCCTTACGCAGGATTGGCTTAATCAAAGGCCTTGAGCTGAACCCACAGCTCATATTTGAGCCGGAGAATCCACTAGACCTTATCCCTAGGCATGAGCATAGAACCGTGGTGAAGGAGTTTCTAGATCTCGTCGCGAGCAAAGCTCCGGACATCCCTTTGATCTTCTTTGGCGACGCAAGCTGGGGTCGTCCAACGACAAAGTTGGAGTTTATGCTTCTGGTTCACGCAGTGACGCCTCCTGAAGAGATAAACAACGTCATCCAGCAGCATGTTTTAGCCGCAAGGGGCTTAGAAAGTTCGCATAATTGTAGAGTCGAGTTAACTGTTGCATGGACAACAGTGTGGCTGGAGCAGAAGCTCGGCATGACGCTTACCGAGAACCATTTAATGAAAGAGGCGACACGCGGAATATGCCTAAGGGGAAAAGTGCCGGACAAAGACGATTACTTCCAGCTTCATTCCATGGAGCAACCGCAACCTGAAAGCAGATTGAAAGAACTCTTAAAGAAGCAATACCTTACATACAACGGTTCCCGCTACATTTACACCGACAAGGCCATCCGAACGATGAGGAGGAAAGCGCCAACCCTGATAAAAGAGGCGCGAATCCCTGTCTTAGACAGAAGCATAACCCTTCTAACCATAGAAAAACCAGGGACTGAACTGAATCAACTTCTCTGAAAACCCAATTCCTCCTTTTTCTAAGCTGGGGGAGGCAACCGGGGCGTCTAATTAAGCCTGGCCCCGACCCGCGCGCTTACAGCCCTCCTTTTTGAAGGCTTTTTCGCAGTCCAGCGTAGGCCATCGACCGCGCGGGTTCCTCCAGAGGCGAAAACACAAAGAGGTGGTCCACATGAGTAGGGAGTTTTTGCGTGAAATAGAAGAAAAGTACGGGAGGACGCTGGAAAGCTGGGACAGGACAAAGGGGATGGACAGCGCCTACCAGTTCGTGCTACCGTATGTTCCTCCGCCTGAAGATTTCGTCATTCAGGGAATCCGAAGGCCAGACCCGCCTAAGGCCGCTAAGACGAAAACCGTGCAGAAGCCTTTCAGGAAGCCTCTGAAGAGGCTGGACGCGGCGAAGCTCGGCGAGTGTTTCAGATGCGAATTTCTCGACAAGGTTTCCGCGAAGTGCCTCCTGAAGCGGTTGAAAGGCGAAGACGCATGCATCAGAAATGCGAGCAAGCCTGCGGAAAAACTTCAGACGCCTGTGCAGAGCCGCAGGCCTGAACTGCCTCCGAAAGCGCCAAGTGAGCTCTGCAGGTTCTGCGATTTCAGCAACAAGCGGAGCGGCTACTGCCTAATAAAACGCGTGAACGGGTCAGACTGCCCGTTCGCTCGAAAGAGGAACGCCGCCGAAGCTGCGCCGTGA
>Ga0315298_1010825_pt1 | contig 10876 bp, 8 predicted proteins | sample WHS_1_MG_FD_203077 | JGI IMG/M metagenome (GOLD analysis project Ga0315298, IMG submission 203077) | Extremophilic microbial mat communities from Washburn Hot Springs, YNP, Wyoming, USA - WHS_1_MG | ecosystem: Environmental > Aquatic > Thermal springs > Hot (42-90C) | place: USA: Wyoming...
ATTGCATCGGCATTACCTTTTTCTGAAGCTTCTCTAAAGTATTTAAAGGCCATTTTATCGTCTTGAGATGTGCCTTGACCGTGAAGATACATAAGTCCAAGATGATACATTGCATCGGCATTACCTTTTTCTGAAGCCTTTTTAAAACACCTAAAGGCAATATCGAAATTTCTTACTACGCCAAAACCCAAAAAGTATTTCGAACCAAGTTCATGAAGCAATGTTGCGTCTTCTTGACCTTCTATATCTAAAATATCAATATTAGTTAAATCTCCTAGAACTGTAACATTATCTTTGTTTAAATTCAATCTTTCTTCATTTGAGCTTAAACTTTCTACTCTTTGCAATATATCCTTTGAGATGTCTTCCTTTGTTAAAAGACTACTATTCTCTATTTCATAGATCAACGACAGAAGTTCATCCATCGACCTGATCCTATTGTTTACGTTAACCTCTAATCCCTTAGAAATAATTTTTGCAATTTTAGGACTAATTCCAGATAAATCCAACTCTTTTAAAGTTTGCAATCTATCAGGAGCTGGTGGTGGAGGAAAACCCTTAATTAAAGTATAAAAGTTAGCACAAAGAGAATAAACATCTGTATAAGGCCCTCTTCTTACTCTTTGACCATATTGTTCTAAAGGAGCAAATCCCGGAGTAACTATTCTGTCATAATTACCAGTCTTTTCTGCAATAAATTGTCTGGCCGATCCAAAGTCTATAATTACAATCCTTCCTTCTTTTGTCAATATCAAATTGTCAGGTTTAATATCTTGGTGCAACAATCCAGCATCATGGACTACCTTTAAAGCTTGAGCAACCTGTTTTATATAATTTAAAGCTTCATCTTCCGACACCTTTCCTACCCTATTAATAAGCAACGATAAAGGCTCCCCATCTAGAAATTCCATTACAAGATATGCAGTATTGTTTTCTTCAAAAAAATCAAGAACTCTTACAATTCCTGGATGATTTAGTTTCGCAAGGATTCTTCCCTCATTTAAAAATTCGCCAATGCTTTCAGACGCCTCGCCCTCAAAAATCACTACACTACCCTGTCGCGTAGCACCCAAAGCAAACAATTCCTTTATAGCAACTTTCGTATCCAGCAGGGTCTGAATAGCAGAATAAGTAAAAGAAAAACCACCTTGTATTATTACGTCTTCAATCACATATTTGCCACTTTGAAGAACTGTACCAGAAGCCAATGACATTATTGAAAGAGTTCTTGTTCCAGAAAAAGTCTTCTCATTTATAGTTGTCCCACAAACTGGGCAAACTTTTACTTCTTCCGATATAGGTCCGTACCCACAAACTCTACAAAAGATCATAACCTCTCCTTAAATTTTTATTAAAATTCTTTGTAAATAGCTAATGCAGTAGCATTATCAGGAGCCCCTCTTTTCAAAACAATAGAGATCAGGTCGTTAACCAAATCATCTGGTCTATTCGTCAAAGAACTTGCTATAGAATATAGCTCATCGTCAGCTAATTCACCCCATACTCCATCAGTTACAATCAAAATAAGGTCTCCTTTAACCAGTTGAATTGAATGTTTTCCAAATTTTTGAAACAAACCATCAATATAATTCTCTTGTCTTTCAAATAAAGATCCCATAGATCTTAAAAGTTTATTTTTATCAGGACTATTTAAAGCCTCTTCTCTCGTCATAATTCCACCCAAAATTAATGTTTCTACAAGCGAGTGATCATTTGTCAATCTCTCAAGCCTTTTGTCCTTATACAGATAAATTCTCGTATCTCCAACGTGAGCCATAAAAAGTTTGCTGTCATAAATGAAAACTCCGCTGAAAGTGCAACCACCACTTTTTCCGTTCAAACTATTTAAAACTGCTTTATTTGCCTTCCATGCAAGCTCGATCGTTTGATTTGAGATATACTCGTCATCATCGACTAATTCGAATCCTTCAGTTAAAAATGCGTCCACAGCTGCCTTACTAGCAATTTCTCCCGCTTCCATTCCTCCCATACCATCAGCAACACACGCCTTTAATACGTTATGTTTCCCAAAATGGTTATAAAAATACATCTGAGCATATCCATAAGAATCCTCATTAATTGACCTTGAAACATTTAAACCTATTGTAGAAGCTGAACCAATACTATATTTACAACGATTCATTTCAGTTGTAGAGCAAATTTGATTTAACATATTAAGAGCGTCATTTAGTGACAGTTTCTCTTTGCTGCCTGGAAGAGCAAATGACAAAAATTGAGGAATTCCTGGTATATCATAACGTGAAATAATTTTGATATCAAAACCGTTTTTTATAGACATACCACTTAATAATTCATACAAAAGGGAACCTAATAATTTAATTCCATAATCTTCAATATCGTTATTTTGATTTGTAAATTCAAAATCTAGGAGGTTATAGCTCACAATGGGTGGAATTTTTGAAAATTTTAATCCATCTTTCGTTTTAATTATATCGTCAGTGTTAATCTCTTTAAAAGTGAATCCCTCTTTTTTTAAAAAAATAAGGGATTCACAAATATCCCTTATAAAAAACAAGGATTGCTCAGGAAGTAAAGGCAAATTAACTTTCATATCTGAATAAAACTTGCAGATTATATTATTTTCAAAACAATCAATTACTTCAGGAAAAATATTCGTATTTTTTAGTAACTTTTCATAAAGATTAGTCTTATCCCCATTATAGAAAAGAAAAAATTTAGAATCATATTCACATTTGCTCCAACCATCCCCAAAAACCTCAATTACTTTAAAATAATTTACTATTTTCCTGAAATCTAAATTCTTAAAGTATTCATCGTCCATACAACTTCTCCAAATTTTTAGCCAAATTATCTACCTGTCGCCTTTCTTATATCATCATCTGTAGGTACGTCTTCTTTTGAATGATCCAACAATTGAGTCTTTGTTCCAATTTTAAGCGTCTTAGCTATATTTGAACCTATATACTTTTTAACTCTTATCTCTTCAATTGCTTTATCTATTAAAGCCGTTAAATCATCATTTCTCAACTTTATAGTAAGACTTCTTGCTAAAGCCAAAATTTTTTCAGCCTCTTCAGGGGATTTGAGAGCATGGTTAATTGCTTGATTCACAATCTTTTCAATATTTCTTTGTTGAACCCAATCCATAACCTCTTGATCAGTTTGAACAGCTAACAGTTGATCCTTTGTAAATTCAATATTAATTTCCATTGGATCAACCTTTTCTCTTGTATTGCTATTTGAAATTTGGTAAAACATTTCGATCCTTGCTACCTCTACCTTCGAAACCGGCATAGAAGGGACATCAAATTCTAAAAGGTAAACATTTTTTCTTCTCGCTTCCAAATTTCCCAACAAATATGGCTGTGATTCGGTCATAATTTCATATTGAACAGGAAAAATTTTCGTTATTCTTTCAAGAGAAAAACCTTCTTTTAACTCTATTAACAGTTCAAGGTTCGTAATTACCTCCTGAGTTACGTGACCCAACTCATTCAAAAAAACATAAGGCAATTTACTAACGCTAATACCATTTGAATACATAGAATTAGTCTCATTATCACAAAGGTGAAGTGGCTTGCCTAAAGTTCTATCAGAAATCTTGCACAGAAGGTCTTCATTCCATTCATCTCCAACTCCAACAGAAATTACTGAGATATTAGAAAAGACAAGCTCATCTAAAATCTTTTCAACTAAATCCATATCAAATACGTTCCCATCAGTCAAAACGACCATCTTTTTTATACCATTTTTTTCCTTAAGGAGTTCTAAAGCAAGCTGCATTCCTGTACCAAGATTTGTACCAACCGTCCCCGTCTTAATTAGTTCAAAGGATGAAAAAATTTTATCTCTTTCCTTTGCCTCAGTAAATGGTAGGACTACCCTTGCTTCATCATCGAAAGTTACAATACTTATCTCGTCTTCATCTTTTAAAATATTAGATTCGAATATCTTTTTTAAAGACTCAATGACGATTTCGATCTTCGATTTATCGTTTACCGTTTCTTTCATTGAGCCAGAGGTATCAAGTACAAAGGAAATAAAAAGCTTCCCACGTTCTTCAAAAATTTTTTCTGCTTCAAGGCTGAGCAAAACAAAAAGCTTCTGTCCAGCAGTTTCTGCTAACAACCTCTTCCTATGAGTCTTCAGATTTACCTTTAGCACTCTACTTTCTCCTTAAATCATCTTCTATATTTTAAACTTTCTAATCTCGTCTTCAAGTTCGTTTGACTTTATTTTAATATCATTTGATATCTCATCCAGTTTACCAGCTTCCTTTAGTTGTTGAACAGCCTTTTCTGAAATATTATTTGTTGAATAGACGGTTTCTTTCGAAATCTCAGCTAAATTTTCAATTGCTCTTTGAACATCTAAAGATGCCTTATTAAGATCGTGTATATTAGAAAGATCCTCTTCTGCTAAAGCTGCAAGATTGCTTAAACTTATTTCAATGTTCTTGATATCCTTTGAAGACACTATCTCTAAGGCCTCATTTTTAATACTTTCAAATTTCTGATACAAACTACTAATGTTATTCTTTAAAACTTCGACAGCATTCTCAATTTCAGAAAAGTAATTCTTGACATCCTCACTATTTACGACTTTTTTGTCGAGATTAGGGTCAAAATTACCAAATTTAAAAAAGTTATCAGCCAGATTACTAGAAGTTTCATTTGAAATATACAAAAGTTTTTCAGATAAGCCCTTTATCTCTTCTACAATTGTATTAAAGACCTTTCCTTGATCGCCCAATTTTGAAATCTCAATTACAGCATTATTAGACCATAGTTGGATTTGGTTTGCAAGCGTTTGAATAGGAATTAAAGAGATCTTTATCTTTTCAGAGATTCCTTTTATTGTTTGAGAGAAACTATCTATATTAGACATCATATCTACAACTTCTTTTACAACAACCTTTTTTTCAAAAATACCTTTTTCTATATCTTTAATTTTAGCATCTACTTGGAACAAAATATCACTTAAGTCTTTGAGTCTGGCAGTAAAATCTTCTATACTCTTTGCTATCTTATTAACATTTTGAGCAATACTAGAAGCAGCAACTGCTTGTTCCTCTACACCTTTAGAAATACCCTGGATACTCTTTATGAGCACATCTTTATCTTCATTTAATTTAGAAGAAATATCTGATAAGCTTTCAGCACCCTTAGTATTTATTTCAGATAAATCTGAAACCTCTTTTGAATAGGTTGTAAGAGAAGAAGAAACCACTATAAGCTCGTTTGATACGTTAGTTAAATCTTTAATCGCGTAATTAATCTTTCCAATGACGTTAATAAAATTCGACCTTATTGATTCTACAGCCCTAACAACAACTCCCAATTCATCGTTAAAGACTGGGTTTAATGGCTGACTTAAATCTCCAGATGCAACTCTTTTAATGTCTCTAACTAATAGTCCAATCGGCCTCATAAAGAAAAACTCCATCGATAACAACAATAAAATTATACCTATTATGATAGCGACAATATTTAGGACAACTTGCATTATAGTAAATCTTTTTAACATATTATTATAAAACGACGTATCTTTTGCTATAAAATACATTCCAATGACATTTCCATTAACATCTTTCAAAGGATAATAATAAGCAAAATAAGGTTTTCCAAATAAAATTTCCTTTACAAAACTAAACAGTTCTGATATATTCTGAGGTTTTCCGTAACTAACTGGTCTCCCCTCATACAAAACAGGATTGTAAATAGACGGATTAAAAAATCTACTAAAGGAAGATAATTCATTGGATTTGATAGATGAAGAAACTATTTTATCTCCTTCAAAAAAGGCTACTTCTACTCCCAAATTATTCATAATCTGATTTACAATATCTTTAGTACCAGCAATCTTAAAGCCTGTTGAAATAGCTCCAATAATTTTTCCTCTTTCGTCCCTAACTGGTGCTCCAGATCTAACTGATAAACCAGCAGCATGCCCCTTTGCAATACCAGACTCAACTTTACCGTTTAAAGCACTAGCAACTTCCGGCAAATCAGATAAATTATCGCCCTTAAGATTAGAATTAGCGCTTCTGGCCAAAACAATGCCATTTGAATCTGTAATAGTTATGTATGAGCCAGGATAAAGTTGGGAAAATTTCTCAATAAATGATGATAGTAAAGCAAAATCTTTATTTTTTATAGCATTAATCAGTTCGTGTTCATCAGAGAGAATTAAAGCAATTCTTTTTGAATCAGCAATTTTTGAGTCAAGAAAGAAATTAAGACCTTTAGAAGCACTAGTTATATCGTTAAATAGAATCTCATTACTAAAATTATAAATTTGAACTAATCCACCACCCGATAAAAGCAAACCAAAAACAAAGAAACTAAAGAGAACCATTATGCCCATCTTTTTACGAAGGGCAGCATTTAAGAAAATACGTAAAAGCCTCATATTACCCCCTAGCTTAATTATATATTTTGACTATAAAAATTAGACCATATTCATATATTTTGTAGAGCAGCTTTGAACTTCATTTAGTTCTTGAGCTTCAGCTTCAAGATAGGTAGCATAAAGATCTAAATCCCATTCTTCTTTATTCTGTTGAGAGTACAAAATTGCCCTTGCAACCTCTTCCCAAGAGTTACCTCCTTCAGGGTGCAACCCATATGCCCTCAAGCAATCAAAAACGTTAAAGTCTTTTTTCTTATTCTCACTATCGTCATAAACGATAAATCTGGGGAGTTTTAGGCCTTCTTTGTCTACAATAATCCAAAACCTTTCTACTTTGGCTAGTTCCCTTTCAACTTCTTCTCTAATTCTATATTTTAATGCCTCTACCGATACCTTTACAATTTCTTTCTCTATGGTTTCCAATTCTTCGCTTGTAAGATCCTTGATAATAGGCAAAATGTTTTTATCGTACCTTTTTAAAGCTTCAAAAAATTCATCCCAAGAACTAAATACATCATGAAAGCTATCAACCCAAGAATATACAGGCATATCTTTAATTTTTTCTAGAACAACCTTTTTTAAATTATCTTTAACGATCTCTACCCTTCCCAAATCACCCATCCTCTAAAGTATACTTTCAGCCTTTCTCTCTATATAATCAAATATATAGTTCCAATCTTTTTGTTCAAGAAAAACCTCAGAAGAACCTAAATTCTCTAAAACTTGTTCAACATTTCTTGCCCCGACAAGCAAACACGAAACTCCAGGAATCATTCTAGTCCATGCTAAAGTAAGTTGAGCTGTTGTTATATTATACTTCGTTTTTAACTTATCAAACTCACTCAACAAATTTAAAATTTTCCCCCTTACTTGTGGACTAAATCTAGATTCATAAGATCTAGCATCTTCTTTTGGAAAAGTTCTATCCATAGTAATTTTTCCACTTAAGAGCCCTTTCTCAAGAGGAGAATATGCTATAAAAGAAATATTATTTTTTACACAATAAGGAATATTGTCAAACCTTGCTTCCATATCAATCATATTAAATTTTTCTTGATCTGATTGAATTTTTATATGCCTTATAAATTCTTCAATTTCCAAGGTTCCAGCATTGCAAATTCCAATTTCTCTAACCTTTCCTGCCTTTTTAATCTCTAGAAGTGCATCAACAATATCTTCAACAGGGGTAGTTCTATCAAGCCAATGAATTTGGTAAAGATCTATATAGTCAGTATTTAACCTTTTGAGACTTTCGTCAACCTCTTTCTTTATAGATTCTTTACCAAGATATCTATGTACACCTTTATCTTCCTCTTGGAAAAAAAACGATCCCTTCTCTGTATCCCACACTAATCCACATTTTGTAGCCAAGATAACTTTTTCCCGCTTGCCTTTAATAGCCTTTCCAATAATCTCTTCTGCAAGTCCCAAACCATAAACAGGAGCAGTATCAATGAAATTACCACCATTATCGATAAATGCCCTTATCGCTTCAATTGATTTTTCAACATCAGTCCCACCCCAAGACCATCCTCCTATAGCCCACGTGCCAAGACCTATTACAGAAATCATAATATCGGACGTTCCTAACCTTCTATATTCCATTAACTACACCTCAAGTTATATATTTCATATTAGTTTAACATTTTTTGAAAATAAAAAAAAAGATTACCTAAGTTCGATCAAAATATCATTTGACTTATATTTATTACTTTACTTCAACTTTACAGCCAGCTGCTTCGATCTTTGATTTGATTTGAACTAAAGATTCTTTAATACTTTTAAGTTTTTAAACTTTTTCGAATAATTTACTATTAACAAATTTTAATTGCTTTATAAAAAAATATCGATACTAAAACAATTATGCCCAAAGCTATCCAAAAATACTCAAAGCCCATACTTTTTATTAAGTATGATGATAATAGTGGGCCAAAAATACCACTCGATTGCCAAAACATATTCGCAATACCTGTAACACTGCCAGTATTTTGTTTTCCTATTATGGTTAAAAAATTTGCTTGTATTGGGACTAATGAAAATCTTGCAATTCCCATTAATAAAGAAATAATTATTAACATAATAGCAGAAGTAGTAAAAGCAAAAGAAACGGTTAGAATTGAATACAAAAACAACATTAAAACCATTGTGCGCATTAACCCAAATTTATTTATAATAAAACCAGAAATTGCAGAAGAAAATAAGCCTGCAAGAGCCATAGCTGAAAAAATAAAACCAGCTATTACCTTATCTATACCAATTGACACAAAATATTTATAGGCATATAAAACAATTGACCAATAAGAAAAAAAGAACAAAAAACCAGCTATAGATATTAAAATAACATTCTTATCTTTGATAACGGATAAATCAATTTTCTTTTCTTGATAATCGGTCTTTAACGGATAAGACAAAATTGCAAATATTATGCTAAAAAATCCAGATAGAAAATAGACCCATCTCCAGCTAAAATATATTGCTATTGGAGCAATTATAATCCCAGCTATAACAATAGCAAGAGGCCAAGCTACTGAATAATAACCCAAATATATCGACCTATCTTCTTTATAATAATAATTCATAATATTTATAGTTGCAGGGTAAACCCAACCAGAACTAAACCCCATCAAAAAACTTGCAATATACTCTTGTTCTATATTTAAAGCAAGCCCCGACATAAAAGAAGCTATTGCCAACCCAATTAATGAAAAAAAGACTATCCTCCCGCCTGAGTATTTATCAGACAAAAAACCAGCTGGAATTTGAATAATAATATAACTGAAAAAATATATAGCGAAAATATGGGCGTCTTGATTAACAGATGGTTTAAAAGGAACATAAACAGACAAAATACTCCATGTAAGCCTAGTATAATAGCTCAAAAAAAATGCAACACTTGCAATTAAAACTGGATAAAATTTCTGATTAAGTGTGTTCATTGTATTTAAAGTATTTTTTCGCCTTACCATAATACAAATAGCTTAGTTGTAAATTTATATTTGTCAATAAAATACAATTAATTATCCTAAATTTTGCAGTTAAAACTTAAGATCATTTTTTAAAACACAAAGAAACCCTGAATATGCAACAACTTTATGTAAAAATAAAAACCCATAAAGGATTGATACAAAGACATTTATAGATTTTTTTATTCTATTTGCTACAAAAGCCAGATTATTTTTTCAAAATAAAAAAAGGTCGGACCTAAGTCCGACCAAAATATCATTTAACTAATATTTACTACTTTACTTCAACTTTACCGCCAGCTGCTTCGATCTTTGCTTTAATTTCAGCAGCCTCTTCTTTTTTCACCTTTTCTTTGATAGGCTTTGGAACATTATCAACCAACTCTTTCGCCTCTTTTAACCCAAGCGCAGTAATCTCACGCACTACCTTCAAGACATCAATCTTCTTTGCTCCTACGTCAGTCAGTATTACATCAAACTCAGTTTGTTCCTCAACTTCTTCTTGTGGTGCTGCAGCAACCCCAGCACTTGCTGCAACTGCAACTGGAGCAGCAGCTGTAACGCCAAATTTTTCCTCAAAAGCCTTAATAAGTTCTGAAAGTTCAAGAACAGTCATTTGAGATATAGCTTCTAAAATTTCTTCTTTACTCAAAGCCATTTTATCCTCCTAAATTTTACAAATTTTTAAAAATTTTAATTTATATTCCAAAGTAAAATAATCAAGAAGCCTCTTTTTTATCCTTAAGTGCTTGCAAAGCATAAAGAAAATCTCTTGGAACTGCTCCCAGCACTCCTCCAAATCTTGACAAAGGACTCTGTAAGAGATACAAAAGCTTTGACAAAAGCACTTCCTTTGGTTCAATATCTGCAAGTGCCTCAACCTCTGCGGCACTAAGAGCTTTATTTTCTATAAAGCCACCTTTAATTGTCCCTTTTTCAAATTCCTTCAATGATGACTTTAAAACCTTTGCAGCAGCACTAACGTCTCCCTGTACAAAAAGAACTGAAGTTGGTCCAAATAACAAATTTTCTACTAAAGATTTCTTACCAATTCGATCAAGAGCTAAGGCAAGTAAAGTATTCTTTACTACTCTAAGCTTTGAAGAAGTTTCTCTTATTCTATCTCTCAATTCAACACTTTCTTTTACGTTCATTCCCTTTAAATCAACCAAAAAAATAGCAGATGAATTGGAAAGATCTTCTAAAATCCTATTAACGGTATCCTCTTTCTTTTTTCTTATTTGACTTACCACTAGTTCACCTCCCTTCAATAAAGCTTATTAATTATAAACATACCCAGGCAAAGGCAATACCTGGGTATTATCTTCCTTTGCCTCCGCAGGATTTATGAAAAACCTACCTGCTTCTTTGGCCACTATTAAGTTTTGTTTTCTTTTTTTTAAAGGTTTACTTTCTTTACGGATTCGACTGCTTTATTTGTATCAATCTTTATTCCGGGACCCATAGTTGAAGAAATAGTAATACTCTTTAAATAAGTGCCCTTTGCAGCTGATGGCTTT
>Ga0315298_1010828_pt1 | contig 10874 bp, 13 predicted proteins | sample WHS_1_MG_FD_203077 | JGI IMG/M metagenome (GOLD analysis project Ga0315298, IMG submission 203077) | Extremophilic microbial mat communities from Washburn Hot Springs, YNP, Wyoming, USA - WHS_1_MG | ecosystem: Environmental > Aquatic > Thermal springs > Hot (42-90C) | place: USA: Wyoming...
GACCCTTGGGAGGGTGATATATGGGAAGGTGATGGAGTTGAGGGAGAGGAGGAGGAGGGCTTTAGGGAGAGGGGAGTATGCTGCTTTGGTTTTGGATGGGGTGTGGTTGACGAGGCGTGGGGTGCGCAGGTGTACCCTGTCCCCCTTGAAGGTGTTGACACTTTCGTGATAGGAAAATCCCCTCTGACCAACGGGAGGAGGGGTCATGGATGAGAGGTTAGCTGTAGAGGTGATGGGGGTAGCTGGGTCCGGAGCGCAGCGGAGCAAGGGAGAGGACCCAGCTGGGGTGCGTCGTGGTCGACCTGGGCGAAGGAGGGTTGGTGAGCGGACGGAGGCCGTGGTCGAGCTTCTATCGGGCAAGGCCACAGTGGACCAAGTGGCCTTCCGTTTCGGGGTGCACCCCAAGACGGTGGAGAAGTGGCGTGAGGTGGCCCCGGAGGGTATTGAGCGCTCCATGCGGCAGGGGTCGGGCAAGAGCAAGGGGGAGAGGGAGCTGGAGCGCAGGCTCAAGGCTTTGGAGCGAGCCTTTACGGATCTGGCCACTACTGGGGGATTGAGCACACGTTGGCCCCTGTGGCCGGCTTCTTGCGGGCAATGCGGTGGCCGAACGTTTTATCCAGAGGCTGAAGGTGGAGCTCATCCGGACTCGGGAGTGGGAGATGATCTGAGAGTTTCGTGAAGCGATCCCTGTGTAAACGGAGCAATAGAACCATTAGGGGCCTCATCAGGCGTTCGACTGGGAGACGCCGGCTTAGCGCAGGGCCAGGAACCTGAGGCGCAAACTGGAGCTAGCGGCCTAGGCCAAAAGAAGGGGATTTCCATCATGAAAAAGTGTCTCGACAAAGGGGTACAGTATCAGGGACGAGGAGCATGCCAATTACATCCTGGCCACTTACCTGCTGAGTATCCAGGAGAAACTCAAAATCGGGAGAATCACCCCCTACCAACTCCAACTGAATTTCAACACTGGAGGTTGACAGTGCCAACTTTTGCGGTCTAAGCCTAATAATGCAGTCGCGTGATACAATCTAGGGCTCCTCTGTAAAGGGGCTTGGCAACAGAAATGAGGCGTCGATGACCGTTCAAGAGCCGAGGCGCCTTGACCCGGCCAAGGCGGATCAGTTATTCAATCGGATCATGGGGTGTTGAGGGCAGGTGTTATAAATCCCGCCCCTCGATGTCTACCGTTTGGGAAACCCTAGTTCTGGTGCTCCACGCCGTCGGTACCGGAGATAAAGGGCCGCCGGCGATGAGTGAGATACTACTGAGGAAGGTCGATAGGAATCGATTGAAGCTATCCTTGGAGCTGGTCGTGGCGATAAACACCAAGGAATTAGGTTGATTCTGGATTCTTGCTCGACATGAGTCAGGAAGAAAAGCACTGCATGCCACAGAAGGGGAGGAAGAATCATGAAAATTCGCTCCGGTAACGGTCCGATCACTTCTCCCGTCGGGCTTCGGCTCCAAAGGCGAGCTAACCCAATTGTTCCAGCCATACAGAAGTCGTTTCCTCCATCCGAACAGATTCCCCATCCGCCGCCCGGGCCCTCACAACCTCCCGACGATCGGTCGCACGAGCTAGATTCGATCTTCCGAGCTCCGGCACCTCCTTGGCTCGAACCTGGCAAGGGTGTTCTCGTTCCTGCTAGCGGGGAGTTCATAATCGAAGGGAAGTGCCCTGTGTTGGAAGACAATCCCCGGGCTCTTATCGCGCGGAAGGCCGGAGTTCGGAGCAAGTGCAAAGACTGCCCTGTGCTTAGAAAAGGGGCGCCCCCTGGTATCGATGTAATAGCGTATTACTTGCCATTTCATTTTCACTTGAAGGATTGGGGTATTTATGTGCTCTCCAGCGGGATTCTCCAGGTGTCCTACCAGTTGGCATCGACAAGAGGCAAGCGTGTACCTTCGAATCTGGCAAACTTAGCATACAGACTCTTGTTCCACCACGAGCGCTTTCATTTCCTTACGGAGATGGCTTGTTCGCGCGCTGAACTCGTTTTGGCTGCCCCCTTGTACGCGCGTTATTATCACGACGGCTATGCAGTGGCTTGCGAAGAGGCTTTGGCCAATGCTCACGCGTTTCGAACGGCCGTTCGGGGGCAGCCGGCAGACGTCAGCAAGAATGTCGAGCGGTGGATGAAAGCGCAGGGGCCTGGCTATCGGGATTTCACACGATGCGTTATGCCTTCTGCGTTTACGGACTGGCTTCGCTTCGCCACGCGGCGTATGCTGAGCGCGGCACCTCCGTCGCTCTCCGTTGGTAGGAATGGGGTTGTCATCCGCGGTGCCGGGGTCGGACCAGTCGGTACTAGTAGCGTGGCAGCGATCCTCCCTACGGAATTCCTTTACGACGGATTGGCCCGTTCTGTCGCCCCGGTCCGCATTCTACTGGATGTACCCTGTGTTGGTGTTTTGAAGCCGTTCCCGAAGTATGCAGGCGTAAGGGTTATGGTACACTGCAATGACCATCCCCCTCCACACATCCATGTGGAGATTCCTCCCGGCAATCCGATTACCCGGGTCAGTTGGCCCGCCCTTCGCCCGTTGGAAGGTGATCCTGCTCTTTCCCGGAGTCAAAGAAAGTCTCTGGAAAAGTATATCTCGAAGTACGGAGGGCAGCTTGAGGAAAAGGTTCGGCAGGTCTATCAGTTTGCGAACTGAGAGGACGCTGGGAAGCTTTGTTTGAATGTCTGTGTTGATCGTCGATTCGCTAGGAGGACGAGCCGGAGGCGGAAACCTTGTGTGAGGGCCGACAACGCCGTAGCCAGGGGGCGCCGAAACGTTGGGGAGTGCCTGGACGAAAAGAATGCTTTTCCGCGTACTGCCCACCAGCCCAATGATGACAAGCGCTCGCGGGCACACAGGATCGCCTGGTGGAGAGGGTATGTCATGAAGGCCTGGATTCATGCGGCCCGGCTGGGAGGCCGTCTCGGTGCCGAGGCTGAAAGGAGAAGACTACGAACAGATGATAGTGGCCAAGCTATCCACCCAAGGTGCTATTTAACTGCTTGTAATCAAGAACTGGATGGGAAGGGCTTTGGCATGGCGTGCCAGGCGATCGGTAGGGCCGAAGCGGGAGGCCGAACGGCACTTGAGGTGCATCAATGGAGAGTGGTTACATGAGGCCCTGCCGAGAGCATAAAAGCGGCAAGTGTTTTTTTAAGTCGGCCCGGGCTGAGTGTCTGGACTCAGTCTGGGATGAAGCGATAAAATCACCTCGCTTCACCTGGGGCCTTTTCTTGGGCAAAGGGGATGATTCGGCATGGGCTAGGAGGCTTTCTTGTAAGGGGCTGCTGGTTGCGGCTTTTCATGAGGGAGAGCGCCATGAAGCGTGGGGCAAGAGCACTCTTCTTTGACATGCAACGGCTGGCTATAGTGGTATGGCTTCTGGCATTGCCTGGATTGGCCCTTGGTGGCGGTGCCAGCGAGGTGTTCCAGAAGGTCAAAGACGCGATTGTGGTGGTGAAGGCCCTGGACCGTGAGGGCCAGGAGGTGAGCCAGGGAAGTGGGGTGGTGCTCCCCTCAGGTGAGGTGGTCACCAATCATCATGTGGTAGAAAAAGGGGTGACAGTGACGGTTGTGGCCAAGGGGCGTTCGGCCCTTGCCCTCATTGTCGGACAGGACCCGGATCGAGACCTGGCCCTTCTTTTCGTGGTGGGGCTCGATGCTTCGCCGGCACAATTGGGCCGGACCGAGGGCCTCAAGGTGGGGCAGAGGGTCTTCGCAGTGGGTGCACCATATGGGTAGGAGCTGTCCATCTCGGAGGGGATAGTGTCGCAGCTCAGGGGTAAGAAGCCCCCTATCATACAGACCACGGCGGCTATCTCTCCAGGCTCGAGCGGCGGAGGTTTGTTCAACGAGCAGGGGCAGCTTGTGGGAATCACGAGCTTTTACCTAAAAGGCGGGCAGGGGCTCAACTTCGCTGTCCCGGTGGAATGGGTGCGAGAGCTCGTAGCGCAAAGGAAGAAGGCGGAGCCGCCACCCGCAGCCAAAGCCCCGGGGCGAGCCCAGGCACCAGACTCGTCTAGCGAGCCGGGTAGAGCGGAATCTGACACGACTTGGTCAAGCCAGGCCATGGCACTCGAAGCTGCGCAGAACTGGTCTGGCCTTCTGGAGCATTCCAAACGGTGGACCAAGGCTCAACCTGGGCAGCCTTTAGCGTGGTATAGTCTGGGAATCGCGTACGGTGAGCTTGGCCGCCACCAGGAGGCTGTAAACGCTTTTAAGGAAGCCTTGCGGCTCAAGCCTGATTATGCAGAGGCGTGGAACAACTTGGGGACCGCGTACAGCCACCAGGGCCGCCACCAGGAGGCCATAAAGGCTTGTAAGGAAGCCTTGCGGCTGAAGCCTGATTATCCAGTGGCGTGGCACAATCTGGGTGTCGCTCATCACAGGCTTGACCGCTACCAGGAGGCCATAAAGGCTTATAAGGAAGCTATTCGGCTGAAGCCTGATTTTGCAGAAGCGTGGAACGGCTTGGGGGCTGCGTATGCTGGGCTCCGCCGCTGGCAGGATGCGATTGATGTGTCCAAGGAGGCCGTCCGGCTAAAACCTGAGTCGCCAAATGCATGGGCCACGCTTGGGCTCGCCTACTGGGGGCTTGGCAATCGAAGTGAGGCGTTGAAGGCTGTTAAGGAGTTGAGGCACTATGACCCGGCCTGGGCGGACGAGCTGTTCAACCTGATCATGGGGCAGTGAAAACATTGGGCGGTGGCAAGGGAAGGTTGGGGAGCTGGGACCCGACTCGATGTGGCATACAGTGGGCCGGGTTCAGGGGGCGGCGCGAAGAAAGTCAGAATCCGTTTAGACCTGCAGACTGAAGGCCAGCAACCGAGAGCCAGCCGGGGGCTATGATGAAAGAGACGGTGTGACAAGGGGGGAAAGCAGGTTCTCTTGGCGTGATTGGCTGAAGAGTATATTCTACTCACTCTCCGGGATGACACAACGAACCTCCAACGCGATGCCACCTTTGTGATGTGGGAGCAACAGCAATGTCTTTTGACACCGCTGGAATGTCTACGAGTCCACTTAAATCATTGGGGTTGACGGATCCTTCTGAGCTAAGCTTTCAAGACCCCGAATTAGGACGAGCTTATGCTGAATTCTGCTCGGGGCTCAGGTTTGTTCGAGAGGGGGTGGCTATAAAAGCGAGCTATTATGACAAGAAAGAAGAAACACTATATGATAATTTCAAACCATTTGCAGACTCGAAATTTGAAGAGTCACTCCGATTTGATCTGGCTCGACTGAAGCTACTGGCAACTCTTTATCGTCCCGACAAAGAACGGATTAGGAGACTATATGATCGATCGGCGGGGTTCGAGGCGCCTGTTGAGTTGACAGTACTTTACCGTAATCCAAAAGTGTTATCCATTGAAATTGCAAAGTCAATAAGGGAGTTCACTAAAACAGGAAAACATCCACCCCCTGATTTGAGACAGATATTAAGAAACACTATACCGGCAAAGACATTAGTAAGGCTCGTTCTCAGGTTTTTGGGTTCTCCAATCATGCCATGGATCACATTTGAAGCCATTACGTTCACCGAACAATGGGTGGCCATATTTATGTTGCCGGATGCAGAGGACTCGGAATACAACATCTTTCCTGAGCTAGTGGGCTTTGCAAGCAGAGGTGATCTCCATTTTGCCATGGCGCTACTTTTGTCTAATGTAAGATCTACCCACTTCTATGGCGAACCACCATCTGCAGTTCAAGTGATTGGATGTACGGATTTCCAACAAGAACTATTAGTTATGTCGATTACAGATGAGTATGATTACCTCTACAAGGAGTGGAACGAAGGAGTTAGAGCTAGCTGGGTACTTCAAAGGATAGAAGAGTTGAGGGAGGAGTTGACCGATGAGGGGCTGCAAATGGCCTACAAACAATTTGGCAGTTTATGTGGCTTTTTAACGGTCCTTGACGAAATCATTAGCCTAGATGGCGATCTTGCGGAGGATAGGGAGAGACGGGAGGTTGTCTGGTTTGACAGAGAAATCCTGAGAGCGTTGATCCGGAAGTACGGGAGCCCGGATCGCCTTGGGTACTTTAAGAAGATCCATCGGAAATTACTGCGGGATTTAGAGGTACAAAAAAGAGCTGAGGAGGAGATGGAGGAGCTGTTCAAGGCAGCCGTGAAGCGGGCTGCCCCTGTGCTTAGTCCGGACGATCTTCCGGCGGACATGGACGTGAGCCAACCCCTGACAGAATTTCAGGTCTTGGGCCTGGAAAAATGGATAAGCACGCTGCCTGGGGTTAAGGAGGTAATAAACTTTCAGAAAAGAAGCTTCCGCTGGATAAACCGGGCGAGCGAACTTATCGAACTAGAGTTCGTTGACGAGAGAGGGCAGAGAAGAAAGGTAGAGGTCAAAGTTGAAGGGTTCGGCCGTCGAGTTCGGTTCAGGGACGCGTTTCAGCAATTACTCAGCCAGTTGGAGGATCAAAATCCCAAGCAGTCCTGACGCCCGAATGGTTTCCCATCAATTGGCTTGGGACAGAAAGTGATTACGATCTAAAGGCCACCAAAGGGGGGAAAGCACAATGGATGCAGGCATGCAAAGTGTTCGATGGCTCTTCAAACAATTGCAAGTCCACGGGAAATGGGCTGTTCGGACTCCTGGCGGGTTTCGCTGGTGGCCGGACAAATATGCGCAGACCATTGAGGTGATCGGTCAAGAAGAGGACCCTGACGGCGAAACCGATTATCTTGTCTCTGTTCGAACTGATGTGCTGCGTTCTGTCGAACCGAATGACAACGCCGTGGCAGTGATTAACATTTTAATGTTAGCGTCGATGGCGGGTCCTGTGTACGACCCTGCCACTCGCACGCTGAGCCTCTGTTCTCTGGTCAGGGTACACAGCGGAATCAGCCAATGGATGAATTGGATCATCAGCGTCGCTGCTCTTCTCCAGATTGGTGAGGCACGAGTCCCGGCTCGTGAGATGGCCAAGCTGCCAAACGCCCGAGAGGCAGTCGGTGGGCACCCCAAACACGGGGTGAGACCGGAGCCAGATGAAATGGTCGAAGCCACTTCGACCTCGATCGCTCCCCTGGGGCAAGAACCGTCTCGCTGGTCCGCCGCGGGGTTTGATGGCGTTGTTGATAATTATATGAACAGGCCCCCAGCCCTCCTGGCCAGTGGCGGCGGACCTGGTTGCACTGTGAGTTTCCTTACGGTGACGACTCGTCGCTTTGTCAGATGGCCGGTGACAGGCCGCACCCTCGATATGGCAATGGTCTTTTTTTGTTGCAATCCTTCCCAGTCGTTGCCATGTCCGAATCGGACGGGGCCAGACTGGCCCTTTCTTTCAACGAGGCCGAACTGAGACGCAAGCCCTTTGGTTACGGCTTCGGAAGCTACACATACCGGAATGAAACAATTCACTTTGTGTACTTTCTCCCGAACATAATTTATCGGTCGGGGCTGTTGCCAAACCTATACTTCTCACGTGCACAGCGTGCCCGAGAGATGTCCATTCGGCTCAAGAAACGCGATTGGACTCCAGAATCGTTCAGGCCTTCGCGAAGTGCGATAGGTCGCTTGATGGCCCTATTCAGGAAACGATGAATCCCCCTGCTGAAACCTGCCAAAGAAAGGAAGGGAAATGACAGCACAAATTCCTGACACATTCTTTTTCAAAGGTGAGGCGTATGTACTCATCGGCAAAGAGGGGGGTGAGCTTGCTTTTCCGAGGCAATTCGGAATGGAGCCGGAAATGCTTCACACGGCATGCTACAGAGGCTTTTACGCTACTTACGAACTCACCGAGGATGGTTTATATCTCAGGGAGTTGACTTTTCGGGAGCAAAACGACAACTACTTGCCCATTGGGGGAATAGAGCCAGTACTAGAGGAGTATCAAACCACCTACCATGACCTTGGTGTGATGATTTTGTTCACAGGCAAGATAAGGCTGGCCAAGGATTTTATTGATGAGCTCTACGTTCACATGGGCTACCAGAAGCCTATGGGTTTAGGACAGTGCTGGACATAACACTAGAAAATGGGCGATTGCTCGAGATAAAGGATCGTTCCCAGGAAATGGAACAGAAACGCCTTGACTTGAAACAACAGAATCAGCCTGGGCAAATGATGCCGAGCGTTGAAGAGGCTTTTAGTCTCGCTATGGATTCGGAATCAAACTCTCCGGCAAGATTCCCCCAACAACGGCCAAATCAGTCCGGGTTTGTGCCTTGGCTGAGACTGGCTCTTCGGCGGCTTAAGCAAGTGGTGTGCAAGAGGGGATGAAATTTCGAAACTGCGGGCTGACAAATCCGGTTAGAGGGCCGGATGACTCGGTTCATGTTTATTGGGTGGCTGAGTTATCCTGGCTTAGTAAGTTTGTACAATTGCTGGGGTCGGGTTACCATTCGACTCTACTAGCTCTGAGGCCCCCGGAGATTATCAGTTTTGGGCAAGATTTGGGGTTGGGGTTTGGTGATAGTTGGCCCGCGGAAACCCGAAGCCTGGTAGTGTCGCCAATATATTGTGAAAAATCGGGTTAGCATGCACATTTCGCTTGACATTGGTGTCGGTTGTAGGGTGGTGTCGCCATGTACTTCAGGGTCGCCACCAGAAAGAAGAAAAGCGGCACTTACCAGTCGCTCCACTTGGTGGAGTCCTATCGTACCCCTGATGGCAAGGTCCGCAAGAAGATCATCATCAACTTTGGACCACTCCATCGATACACCAAGGAAGAGATCCGAAAGATCATCGGGGAGCTGAGCAGGTTCTTCCAGCTGGAGGAGACAGCCAGGGGGGAGGAGTTCTCTTTTGAGACAAGCCAGGACTTCGGGGGCACCTACGCCATCTTTCGCATCTGGGATGAGCTTGGATGGGGCCGGGTATTGGGGACATATCTCAGGGGCCGGCACTATGACTTCGATGTGGTGGCCAATTGCAAGGTGCTTGTGGCCAATCGGCTCTTGGACCCCATGGCCAAGCTCCACAGACTGGAGTGGATGGATGGGGTCCACTTCCCTGGTATCAAGAGAGAGGATGTGGACTAAAACCATCTTTTGCGTTCCATGGACTTTTTGATCGAGCACAAGGAGGTCCTGGAGCCCAAGCTCGTCTCGGCCCTCATGGGTCTTTTTGACACCTCTTTGGATCTGGTCTTCTATGATCTCACATCGTGCTACTTTGAGATCGATCAAGAGGACCGGGATAGGGGGAAGGCCAGGGGTTCAAGCTTGAGGAACTACGGCTATGAGCGGGACCGAAGGGGCTGTCCGCAGCTGGTCCTGGGGCTTGCGATGACCAGGGAGGGGATGCCTCTTTGCCCTGGGTATTTCCGGGGCAGACCCCCGACAGGGCTACGCTCAAGGCTCTGGTCAAGGACCCCAAGGCTAGGTTTCCCATCAAGAGGTGTGTGGTTGTGGGCGACAGGGGGGCTTCTCAGTGAGGACAACTTGGAGGTGCTCTCTGGGGCTGGGCTGGACTACATGGTGGCCCTTGCACTTAGGAGAAGCTCTGTGACAAGGAGGGTCATTGAGGCTGTCGAGGACAGGCTCGAGGAGCAGCTCAGGCTCTGGAAGGAGGCGAAGGTGCCTCTTGAGGACAGGGAGTGCTTCCTGCATGTGCATTTGGATGGAAGGCGATTTGTTGTGGCCCACAGCGAGGCCATTGCCAAGGAGAGCAGGAGGAATCGCATGGCCTCCCTTCGGGAAGCGACTTCCTATGTGACCTTCCGGGTGGCCAGGACCCATGGGCAGCAAGAGGGCAGTATCCCCAAAGAGGGCCGTGTGCTCAGCTATCAGGACACCCTGCTTCACCTCCACGACTACCTCAAAGGGAGAAAGCTTCGTCGCTACTACAGGCTTTGGCTGGATGAGGATGGCACCATCCGATGGGCTCCCAATGAGGAGAATCGAAGCTGGGAGAACCTGATCGATGGAAAGCTCATCCTCGAGACCACAAACCGAAGCCTTTCCCCCCAGGAGGTGGTCTTGCATTACAAGGAGCTTCAGGACATAGAGCGCTCTCTTCGGACTCTCAAGAGTTCCCTCGATATCCGGCCGGTCTATCACTTTGTGGATCGCAGGGTCCGGGCCCATGTGTTTATATGTGGCATGGCGCTTCAGATCCAAAGGCTCATGCGCCAAAGGCTCCAGTTGGCCAACATCCACAGCTCGCCTGAGCGGGTGCTCCAGAGGCTCTCGCTTCAGAGGTCTGTGGAAACTAAGACCCAAGGCAAACACATCCAGGGTCTTTTGACACCCGGCCCCGAGCAGCTCAGCCTGTTTGAGGCCCTGGGGGTTGGAGCCCCCCAGCACAAAGAGCTCGGCGCACAGCCTCTGTAGTGACGACCAAAAAAAATGACCCTGTTGAAATCATTCAGCTTTTAGCTAAAGACTGAGAATCTCCGGGGAAAGCAGGTTTACGGGGATCCTAACCCAACTTCCGCGCACTGGGGTGGTTTTTGGGGGGATTTTGGTGTTTTGGTGGTAAGGGGTTGAAAGGCTTAGGGGTGGGTCTGGGGAAACCCAAAATAGTGACTACCAGTGTGGAGTATTTGTGTTTGGCATGTACATCCGCAAAGGCATCCGCAAGGCCAAAAACGGTAAGCAGTATGTCAACTACCTCCTGGTGGAGTCGGTATCCACTTCCAAAGGCCCAAGGCAAAGGACCATTTGTTCCCGGGGCAGCTTGGAGCCGGGATTACCTGAGAAGTGGCATGCCCTGGCAAAGAGAGGCTGGAGGCGGCTTTGGCAGGCCAGCTTTCTTTGGAGAAGCCCGATCCCCTGGTGGAGGGGATCGGGGCCAGGGCAAGGAAGCGGGGCCTGTGCATGTGGCAAATCAGTTCTTCGGAAGGCTTGGGATGGAAGAGGTTTTGGCTCAGGCGGGTCTCAATGAGAGGGCGCTTTTTAG
>Ga0315298_1010831_pt1 | contig 10871 bp, 8 predicted proteins | sample WHS_1_MG_FD_203077 | JGI IMG/M metagenome (GOLD analysis project Ga0315298, IMG submission 203077) | Extremophilic microbial mat communities from Washburn Hot Springs, YNP, Wyoming, USA - WHS_1_MG | ecosystem: Environmental > Aquatic > Thermal springs > Hot (42-90C) | place: USA: Wyoming...
GATTGTACTTGCATGTGAAGCTCGACGGGATCCCGTAGAAATTCGTGGCGTTCAGTATGAAGCCGAATGTGGGTAAGCCGTAAACCGCCGAGGCATTAACCACGGAGATGAAAAGGTTCATGCCGGTATTAACGTTGAAAAACTCTAGGTAGGTACTTGTCACGGTTGTTGAGGTTGATGGTGGTATGAGTAGACCGGCGATGTCGAATATTGCCGAACCAACATTATTCAGGAACTCGATAAGCGGCGTCGCCCGTCCCTCCGTCGCCACTTCTACCAAGACATCGAACGCCAAACCACCCAACTCAGTGCCAATCTCAGCCGCACTCAGGCTGTAGGCAGTATTAACACCGCCAAGCGTTATTGCGTAGGCGGTACCTGACGTCGTACTAGCACTAGTAACTGGTCCGTTGCACTCCCAGAGCTCCTCCCCATATGGTGTGTACTCAAATGCTGCGTATTCAACGATCGTTGATGCGTTGAGTGCTGGGTATCCGAAGTACTGCTGGCTTAGTGTTATTGCGCCGTTGTAGAACATGCTTATCGGCCCACTGCCATAATCATAGGCATTACCATAGGCATCATTTGGTGGTACGTAGAGCACCTCGGAAACAGTCGTGGTGCCCATATAATACGGGCCCGTTATATCTCCCACATACCACACGGTATAATTAACAATAGCCCAAGTGGCACCTCCATAATACCAATACACTGAACCAGGCTGCGTAATCTGGGAACCAATGGTATACGTTGGACTGCTCAATATCCAGTTCTCTGATGCGCTATATGATGTGCCTAAGTCGCCATAGTCGGTTGACATTGCGTCCCAATTTATCGTTCCCGAGAAGTATATGTTAAGTTCGAATTGTAGCCCTTGGTCGCTTTGTATTACGCCGTTGCTCCATGTTGCCCACGCTATTGGTAGTGAACCGTTGATCCCGATACACACGCTCGTTGGTGCGAATTCGTATAATGGAAATGACCAGTACACCTCTGGTTGTGGTCCGCTTAGGCTGCAGTTGTACACCGTGTAGCCGTTGTATGTTCCGAAGACCTGTGGGTCAGTGACCGTGCCATTAAGCCTCACAGGAACCACCCTACTCGGCCTTAACTCATTAACGTTAATGAATGCATTAACAAGTATGTACCTCGGTGCAGTAGCGCTCAGTGTAGTTGCCAGCGGCGTTGTCTTGCCTAATGCCCTGTAAACCCAACCAACGTTGTACGGGATAAGCAATGGTACGATCCATGACTCATTACCATGCATGTAGGTTATGAATACTAGCATTGACGTGTTGTACTCACTGAATGGTATGCCCAATGAAGCCCACTTACCAAGCGCATACAGCCAGTTCGTGTTGTTGAACGGTACTGTTAGGCTTGATGTGTAACCCATTGTAACGTGGACAATGCCGCTTGGTGCATTAGCATAGACGTCAATGAACGCGTCAATAGGCTTCACGCTGGAGCCGTTGATTAGGTAAACCCTAACCAACAAGCCAGGGGGAACATTAGGCATGGGCTGCGATGCGTAGTAATCAACCTCACCAAACCCACCAATACGGACAGAGGAGATGGGTGACGAAACCGCGTAAATACTATTAGCAACCAAAACAACCACTGAGACTATCGCCAATGCGAGGACAACCACGGGCAAAACCCTGGGCATAGACCGCACACCAAAACTCTTCTCCCACAGGAATTTTTTTCGAGACAATTAATGGGTGAGTGGCTCAGGTGCAACACCTCAACCCCACCCCAAGCTAACCGGGCATTCTATAAGGAAACAAGCAAGGCAACTCAAACAACCACGAAGACAACCAACAACCCCCACAGAAAAACCCAAGCCCAAAACTCAACCACAGTGCCGAGATCAGTTAAACAGGATTAGTACCTTTGCCTAGGTTGGGTCATTCTTGCAAAGCTGTATTTGGGCTAACGCTACCGTAAGGATGGGCTTAGACGTAGTTTGGTGGGTTTTAGGAATGTACTGGTTCATGGTTATGTGGAAATCAATGTTTCAATGGGGATAATAACATTTAGGGAGGTGGTCGACACATTACCTGCCGTACTTAGTGGGTTGAGGAGTGTAGTCGGTAATGACCCCCGAGCCTTAACCTAGGTATTGATGTTTCACGTAGCGCCTTCGTGGAGTATGGCATTAAATACATATTCCTCTTTGCTTCTAAGGCTAGGTCCGGTGCCGGTAAGGATTCTAAATAAGGATCACAATTACTCCCCAACAACCTCCCTAGCAAGGATGACGGATAATTAGGGACATAGGGATGAGGGGAATGGAACATAGGCACTGGTTATGTTGGGTTTAAGATGCTTGGCACAATCTCTTAACCTCCTCAAAAAGCCTAGCCACGTACGGCTCCCTAGCCTTAACGGACTCGCTGCTAAGCTTAGCCTCATGAAACCCCCACACGTGAAGCACCCACGCGGTATCCCAGGCTGCTAGGAACCAGTTCCCCACTTTTATTTGAAATACCCCTAGCGGCAGCGGCCTTATCCAACTCAGCCACAGTCCACCTACCCTTATTCTCAACCTGCCTAAGCACGTCTAGGCTTAGGCAACTTGCAGCCGCCTTAACTGATTCCTCGGCAGCCTTGTAAAGCTTCTCACTGGCCTGAACAGGATCCTTGTTAACAAGGCCCCTACCCTCCTCAAGGTACCGCATTGCCAATTCCAAGTGCGCCTGAGCCGTTGTCTTGGGGTCCAGGTTGAGCGCTCTTACCAGCAGCTCAACTATCAGAGACTCCGCATCAATCCCCCTATTCCTAAGCTCCCTAATGATAGCCTCTGGTACGACTACGGTTTCCACATTAATGCTAATCAACAGCACCTAATAAGCGCTTCTCAGCGCCGTTTCACGCCTCCTGGCTGGGCATTGGGAAAGTATTTAAGTTAAGAAGGCCCACATCTAAGTGAGTAATGCAGCTTAGCTGCAATTCCGTTATTAATGACCTTAGGAGGAGGTTGAGTAAGCTGACTAATGAAAACTACGTAGCAGCCCTACTCTTCGGCTCATGGGCAAGGTGCGAGGCTGATGAGAGGAGTGACGTAGACATACTCATCCTTCATAAGGGGCTCAGTGGAATTAATAGGTTGGTTAGGGGTAGGGCGGTTTACCTAGCCGTAACTGCCCTACTAAGGGGTTACCCGGAATTCACAGTGATTGACATGAATTTTGAGGAGTTCGTAAATCCAAGCGTAGTGAACCCCCTACTGCTAAACATCTACTGGGACGCCGTGGTTCTCTTAGATAGGTCAGGGGTACTCCAGGGTTTCCTGGCTCACGTTAGGCGCAGGATAGTTGAGAGCGGGTTAAGGAGGGTTAAGGATGGTAAGGCCTACTACTGGGTTTTACCGAAGCCGATGGCGAAGGTCAGGATACTATGATAGACCCAATCAGTGAGGCTGAGTATAGGCTAAGGCTGGCCAACGAGCACTTGGGGCGGGCTGAGGCATATTATGAGCATGGTGATTGGGCTGGATGCGTACACTACTCCCAGTTGGCCATTGAAAACTTTGCCAAGGCTATAATATCCGTTTTTGAGGTACCGACATGGAGCCATGACCCATCAAACCAATTAATGAATGTAATGAATAGGGTGCCTGAGGGTTTAAGGGGGCTTGTGGGTGAATTAGCTAGGCTGAGTCATGAGGCGGCTAGGGAATACGCCAGGTCAACTTACGGTGAACAGTCAAGCCTGTTAACACCCGGCATGCTTTACGATAGGGATTACGCAGGCTCAATGCTTAACAGTACGCGTAGGGCTAGGGATATTGCCTATTCCGTACTTAGGCAACTGGGGATCAGCATTTAACAGTGCCTTAAGCCTGCATTACGGTGCATGTGAGTTAAGTTCCGCATACCAATTGCCACGGTCTTAACCACCACATGGGTGTTACGTCCATGGTGTCCCATGTAATGTTTAATAACTCTTAAACCCGCTGACTACCTAATGAGCGTTGATATATCCAGCCTTAGCCTTGAGGATAAGGTTAAACTTCTAGCCGGCATAGGGTGCTTCGGAGCTGGGTGCTCCAGGAGGGTTCCTGGGGCTGCGGGAGAGACTAGGGCTGTGGGTGGCCTACCAGCCATAGTCATGACCGATGGGCCGTCCGGCATTAGGGTTGAGCCAAACCCATTCAGGCGGTGGCCGGCGACAGCATTTCCAGTACCCACTATGCTGGCCTCGACCTGGAACCCTGAGCTGGTTGAGGCCGTGGGTAAGGCCATGGGGGAGGAAGCTAGGGATTACGGTATTGATGTCTTCCTAGCCCCGGGAATGAATATCCATAGGCACCCACTCTGCGGTAGGAATTTCGAGTACTTCTCAGAGGACCCATTGTTAACGGGCAAGATAGCCGCAGCATACATTAGGGGTGTTCAATCCGTTGGTGTTGGGGCCACCGCCAAGCACTTCGTAGCTAATGACCAGGAGACCAATAGGCACGTAATAGACACCATAGTTGATGAGAGAGCCTTAAGGGAGATTTACCTTAAACCCTTCGAGATAGTGGTTAAGGAGGCAAGGCCCTGGGCCATAATGAGCTCATATAATAAGCTCAACGGTAAGTACACGTCCCAGAACCCATGGCTACTAACCAAGGTGCTTAGGGAGGAGTGGGGGTTTGATGGGGTCGTCATGAGTGACTGGGGTGCTGGGGATAACCCCATCGAGCAGGTTAAGGCAGGCAATGACCTGATAATGCCGGGTGGCGATAACGTTGTCTCAAGGCTGATGGACGCCGTTAAGAGGGGTGAGTTAAGCGAGGATGAGGTTAATAGGAGTGCTGCCAGGGTTATTGAGCTGGTTAAGAGGTCGCTCACGTACAAGGGTCATAAGCCAAGCAACACCCCCAACCTAAGCGAACACGCTAAGGTTGCCTATGAGGCGGCGGCCGAGGGCATAGTGCTACTTAAGAATGTAAGGGAAACCCTACCCCTAAGGCCTGGCACAAGGGTGGCGTTGTTTGGTACTGGGCAGGTTGAAACAATGAGGGGTGGCTTGGGGAGTGGGCATACCCACCCCAACCACTTCATCAACATACTCGATGGATTGAGGGGAAGTGAGCTTAAGGTTGATGAGGAATTGTCATCAATCTATGTTAATTACGTTAAGGAGAGGAGGGGTGAGGATTACCTATGCGCACTGTACTACGAGGAGGCCTATGCAGAGCCCCTACAACAGGACATATTGACTGAGGGGCAGGTTGGTGAATTCGCCAGGCGCAATGACGTGGCCATTATAGTCATCAGCAGGACCTCGGGGGAGGGTTGGGATAGGAAGGCCATTAAGGGTGACTACTACTTAACCGACAGTGAGCGTAGGCTGATTGAAATGGTTTCAAGACAATTCCACGCCCTTGGTAAGGGGGTTGTTGCAATATTGAATATACCCGCGCCTATTGAGGTTGCCACCTGGAGGGACCTAGTTGATGCAATACTACTCGTCTGGCTACCTGGGCAGGAGGCTGGCAGGGTTATTGCCGACGCCCTGGTGGGTAAGGTTAACCCTTCAGGTAAGCTACCTACAACGTTCCCGAGGGACTGGAGTGATGTACCAGCCGCCAAGTCCGCTGAGTGCTACCCAGGGGTACCCCAGGATAACCCGAGGGCTGTTAGGTACTGTGAGGGCATTTACGTGGGTTACCGCTACTACGACAAGTACAACGTTGAGCCGGCCTACGAATTCGGCTTTGGGCTATCCTACACTAGGTTCGAGTATAGGAACCTAACCGTGGCTAAGAGTGAAGATATAGTTAAGGTGTCCTTTGACGTGGTTAACGTGGGCAAGTACCCTGGTAAGGAGGTTGCCCAGGTTTACGTTAAGGCGCCGCAGGGCACTGTTGATAAGCCGATCCAGGAGTTGAAGGCCTTCAGGAAGACTAGGCTACTTAACCCAGGTGAGGCTGAGCGCATAGAATTGACTATTAATGTTAAGGATTTGGCCAGTTTCAATGCGTCAAGGGGATTGTGGATTGTGGATGCTGGTGAGTACGAGGTTAGGGTTGGGTCATCGTCAAGGGACATACGCCTAACAGGTAGGTTCACAGTGGATAAAACCATTGAGTTTAAGCCGTAGCGGCAATACTCAACCGCATTCCCATGTATCGTCTTCACTGAGCCTTTAAGGCCTCCTCAATCCTGTTGAAGTCGTCTTGGCTAAGTTTTACGTTTAGGCTTCCTAAATTGTCCTCAAGCTGCTCCAGCCTCGTGACACCTATTATAGGTATTATTGTTACGCCCAGCCTCTCCTGCATACCTATTAACCAGGCCAGTGAAACTTGGCTCAACGTAGCCCCCTTGGACTTGGCTATCTCATTAAGCTCAAGCAACACCCTGAGGTTCCTATCGTTGAAGTACCCTTGGAGTCCACTTGATATTACCGCTCTTGAGTCACTTGGGGTTGACCACTTCCTATTGTTGAAGTCCACGTATTTTCCCGTTAGTACGCCTTGGGCTAGTGGGGAGTAGGCTAGTATTGCCATTCCGTATCTTTTTGCTACGGGTATCTTATCCCTCTCAATATCCCTAACCAGTATGTTGTATATCTCCTGCATTGTTGTGAAGGGTTCTAGGTTGTGTCTCTCGGCTAACTCCATGAACTCAACAATGTCATGAGCTGGGTGATTACTCTCACCAATATAATTAACGAGACCCCACTCAACGAGTTCATTAAGCGCCCTAAGGGTCTCAATCTTAGGCGTATCCGGGTCCGGCCAGTGGATTTGATATAGGTCCACGTAGCTTGTCCCAAGCCTCTTCAGTGATTCCCTAATCTGCCACCTAATGTGCTTCCTCGACAACCCCTCACCATTAGGCCAAGGAGCCATCTGACCCCTAACCTTAGTGGCAAGTACCACGGACTCCCTGTCCACCGTCTTTAAGAATTGGCCCACCACGCGCTCAGCGTTACCAACATGATTCAGGTCCACCGGTGCCATTGCTCCATGGTACCTATTCGCCGTATCTATGCAGTTAACACCCTCATCATAAGCCTTCCTCATCACCTTAACCGCGGTATCAACATCAACCCTACGAACCCCAAACTCATCAACGGAGTCAAGCCTTGGTAGGTACCACGTGCCAAGGCAGAACTGGGAGACCTTAACCCCAGACCAACCAAGCCTAACATACTGCATAACTGAGTGCACCGGGGCTTGTTTAAAAACATTTCAAGGTTTAATGAGCCATCGTTGACCGCTTACGCTGAATTATATAGCTGGGAAATGCTTAAAAATAGACTACTGATAACCTAAGCCTATGAGCGGTGAAGCTAGGCTCCAATGGGCATAAGCAGGCCCTCCTTGGGCCTATACCTAACGGCAACGTACCCGAGCGTTAGGCACTTCATAGAGGCCCTTAATGGTGTAAGGGGACTCGTAGACTTCCTTGAAATAGGCATACCCACTGGTAACCCTAAGTACGATGGCCCCGTTATTAGGGTTACGCACCACGGCGCCGAGCTTAAGGGTCTTGAGGCCGTTAAAGTTGTTGATGACTACGGTAGGTATAGTAGGGTGCCGGTCCTAATGGGTTACGTGGCTGATTACGTTGATTCGCTTAACGAGGCCGCATCAGTGGCTAGGTCTGTTAATGCCGTGTCCATACTCTTCCCTGACCTAATATTCGACTACCCTGAATTAATCGATAGGTATGTTGAGGTTATGGTGAGTAATGGGTTGAGACCAAGCTTCTTCATATCAAGCAAGACACCCTACAAGTTGGTTAAGAGACTCAGTGAATATAACCCACTATTCATTTACCTAGGCCTATACGCGGCCACGGGCATTAAGCTACCTATCTACGTTGAGCAGAACGTTACAACGATTAGGGGCATTATTGGTGATACGTTCCTAGTTGTTGGCTTCGCCGTGAATAACCCTGATATGGTTAAGTCGCTCATTAAGGCTGGGGCTGATGGGGTTGTGGTTGGGACAGCCTTCATTCAAAGGATGAGTAACCTTGAGTCGGCTCTAAGCCTCCTCAAGTGGCTGAGGGGTGGTTTACCATGACCAATGTGCCAACCCACTGGTACAACATAGCCGTTGACCTACCTAAACCACTACCACCACCCATGGATCCATATGAGGGTGAGTCCAGGATAGCCCTACTGAACAGGATAATGCCCAGTGAACTCCTACACCAGGAGTTCACCGCGCTGCAGTACGTCCCAATACCAGAGGAGGTTAGGGACATTTACGCAAGGCTTGGTAGACCCACGCCACTGAGGAGGGCTAGGGGCCTTGAGAGACTCATTGATAATGGAGTTAAGATATACTACAAGTTTGAGGGTGCATTACCGGGTGGGTCACATAAGTTGAATACGGCCGTCCCCCAGGTTTACTATGCGCTTAGGGATGGGGCTAAGGAAGTTGCCACTGAGACTGGGGCTGGACAGTGGGGCTTAGCCGTTTCAATAGCGGCAGCCCTAATTGGGGTTAAGGCAACAGTATTCATGACTAAGAGCTCCTTCACGAGTAAGAGGCAGAGGGTCCTCTTCATGAGGACCTACGGGGCCACGGTCTACCCAAGCCCAAGCGAGGTTACTAAGTACGGCATTGAGGCCCTTAAGGCCAACCCAAACCACCCAGGTAGCCTTGGCCTAGCCATAAGCGAGGCCATTGACTACACGCTTCAGGGTGAGGGTAGGAGGTACATACCGGGTAGTGTTCTTGAATTTGTCCTAATGCACCAGACGGTGATTGGGCAGGAGGCCATTGAGCAAATCCCGGAGGAGCCTGACCTAGTGGTTGGCTGCGTTGGTGGTGGCAGCAACTTCGCGGGGTTAACGTACCCATTCATAGGGGCTAAGCTGAGGGGTGAGGGCTTCGAGGGGACTAGGTTCCTCGCCGTTGAGTCTAAGGCGGCCCCCAAGTTGACCCAGGGTAGGTACGAGTACGACTTCCCGGATTCAGGGGGGTTACTGCCAATGATAAGGATGCTGACCCTTGGACACAACTACGTACCACCCCCAAGCCACGCCGCCGGGTTAAGGTACCATGGAGCAGCCCCAAGCCTATCACTACTGGTTAGGGAGGGTATCGTTGAAGCTAGGGCCTACACGCAGGAGGAGGCGCTTGAGGCCGGTGTGATGTTTGCGAGGAGTGAGGGTATTGTACCCGCCCCAGAGTCCTCCCACGCAATAAGGGCGGTTATCGATGAGGCGAGGAAGATGCCTAAGGGAAGCGTGATATTGTTCAACCTATCTGGCCATGGGTTACTTGACCCAGACGCCTACGAGAGGGTGAGTTGAGTGAGGCCCATCCTGGAGAAGCTAGCTAGGGGGATTGGGTTAAGCCTTGAGGAGGCCTACAACGCTGCATTAATGATACTTAGGGCGGAGGCCAGTGAGACTGAGGTGGCTGCGTTGCTAATGGGGCTTAGGGTTAAGGGTGAGGCAGCCCAGGAGGTGGCTGGGTTTGCTAAGGCACTTAGGGACACTTGCCTAAGAATACCCGTAAACGACCCTTATGTCGTTGACACGGCTGGCACGGGGGGTGATGGGTTAAGGACCATGAACGTGTCCACCGTGGCTGCACTACTAGCGGCTTACCTGGGCGTTAAGGTGCTTAAGCATGGCAACAGGAGCGTGTCCTCATCATCAGGTAGCGCCGACTTCCTGGAGGCGCTTGGCTTTAACATAAACATTCAACCAGAACTCGCCATCGCCATGGTTAATAGGTACAGGTTCGCCTTCGCCTTCGCCCCAATGTACCACCCAGCCATGAAGAACGTCATGCCTGTCAGGAGAAAGCTAGGCATAAGGACAATATTCAACCTAATAGGCCCATTAGCCAACCCAGGTCTTGTTAGGAGACAGGTCCTAGGTGTCTCTGAGCCAGGGATCATGAGCGTGATGGCTGAGGCAGCCGGCTTCATAGGCTATGACCACTTAGTCCTGGTTCACGGTGAACCAGGCATAGATGAGGTGTCGGTCTTCGGGAGAACTACGGTGTATGAGGTTAAGGACGGTTCAGCGGACAAGTACACCATAGAACCCTCAGACCTGGGGCTAAGGTTGCATGACCTACGTGACGTAGTTGTCTCAAGCCCAGTTGAGAGTATTGAGAAGGCTAGGAGGGGTTTAATGGGGGTTGATAAGGCTGCCCTAGACTTCATAGCCGCCAATACGGCTATGGCGCTCTACGTAGCTGGTAAGGTTAAGGATCCTAGGGATGGCGTTGAGGCAGTAATGCAAGTCACTGATAACCCAGACGGATTCTGGGCCTATGTTAATGAGGTCGCAGCGGTGAGTAGGGGTGGTTCTGCTTAAGGTGTGTGGCCTAACTAGGAGGATTGACGTGGAGTTCATCGATAAGTACGCTGACTACGCAGGCTTCATAATCCACTCAGACACCCCAACCCCCAGGTTAGTTAATCTTAGGGACGCCATCGACATGGCTGGATCACTCTCGAGGGCTAGACCAGTGGCGGTGATTAAGGGCCTTAGCCTAGGTGAAGCAATGAACCTGGCGGCTAAGGCAGGCTTCCCAGTGCTCCAATTCCACGGGCCAATCAATGCTGACCTCATAACCAGTGAATACGGCAATGTTAACGTGGCGCCCGTCGTGGAGTACACTAATGATTCACAGGTCATTGAAACCGTTAAGACATACCTAACGTTAGGCAACGTTGAGTACGTGCTGGTTGACGCACCCAAGGTCGGTTATATGGTCTTTGAGCATGGGTTAAAGATACCACTAAGCATTATAACGAAGATCGCTGGCCTGGGTAAGGCTGGCGTTGCCGGTGGTATTGGGCCAGGTAACATTAGGCTTGTCGTTAAGTATAGGCCTTACCTGATTGACGTTAACTCTGGGGTTGAGTCAAAGCCAGGTGTTAAGGATTGGG
>Ga0315298_1010833_pt1 | contig 10868 bp, 8 predicted proteins | sample WHS_1_MG_FD_203077 | JGI IMG/M metagenome (GOLD analysis project Ga0315298, IMG submission 203077) | Extremophilic microbial mat communities from Washburn Hot Springs, YNP, Wyoming, USA - WHS_1_MG | ecosystem: Environmental > Aquatic > Thermal springs > Hot (42-90C) | place: USA: Wyoming...
GAACTCCGTACTACGCGGGAGGTCGTGCGCCAGTATATCTACGATCTTGTCGGCAAGGGGCTGTTCACGGGCTATGTGAACTGGGAAAAGGGTATGCTGTATAGCCGTCAGGTAGCAGATATGCCCTCGGACCGCTGCCCGAACTGCGGCGGCAAGCTGGAGTTGGCTGGAAAGGGGGTCGTCCACTGCCCTTACTGTGGCAGCGAGATCTTCCTGCACGGCTAGCTCTCTCGAGAGAGCGAAGCAGTAGAGGAGCGCCAAGATGGACATGCAGGATCGGATCAGAGGAGCCATGGGTGGCCTGGAGCGGCTGGCCAGCCAGATCCCGGGTTACCGTGGCTACAAGGAGCGAGAGACGGCTCGGGAAGCCGACAAGCTGGTACGCGACCGGCTCGTCCAGGCTATTCAGCGCGAGGCGGACCGGTTGCTCGAGATCGAGCGGGCCATGGTTGACGGCGGCGGGATCCGGCTCATCAGTCAGGTCGAGACTGCTGCTCGCAGGCTGCAAACCCTGGCCGACACTGTGCGCACCGCCTCCTATGGCTATGCCGGCCTCTTCGACCCGATTAAGGTGCAACAGCCCGAACTCGAGGCGATGGTTAACCACGACGCAAGCCTGATGGCTGATCTGCCGGCGGTCTCAGCGGCGGTTGATGCGCTTAGCGCTGCTGGCGTGGAGGAGGCGGCGGTGAAGGCTGCCACAAGCAGCTTGATGGAGGCAATCGCCGGCCTCTCGAGGCACTGGGAGGAGCGGCGCGAGGTCATTCTGCGCCTGGCCCAGGGAGGAGGCACAGCATCCGATAGCGGCCTACCGGCTGCACAGTAGGCATGTCCGTGTCGTTTGAGAGTGAGAAGACTGGAGGGGACAATGGCCAGGGTATTTGACGTCATCGAGTACGTGGATGAGGCCGGCAATGAGCTGGTACATCGGATTCCTGAGACGGGCTCAGGGGATTTCCGCCTTGGGTCGCAACTGATAGTGCGCACCAGCCAGGCCGCCGTGTTCTTCCGCGACGGCAAAGCTCTGGACGTCTTCGGACCTGGGCGGCACACGATCTCGACCAATAACATCCCCCTGCTGGCGAGGCTGGTGAACATCCCATTTGGAGGGCGCACTCCATTCACCGCCGAGGTGTATTTCGTCAGCCTGCGTGACTTCATCAATCAAAAGTGGGGCACCGAGAACCCGATTCCGCTACGTGACAAGGAGCTTGGCTTGGTGCGCCTGCGCGCCTTCGGCAACTACGCCATGGCCGTGTCGGATCCGCAGCTATTCGTCAACAAGATCGTAGGCACCCAGGGGTTGATGGCAACGCCGCAGATCGAGGATTACTTGCGCGGTATGATCATCAGCCGGCTCACAGATGTGCTTGGCGAAGTCACCACGTCAGTTTTCGACCTGCCTTCGCTGTTCGATGAGATTGGGGCCGGGATCCGAGCTCGGCTGGCCGACGACTTCAAAGCCCTTGGACTGGCACTCAAGGCGTTCTATGTCGGCTCGATCACGCCTACGGAGGAGACGGCTAAGGCGATTGACGAGCGCGCCGCCATGGGGGCCATCGGGAACATGCAGGCGTATCTGCAGTTCAAGGCGGCCCGGGCCATCGGCGATGCCGCAGCACAGCCGGGCGGCGGTGGTGGTGCCCTGGCTGGCGGGGTCGGCATAGGCGCCGGGCTGGGTCTTGGGGCCACGATCGCCGGCCAATTGGCTGAGGCAATGCGCGCCGGTCAAGCGCAGCCAGCCCCCCAGCAGGCGCCGGCGGCTGCGTCAGCAATGGTGAAGTGCCCCAGCTGTGGTGCCGAGAACCCGGCTTCGGCGAAGTTCTGCAACAACTGCGGCGCCCCTCTTGGCAAGGTAAAGTGCCCGAACTGCGGAGCTGAGAACGCCCCCGACGCGAAGTTCTGTAACAACTGCGGTGCGAAATTGCACTGACGAATGTCGTTTCGGTCGGCACAGCGCCGGGTCGGTTACGGGGCCGCCCGGCGCTCTTTCTTGCCGAGAGTTTGAGCCTGCTACCGCGTGATGCTATAAGGCTGACATCTCGGCCAAGGAGATTGAGTGATGGTGGACCTCGCATTTCGCCAAGTGCACCTTGATTTCCACACTTCGCCACTAATTCCTGATGTGGGTGCAGATTTTGACCCGGACACTTTCGCCGCGACTCTGAAGGCGGCACATGTTAACTCGGTTACCGTGTTCGCCCGCTGCCACCATGGCATGTGCTACTATCCGTCCAGGATCGGGCCCGTGCATCCTGGCCTGAAGCGAGACCTGCTTGGCGAGATGATCGAGGCGTGCCACAGGAGCGGCATCCGCACGCCAGTCTATATCACCGTCGTCTGGGACGAATATACGGCCCATGAGCATCCGGAATGGCTGCAGGTGAGTTCAACAGGTGTGGCCGGGGTCACGCCGCCTTTCACTTCCACGTTCACTAACTGGAAGTGGCTCTGCATGAACAGCCCCTACATGGATTACGTCGCGGCGTTGGCGGAAGAAGTGGTGAGCAACTACGAGGCTGACGGCCTGTTTTTCGACATCATCATGCAGGTGGAGCCTGGGTGCCTCTGCAAGTACTGCCTCGATGGGATGGTAGCGGAGGGTCTGGACCCGACCAACCCGGATCAGCAGCGACGCTATGCCAATGCCGTGGCCCGACGGGCCATGGCGAGGCTCACCGAGGCAGTGCACGCACGCCGTCCTGGCTTGCCCATCTTCTACAACAGCCGCCTGCGGCTCGCGCGTGACCGCGAATCCGGAATGCGAGCCGAACTCGGATATGAGAGCCACGTCGAAATCGAGTCTCTGCCCTCGGGTGGCTGGGGGTATCTCCACTACCCGATGTACTCGCGCTACTTCCAAACCCTTGGCGGCGATTTCCTCGGGATGACGGCCCGCTTCCACAAGTCGTGGGCGGATTTCGGCGGCCTCAAGAACCAGGCGGCCCTGGAGTATGAGGTGTTCAGCATGCTAGCCACCGGCGGCAAATGCTCGATCGGTGACCAGATGCACCCGCGTGGGAGATTGGAACAAGCCGCCTACGAGCGCATCGGGGCTGTCTATGCCTCGGTAGAGGCCAAGGAGCCCTGGTGCATTGGCGCCAAGCCAGTGAAGGAGGTCGGCGTGCTCATCACAGTCGAGGGCTGGGAGCGGCACGCGGACCTGACGCCGGAAGAGGGCGCCACGCGCGCACTGCTTGAATGCCAGCGTCAGTTTCAACTGGTGGACGAGGAGGCCGAATTCGGCGACTACGAGGTCCTGATCCTGCCGGACAGGATGCCAGTCGGCGAGGAGCTGGCCGCCAATCTCAGGACGTATGTCGCGAACGGAGGAGGCCTGCTGATCTCGGGCAGCAGCGGCCTGACGGATGGCGGCTTTGTCCTCGGCGACCTCATAGGGGCCGAATACGCTGGCAGACCCGCCTACAGCAGCCACTACTTCCAGGCCTGCCCAGAGCTCGCCCTCCCTGAAATGGACCATGTTATGTATGAGGAGGCTAGCCTCGTCTCACCCTTGCCGGGGACCGAGGTGTTAGCGCGGATCGTAGAGCCCTATTTCGAGCGCACCTGGAGACATTTCTCCTCGCACCGACAGACTCCCCCAGCCAACGTCAGCCCATGGCCAGAGGTGACGCAGCGAGGGAAGGTCATCTACATCGCCAGCCCAGTCTTCTCGGCCTACCGCAAGCACGGGAATCTGATCTACCGGAAGCTGATCGAGGCATGCCTGGCACGGCTCGCGCCGGAACAGGTGGTGCAGGCGGCGCTGCCGAGCGGTGGCCAGGCGACGCTCCTACGGCAAGAAGAGCGCCTGATTGCTCACCTGCTCTACTACCCGATCGAGCGCCGGACGCCCGACCTCGACATAATCGAGGATGTGATCGCTATGCCAGATGTACGCCTGCAGGTGCGCACGGGTCGGCAACCCAGCCAGGTGTACCTGGTGCCGCAGCGACAGAGGCTTAACCAGTCCTTCGCCAGGGGTGTGGCCACCGTGATCGTCCCCGAGGTGCGTGGCCACCAAATGGTCGCCTTCGAGTTCTAGGCGCTGCCCTGTTGTTGCCCCAGGCCTCCCTGCGGCACGACGATCGTGGCGGCCATGTCTGAGAAGCCTGGGGCAGGGCATTCACGCGTCTTTCGCTGGCTCAATGCCGAAGACGCGTTCGGCGTTTCGATAGAGTATGTTGCGGCGATCGTCGTCGCTGATGTGAGACATGATGATGCAGCCGATGCCAAAATGCTCGTCGAACCAGGGCAGGTCCGAGCCGAAGAGCACTTTGGTAGATCCAGCTATCGCCACCATTCTCTCGATCAAGCCACTGACGCGGTATGCCGCTGTCAACTCCAGGTACACGTTCGGGAAGGTGGCTGCCAGGTGGATTGCCTCCTCGAACTCGCCGAAGCACGAGTGCCCCATGAGGAAAGGCACATCCGGGTAGCGCTCAGCTACCTTCCGCACTTCCTGTGGGCCACAGGTGGGGCTGTGACCCCACGTGTGGCTGAGGATGGGGAAGCGGTTGGCCTGAGCCCACTCAAAGGCGGGGGCGTAATTCGGGCCGCTGAGCGGGTACTCGTGCCAACCCGGGTGCATCTTGATGCCAACGATGCTTGAGTCGCGCTGGTCGAGGCCGGCGACATCCTCGGCCAATTCACGCGGGTAGTTGGGGTTGACCGAAAGATAGGCCAGGAAGCGTCCAGGATGAGCGCGGGCGGCTTCGACGATGACTGGGTTGCCGCGCCGTGGCTCGACCAACGCCGCGTGCGGCGCCGAGATGCATAGGCGTACGCCGGCCCGGTCCATAACCTCCAACATCCCAGCGCCATCGGGCTTGGGGAAGTAGACGCCCTGGTAGGGGCCGTAGTGGGCGTGGGCGTCAATCACCGGGCAGTCAGCGGCTTTGCCAGCTCTAAGGAACTCGTTCACCAGAGGCGAGGTCTTTGCTGCCTGGGCACAGGTCATAGTTTCACCTCCGCCAGCAACCGGCGCAGGTTGCCGCCGGCGATAGCTTCCTTCCAATCTTCCCTGATATCTGCATGGAGCAGATTGAACATCTGGGCGCCCATGTTGATGCCCGGGAAGCCCGATGCGAACAACATGCGGTCCGGGCCGTACTTGTCGCAGTAGTCCTTGTAGCCATGAGCCAGTTCGAACTCATAGACGTCGAAATAGAAGCGCGGGTACTTCTCGACGAGGGGACGGAAGAAGCGATCCTGGCCCCAACAATCCTGGTCCGCCGCTACCAGAGTGAGACGGGGGAAATCCGCCAGGATTGCCGACATCAGGGCCCAACCGCTATAGGGACCGGAGGAATCGGTCAGGGATATGAACAGTGGTACCTGCAGATCCGAGAGCAGTTCTAGTGTCGGGCCGAAGGTATTGCGGTCAAGCAGGTACTTATTGCGCGATGGGAAAGCCCAGAGGGCCTTCACCTGAGCTTGCCTGAGCGCCGTGGCGAGCGCATCGGGCCCCGGGAACTCACCAGTTTGGCAGGGCAGGATCACCCAGGTAGGATGCAGGCGAGGCTCGCCAGCGCAATCGCGCAGTATCTGGGAGTTGGCCGTCACGGGGTCATCGTAACGCTGCTGCGCCGATGTCACGAGAGCTTCGCCAATCCCGTTCCAATCCATCTCGGCAAGCAGGTCGGCCACGGTTGGGGCGATACGGTAAGTCGGCACAGGAGGCTTACCGTAATACACGTTGCAGTCGAAGAATTCCATACTGTCACTCCTGGTCCGGATCAATGCCGAACAACTCGCGGTACAGGTCAGCTGTGGTAGCGGGAGGTTCGCGGTGTTCCAGCGCCTGTTCTCGCTGGCGCTGGGCGCTGTTCACCTGGGAGAAGTGCTCACGCCAGCGTGCCGGCGCGTCGGGGTCCTGCGCCTCATGGCGTGTGAAGCGCTGGCGTACACGCACCAGGACGGGCGTGTTGATACCCATTCCAGAGACGATGGCCTGGCCCTTGGACAAGCCGGGGAGCTCGTCAAGAAGCGACCGCCCCACCGCCTCGACACTCTCCGCTACGCGCTTTTGGTCCACCTCATTGCTGATGCGCATCAGCACCTGTGTCATGCACTGCGAGAGCACATCGGGGTCCAGCCGCCCTGGCCGCTGGCTGATGAGGCAAACACCCACGCCGAACTTGCGACCCTCGCTGAGGATGCGCTTGAGTTGTTCGGAAGTCACGAGGTCGGCTGAGGCCGGTGCGAAGTTGTGCGCTTCCTCTATCACTACGAAGGCCGGGTAGGGCAGGTAAGCCGGATCGTTTGGTGCCGCCTTGCCTCCCACAGTGGCGACGCGGGCCTTGTATAGCCGGCGCAGGATGGTGGCGACGACGACCTGCTGCTCCCGCTCAGGCACCTGGTTCAGCTGCAGCACCGTGCATTGGCCAGGCTGAAATAGCTCAGCGAGTGCCATGTCGCGACTGTCGTCGAAGATGGCACTCTCACTTTTCCCGAGCACATTCTCCAGGCGCCAGTTGAGCGCGGTCGCTGTCTGCTGCGCGTTTAGGTCAATCTCGGTTGTGGAGCTACCGTCCTCAGGCTTGCTGCTCACCCTGTCAGCCCACTCCCGAACGGCACGCTGCAAGTCGTCGAGGGTCCAGTTGTCCCGGGTCCTGTGCCTGGCGGCGCGGAATGCCTGCCCCAGCACCCAGGACATTTTGGCAGTCACATCTTTGCCGAGCAGGTAGCGAATGTCATCCAGTTCAAGGCTGCGATAGGCGACCTTGACGTCCTTTGGCTGCAGCACCTTCACCTTGGGGCGATACTCGTCCAGCTCACCATCGCGAGGGGCGAAGAACTGCGCAAGGTTAGGCATCTCCTGGAGGGAGCCATATTCGCCATGCGGGTCGAGGATCAGGACGCAGGAGCGGTTGTTCGGCCGCATCATCTCCTCGACGATAACAGCTGCCAGGTAGCTCTTGCCCGAGCCGGTTCCCGCGATTATGGCCAGGTGTGTGGAGGTGAAACGACTGACGTCGAGGACGATCGGTACCTCGCCCGGTGGTCGGCTCAGGAGGCTGCCGATCTCCGCCGCTCCCTGCGAGCCGGGCTCGCGCCGGCTGAGCACGGACCTGAGCAAGTGGGCCGGCGCCCGGAAAATGGGTTTGCCGACGCGAGGGAGCCTCCTTGGGTTGATGAAATCGCCCCAGCCGCGATCATAGTAGCCGAGGACACTGGCGGTAAGAACGAAGAGTTCGTCGTCCTCCTCGGAGTAACCGAGGAAACGGGCGAGTTCGTCGGGAGCGACGCCAGGGTGAGCCAGGAAAGTGTCGGGATAGTTGCGCACCTCCTGACGCTCGTCAATGCGGCAGATTACCGGCCTGGAGGCGAACTCATCGGAAAGCAAGTAGTAGACGTACTCGCCGACGGGCAAGACGTCATCTGGGTCAGGCGAGATGAAGGTAAACTGGTGTGGCTTCTCGCCCGGGCCCTTGGCCAATCCTACGCAGCGTTCCTCAATCATGGCTTAGCGCTCCCTCAGGCCATGCCGGCGACGCGGAACTGCCAGGACAGGTTCTGTCTTACCAGGCGCAGGCGCAGACTGGCCGGTCCATCCGCGAACACCGCCTGCAAGTGCTGCAGGGCCTTGAGGATTGCCTGCATCATCACCGGGCTCGTGCGGGCGGCAGCGATCAGAAACGGCAGATAGCTGAGGCAGACTTCATCTCCCGGCTGGTGGAAAGAGCGCAATTGCTCGTCCGTCATGAGCTGCACGTCCGTATTGACAGGAGGCGCCACTGGCGGGGCATCCTGATGAGGCCGACCGTTTTCGTCGAAGTAGCCGATGACAGCGACGCTCACGAGCGTACGCGTTTCAGCCAGGTAGTCCGGGCTGAAAATCTCCAAGTCCTCGTCGCTGCTGAGGCGAGGGCTGAAAGAGCCGAACTCCGGGTTGTGGAGTTGTGTGTCGCTTATGATGCCTACCAGGGCACGCCTATCGCCGACCGGAACGGCGACGAAATTGCCCAGTCCGTAGTCATCTGGCTGCGGCGCGTCGCTCACTTCGCGGGGGCCGTAGACCTGGCAGCGATACTGGAGATGTGAGTCCGAGGCGACGATCTTGCCCAGTCGCACAGCTACACTCCTTGGCGGCGGCGCCGCTTGCTACGTGCCTTGATGGTATGGCCAAGGTCGAGCCCGTAGCCATCCGCCACATAGGCGATCATGTCGTCGAACACCTGGCGGTCCCTGGCGGTAAGCACGGCGGTCTGGTCGGCCGTCTCCAGGCAATAGGGGTAGCCGAGTCCGACGATGCACTCGGCGCGGACAACATCAATGGTGCGGTCAAACGTCTCAGGGTCGTCGAGTATCCAGAGTGGGAACTCAAGGCGCGAAGGGCGGCCATCGGCCGAGGTTCGCAGATAGCAGAAACCCACCTGGTCCCACAGGGGAGTGCCGTCTCGGCGAGCATAGCTGCGCAGGACCTCGTCGTCCCTGGCACAGACGTAGGCGGGGCTACGTTCGCCCCACTTCCGAAGAATCCGTGCCATGAGGGCAGCGTCGCTGACGCTGCTTTCGCCATGGACAAAGCCCAGAGACTGCAACATTGCTCGGAAGTCCGAAGCGGCTGAGTCGGCGACGTAGCCGATCACTGGCACGCGCGCTTTCTCCGAAGCCTCGATCAGGTCGCAGATGGCACGAACGTAGACGTCCCGCCGGCCGGCTACGGACGGACTGGCGAAGGAGACAACCAGTGGGCCATCGTAGAAGCAGACAGGGACGGGCCGACCGGCGAGGTCGGAGCGACCCCTGCAGTTGCGGACGAAGTCCGTGAGGCGCTCGACCTCCATTTGGAAGCGAAGAACATCAATGGGGCCGCCGCCAACGGCTGTTCGCAGCTCGTTGCCAGCGCGGACCTCGATCGCCAGGTCTCTCTCGGGCGGGCGCCCGGCCTCGTGGTAGTTCAGAAACCAGGCCACTTGCGCCGCCGCTACGGGGAGGTACAGATCGGGCAAAGGCTCGAGTTGCGAGCCGTCAACCGCGAACGTCGGCTGGCCCTGTAGGACTCGCATAGCCCAGCCCCGCGCCTCTTCATGATTGGCGAAGGCGGGCGCAAACGGGACGATCTGGCCAGGGTAGAGTTCGTACTCGCGCGTTGGCAGCGCTCCGGGCCAGGGCCGGCGCAAAGCAGCGCGGATGTCCGACGCGCCCAGGCGTGCAAGCTCGGAGATGGCAGCCATGGCTTGATCTATGTCGCGGCGGGCGGCAAGAAACGCCGCCTGCAGTTCGGGCATCTTGGCGTCTAGTGCAACATGGGCCTTGTGCCGACTTAGCATGCTTCAGACTTGCTCCACCCGGCTGATGCCGTTCTCCTTGGTCACGTGGATAACGTGGTCGGTGACGCCCTCCAGGGAATCGTCGTGGCTGATCACGAATAGCTGATCGAAGCCGCGGATATTGCGAATCTGCTCGGCAAGGCTGCCGCGCCTCTCCGCGTCCAGGTTGACCGTGGGCTCGTCGAAGAAGGCAATGCCAACGTCCGACATCTCGCGCAGCAAAGCCAGGCGCACAGCCAGAGCGGCCGCCATCTGTTCGCCACCGGAAAGCTGACTGAAATCGCGCGTTTGCGCCCCGCGGCGCAGGGTGATGCCGTAGTCGGCGTTCCAGGTGAGCTCGGTGGCATAGTCGCCCATTATCTGGGCGAACAGCTGGTTCGCCGCGGCGGACACACGGCGCAGAAGGCGCTTGGCGATCTCGGGACCGGAGCGGCGGATGGCGTCGCGCAGGAAGCTGGTGACGTCGAGAGCAGTTTGGCCACGAGCGATGCTCCGGCGCAAGCGGATGGCCTCCTGTTCCAACTCTTGCAGATGCTGCAAGCGCCTGGACTCGTCCTCCATGCTGGCTCGAAGAGAGGAGAGGTTCTGTGCCGCTGTGGCCCGGCCAATCTCAAGCTCGCGCTCCCGCTGGCGCAAGGATTCGTGAACCTGCGCGTCGTAGGCACTGAGCAGTTGCTCGACCTGTCCATCCGCCAGCAGGAGTTCCCGCTCGGCATCAGCGAGGCGAACTGCGGCCTCGTCCCGTTGCGCCTGACGAAGGGGGAGCTCGGCAGCGAGCGGAGCGAAGCGGCGATAACTGTCGTAATCGGCGCGCGCGGCTTCTCGGCGCTGACGGGCCTCAGCGAGCCGCTCCTCAAGCCCTTGGTATTGGGCGAGCGCTTCCTCGGTGGCACGCTTATTGCCTAGTTGGCTTTCGAGAGCGGCTTCGTGCTGTTGGAGCTCCTGGCGCAGCGCGGGCACGCGCCTCGCCTGGGCCTGGGCGGCGGCCAGCCTGACGCGGGGGTCACCAAGCAACTCCAGGGCACGAGTAAGGTCCTGGATCTCGTTCGCCAGGCTGCCCTCTGGTGGCAGGTCACGGGCGAGCTGGTCTAGCCTGGCAGTCACAGCCTCGATGGCCTGCTGGGTCAGCTCGAGACGGCGCTGCTGCTGAGCGATCTCGTTCATCCGCTCTTGCTGCTGGCGAAGGGCGTTCTCGATCCGAGCAAGCTCTGCCCGGGCTGCATGCCCTCGCCGGCTTATGTCTTCCAGCAGAGCTTTCTTCTGGCCTGCCGTCTCCGCGACGTGGCGCAGGTAGGCATCAACGTCTCCACCCTCGAACGGGCGTAGACAGGAGGGACAGACCTGGCGCTCGCCACGGCGGACGGCCTCGGCCGCCGACGTGATCGCTTTGAGGTCGAGTTCGACCTGCTTGTACTCTCCGGTCAGCGAGGCGACCTGAGCAGCCGCCTGGTCACGCGCTTCGGCAAGCCGCTCTAGCTCGCCCTGTACTCGGGCGGCATCCTGGAGGGCGGCTGTCGCCGCGGCCAATTCGCCCCGATGCGATTCGAGTAACCGCTGCTGTTCGGACAGTTCGCGCCTGGCCCGCCTCTC
>Ga0315298_1010834_pt1 | contig 10867 bp, 9 predicted proteins | sample WHS_1_MG_FD_203077 | JGI IMG/M metagenome (GOLD analysis project Ga0315298, IMG submission 203077) | Extremophilic microbial mat communities from Washburn Hot Springs, YNP, Wyoming, USA - WHS_1_MG | ecosystem: Environmental > Aquatic > Thermal springs > Hot (42-90C) | place: USA: Wyoming...
TCGGCCAGAGAGGCCGATCCTAATGCCACGGCTCTTCTTCGAGGGTGAAAAATGCCCTTTTACCTGGGTGTTTAGAAATTGGACTGTTCAAGATGAGCTAAAGTTTGGGGAAGGAATGACCAAGAAGGCAGTTGTTTACAAAAGGAAACCCGCTAATTATACCCCTTTGGTGCCGAAGGTGGGATACCATGTTTCTTCCACCACTCTATCCCCTCTTATCTTTCCAGCGCTGTCTTATAAAAGGAAGAAACCACATTCGGGTCGATCGAAGGCCCATTCGTAAGGTTGGACCTTACTCAAAAGCTAGCTACTTTCTGAAAGGAAAGGATACGTTTGATTTTCAGCAATATATTTTACATTACCATCCTACAATGCATCCGCTTGGACTACAAAACCGTATTCGGCTAGCTTCTCGGGCTCAACCATGTACCCGAAGGTTTTCTGCACAAGATATGGGACTGCTTTGTATATCAGGCCTTGTAGCTCCTCGATGTTATGGCAACGGTGAGCTTCAACGAATTCATCAGGAGTTGCCTCGGGGAAAATGAATGTGCATGTTATTTTTATGCCCTCATGTATCTTCTCAAGCTCATTGAGGGTATAAATAAGAACCTGGCCTTCTGTGTCGATGATGTTCAGCATAACTCCAATACTTGTTTCCTTGGGAAGTATGGGAGATGTATCCGGAGTATCCAAACGAATACGATATGCTGCCAGTTTCCCTATAATTTTTTCCCAGGCAATATGTATAGCTCCGAACCCAGGCACCTTGTTCTCCCACATCAACCCTATATGCGAGGGGTGCCACATGCGGTAGGATTCCGCGTCGAAGTTGTTTAAGTACCAGAAGAGCATCTCCAGGGAGGTCTCCCTGAAAGTATGTTCAACCACGAAATGTTTCGTCCGACCGCTTGATTCATCACGCCACCGGCGCAACTCCACCTCATGATTTACAGCCTGAAGCCAATCACTGACCGAAATTTTCATGGCACCTCCTTTTTATGCACCATGTTCATCGTTTCAATCAAACGAAGCGAATACCTTGAATCTCTTCATTCTAAATTATGAAGGCTTCGTGTGAGAACCGCCTTTCAAGTAAGCACCATTTCGAGTTTCCCACTCATTACATACTTCTCAGTTCAAGCTTCTCCTGGACCAGCTCCATCATCTCTTCCAATCCCTTCGTTTTCCTGTAGAGAGGACGTTCGGCCATGATTTCATCGTAACCAAGCACTTCGCCGGTACGTTCATAGTGGTTCAGAACCCTCTCGGTTCCATAGCGATGCAGGGGGCAGACGTTGATACAAATGGCGCAGGTATTCCAGCCGGTGAAAAAAGTCCAACATTTGAGGTCGTTCAACTTGCGTTTGTATACACCACGCCACCATAGCGGATTCTCTGGTATGGCTTTTGCCGGGCACTTGGCCACGCATAACAGGCACTTCTCACAAAATTCCGCCAAACCATAGTTCCGGGGCTCGTCCAGGGGGAGCTCGGCATCCACAGTGATCAGACCCCAGCGCTGCCGGGGACCAAACTGTGGGGTAATCACGCCGCCAAAGGCTCCAAGTTCTCCTAGGCCGGCAGTTATGGCGTGGGGAGGATAAATCACCGCGCCATCGAAAGGGATACGAGCCGAGCAGGAAATTCCCTGGCGGCGGATGAAGTTGGCCAATTTATGAATGCGGCTACTTGCCCTGCGATACACATCGTAATCGGGGTAGTTACGAAGGCGGTAGTTGGGAGATTGCAACAAGAATTCCTTGCGCATCTCCATCCCCAAGACGATTGCCACATTGTAGGGGAACTTGTCATCGTTGCCCTTGGTCACGAACCGACGGTCCAGGAGGGTGATTCCACAGAGCGCGAAACCCAGGGCTGCAGCATAATCCTTGATGTCTCTTTTAAGTTGGGCTGAATCGTGCCTTTGCCTCGAGTATCTTTTGATCAGGTATTTATCCATCGTGCTTTGAAGCGCCTCCATATAGACCAGAGCCGGCAGGATTGGGAATATTTCCGGTAAAAACTCTCTTTTGTGGTGCACGAAAAGGTAAGCCGCCTTGTTGAAGCTACGCATGGGAGGCACGTTCTCATACAGAGGGTCTACCTCTGCGTATAAGTTTAGCTCCTCTGGCCTGTATCCCAGGTTGGGTATAAGTGCTATGCGGTCCTGCCCCAAATCGTTGGGGCGAAATTTCACGTGCTGCCCTTGGTATTCTCTCAAGCGCAAGAAATCACCATCCCTCTTTCCTCAAGAGCCTCGGTAAGCACTCTTCGTTTATACATATGTTTATAGGTAAGCTAACTGACCCTCCTTTTCGATGTATCAACTCCAAGTAGGCTAGCCAAGTTGAGTCCGAAGATCTTGGCACGGTCCTCGTCGGTGAGGGCGGGATAACCGTAATCCTCCTGCATGTCCTCGGGGAACTGGAATTCACGGAAGCCAACCACTGCCGATTTTATCTGAACACCGAAGCCAGCGTAGTCAGTTCCCCAGATTATGCGGTCCGGCCCCACGAAGCGCATGGCTTCTCCCAAGATCCTTGCGAATTTGCGCGGGGCGCCTATCGACCAAGGGATAAGTAGGGAGAGACAGAGATAGATATTAGGATGTCCCATGGCCACCATGTTCAGGTCATCGCAGTAAGGATAGCCCATGTGGAAAGCGACGATTTTAAGTTCGGGGAAATCCCGGGCCACGTCATCGAGCTGGATGGGCAGGGCGTGCTTGCTCTTTCCCGGGGGTACCCAGCAGAAGCCGGTGTGGATATCCAGGATGATGCCCAGTTCCTGGGCCTTCTCGTAGAAGGGCCAGAGGTCGGGGTCGTTGATATAGGTATCCTCGGGGGGATAGAACTTGAAGATCTTGGCTCCCTTCTCCTTCACCCAGTATTCCAGTTCCCAGATGGTGTTCTTCACCCCTTTGAACTTGATGGGGGATAGGTTGGGCTGGTACATGAAGCGATCGGGATGGGATTCAACCACCTTGGCCATGGCCCCATTGCTCATCCAGCGGTTGGTGTAGCCAGTGGTGTCCATCATGGATTCCGGCAGCAGGCAGGCGATGTCCACCCCGTACTTATCCATATATTTGAGGAGGGATTCCGGGTCCTCATCTTTGTTCAGTTCTTTAGGGTCCAATCCCTCAAAAATGTGGGGCTTCAACCCTAATAGCAGGGGGCGCCTTATATTCTCTATCGCACGCCACCACATCTGCACCCCAGGAAAGTGGTTGATAGTTTCCATTTCCCCAATGAGGTGGGGTTCTGGATCGATTTTGAAGAAATCGTCTTTTTGGAATTCGTTAGGCATGATAACCTCCTTTCAATGAACATCTACAGGCTTCAATGTTTTCAGCACGTTTTATTCAAAGCCTATGGCTATAGAGACATTCATCCGAAGCCTGATTTAAGGTTCATCTACACAAAGTAAGAACAATAATTCTTACCGACGACCAGGACCGCGGAATGGCCGCCAGCACTTCTCGATAACAGGGAACTCCGGTTTCCACCAGGGTCTGTCCAGGCAAGGCATGTCACCTGAGAGCATGCCCCTTGGAATAATCGATTCGTGCTCCGCCCGTGGCCCGATCTTATATTCAGGGTTAGCGTACTCCCGTCCTAGTTCGGGATTATGTGGACAGGCGGGTCCAACCCCAGCCAAGCACAGGCTCAGGCAGGTGTCGCAGTACCGGCACATTTTTATATCCTCAGGTCGGTTCTCAGCTATCTTGTTTGGATACTCTGGATCGATGAATAGCTGACGCCCTAAGGCCGAGATATCAAACATGCCCTCGCCGATATCCTTGTCCGCCTTGAACGGATCATGCTGAGAGGCAACCATGACTGGGATTTTGAGGGCCTTCTTAAAATCCCTGCCATGCTCCGGGATGTGTTCAGCGCGGTCCTTGTCAGGTACCAGATGGCCACCCTCTTCATATCCGCCCCCGTCGGAGAGGCTCAGATAATCGATTCCCCGTGCCTCGAGGTCCTTTGCAACGTCAATCATCTCCTCGCGGGTAAGGCCTCCCTCCATATGCTCCTCGGCACTGATGCGGACTCCTAAAGCAACACCCGAGCCCACGGCATAGCGAACTTGCTCTGTGACCTCGTTGAGGAAACGTTTCCGATTTCTCCATTCACCCCCATACATATCCGTTCTCTTGTTTGTTAGAGGCGATAGAAACTGATGCTCTAAGTATCCATGAGGTGCGTGGATTTCGATGGCGTCAAAACCCGCAAGTACCAAGAGCTGGCAACTTCTTGCAAACTCTTTTTGTTCCCTGTGGATCTCGTCAATGGTCATTTCCCTCGTCATCTGCCCAACCAAAAACCAACGAGGATGCTCTATATTCCTCATCGAGACCTCGATCGGCTTCGGGAGCTTTTCAAGGGCTAACTCGTATGGAAGCCCTGCTGTAGGTGCCGGTACGAGTTCGTTATGGTCTCTGGAATGGCCCTGGCGCCCAAACCCTATGGTGATCTGGGCGCATGCCTGTGAGCCAAAATAATGGATGTGGTCTGTGAGCATCTTCAGCCCTACGACGTGGCCTTGGTGGAAGCAGTATAAATTGCGACCCCACACGTATCTGGAAGCCAGCTCTGTCCCCATGATAGCGCCTGTTATAATCATGGAGGCTCCACCTTTGGCGCGGGCAGCGTAGTAAGCTATGAGTTGTTCAGTTACCTGACCATCATGACCGGAAAGGGTTTCGTTCATCGGGGCCAACACCATCCGGTGCTTAAGCTCCACTGGTCCGATCTTAATAGGTTTTAACAAGTTCTTAAAAGGATTCTCTTTCTTTGCCATGACTACCCCCTTAATCCCCTCGTTGAACGATTAACTATTGGTTTTCCGGTTACGGTAATCCTTTTTAAATGCCTAAAATCCGTATCTTCATCTGGCGTTCTCCTAATTGATTCTCTTGGCATGACCTTTCCAGAAGAATTCCTTCACCTCCTTCCTTATAATTTTGCCTACGGGTGTCTTCGGGAGAGAGTCCCATATTTGGACATCTTTCGGGCACTTGTAGCCAGCAAGCTTTCCCTTGCAATGCGCGATGAGCTCTTCAGGTGTCGCTGCTGCCCCTTCCTTCAAGACAACTACCGCCTGGACCCTCTCTCCCCATCTTTCATCAGGTGCGGAAACGACTGCGCATTCTTGCACGGCTGGATGCTCGTATAACACATCTTCTACTTCTTTGGGATAAACGTTCTCACCGCCGGTTATAATCATATCCGCCTTACGATCCAAAAGGTATATGTATCCATCCTCATCAATCGTTCCCATGTCACCAGTATGTAGCCAACCGTTACGGAGTACTTCTGCGGTTAGCTCCGGATTTTTCCAATACCCCATCATGATGTTTTTCCCGCGCGCTACTATTTCGCCAATCTCCCCCACTTGAACCGGCTCATCTTTTTCATTCACGACTCTTGCCTCTACGACAGGGGCTTCCTTACCCGCGCTACTGAGCCTTCTTGTAAGTCTCTCGGGACCCTCTAAAACATGGTCCTCCGGCATGAGAAAAGACACTATCGGGGCTGCTTCAGTCAGGCCGTAACCTTGCGCAAAGATATTCCCGAACTTCTTGATGCATCGTTTGAGCATGTCAGGAGGGAAAGGACTTCCAGCATAAGTCATAAGCCTAAGGCTGGAAAGGTCATACTCATCGATCTGGGGCAGGTTCAGAAGCCAGCCGTAAATAGTGGGAACGAGGTTAACATGCGTACACTTCTCATCTTGTATCAACTTCAATATTCCCAGTAAATCGGGCCGGCGCATGATAACTACCTTCCCTCCCATCATAAGCACGGATAAGGCTGGCCACAGGGAAATATGAAATAGTGGTAGGACAAAACATGTAACATCTTCACGAGTAAAACCGCAAACAAGAATGCAGCCATAGGCAGCAGTCATCAGGTTTCTGTGAGAAAGCATAACCCCCTTTGGGAGGCCGGTGGTGCCCCCCGTATACATAAGAATGGCCATCTCATTCTCATCCACGTCTATCCAGGGATCATCGGGGGAGGCGTCCTTCAAGATATTTTCGTAAAAGAGATACCCGTCTTTCTCGTTATCCAGCGATATCCATTGTTTGATTCCTTTTAGTTCACTCTTAAAGTTTTGCACCCGTTCCTCATAGCCTTCCCCTACCAGGAATAAGGTAGCCTCGCTGTCATTAACGATGTAGGCGATTTCTCTATCTGACAGTCGGAAGTTAAGAGGTGTTACGCTCATGCCGGCCTTCCCGGCGGCAAAGTAGACCTCCATATATTTATAGGTATTGTCGGCAAGGATGGTTAGGCGGTCGCCTTTTTTGTACCCTAGATCTGCAAGTGCGTTGGCAAGACGGTTTACCCGTTCCTCCATCTGCGCATAGGTAATCCTGCTTCCTTCAAATACCATAGCTTCTCTTTCCGGATAGAGTTTGTTGCCTTTTCTCGGAACATCTCCCAAGGTATACATCCGAATCCCCTCCTCCTCATCTCCGATTAATATGACTTGGGAAGCCCATAGCTCTGGGCGATATAGTTCTTGCTCATTTCGTCCGAGATAGGGCTGAACATCATCTGCTTGTAGTCACGGAAGTGTCTCTGTATGTCATATTCCATGGTGAAACCGTATCCGCCGAATATCTCCATGCCGTAAAGAACAGCCTTCTCCGAAGCGCGACAAGCCACAATCTTGGCCATAGTTGCTTCAACATCGTAACGTTGCCCTGTATCGCAGAGCCAAGCGCATTTGTAAATAAGGTTGCGAGCGTTTTCGATCTCTATGGCGATATCTGCAAGATAGTGTTGAATGATCTGAAACTGCCCTATGGGCTTACCAAAAGCCGTGCGTTCTTTAGCGTATTGTAGGGCATCATTGAAGGCGGCCTTAGCTATCCCCAATGAGAGCACCGATGTGCCTATGCGTTCTGGATTCAGAGTTCCAAGCAGATGGTACCAGCCCATGTTCTCAGTTCCCAGGAGGTTTTCTGCAGGAACCCTAACATCCTCGAAGTGAATCTCAGTGGTGCCGCAAGCATGGATACCTACTTTTTCAATAAGATTGATGGTTATACCCGGGCTGCGAGCATCGACTATAAATAGGGAGAGACCTTTACTTCGCTTCACTTCCTTATTGGTGATAGCGACCAGCAAAATAAAGTCTGCTACATGAGCACCGGAAATGAACATCTTTGAGCCATTAACTACATATTCATCTCCAACTCTTTCCGCGGTGGTGGCTATAGCACCCAGGATGTCGGTGCCACCGGCAGGCTCGGTCAAAGCCATACACCATTTCTCTTTTCCCTCAGCAATCCTAGGCAAGTGTTCACGCTTCTGATGTTCCGTGCCCAATTCGGAGACAGGCCTGCCGCCGAAGGCGGGCGTAAGCCCCATTGCCAAGGCAACGGCGACGCTGGCGGTCGCTAATTCTTCTAGCGCCACACAAAGATCCAACATGCCACCGCCAGCACCCCCATATTCCTCGGGAATAGTGATGCCGAAGAAGCTGAGCTCGGCGATTTTTTCGATTAAATTATCCGGAGGAAAGTCACAGTTTTCATCCAACCAACGCACGTACTCTTTGGTGAGTTCTTTTTGCGAAAACTCGTGAAAGGTATCCCGGAGTATCTTTTGTTCTTCAGATAATGAAAAGTCCATCTATTACCTCACCTCTTTTTCCTTTTTCTCCGCTTGCTGCATCTTGCGAATGGCAGGCTCAAGATACCTTCGCGTTTCATCTGAACCTACCAGGGTCATAATAGTGCCCCGTTCGATGGCTAGGGCCGCGTCAATGGAGTCACAGGTGAGGGAGTTATTTACAATATTCATCGCAGCGCGGACAGCAGCCCTTGATTTAGAAGCAATATTCCTTGCCAAGTTCATGGCTTCTTCGTCAACTTGGTCCACTGGAACAACTTTGTTTACTAAGCCTAAACGTAAAGCCTCCTGTGCATCGATCATCCCACCAGTTAAAAGGAGCTCCTTGGCCTTGCGAAGAGGAATGGCCCTTGGAAGGCGCACCGTCCCGCCCCATCCGGGAAGCAGCCCAATATTTATCTCAAGCACTCCAAAGAATGAATTGTCTCCAGCCACGATCATGTCGCAGCAAAGGGCCAGTTCCAACCCCCCCGCTACGCAAGCGCCCTTCACGGCAGCGATCCAAGGGAATTCTGCGGTTTCCAGGGCGCGTGTGATTGTCCCCCCATCATTACGCAGGTAGGAATAAGCCTTTTCCACCTCCTGTAAGTTCTCAAAGATGGGAAGGTCCGCTCCGGCGGAAAAAGCCTTATTACCAGCACCCGTGAGTATGGCGCAGCGCACATTAGACTCTGCGTTCATGCGCTGCACGGCTTCCTTGAGTTCAGCAATGAGCTCAGCATTGAGGGCATTTCTCTTTTCTGGTCGGTTTAGAGTTATCCTTCCGATGTTTTCGTCTACCTCGTAAATGAGATATTGATAATCTGACATGTCTTGCTCCTTTCAAATGCACCTGCATTACACTGGATTCATAGCAAAGATCATTTCCGCCGCAGGCAATTTACTTGCTTATAGGCCTCCATTTGGGAAGGCTAAAATCTTCTGAGACATCCTCGAAGACCACCTCCAACTCCATTCCGTTCACCAGTTTTTCATGGTCGCACTGGACAATATTGGATATAACTCTTGGACCTTCCGGAAGATCGATCATTGCAATCACATAAGGCATATCGTCCCAAAATGGGAAGGGTACGCCGAAGTAATTAATGGTGTATGCGTATAGCCTTCCCTTACCCGAAGCCTCGATCCACTCGTGTTCATCTGCATGGCAATTTGTGCAGTAAAGGTATGGTGGATGATCAATGTTACCGCAGATTTTACATTTCTTGAGTACCAGGCGGTGTTCCCGCGCTGCGTCCCAGAAAGGCTTAGACCATTTAGTCGGAATAGGTAAAGGTTTGCGCATCTCTTCGTCAGAGAGACCAAGGAGGTCCTTGATGCTAACTTTCTTATCACTCATTTCAACGATCCTCCTTCGGTTATTTCCTTTGAAGATTTGTTCTTCCCCCAACCCATTTCTCAAGCGGGTATCTCGTTGCCAAGGATTGTAAAGTGACAATCCATGAAGGCGCCTCCACCGCAGTTTTCCACTAAGAATCTGGCTCCTTCCACCTGGGCCTTGCCTGCCTTGCCCTGGAGCTGGCGTACTGATTCCACGAGAAGGGCAATGCCCACCCCAGTTCCAGTATGACCAAAAGAGAGGGCCTCACCATTTGTGGTAACGGGATATCTCCCGCCCGGGCTTGTTTCACCAGATTCCACAAGGGCGCCAGATTGTCCTGGCTCGCATATACCCAAGGCATCCATGACAATGAGTTGCATAACCGGGTAGGAACCGTAGATTTGGTAGATGTCCATATCCTCAGGCCCCAGGCCAGCTCTTTCGTAAGCTTCGTTAGCAACGGGAGCTAAATACTCCCCCATCTTGGCCAAATCCCTAAACTTTGATCTTGTTATAGTACGATGGGAATAACTAGAAGCATCACTTAGTATGTACACGGGCTTATCGCACACTTTCCTTGCTTTTTCCGCCGTAGTCATTATGAAGGCGCTTCCGCCATCAGCTAAAACGTTGCACATATAGGCCGTCAAAGGATAAGCCACCATGCGGCTTGAGAGCACTTCTTCGACGGTTATCTCCTTGTGATTGAACATGGCATTGGGTTGCAATACTGCCCATTTCCTGTTGGCAACGCAAACTGAGGCTACCTGCTCTATTGTGGTGCCGGTATATGTCATATATGCCTGGGTTACCATTGCCGCCAATGCGTTGTAGGTCATGCCGTATGGTACCTCCCATTCAACATCGGAGCCGGCAATAGCAAAATACTTGGCCTGTTCGTTCCGCGAGAAGGTGGAAAAGCGCTGTGCATGCACTACCAGCACAGTGTCCGTTTCACCGGAATGCAGGATACCTTCTGCCGTTTTACGTAGAGAAAAGCTCGAAGCCCCGCCCGAAGAAGTCATGCAGGTAATCTTACATCCCCTAGTCCCTATTGCCTCCGGGAGGCGACCGAATACCATCTCCGTGTTATAGTCATTATCAGGGTTGGACATGATGTGTTGGGCACAGACTATCGCCCCGATTTCATCCTTATCAATTCCTGCATCCCTGATGGCTTCTCGGGCAACTGTATATGCTATCTCGAATTCAGATCGCTCAGGATAATTGCCGCACGGCACCTCGCCGGTGCCTATAATCGCAAATTCACCCTTCGCCATATCATCCTCCTTCCTCTAAAGTAAGCATCTTTAATGTGTAAACATGTAATGCGTTAAATATTTAATAGTACGATACGGTACAGTACATTTATATAGTTTATTTTCACAATTGTCAAGAGCGTTAAATTAAATGCAATGAAAGTACTCTGAACGGATTCGGTGTTAAAAATCGAAAGTGTAAAAGTAATTGTCTATGCCGGATCGTTCTAGACCGAACCAGGGCAATCAAGTAGATTTTTCTCTTGTGGCTCATCTCCCAGAAGTGTGGGTAGCTGGCCTGAAAGCTCCCCGTATCTTGAGGAAGAAATACTCCTCATCTCTATACCCATAGGCCACCCTCTTTATGACCTTGATCTTGTTGTTGATGCCCTCGAGCACGCTGGTATGTATGGGATAGCGGCAGTGGGCCAGGATACCGGGAAGCCTTCTTTTGAGCATCCTGGCGAACTTCTTGAGCGGCTCGATCTTGGAATATATGGCCCTCCGGTACCAGCCCCGGAAGAAGCGCTCCGCATGATGGGGGCTGCGGTAGCGAAAAAGGCGCTTTAGGTCCTCCTTCAAAAGATAGACGGTGAAGAGACGCTTGTTCAGGGCCAGAAGCTCCGAAAGCC
>Ga0315298_1010835_pt1 | contig 10867 bp, 11 predicted proteins | sample WHS_1_MG_FD_203077 | JGI IMG/M metagenome (GOLD analysis project Ga0315298, IMG submission 203077) | Extremophilic microbial mat communities from Washburn Hot Springs, YNP, Wyoming, USA - WHS_1_MG | ecosystem: Environmental > Aquatic > Thermal springs > Hot (42-90C) | place: USA: Wyoming...
AGTACCTATGCTCCGACCATGTCCACTATTCAAGACCGCGGTTATGTCGAGCGCATCGACAAGCGATTGAAGGCTACTGAGATTGGCATGATTGTTAATGACCTTCTGGTGAAACACTTCCCGCACATCGTAGATGTGGGCTTCACCGCCGAAATGGAACAGGAACTGGACGAAATAGCCAGCGGAGAACGCGCATGGCCACCAGTAATCCGAGACTTCTATGTTCCCTTCGAAAAGACTCTGCAGAAAGCTGATGCAGAAATGGAGCGGGTGGAGCTAAAACACGAACCAACAGGCGAGAACTGCGAGAAGTGTGGCAGCCCGATGGTCATCAAGTACGGACGCTATGGCAAATTCATAGCCTGTAGCGGATATCCGAAATGCCGCAACTCCAAGTCCTTCGAGGTCAAGATCGGGGTGAACTGCCCCGAGTGCGGAGCAGAAATAGTCGAGAAGAAAACGCGCCGAAAGCGCATATTCTACAGTTGTAGCAGGTACCCGGACTGCAAGTTCGGATCCTGGAACCGGCCGCTGCCGCACAAGTGTCCAACTTGTGGCGGGCTCCTGACCTTCGCTGGCAAGAAGGGCGTAGTGTGTATGAAATGCGGGGAGGTGAGTGAGGCATCCGAGGAAATGGCAGCCTCAGCTTCTGCCGTTTGATGCCAGCGCTTAGCGGTATGGAGGAAGAGGTAAAACTTAGGGTTAAGGGTATGGAGGAAGAGGTTAAACGTTACCTAATCCATCTCCAGGCAGAGAAGAACGCGTCACAGCACACAGTAGACAACTACCGCAGTGATATAATTGAGTTCCGCGACTTCGTCAAGGAGCACAAGGTGGATTCCTGGGATCAAGTGGATCGAGTGCTGCTGCGCAAATGGTTGGGATGGCTGCAAGAAAGAGGAATAGTCCGAGCGAGCATCGCCAGAAAGTTGACGGAGGTTCGCTCCTTCTATCGTTTCATGGTGCGAGAGAACCTGATCATCCAGAACCCTTTGCTGGCTATGTCGTCGCCCAAGGTACCTCGCCGCTTGCCATCGTTCCTCACTCCGGACCAGGTGACCGAGTTACTCAGCACCCCCAATCCATCGACTCCGCAGGGGCTGAGAGACATAGCCATCCTGGAGATGCTGTACGCCTCTGGTATGCGTCTCAGTGAGATCGCAGCTCTGAATCTAAGCAACCTGCATCTGGCTCGGCGCGAGATTCGTGTCTGGGGAAAAGGATCGAAAGAGCGGATCGTATTTGTCGGAAAGCCAGCAGCAAGAGCTTTGCAGGAGTACCTGGAAAAAGGCCGTCCAAAGCTGGCGGGAGCGAGAGCCTCGGATGCTCTATTCCTGAACAAGTCCGGGAAGCGGCTATCAGTCCGAAGCATCGACGCCCTTCTAGAGAAGTACACAAGGCTGGCGGGACTGGAAAAGGGGATCACTCCACATGTTTTGCGTCACACTTTCGCCACACATATGCTGGAAGGAGGCGCAGACCTGCGCGTCGTGCAAGAATTGCTCGGACACGCTGGTCTGCAAACAACTCAAGTGTACACGCACGTGACTCAGGGACAGGCACGCAAAGTCTACATGGAGAGGCATCCCCGAGCCCGAATCAGGCCACAAACGCCGAACACGGAGGGATAGGCATTTGAAGTTAGCCGTGGTCAATGGACCCAACCTGAACGCGCTTGGATCACGAGAACCCGCCATATACGGCATGAGGACACTGGCAGAAATCGAAAGGCTGCTGACAGATGAAGCGCGAAAACGCGGGTGCGAATTAGAGTCTTTCCAGTCCAACAGCGAAGGCGCAATGATAGACTTTATCCAAGCACGAGCCGCTGAAATCGACGGGATAATCATCAATCCAGGCGCATTGACACATTATGGGCTTTCGTTGCGCGACGCGCTCGCTGGGCTGAAGATCCCGGTGATAGAAGTGCATTTATCCAACATATACGCTCGTGAAGCTTGGCGTGCCACCTCTGTCACTGCGCCGGTTGTTGCTGGCCAGATATCCGGACTTGGATGGCGCGGCTATGTCTACGCTTTGGAGGCGCTTATGGACATCATTCAAGGAGGAAATCATTGATTTCTGTTGGCGAATTGAAAAAGGGTATTACCGTGGAGCTTGACGGAGAGCTCTTTAACGTAGTGGATTACACCCATACCAAAATGGGGAGAGGCGGAGCCGTGGTGAGACTGAAGCTCCGCAACCTCAAGAGCGGCTACACCGTGGAGCGCACGTTCCCGGCAAGCGAGAAGTTCAAGCGAACCTATCTCGAGAGGCGTAAGGTTCAGTACCTCTACAGGGAAGACGATATTCTGCACTTCATGGACGTTGAGAGCTACGACCAATTCCCGCTGTCCGCCGATCAGATTGGTGACGACGTGAATTACCTCAAGGAGAACTTGGTGGTAGATATGCTCATGCACGAGGACAGGCCACTGGGCATTGAGCTACCAATCACGGTTGACCTTGAGGTGGTGGAGACCGAACCGGGCTTCAAGGGGGACACGGCCACCGGAGGTAACAAACCGGCAATTCTTGAGACCGGGTTGAAGGTGCTCGTGCCGCTCTTTGTAAACACAGGCGACGTGGTTCGCGTGGATACCCGAACCGGCGAGTACATTGAACGTGTTAGCTAGTAATGGAGATTTACACCGTCGGCCAGGTCACACGGTACATCAAAGAGACTCTTGAGGCAGATGACTTCCTCCAGGACATATGGGTCGAAGGGGAAATCTCCAACTACCGGCGTGCACCCTCCGGCCACGCCTATTTCACACTCAAGGACGCGAGCAGCCAGATCAACTGCGCAATGTTTCGCAGCCGGTTCTCAGCGAGCAGCGTTGCCCCTGAGAATGGGCTGGCGGTCATCGCGCACGGCCGGATTTCGGTCTACGAGATACAAGGCGCGTATCAATTATACGTGGACCTGCTACAACCAGAAGGAGTAGGCGTACTCCACCTGAAGCTTCAGCAGTTGAAGTCCGAACTGGAGCGCGAAGGATTATTCGATGCGTCAAGAAAACGGCAACTGCCGCACTTTCCCGAGCGAATCGGAGTGGTCACATCCCTTGGTGGAGCTGTCCTGCACGACATCATCAGAGTGATCGGACGGCGCTACCCGCTGGCCGAGCTGCTGGTCGCGCCAACTCTGGTCCAGGGAGACGAAGCAGCGGGCAAAATATGCGATGCCATCCGGATGCTGAACGACTATGGCGACATCGACGTGCTCATTTTGGCACGTGGGGGAGGATCGCTGGAAGAACTCTGGCCTTTCAACGACGAGAAGGTAGCAAGAGCCATTTTCGCCTCCCGTATTCCTGTGGTGACTGGCATCGGACATGAGACGGATTTCACCATCGCAGACTGGGTTGCTGACTGCCGCGCTCCTACTCCTTCGGCAGCTGCGGAAATAGTCGTGCCCGATCGGAGAGAATGCCGCAACCAGGTCAACGAACTGCGGAGGCGACTGACTCTTGCCGCCTTGACGCACGTGGAAGATGAGCGCGCCGCTTTGGAAGCAGCAGTGGAGCATTTGCAGCACAACAGCCCTGAAAGCACCGTCGAGCGCTACCGCCAGAGGCTGGACGACCTCACCCGGCAAATGGCACTGGCCTTAAGACACGAGTTTGATACACTGCACATAAAACTTCAGAGTCGGCAAGAGCAGATTGAATCGCTCAATCCGCTTTCAATCCTGGCTCGTGGTTACAGTATATGTTGGCACGATCAGCAGAGGGTCATTGTAAAGAGTAGGGGACAGGTTACTCCCGACGATACTGTGACCGTGCAGGTAACGGATGGGGTGTTCAAGACCCGGGTGGTCTGAGTAGCTCTCAGCAATCAGCTTTCAGCCGTCAGGTACAGCAGATTCACATGATTGCGCTGACTCATCTGCGTAATTAGCGTAATCTGTGGTCTGTTTCAACGGACGAACGATTGTTTGCTGATAGCTACTTACTCTCCAAAAAGGATAGACGTGAGGAAGGCGGCGGGTCGCCTTCCCAAAGGGACAAGGCTGGGTGAGGGCCGTGACCATGCCTTTTCATCCATTGGTAGTCCCTTCTGACGAAGGATGAACAGCTTTGCGATGGGTCGGTATTTGATGGCGTAAGCCCTATCAATAATCGGGGGGTAAGTGAAAATGGACGAACACGCCCTTTCATTTGAAGAAGCGTTCGACATCTTGGAGCAGACAGTGAGACAGCTCGAAAATGGAAACCTCACCGTCGACGAATCGGTTAAGCTTTACGAGCAAGGCATGATGATGGCTAAGCTGTGCAGCGCGAAGCTCGATTCGGCTGAACTCCGGATCAATCAGCTTGCGCAGACCGAGGAAGGGCAGTTTGTAGTAACCGAGCTGGACATCGAGCGAAGCGAACTCCTCTAGAGTTGTTCATCTCGTGCCCTGAGCGGCAATGGGACCGGATGAGATCAGACCCCAACTCTCTACTGGCCAGTAGCGTACCCAGGCCTTGCCGATAATGTTACCGAATGGAACGTTGCCCCAAACGTGCGAATCGTGGCTGTTCTCACGATTATCGCCTAAGACGAAGTAATTGTCCGGAGGGACTTTTTGCCGCTCCACGAAGTAGTTTGGCTGATTCAGAATATAGTCCTCCAGGATCGGAGTATCATTCACGTAAACCCTGCCGTCCTTGATCTCGATGTAATCCCCGGGGACAGCTATGATCCTCTTAACGAAGTCGCGGCTGGGATCCATAGGATACCTGAATACGATGACGTCTCCACGCTGTGGGCCACCGAAGAGAAACTTGGGACTATTATCTGTGACTCCGAACATCCGCGCAATACGCCCGATTCCGTTCGGATCGATTCTCCAGTAGGCCGCCTTGTTGATTAGCAGATACTGGCCGGTCTCCAAAGTGGGCTCCATACTCCGACCGTCGACCTTGAAATTCTGTACAACTGACCGGACCAGCAGAAAGATGATGAGGGTAAGAAGTATGGTCTCGATAATCTCTCGAACGGCGGCTTTCATCTTCGCTCCGGCCCCGTCTCCACTCCGGATTGATAAACACTCAGGGTATTATAGTATAATAGGCAGCGGATTTCCAGCTAATATGGCGCAAGCGGAGTGGCTGTATTGAGAAGAATCATCATTGACCAGGAAGTCTTCGAGCAATTCCCCGATTTCAAGAGAGGGCTGGTAGTTGTCACCGACATACAGAATGCCCCTCAAAACGAAGCAATCCAGCTCCTGTTGAACAATGCCATCGAGATGAACGTCGGGAAGAACAGTGTGGCGCACGAATTCGTCAAAGCGTGGGACGAGGTCCACGCCAGGTTTGGGTCGAACCCGAACAAGTATCCTCCATCCATCAAGTCGCTTCTAAAGAGAATCGACAAGGGAGGAACTGTCCCGTTCATCAATTCTGTTGTAGCCCTGTTCAACTACATCTCAATAAAGTACCTCGTCCCCTGCGGTGGAGACGACGTCGACAGAGTGGAAGGCAATCTCCGCCTAGGCCCGGCGACAGGGAACGAGTTGTTCATTCCAATTGGAGGTGGGGATCAGGAGAATCCAAAGCGGGGAGAAGTGATCCTTTTCGACGACAAGACTATGAACGTGTTGTGCAGGAGATGGAACTGGCGAAACGGAGATTTCACCAAGATCACCGAAGGCACTAAGAGGCTGGTGATCAACGTGGACGGCGTTGGCCCAGTTTCAAGAACCACCATTGAGCAGGCGAGAGATGAACTAGCGAAACTATTGATCGAGCAGTGTGGTGCCAGGTTGAGCACCGATTTGCTTGACAAGGAGAAGCGGGAGGTAGTTATCGATTTCGAGCCCGTCCGGTAGCCTACCACGGTCGTCGGATAGGAGCTCAGCGTCGAGTTGACTAATGAAGATGGCAGGAACCTCCAACAATGCCGTGAGCGAAGGAAACCTGACGCGCTTCCACTGGAGAATGGTGGCTGTTGGGGGACTGCACCTCCTGATGGCTTCCCTCGACGTTGGGTTGCTCAGCTTCATATTTGCGAGGCTAGTTCTCGAGTGGCAACTCACGCCGTGGCATTTAGGGGCCATAGGTATGGGCAATGCGACCGGCACGTTAGTTGGCAGCGCTTCGGCAGGAGCGATCGCTGACAGATTCGGCAGAAAACATGCACTGCGTCTCTGCCTCATAATGGCTGGCCTGGGAACTGTACTCGGCGCCTTCTCCTGGGATTACGTCTCTCTCGCCATCTTTCAGTTCGCTGCAGGAACAGGAATCGGAGGTACCGCTCCAACAGTTGGTGTTCTTGTGAGTGAGTTCTCCCCCGCCCAGTACCGTGGGCGGTTGTCGGCTATGACAGAGTTCTTCTGGGTATCTGGCTGGCTGGTTGCAGCTCTCGCCGCCTACTTCATCGTTCCTCTTTGGGGATGGCGCGCAGCTTTCATCTTCGGCGGAATTCCACTGCTCTACGCTTCCATCCAGGCCAGAATCCTGCCCGAGTCACCGAGATTCCTGCTAACCCGAGGCCGCACTGCGGAAGCGCATCGGCTGACAGAGACGCTCCGCGCGCGCTACGGCGTGGTGCTGCATTTGCCTTCGGTCACTGGTGTGAGCCAGCGACGAAGCATCGTGTCTGGACTTCGGGAACTTTGGGCCAGGGCGTTGGCAAAAAGGACAGCCTGCACGTGGGTGCTCTGGTTTGTGCTTGTCTATTCCTGGTCCGGCATATTCATTTGGATACCCACCCTGATGGCTACTAGCGGGTTCAGTGCCGTCCGCACGTCCGAATTTATGCTTGTATTCACACTTGCTCAGTTCCCGCCTGTCGCACTGTCAGTATTCACTGTCGACTGGCTCGGTCGCAAATGGTTACTCGTGCCAGCACTTCTAGTGTGCGGATTAGCATCGTACTTCTTCGGAACCGCTGAGTCGTATCCAGCAATTCTGTTCCTTGGAGCAATAATCGCTGGTTCGAACATAATCGGCTGGAGTGTCATGCCCGCATACACGGCCGAACTCTTTCCCACTCGTCTCCGTGGCACTGGTTCCGGCTGGGCAGCGGCATCAGGTCGGTTTGGGGGCATTACTGTGCCGGGCGTGATGGCGCTGTTCCTCAGTTCCTGGGGGAAAGGCTATCAGGCAGTGTTTGTGATGTTCTCCATAGTCCTTCTTGTTGGGGCTCTCGTCGTCGCCGTACTGGGGGAGGAGACCAAGGGACGGACGCTGGAGGAGATATCAGCCCATGTGTAGAGCCCATCTTATAAGCGCCTCGCACAAGCGATCTAATTGTCTCGACACCGGCCTCCACCACCTTTATGTAGAGCGATATACCCTAAAGTACTGTTGCCAGGCACTCATTCAGCGTGTTATAATCAAGCAACCTGGCCACACCTTTGGATGCCCAGCATTCAAAGCCAAACCCACTCCCCCCAACACGTCAGGATAAGGAGAACCGCCTGATGCGAATTCCTTGCTTCTTTCTGCACCGTATCTGTATCTGTGCTGTAGTCGCGTTTTCAGCATTTGCGCTCGTCACCTGCTCGGGCTCTACAACCGTCAGCCCAACCGCGACCAAGCCGGCGAGTAACAAGGCAGCCACTCTGCCCAACTGGGTGAAGATGGATAGCCCGGATTACGGAATCCACGTGTTTCTATGGGGAAACGCGCCTACGACTGAGCGCGACCTGAACCTTGCTCGAGAAGCGGGCTTCAAGTGGGTTAAGCAGCGCTTCGAGTGGCGCTACATTGAAGGTAACCGCAAAGGGACCTACGAGTGGAACGAGCCTGATCGAATCGTGAACGCCATCAACAAAGCGGGGTTGAAAGTCATTGCCCGAGTCGACAACCAGCCCAAATGGGCGCGTTCAGACAAGATATTCCCAGCCAGTGGTCCGCCGGACAATATGGAGGATTTTGGGGATTTCGTGTACGCGCTAGTGGACCGCTACAAGGGGCGCATCCAAGCCTACGAAATCTGGAACGAGCCCAATCTAGCGAGGGAGTGGGGCAATAAGCAACCAAATGCTGCCGAGTACGTTAAAATGCTGGAGGTGGCGTATAAGGCGGCAAAGAAGGCTGATCCGAACGCGTTGATCTTGAGCGCCGGACTGTCGCCAACCACCGCATCGGGAGCGATAGCCACGCCCGATGTCGAGTTTCTGAAGCAGATGTATGCCGCCGGCGCTAAGGACTACTTTGACCTGCTCGGCGTACACGCCGCCGGTTACAAAGCTCCTCCGGAAATGAGCCCGGATGACATCGCCAAGGATCCGAAGTACAACCACGGCGAGGCCGAACTGGGCCGAATCTACGGTTTTCGGCACGCCGAGGACCTGCGCGCAGTCATGGTTCAGAGCGGCGATGCCAACAAGCAGGTCGCGGTTCTCGAGTTTGGGTGGACCAGCGACGACCGTCCAGATTCGCCCTACGCCTGGCACGCTGTATCCGAAAAAGAAAAGGCCGACTATCTGGTTAGAGCTTTCAAATTTGCAAAGGAGCGCTGGTCCCCTTGGATAGGCGTTATGTCAGCCATCTATATTCCGGATCCTAACTGGACCAAGAATGATGAGCAGTACTACTGGAGCATAACCAACCCGGACGGCTCAACCCGCCCGGCGTATGACGCGCTCAGGTCTTTGCTAAGACTCAAATAGAGCATAACTGGAGGGGGGTGGTGGAAAGAACAAAGAATGCTCCGTCTTCGCAGATGACTTCTTGTCAGTATACTACAGGACCGCGCACTTCGTGCTAGATCGCCCAACACCAAGGAGGAAAAGATCTTGAAGAGGCTCTTCGCCGCTCTCGCTTGCCTGGTAATTTCAGTTTCCCTGATCGCTCCGGCTGGTCTGTCCGGTTCAACGCCAGTGGCTAAGGCAGCGCCTTTGCCAGCTAGCACTCAGGCTCCAGCTGATCCACGCTACTTTCCAGAAACTGGCTTCCGCATAAGCGACGATGCTTTCTGGGACTTCTTCAACAAGCGGGGTGGGCTTCGCACATTTGGCTACCCCGTGTCGCGCAAGTTCACTTTGCTCGGATTCGAGGTTCAGTTCTTCCAGCGACGAATAATGCAGAAGCAGGCCAACGGCACCGTGTCGCTGCTGAACATACTCGACCCTGAGCTGATGCCTTACACGTCGATAAACTTCGCCACACTTCCGGCGAGCGACCCGAACCTGACCAGTCAGATTCCAGCACCAGGTAGCTCTGACTACGCCCAGAAGGTTCTGCAATTCGTCAGAGCGAACTCGCCCAACACGTGGCAGAACGTGAACGTCAACTTCTACAAAACGTTCATGGATACGGTCAAGTATGAGGAAGCCTATCCCAATCGCGATGGGGACCCGAACTGGATGGCCGGCATCGACCTGGAGATGTGGGGCGTGCCAACCAGTGCCCCTACTGTCGATCCCAACAACAACGACTTCGTGTACCAGCGCTTTCAGCGAGGAGTGCTTCACTACGATAAGAAGACGGGGCTGACTCAAGGACTGCTCCTGGCTGATTATCTGAAGTCGATCATTACCGGCCAGAACCTTCCAGTCGATCTTGACGCAGCAGCCAAAACAAGCCGGTACTACAAGCAGTACAACAACAGCGCGACCAATGGCTTGAACCGGCCGAACGACCTGCCGTCGACCAATATGAAGGACGCCTTCGAGCCAGAAGTGTCCACAACGCCCATCGTAGCTCCTCCGGCTCCGAACCCTTCCACTCCACCGTCAGGAACCTCTGGGCTACGATACGGCATGCAAGTTCACATGTTCGATCAGGATCAGACACGCGTTCTAAATGCGCTTAAGGGGGCCAACTTCGACTGGATGAAGCAGCAAGTGCGCTGGGATACGATTGAGACCTCGAAAGGGTCGTTTAGTTGGGGAGCGCTCGACTCCATAGTCAACAACGCCCAGGCCCAAGGGGTCAAGATACTCTTCAGCGTCGTCGCTGCTCCCAAGTGGGCCACCGGCGGAAACCCCGTATCTGGGCCGCCAAACAACTACGACGACCTTGCCGATTTCTTCAGAGCACTAGCCACTCGTTATCAAGGCAGAGTCCAGGCCTACGAGGTATGGAATGAGGAGAACCTTTGGTACGAGTGGGGCGGCTACGGCAAGCTTAATGCCGCTTCCTACGTGGATATGCTCCGCCGATCCTACCAGGCAATCAAGGCTGCCGACCCGAACGCCATCGTTGTTTCTGGCGCATTGACGCCTACTGGGGTTAACGACGGATACAACGCCATCGATGACGTGGTATACCTCGATCAAATGTACCAGGCCGGCTTGAAAAACTACTGCGATGCCATAGGGGGCCATATGTCCGGATACAACAACGCTCCGGATGATTGGGTAGATCGAAACACCGTGAACACCCCGGGATACAAAGGGCACCCCAGCTTCTACTTCCGGCGGATAGACCAGTTGCACGACGTAATGGCCAAGTATGGCGACAACAAGCAGTTGTGGCTTACCGAGTATGAATGGGGCAGCATCGACCATTTGCCCGATGCGCTCAAGTCCTACGACTGGACCACGCAGCTTTCGGAGCAGCAGGTAGCTGACTTCTTTGTCAGTTCTATCCAGAGCATCCGCGCGCAACGCCCGTGGGTAGGCGCCATATTCATCTGGAATCTCAACTGGCGAACGTTCGCTGACAAGTACAAGCAGGAGCAGGCCATATTTGGCATCCTAAACGAGGACTGGACCCCCAGGATCATCTACACGGCCCTCAGGGACATGCCAAAGTAAGGGCACCTGAGTCGACGATTGGCGTAATATCACTGGGTATCGAGTAGGAGGACGGGTCTCCCCGCCCTCCTCTCACACCACCGGACGTGCGGGTCCGCATCCGGCGGTTCGCCATTCATTACGGATATTGCGATGCTCCTCCGCCAGGCTCAGCAGTCCCAATTC
>Ga0315298_1010840_pt1 | contig 10865 bp, 10 predicted proteins | sample WHS_1_MG_FD_203077 | JGI IMG/M metagenome (GOLD analysis project Ga0315298, IMG submission 203077) | Extremophilic microbial mat communities from Washburn Hot Springs, YNP, Wyoming, USA - WHS_1_MG | ecosystem: Environmental > Aquatic > Thermal springs > Hot (42-90C) | place: USA: Wyoming...
ATGCTTCGGGCGCCCTCCGCGGCCGAGGGGACCACCGCGTAGACCTCCGTGCGGTTGCAGGTGGAAAGGAGGACGGCCTCCTCCACTACCTGGTGGAGACCGGTCAGTGCCGCCTCCATCTGGGCCGGGGTAAAGGCCAGCATCTCCCGCACCGCCACGGGAGCGGCCTTGTGGTTTACTCCAACGACGACTATCTCCATCTCTAGACCTGCCGTAGCCTCGCTGCTTGGATGGACCCATCGATAGCGGACCGGGCCTCTTGCCCGACCGTGCTGAGTCGGAGTCCTCCGGCATCTGATGTTGTTTGGGTGAACCGGACGCTTTGAACGGCCCCGAAACCTGGGCCGGGGCAAGGTCTGCACCGGGGGACAGATGCGCGGGGAAAGATTGTGCAAACCGGTGCAATTCTATGCGAGTCTGCTCCGAGTGTTCAAGGGGGCTAGATGAGCTGAAGGTGAGAATCCGGTGAGCGGCGGATTAGAAGAGCGGGGTGCCGAGTGTGGAAACACCAGACTGTCGTCTCCGCGGTTGGCTGCCAGTCTTCGCGCTATTCCGCGTCCAGTCTACTCCGGCGGCCGCCCGCGGTCGCGGCTTCCACGGGCGTGGCGTCGCCCCCTGGCACCTCCCCCAGCAGGTTGCTGGAGGGCGGCTTGCGATGCAGGCGTGCTCCCAGCCACTGCTGGAGGTCGTCCATCACGGTGTAGCCCGCCGGGACCACCACCAGCGTCAGCAGCGTGGAGGTCAGGAGACCACCGATCACCACCACGGCCAGCGGCGCGCGCGTGGCCGCCCCTTCACCGCTTCTCAACGCCAGCGGCAGCATGGCAAACACCATGGCCGTGGTGGTCATGAGGATGGGGCGCAGGCGAATCGGCGCGGCCTCGAGCAGCGCCTCGCGGCGGGCATAGCCCCGCTTTCGCAGGGTGTTGGTGTAGTCCACCAGCAGGATGGCGTTCTTCCCCACCAGGCCGGTGAGCATGATCATGCCCACCAAGGACATGATGTTGAGGGTGTCGTGGGTGATGGCCAGGGCGCCTATAGCTCCCACCGATGCCACGGGCAGGGCGCCCATGATGACCAGGGGATAGACCAGAGAGTCGTACAGGGCTACCATCAGCATGAACATCAGCAGGATGGAGACACCCAGGGCTTTGATCAGGGAATCGAAGGCGTCCTCCTGGAGCTCCGTCTCGCCGCCCAGGGTGATCTCGTAGCCCGCGGGGATCTCCATCCGCTCGATGCCCTTGCGGATGTCCGCGGTCACGTCTCCCAGGGGTCTACCCATGAGGTTGGCGCTCACCACAATCTGCCTGACCCGATTCTCTCGCGAGATCTCGACGGGACCATCCACCGGAACCAGTCGGGCCACCTGGCTCAGCTTCACGTCGACGCCTCTGGGGGTGGTGAGGGGAATGTCCGGGATGGAAGCTAGTTCCGAGCCGTTGGTGGCGGATCCGTACAGCACCCGAATGTCTACTTTGTCCTCGCTCTCCCGCCGAAGCTCGGTGGCCACCGTCCCCTCGAAGGCTGTGCGCAGCGCCGAGGCGACCTGGGCCGTGGTGAGGCCCAGATCGGTCAGCCTCTGGTGGTCGATCTCCACCCGCATCTCGGGAACGCCTCTTCCGGCGCTGTTGTTGACGTCGACGGTGCCCTCCGTCTTCAGCAGCAACTGCTCCACCTGAGCGGCCAGCTGGTTCAGTACCGCCATGTCGGCGCCTCTCACCCGGACCTGGACGCCGGCCATGCCGGTGTATCCCACCATGCTGGGCAGAGTCACTCGTGCGCTCATGTCGGGGATGGTGGCGGCGATCTGGCGAACCTCCTCCGCCACCTGGAAGGCCGTGCGGGTCCGCTCCGCGGTGGGCTTCAGCCGGACGTAGACGCGGGCCGACCGGTGCTGTGCGCTGCCGTATTGCCCGCCAACGCCCACTGTGGAGAGAAAGGCGGCCACCTCGGGGATCTCCGCAATCCGCTGCTCGAACCGTTGGATCGACTGGTTGGTCCCCGCCACCGACGTTCCCGGTGGCATGTCCACGGCGATCTGGAAGTTCCCCTGGTCCGACTGGGTCATGAACTCCGTGGGCACCAGCCCCAGCGCTATCAGCGCCACGCCGCTGAGGAAAGCGAGGAGGCCGAGGAAGAGAACTTCCCACCGGCGGCGCAGCGCCGTTGCCAAGAGGCCTCGATAGCGGGCCGTGAGAGACTGATAGCCTCGCTCCCAGCGGATCCAGAGGGGTGCCAGGGGGGATCGCTCCTCATCCGCGGCCGTCAACCAGCGCGAGGCCAGCATGGGAGTCAGGGTGAAAGAGACCAGTAGGGAGAAGAGGGTGGCCGCCACGATGGTGAGCCCGAACTCCCGGAAGAATTGTCCCACCATCCCCGTGAGGAACGCGACCGGCGTGTACACCACCACGTCCACCAGGGTGATGGTGACCGCCGCTGCCCCGATCTCCGCCCGACCTTCAAAGGCGGCGGCCCAGGGACCCTTTCCCATCTTCATGTGGCGGTAGATGTTCTCCAAGATGACTATGGAGTCGTCTACCAGGATGCCGATGGTGAGCGCCAGGGCCGACATGCTCATCATGTTCACGGAGAAGTGCATCAGCCACATGACGGCGAAGGTGGCGATCAGCGAGGTGGGGATGGAGATCAGGACGATCAGGGTAGAGCGCCAGGTGTGGAGGAACAGCAGCAGCACCAGCGCCACGATGAGAGCCGCGTCGCGCAGGTTGTTCTGGACGCTGTTCAGCACGTCCCGCACGAAGGTCGAGCCGTCCTGGATGGTGGTGATCTGCACCCCCTGGGGCAGAATGGGCCCCAGGCTGTTGATCGTCTTTTGCACTGCCGCAGCCACGGCCACCGTGTTGGCCGTAGGCTGCTTCTGCACCAGGATGGCCACCCCCTCGCGGCCGTTCACACGGCTGATGAAGTCCTGCTTCTTGAAGCTATCCTGGATGGTGGCCACATCCTTCAGCCGCACGACCCCCCCGGTCGGAACGGGACTCAGCTCCAGGTTGCCCAGCTGCTCCAGTTCCTGGTACAGGCCGTACACCCGCAGGCTGTACTCGCTGGTGCCCTCCTGGACGTAGCCGCTGGGGGCGGAGAGGTTGTTGGCCGCCAAGGCGGCGGTGACCTGCGCGAGGGAGAGACCTCGGGCCTCCAGCCGGTCGCGATCCACTCGGACCTGGATCTCCCGCTCGCGCCCACCCCGGACCTGAACACTGGCAACCCCGTCGATGGCCTCCAGCCTAGGGCGGATGGTGTCGTCGGCCAGTGGGTAGAGTCCCTCCGGGTTGGTGTCCCAGTTGGCACCGAGGATTACTATGGGCTGAGCTGCCAGATCCTCCTTGGCTATAGCGGGGGTCTTGACGTCGTCGGGCAGGCTCGACTGGATCTGGTTGATGCGACGCTCCACATCCTGAATGGCGGCGTCGGGATCAGTGCCCTCCTGGTACTCCAGCACCAGGATCGAGTAGCTGTCGCCCGAGGTGGAGAAGATGTTCTTTACCCCGCTGGAGCCAGCCACGGCGTTCTCCAGCGGCTTGGTGACCCTCGCCTCCACCTCTGATGGGCCGGCCCCGGGGTACGCCGTGACGATGGACACGTAAGGAAACTTCACGCTGGGGAGGAGGTCGACGGCGAGGGTTCCGTAGGCGATGATGCCACCGATCATGACGGCCAGGGCGGCCATCAGTATCAGGAGGGGACGCCGTATGGATAGCGCGGTAAGCCACATGGGCAAGACCCCGGGACGACCACGGCGGGTGGCCGCCGACGGCAACGTTGGGCCGCGAGCGGCGGCAATGCGATGTGCGGATTGTAGGTGAGGTGGCCACCTCGTTGCAAGTCGGCTATGCAAGGCCGCAAAGCAGAACTTGCCCAGGTGCAACAAAGGCCACTGCGGCTAAGGAGATAAGCCGCTCAGCTCTCCCGCAGGCTGTAGCCGGCTCCCCTGATGGTGTGGATGAGGCGCTTCTCTCCCGCCGACTCCAATTTGCTTCGCAGCCTCATCACGTGGACCTCGATGACGTTGGACTCCCCGAGGAAGTCCAAGCCCCACACCCGCTCAAAGATAAGGTCACGGGCGAGAACGTGGCGCGGATGACGGAGGAAGAACTCCAGAAGCTCGTATTCCTTGGTAGTCAGATCGATACGCCGGCCGCCCCGCTCGACCTCCCGGGTCACCACGTTTGCCACCAGGTCCGAGAAGCGAAGGACTTCCTTTCTGGCAGGGCTGGCACGCCGGAGCAATGCCCTGATACGAGCCAGTAGCTCATCGAAGACGAACGGTTTTGCCATGTAGTCGTCGGCGCCGGCCTCCAGGCCCGCGACCCGATCGTTCACCTGTGCCTTGCCCGTCAGTACCAGGATAGGAAGGTCTGGAACGCCCATCCGCAGCCTCCGACAGACCTCGATCCCATCGACGCCTGGCAGCACGACGTCCATTACAACCAGGTCTGTCGGATGTGTCGACGCCATGGCCAGGGCTGATTCACCATCGGGCGCCAGTTCGACCGCATAGCGGGCAAAGGAGAGGCCGCGACCCACCAGGCTTCGCGCGCTGAGATCTTCGTCTACCACCAGTATGCGCTGCAGGTTCAAGCGCTCTTGCACTCCGGCCCCTGCCCGCCCCAGGATGGGTAGACGGAGCGCTCGTGGCCGACGACTCGTGCTCAGCCGGGAAGACGCGCGGCGGCGTAGAAGAGGAGGGGTCGCGCCGCCTTGCCCTTCCCGTACTGGGCCCTGGCGCTCCGTTCCTGCTACCCGGAGGAGGTAAAGCAACCTGCATGCCACCGATGCGAGCGGGCAAGGGCGCTCGCGATGGCGTTCCGGTGGGCTTCCGCGGGAAGGGGCTGGTGGTGGCGAGCCAGGCCGGCGCCAGCCCCTGGAGCAAAGCCGTGGTCTAGGGATTGATTCCGCCGGCAACGGCGGACCCTTGTGAAGGCATGGTGCTCGCGCCCCGGCTCGAGGTGAGGTAGGCGAAGAGGTCCGAGTCGGATGGCAGGACCAGAGTGTCGCCTTCCCGTATGATCTTGGAGTATGACTCCAGAGGTCGCGAGAAAGCGTAGAACTCGGGATCCTGTTGCAGCGCCTGGGCATATATAGCTATAGCTTCAGCCTCTCCGCTGCCTCTTGTCTTCTGGGCCGTCTCGTAGGCGTCGGCTAGCAGCACGGCTTTCTACCGATCAGCCTGCGCCCGAATTTGGGCCGACTGCTCTTCACCCTCAGCGCGGTAGCGATTGGCTTCGCGGGACCGCTCTGCCTTCATCCGCTCGAAGACACTGGCCTGCACCTCGCTTGGCAGGTCGGCCCGCTTGATCCGCACGTCCTGGATCTGGATGCCGAAGGAGAGCGCCTGCGCCGCGGCGTTCTTTGCCACGTTCTCCATGATCTGCTCTCGACGCTCCCCTATGACCACGTCGAAGTTGTAGGATGCCAGCTCCCGCCGCATCTCCGAGAAAACGACGTCGTCGAGTCGGGCCCGAGCCCCTGCCTCGGTCAGCACAGTGACGTAGCACTTCAGGGGATCCACGATGCGCCATCGGGTGACGTGATCCACCCTTAGACGCTTCTCGTCCAGGGTCAGGTACTCCTGGACCGAGGCGTCACGGGAGAGAAGGCGGCGGTCCATGTAGTGGACGCTATCCATGAATGGCATCTTCGCGTATATGCCAGGCTGCTGAGCCGTGTACTGGTACTCGCCCAACCTGGTGACTATGGCTTGATCGGTCTCGCTGATAATGAATAGGCTCTGGCTGATGACTGCGATTGTAACGACTATCACCGCCGCCAGAATGCTACCTGCTGCTCTGCCCATCCGTCCCCCCAGCCGTCCTTACCGTCGGCTCCGTTCCCCTGAGAGGGAGAAACGGCAGCACTCCGTTTGCCGTGTCGCCACCCACAACGACCTTGTCCACGGTCGCGAGCACCTTCTCCACGGCCTCCAGGTACATTCGTTCCCGAGTGACGTCGGGCGCACTCTTGTACTCCCGGAGGATAGCCAGGAAGCGGTCGCTATCGCCCCGCGCCAGCCGGACTCGCTCCTGCTGAAAGGCGGTGGCGGCCTCGATCATGCGCCGAGCCTCGCCCCTCGCTTTGGGGAGAATGTCCTCGCGGTATGCCTGGGCTTCGTTTACCTTGCGCTCTCGATCCTCCCGGGCCCTTACCACCTCATGAAAGGCGTCCCGCACCTGGTCGGGCGCGTCCGCCACCTGGAGCCGCACGTCGGTTACTTGGATGCCCGATCCGTAGCTGTCCAGCAGCAGCTCCTTGAAGCGGCGCGCACCATCCTGAACGTCTGCCCGTCGCTCGGTGATCACGTCGTCGATAGGCATCTGTCCGACAGCGCTGCGCAGAGCCACCTCAGCGGTGGTCGCCAGCACCCTGTCGGGGTCCTGCACGTTGAAAACGAAGGCAGCCGGATCCTTCACCCTGTACTGGACGAGAAGCCCCACCTCGACAATGTTCTCGTCCCGGGTCAGCATGAACGCTTCCTCCAGAACCCGCTGGTTGGCCGGCGTGCCGTTGGCCACGTTGCCGGATCGGAAACCGATCTCCGTCCGACGAATGTTCTGGACATCCACCACGTCCACCTGCTGGATCGGCCAGGGAAGACGGTAGTTGATGCCCGGACTGGTGGTGGCGGTGTGCCTTCCGAAGGTTCGCACCACTCCCTGTTCGCTGGGCTGGACCGCGTAGATTCCTGAGGCCAGCCAGAGAAGCAGTAATACCCCTCCCACGGCCCAGACCAGTGCCTTTCGCATTCTGGCCCTCTTGAGAGTGTCCGAGATTAGCACCTCGAACTCGCTCTCGGGCCTTCTCTCTTGCTCGAATGCCAACTGTAACCTCCAAGACTCGGAGCCGCGCTCTCTCGATGGCCGGTGCTAACCGAGGGCTATTCCCACGGCCAGGAGTGGCCGTTCGAGGCAGGGTAATGCCTGCCATTATTCTGGTCATGGGTCATGAAGAGAAGATGAAGCTAAGATAACGGTGGGATAAATTTCGAAGAATAGTATGTTCGGCGCTGGAAGTGGGTCAGGGCCTGCCGATAATCGTCGGGAGTGTTGAGGTTGAAAAGAACCTCCTGGCTGTCAAAGGGCACCTGGGTCGTCTCGGGCAAGTGGCGCAGAATGACCTCTCGAAGCCCCTGGCGCTCCTCTGAAAGGGATAGCAGCTCGGACTTCAGGGCAGCGGAAAGCACGGGGGGGTGGCCGCGCTGTCCCCGGAAGGTGGGCAAGGTGATGAGATGGTCTCCCGCCAGGTGGCTGTCCAGCAGCCGCTTCAGGGTAGTAGCCCTTCTCGGCTGGTCCACGCCGAGGATCATGACCGCGGAGGTGTTAGGGGGGAGCACCACGACTCCTGCTCGGATCGATGTTGACTTTCCCAGCCTGTAGTCCGGGTTGAGCAGGACAGTGGCCTCAGGAGAGGGCATCAGGGCTGCCTGCACCCGCTCGGCTTCGTGGCCGACCACGGCGATTATGGGGCGCAGTCCCGCCTCGAGAAGCTGCTCCATCTGGAACTGGACTAAGGCCTTCCCCATCCACGGTAGCAGCGCCTTCGACTCGCCCATGCGGCTGGATTCCCCGGCCGCGAGCAGTACGGCCGCTACGGTCCTGGACGTCATGGCGCGCTCCTCGGTGCGGTGGTGCTGCAAGGCTGGCGGGCACATTATATAATGGGCCTCGAGACGGGCGCCTCACGACGGATTCACTCCCCTGTTCTTGGAACACTTGCCCAGATGTCTTCCACATCCATGCTGTGATCAGTAATCGTGATCGAGGAGGGTTGAACATGCGGATCAACAAGGTGAAGCGACTCCTGCAAGAGGGGAAGCCAGCGATAGGCACCTGGCTCAATTTCCCATGCACCAATTCCGCGGAGGCCATGGCTCACGCCGGCTGGGACTGGGTAACCGTCGATGCCGAACATGGTCCCATCGACCTGGAGATGTTGAACAACATGTTCATTGCCATCGGCACGACCGACGCTGTTCCGATGTGCCGAGTACCGGACAACGACCCCGTTTACATAAAGCGAATTCTGGATGCCGGCGCGTATGGGTGCGTGATCCCCATGGTCTGTTCGGCGGAGGAAGCCCAGCGGGCGGTGCGCAACTGCAAGTATCCTCCCGAGGGCATCCGCAGTGCTGGGGGCGGCCGATGGCGTTTCTGGGCGGGAGCTGACTACCAGCAGCACGCTAACGATGAGATCCTGGTCATCGTCCAGATCGAGCATCCCGATGCGGTGAAGCGAGCCGAGGAGATCCTATCGGTGCCGGGTGTGGATGCCTGCTTCATCGGCCCGGGCGACCTGGCCTGGACCATGGGTCTTGGCAAGGGGTTGGGGGAGAAGGATCCGAGGCATGCCGAGGCCGTGGCGGAGGTGCTGAGAGCGGCAAAGAAGGTGGGCGTACCGGCGGGTATCCATTGCCGCAGCGTGGACGAGGTACCGATGCGGGTGGAGCAGGGCTTCCAGTTCCTGGCCTGTATGAACGACATCGGCTTCATGTTCAACTCCGCCAGCGCCGCGGTCAAGACCATCAGGGAAAGGGTAGGCCAGGGCCGGACTGGAGGTTCGTAGGGTGTCTCTGGCAGGTAGAGTTGCCCTTGTCACAGGCGCGGGGCAGGGCATCGGTGCCGCTACCGCGCGGAAGCTGGCAGAGGCGGGGGCCGACGTGGCGATCAACGATCTCGATCCCACTCTGTTGGAGGACACGGAGAGCCTGGTGCGGGCGACGGACCGCTCCGTGCTGGTGGTGGCGGCCGACGTGACCGATCCGGTGGCCGTCGCCGGGATGGTCGGCCGCGTCGTCGAGAGGTTCGGACGGTTGGACATCCTGGTCAACAACGTGGGAGGAGGAGGGCCAACCAGGACCTTTGAGGAGACCACCCTGGAGGTGTGGGACCGAACCATCGCGCTGAACCTTCGCGGTACCTTTCTGTGCACTAAAGAGGCTGTGCCTCTCATGAAGAGGGCGGGCTGGGGGCGGATCGTCAACGTGGCGTCGGTGGCCGGGCGAGGGCGTGCCATGACGGCGGGTCCCCAGTACGCCGCGGCCAAGGCTGGGGTCATTGGCTTCACCCGCCACATCTCTGGCGAGCTGGCACCCTACGGCATCACCGTTAACGCGGTCGCGCCTGCCTTGACGGCAACGGCTCGGCTGAAGGCCAAGTTCGACGGCATGACGCCGGAGGAGCAAGCCAAGACGCTGGCCGGCATCCCGGTGGGGCGCTGGGGGCAGCCCGAGGAAGTAGCCGCCGCGATTGTGTTCCTCTGTGGCGTCGAGGCCGGCTACATCTGCGGGGCGGTGCTGGACGTGAATGGGGGTGTCTTCGTGGGTTAGCACCCTCACCCCGCTGAGGGATGGAGCATTGTTGCCAGAAGGAGATTGTCGATAGAATCCGAGGGCAGAGACAGTAATGGAGGCGACCATGCCGACCAACCTGCCTCCCCAGTACTTCGAGGCCGAGAAGGTCTATCGACAGGCGAAGACGCTGGAAGAGAAGATCGATGCCCTTGAGGACATGCTGGCTATTATGCCCAAGCACAAGGGCACGGACCACCTTCGGGGCGAGCTCAGGGCGCGAATCGCCAAACTTCAGGCGGAAGCCGAGCAGAAGAAGGGAGGCGGCCGTGCCCAGCTCTACCATGTTCCTAAGGAGGGCGCTGGCCAGGTAGCCCTGGTCGGGCCTCCCAACTCGGGCAAGTCCCAACTGCTGGCGAGCCTCACCGGTGCCTCCCCCAGGATCGGACCCTACCCCTTCACCACCCAGCTACCTCAGCCGGCCATGGTGGTCTTCGAGAATGTGCGGATCCAATTGGTCGATCTGCCTCCTGTGGTGGACCAAGGCACCCCCGGCTGGATGCGGCCGGCCCTGCGCTACGCGGATCTGCTGGCGCTGATAGTGGATCTCTCTGTCGATCCCCTGAGCGATTTCAGGACGGTCCGCCGTGAGTTGGAGGCCATGCGGATTCGTCCTGTCGCGGCCACAGGGATGGACTATGACGCCACCGTAGTTGAGAAGAGGGCGGTCCTGGTGGGGAACAAACTGGATAGGCCGGACGCGAGGGTAGGGTACGAACTGCTCGAGCTGGAAGTTGCCGGGCAGTTGCCGATCATGGCGGTGTCGGCAGCCACCGGGGCCGGGCTGGAAGAGCTGAAGCGGCTCCTTTTCGAGAGGCTCGATGTGGTTCGAGTGTACACGAAGCCGCCGGGCAAAGAAGCCAATCTGGCGGAGCCCACCGTTTTGAAGAGAGGGAGTACGGTGGAGGATCTGGCTGCCGCCATTCACAAGGAGCTGCGGGAGAAGCTGAGATACGCCGTCCTGTGGGGCTCCGGAAAATTCCACGGCCAGCGCGTCGGTCGGCAGTACGTCCTGGAGGACGGGGACGTGGTGGAGCTGGTGGCGTGATCGAGCCCACTACCCTGTGAACTATTGTCCAGGATGGTGTATGATGGCTCTTGGCGGTCGAGCGCTGACACAACTGCAAGGGTGCAGGAGGACAGCGATTGAGTTTATAGGAGGCAACCATGTCTGACACGGTCAAGGATGATCGACCGCGGTCGATCCGCTTGCAGGCGCCCCTTTCTTATGAGGTTAGAAACCGGAAGCTCCTGGACTGGGTTCGAGAGACGGCGGAGATGTGCAAGCCGGCCTCGGTGTACTGGTGCGACGGGAGCAAGGCGGAGTATGACCGGCTGATGGCCCAGATGGTGGCTAATGGGAGCGCCATTCCCCTGAAGAAGCGGCCCAACAGCGTCCTGTTCCGCTCCCATCCCAGCGACGTGGCCAGGGTCGAAGACCGCACCTTCATCGCCTACCCCACCCAGGAGCAGGCCGGTCCCACCAACAACTGGATCAACG
>Ga0315298_1010843_pt1 | contig 10863 bp, 9 predicted proteins | sample WHS_1_MG_FD_203077 | JGI IMG/M metagenome (GOLD analysis project Ga0315298, IMG submission 203077) | Extremophilic microbial mat communities from Washburn Hot Springs, YNP, Wyoming, USA - WHS_1_MG | ecosystem: Environmental > Aquatic > Thermal springs > Hot (42-90C) | place: USA: Wyoming...
CGAGATTGGTGATCTCCTTCCCGTCATAGACGATCGATCCCGCCGTCGCCGTATAGATCCCGCTCAGCACGTTCAGCACCGTCGTCTTGCCCGATCCGTTCGGCCCGATCAGCACCGCGACATCGCCCCGGTTGACCGTGAGCGACACGCCGTTGACCGCCTTGATGCCGCCGAAATGCTTGGCCAGATCTCGAATTTCCAGAAGCGGCCGGTCCGAGGCCACCGGCCGCTCGGGCACGGCGCCGGCCTCGAGATGCGCCACCTCTTCCTCGTCAGAGCGCCGCCGGCCCGCCACCAGCGTCGCCACCGCGCCGACGCCGCGGAGCAGCAACCCGTACAGCCCTTCCGGCATGAACAGCACGACGACGACGACCAGCACGCCATAGACCGCGATGTAATAGGCATGCAGGAAGCGCAGCACTTCCGGCAGGAAGGTGATCAGCCCCGCACCCAGCGTGGTGCCGACGATCGAGGCCTGCCCGCCCACCAGCGCCATCGCGAAGAACGAGACCGACTGATAGAAATTGAAGACGTTCGGGCTGATATAGAGCGAGCCGGAAGCGTAGAGAATCCCGCCCATCGCGGCGAGCGCCGCGGAGACGGCGAAGGCGAGAACCTTGGTCCGGAACAGGCTGATCCCGTTTGCCGAAGCGGCGATCTCGTCCTCGCGCAGGGCGAACAGCGCCCCGCCCAGCCGCGAATGGCGCAGGCGGAACACGACATAGCTCGCCAGCACCAGCACCGCGACGGAGATGAAATAGAACCCGTGATCGCTGTTGATCGCGTAGCCGAACAGGCTCGGCCGGGGGATGTTGGAAATCCCGTCGGCGCCGTCGGTCACCGCGTTCCAGTTGTTCAGCACGAGTTCGGTGATGATCTGAAAGCCGATCGTCACCAGCGCGAGATAGTGGCTGGCGAGCCTGAGCGAGATCGCGCCGAGGAACAGGCCGAACCCGGTCGTCACCGCCACCGCCGCCAGCGCCGCGCTCCAGTAGCCGATGTGGTGGTTCACCGCGAGGATCGAGAACGTATAGGCGCCGATCCCGAAAAACGCAGCCTGCGCCAGCGAGATCTGCCCCGAATAGCCGAGCAGAACGGTCAGCCCCAGGGCCGCGACGGCGTAGGACAGCGAGAGGATCAGCAGCGTGAGATAATACGAGCCCAGCCGCCCGCCCGGCAGCAGGAAGGGAATCAGCACGAGCAGCGCGATGAAGGGCAGGAACTTGGCGATCGACCTGGTCATGTTGTCGTTTCCCTGAAGCCGCCGGCGCGCCGGTCAGACCTTCTGCGAGACTTTTTCACCGAACAGCCCGTATGGCCGGAAGATCAGGAACAGGATCAGCACGATGAACGGAAACGCATCGCGATACGACCCCGAAATATAGGTCGCGCCGTAGGTTTCGATCAGCCCGATGCCGAGCCCGCCGACGATGGCGCCCTTCATGCTGCCGAACCCGCCGACGATCGCCGCGGCGAACGCCTTCAGCGCGATGGTCGAGCCCATCGTCGCCGTCACCGTGTAGACGGGTGCGATCAGCAAACCCGCCAGCCCGCCCAGCGCGGTGCTGATGGCGAATGTCAGCGCCGCCATCCACGCCACGCGGATTCCCATCAGCCGCGCGGTGTCCGGGTCCTGCGCCGTCGCCTGCAACTGCTTGCCGAGCTTGGTCCGTTCGAGGAACCAGTTCAGCAGCGCCACCATGGCGGCGGTGACGACGATGATGACGATATATTGCGGATAGACGTGCACGCCGAGCAAAGCGACCGACTGCGCCTTGAAGATCGGCGGCAGCTGGTACGGGATCGGTCCATAGATCAGCAGGAACGCCTGTTCGAGAAAGACCGAGGCGCCGACAGTGGCGATCATCACCGGCAGGAAGTTGCGCGGCCGGTTGCGCACCGGCTGGAAGATCAGCAACTGGAACAGCGCGCCGACCACGCCGGTTCCCGCCACCGCGAGCAGAAGCGCGAGCCACCAGGGCAGATGCAGCACGACGACGAGGCTGACCATGAAATAGGCGCCGATCATCGCGAAATCGCCCTGGGCGAAATTCACCACGTTGACCGAGGTGTAGATCAGCACGAAGCCGAGCGCGATCAGCGCATAGATGCTGCCGACCGCAAGCCCCGCGATGGTCAGCTGGATGAATTCGGAGAACACGCAGACGATATCCCGGGCAGCTGGTTTTTCATTCCGTCACGATAACGGCGAACGCCGTCCGGGCCACGACCCTGCCCGGACGGCGCGCGGCCTTCAGCCGACGTATTTGATCGGGATGACCTTCTGGTGCTGCATCTTCACCACCCAGTAGCCGTGCAGCCCGTCGCCGTTCGCGTCGAAATTGTAGGTGCCCTCGACGCCGTGATAGCCCTTCACCGCGCGAATGCCCTTCTGGATCGCCGCCGGCGCGGTGCCGTCCTTTGCGATCACCCGGCTCAGGACGTTCATCGCGTCATACACCCAGCCGCCGAACACGTCGGGCTGGCTGTGATATTTCGCGACATAGAGCTTGGTGAACGCCTTCGCCGCGTCATTGCCGTCCGCCACGAAATCGGAAACGCCGTAGGTGCCGTCGACCGCCGACCCGGCAAGCTGGATGCACACCGCCGTCGCGATCGAGGTGGACCCGATGATCTTCACCTTGAGGTCGAGCTGGCGCAGCTGCTTGAGCATCTGCGCCTCGTCCTCCGAATTCGTCATGTAGGTGGCCAGCGTATCCGCGCCGGAGTTCTTGATCTTTTCAAGGAACGAGGTGTAGTCGCGCGTCGCGGTCGTGTAGCCCTGGTCGCTGACCACTTTCGCGCCGTCCTTCACGAGCGCCGCCTTGAGCAGCTGATTGCCGGCCGAGCCGAAGGCGTCGGTGTCGTAAAGAATGGCAACCTTCTTGCTGCCCATCGTCTTTACCGCATACTGGGCCATCGTCGCCGAGGCATAGGTATCGTTCGGGCGGAAGCGGAACACCCACTGGTTGCCCACATGCGTCAGCTTCGGATCGGTGCCGCCGATCATGGTCGGAATCTTGTAGCGCGCGACGTAAGGCAGCGTCGCCTGCACGATGGTGCTGCGGATCGAGCCGATGATCGCGACGATATTCTGGTTCGCCGCAAGTTTCTGATAGGCCGAGACGCCGGCCTGGTTCTGCCCGCGATCGTCCTCGACGATCAGCTTGATCTTCTTGCCGTTGATGCCGCCATGGGCGTTGATCTCGTCAACGGCGAGCTTCGCGCCATCGACCTTGTGCTGCCCGCTGAGCGCCGCCGGTCCGGTCATGTCCGCGATCATGCCGATCTCGATCGTGCCCGAGGCCGCGTGCGCGACACCCAGCCCGCACGACAGCGCAATCATGCCGGCGCCAAAAAGGAGTTTTCTGACCATTGGATTTGTTTCCCCTAGTGTTTGTGAATTTTCCGGACCGATCCGGGCCTGAAGCCACTTCCGTCGCGGTCACGGCCCGCCGTGTCACGCCGGCGCCGGGCGAACCCGTGGGCCGCGCGGGAACGAGACCAGAACAGAAGCCACTCAGCCTGCCGCCTGCAAGGGCAATCGGGCACAAGAGCGCGCATCCGTCGGTCTCCCCATGCAGATTTTCAATAACCGGTATATAGGATTTCGGGGGGTGTCAACACGCCGTTCGTATCATCCGGCGACTCAGCGGCGGGCGGCCTCGTCGAGCCAGGCGTGCCAGTCCGGCGTATCGTCGATGAAGACCGGCGGCGGGGTGGCGCCGAGATGCCGCAGCAGCGACTCCCGCGTGCGCTCGACCGGCACCGGCAGCGGCTCCATCGGGTTGATCACGACCGCGGCAATCGCGATCCCGCGCGCGCGCAGCGCCTCGACGGCGCAGAGCGTGTGGCTGATCGTGCCGAGATAGCCGCCGGCGACCAGCACGACCTCTATGCCGAGGGCGGCGATCCAGTCGCGCACGGTGTGCGTTTCATCCAGCGGCACCATCGCGCCGCCGACGCCCTCGACCAGCATGGGGCCGGCCGCGCCGACGATCTCGGCCTGGCAGAAGGCGACGAGGTCGTCGAACGGAATGCGCCGCCCGCTGCGCGCCGCCGCCATGTCCGGCGAGATCGGGTCGGGAAACCGCCAGGGGCAGATGGTGGCGACCGCCTCGTCGTTCACCATCGAACTGCCCATCGCCCGCAGCAGGATACCGGCATCGCTCGACGCGGAGAGCGCGGGCTGGTAGCCGCTGGCGACCGGCTTGAGCGCCCGCGCGGGAACGTCGCCGGCCCGCCAGTGGCGGATCATGCCGGCGGCGACATGCGTCTTGCCGATCTCGGTGCCGGATGCGGTGATGAAGAAATGGCTCATGCGGTCACCAGGATTCTGTCGTGGACGAGTTGGGCCAGACGGTCGATGTCATCTGGGGCGTGGCAGGCGGTGAAGGCGAAGCGGAGCCGCGCCGTGCCCTCGGGCACCGTGGGCGGGCGGATGGCGGCGACCAGAAAGCCCGCCGCCTCCAGCACGGCCTGCGCCGCGAGGGCGCGCTCGGCGGTGCCGAGCAGGAGCGGCACGATCGGGCTTTCGGCCGGTGGCAGGCCCAGGGCGGCGCAGAAGCGGCGGGCATGGGCGAGCGGGGCGGCGCACATTGCGGGGTCGGTCGCGATCAGGTCGAGGGCCGCGATCGAGGCGCCGACCACCGCCGGCGGCAGGCCGGTGGTGTAGACGAAGCTGCGGGCACGGTTGCGGATCAGCTCGCACACCACGTGCGAGGCGCAGAGATAGCCGCCATAGCTGCCCACCGCCTTGGACAGCGTGCCCATCTGCAACGGCACGTCATGGCCGTGAGCCGAGCCGCGCCCTTCGTTGATGACGCCGATGCCGTGCGCATCGTCCGTCATCAGCCAGGCGTCATGCGCCTTGGACAAGGCGAGCATCTCGCCGACGGGCGCGAGGTCGCCATCCATGGAGAAGACGCCGTCGGTCACCACCATCGCGTGGCGGGCGGCTTGGCGATGGGCGGCGAGGAGTTCGGCGAGATGCGCGAGGTCGTTGTGGCGGAAGACGTGGAGCGCGGCGCCGGACAGGCGGGCGCCGGCCCAGATGCAGGCATGGGCGAGCTCGTCGACGAAGATCGCATCCTCCCGCGCCATCAGCGCCGGGATGATGCCGGTATTGGCGAGGAAGCCCGAGCCGAACACCACGGCGTCTTCCGTCTGTTTCAGCGCGGCGAGGCGCGCCTCGAGCGCGCAATAGAGCGGATGGTCGCCGGTGACGAGGCGGGAGGCGCCGGCGCCGGCGCCGTGGCGGCGGGCGGCGTCGATCGCGGCGTCGATCACCGCCGGGTGGGTGGAGAGGTTGAGATAGTCGTTGCAGGAGAACGAGATCAGCCGCTGCCCGTCGCGCTCCAGCACCGCGCCGGCGGCGCGGGCGGTCGGGCGCAGGCGGCGGCGGAGGGCGCCGGCCTCGAGGCGGGCGAGCTTGTCGGTCGCGAACTGGTCGAGCGTGGTCATCCTGTCTCAATCTGCCGCAAAAGCTTCACGAACGCGGATGCAGCGTTTATCACCGGTTCGACCCCTTGGGGCAAATCGGAGCTTGCCATGTCCATCGCACTCGATTCTTCCACCGCCACCGCCGCTGCCGCGCCGTCCCCGACGCGGGCGCGCATCGCCGCCCTGCTGGCGCTGCCGCTGCCCGAGCTGATCTTCCAGGCGCAGACGGTGCACCGGCAGCATTTCGACCCGACCCAGGTGCAGATTTCCACCCTGCTCTCGATCAAGACCGGCGGCTGCCCGGAGGATTGCGGCTATTGCCCGCAAAGCGCGGAATTCGACGTGGGGGTGAAGGCCTCGAAGCTGATGGACATCGCCCCGGTGCTGGAAGCGGCGCGGCGGGCGAAGGAGGCCGGGGCGCAGCGCTTCTGCATGGGGGCGGCCTGGCGCTCGCCCAAGGATCACGATCTCGACCGGGTGGCGGCGATGGTCGAGGGGGTGAAGGCGCTGGGGATGGAAACCTGCGTCACCCTCGGGATGCTGCGGCCGGACCAGGCGGCGCGGCTGAAATCGGCCGGGCTCGACTATTACAACCACAATCTCGACACCTCGCCGGAATTCTACGGCAGCATCATCACCACCCGCACCTACCAGGACCGGCTGGATACGCTGGCGGCGGTGCGGGATGCGGGGATCAATATCTGCTGCGGCGGGATCATCGGGATGGGCGAGGATCTCGACGACCGAGCCGGGCTGCTGGCGACGCTCGCCGATCTCGACCCGCCGCCGGAGAGCGTGCCGATCAACGCGCTGGTCGCGGTGAAGGGCACGAAGCTCGGCGAGAGCGCGCCGATCGACCCGATCGATTTCGTCCGCACCATCGCGGCGGCGCGGATTTCCATGCCGAGATCCTGGGTGCGGCTGTCGGCCGGGCGGGAGGCGCTGAGCGACGAGGCGCAGGCGCTGTGCTTCCTCGCCGGGGCGAACTCGATTTTCTATGGCGACACGCTGCTGACCACGGCGAACCCCGCGGTCGCGCGGGACAATGCGCTGTTCGAAAGGCTCGGGATGACGAAGCTTTCGTGAGCGACTGGCTGGAGCGCGGCTGGCGGCATGTCTGGCTGCCCTATGCGCAGATGCAGACCGCGCCGCTGCCGCTGCCGGCGGTGCGGACGGAGGGCGCAAGAATCCATCTCGCCGACGGGCGGGTGCTGATCGACGGCGTCGCCTCCTGGTGGACGGCGTGCCATGGCTACAATCATCCGCATATCCGTGAGGCTGTCGCGGCCCAGCTCGATTCGATGCCGCATGTGATGTTCGGCGGGCTGGCGCACGAGCCGGCCTATAGGCTGGCGACGCGGCTGGCCGGGATGATGCCGGACGGGCTGGAGCGGGTGTTCTTCACCGATTCCGGCTCGGTCGCGGTGGAGGTGGCGATGAAGGTCGCGGTGCAGGCGCGGCTCAATCGCGGCGAGCGCGGGCGGCACAAATTCCTTGCCTTCCGCGACGGGTATCATGGCGACACGCTGGCGACGATGGCGGTGTGCGACCCCGAGGAAGGGATGCACGCGCTGTTCGCCGGGCTGTTGCAGGAGCATGTGATCGCCCCCCTGCCCCGGGATGCGGAGTCGGAGCAGGTTTTCATGGCGCTGCTGGAGCGGCACGCCGGGGAGCTTGCGGGGATCATCGTCGAGCCGCTGGTGCAGGGGGCGGGCGGCATGGTGTTTCACGACGACGCCGTGCTGCGGCGGCTGCGGGCGGCGGCGGACCAATACGGGCTGACGCTGATCTTCGACGAGATCTTCACCGGGTTCGGGCGGACGGGAACGATGTTCGCCTTCGAGCAGGCGGGCGTCGTGCCGGATATCGTCACGTTGTCGAAGGCGCTGACGGGCGGCACCTCGCCGCTGGCGGCGACGGTGGTGCATCGCGACCTGTATGAGGCGTTTCTCGGCGAGGACCCGATGAAGGCGCTGATGCACGGGCCGACCTTCATGGCCAATCCGCTGGGCTGCGCCGCGGCGAATGCCTCGCTCGACCTGTTCGAGACCGAGGACCGGCTGGGGCAGGCCAGGCAAATCGAGGCCTGGCTGCGCGAGGGGCTGGAACCGTGCCGGGGGCTGCCCGGCGTGGTCGATGTGCGGGTGAAGGGGGCGATCGGCGTGGTGCAGCTGGGGCGGATCAAGAATCCGGCGGGGTTGCGGGAGCGGTTCGTCGCGCGCGGGGCGTGGATCCGGCCGTTCCGCGACATCGTCTATCTCACCCCGGCGCTGACCATCGCGCAGGACGAACTGGCGCGCCTGACCGGGGCGATCAGGGACGTTCTGGCAGAAGGCTGAATGTAAGCGCCGCCCCGGCGTTATCCGGACGGGCGGAGGGCGACGGCAAGCGGGGGAGATGGCGCCACCCGATCCGGCGCCGGCGCGGAAGAGTGGTTGCGGGGCCGCTGCGAGGGCGTCCCGCTGGCGGGTTCGGGGCGGCGGAGCAAAATCGGTTGCGGGGCCAGCGCGGCCGGCAGCGGAATCCTGAGCAGGTGGCAGAGCGGGCGGACGGCGCGGCCGAAGCGCGGGTCGGCGGCGAGGATCGCCGCCATTTCGGGCTGGTTCAGCAGATGCGCGAGCTGGGAGGCGTAGCCGCGGATTTCGAATCCGCCGGCGGCGGCGAGGCCGCGGCGGCGCGGCAGGGCGGACGGCGCGCGGGGACGCGGCGCCGATCGGCGGGGCGCCTGCCGGCGCGGCGGGTGCAGCGTGCCGGCGTCCAGCCGGGCGGCGAGATCGGCGATGCGGCCGGCGAGGCGGGCGATGCGGAGCGCGATCGCCGCGGCGAGGTCGCGATCCGGCCCGAAGGCGCCGCGCCGCCCGGCCCGGGCGATGGCGCCGTACAGCGCATCGACGATCCGCAGGAAGGTGACGATGACGCCGCGTGTCTCCATGCGCGCAGGAGACCATGACGGGCGGGGGGTGGGCAAGAATTCCGTTAGGAAATCTTTACGCGGTCCGGGAGGATCGGAACATGAACTGGTGTTCCGCTCCCGAACGCCGATGGCGTTCGGGAGCGGAAAACTAGACGGTGGCGCCGAACAGGTGGCCGATCAGCGTGGTGGCGGCCATGGCGAGCGCCCCCCAGAAGGCGACGCGCAGGGCGGGTTTGAGCATCGGCGCGCCGCCGGCGCGGCCGCCGACGGCGCCGAGCACGGCGAGGAAGACGAGGGCGCCGAGGCCGATTCCGGCGGAGAGCACGGGCTTCGGCAGGGTGGCGGCGAGGATGAGCGGGGCGGCGGCGCCGACGGCGAAGGTGGCGGCGGAGGCCATGGCGGCCTGGATCGGGTTGGCGGCGGTGAATTCGGTGAGGCCGAGCTCGTCGCGGGCATGGGCGCCGAGCGCGTCATGCGCCATGAGCTGGGTGGCGACGGCGCCGGCGAGAGCGGGGTCGAGGCCACGGGCGACGTAGATCGCGGCGAGTTCGGCGTGCTCGGAGGCCGGGCTTTCGGCGAGTTCGGCGCGTTCCTTGGCCAGGGCGGCGGTTTCGGTATCGGCCTGGGAGCTGACGGAGACGTATTCGCCGGCGGCCATCGCCATCGCTCCGGCGACGAGGCCGGCGACGCCGGCGACCAGCGCATCGTGGCGGACGCCGCTCGCGGAGATCACGCCGAGGATGAGGCTGGCGGTGGAGATGATGCCGTCATTGGCGCCGAGCACGGCGGCGCGGAGCCAGCCGGTGCGGCCGAGAAGGTGAAATTCAGGATGGGGAAGATGCATTTTTGCTCCGTCGCCGCAGCGGCCATGATGTGCGCCGTATCATAGGCCGGCGGGCGGGCGGGCCAAGCTGGCCATGCGGGGCGGGGCGTCGGGTGGATGGCCGGACCCGTTCAGTCCAGGGCCGGCCCCGGCCCGCCGATCCCCGATGCGACCGATGTGAACGCCGCTGTTCGCCGCCACAGGTAGACCAATGACAGGACGACGAATACCGGAGCAAAACTGGGCAGGCCGCGCATCGCCATCTCGGGGGCGATGCCCGGCGTAATCCAGAGGCAGGCATAGACGGCCAGCTCGCCAGGACGAAAGCCGGTCGTCAATCCGTCTCGCGCCAAGAGTGCTACGGCGAACGAGGCGGGGATCATGTCGTAGTACCAGATATAGGGCGTGGCCAGCGTCGTCAGCAGCAGCAGGGCGGCGATGATACAGGGCACGGGTGCGGCGCGGGTGCGGCCGAGAACGGCGGCCAGCGCGAGGGCGGCGATCGTCGTCGTCGCCTGAAGCGCCGTCGCAACGTGGAACCCGAGGCCAAGTTGTTGCGCCAGGCTGAACACGCTCATGATCATGGCGCGCGGCCCGTGATGTGGCTTTGCGGTCAGCTGAACCAGCACGCGGCTCATGAACGGCATCACGCGGGTGGCGAACATCGTCCAGCTTGTCCAGCCGAACGCTGAGGCGCTGGCGATCACCAGCGAGACGGACGTGAGCGCGGCGGCGAGGATGCCGCGCCAGTTGCCGCGCGCCAGCCAGAAGACCGGGATGAGAACGCCGAGCTGCGGCTTCATCGTGACGAGGCCGATCAGCACGCCGGCGACATAGGGCCGCTTTTCCGCAAGGAACAGGCCCGCGATCAGCAAGGCCGCGAAGAGCGCGCCGTTCGTGTTGTCGTACAGATTGGCGAGGGCGGCCGGGCTGAGCAGGACAGCGGCGGTGAACCGGGCATCGAAGCCGCAGGCCCGCAGGGCGACCAGCAGGATCAGGAGGCTCAGCAGGTCGAACGACAGCACGGCGACCGCTGGCGGCAGGAGACCGAACGGCAGGACCGCGAGAAGATAGTCCGGCGGGTATGACCATGTATGAAGGTCGCCGCCGAAATGGGCGTGGAACCATTCTCCATACGCGACGGGATTGAACAGGGTCGCGAGCTGGCCGTTCAGCGCCAGATGGGCGCCGCTCCAGATATTCAGGCCATCCGCGAGCGGAAACCAGGAGTGACCATCCAGCCAGAGCCCGACGCTGCGCATGCAGGCGATCGCGGGCGGCAGGGCGGCCATGAACAGGCCGAGGGCGACGAGGTGATCGCGCGGTCTTGCTCCGGCGCCGGGGATACGCTGGTCGCCGCGATGGTCTCGCTCCCTGTCCAACCGTGTCGCTCCCGTGTCGATGCTATCGGTGGCCTGTATGCCGGCCGTCGGGATACCCTAACGCGGCGGAACGAGATCGGGAAAGGTGCATGGCGCCGGCCGCGTCGGCGCGGATCGCCGAGGCGGGCGGCGGGCGGGGATGGGGGAAAGCCCCCGGCGGTTGCCGGGGGCGGGTGGGTCAGGCGCGGCGCTTGCGGCGGGCGGCGAGGCCGAGGACGGCCAGGGCGGTGCCGAGCAGGGCCAGCGAGCCGGGCTCGGGGACGGGGGTTGACGGCTTGCCGTCGATATAGAGGGCGGCGCTA
>Ga0315298_1010844_pt1 | contig 10863 bp, 6 predicted proteins | sample WHS_1_MG_FD_203077 | JGI IMG/M metagenome (GOLD analysis project Ga0315298, IMG submission 203077) | Extremophilic microbial mat communities from Washburn Hot Springs, YNP, Wyoming, USA - WHS_1_MG | ecosystem: Environmental > Aquatic > Thermal springs > Hot (42-90C) | place: USA: Wyoming...
CCGCAGATGGCTGGTGTCGACCCAAAGGGAGGCCTGTTTCGGTTTGCGTTTGCCAAGCGCCATGCCCAATTATCGCTCCAAAACATTTTAAGTTCAAGATGTTTTTTGGGACTTTATCCACAGGCTGATAGGGGAAGCGGGTCTTGTGCGACATGATTCCCTCGAAGTAGTCTGCGTGCGACACGCCCCATTCCATTCCTTCTTCACTTCCAAGCAGCCCCACGGTCTGTCTAATGTAATCGGTCAGCTTCAGCCTGTACTCGATGTCCTCGACCCGCGTCATGGGGTGATGTTTGTCATAGCACTCCCTGGGGGCCACGGCGAAAATCGTGTCCGGGAAATACACGGCCGGAGCGAACAGTTTCATCACGCCAGGGAGATTTTGCGGCCGGCCGGCAAGCTCGAGGCTCTTTCTGGAGCATATGATCCAGCACTGCCCGCCGTTCCAAATCCCGCCGAGGCGGAGGGACCCGTCAGGGTTACGGAGGATGTAGTCTTCGTTGAAGGACGGCGCATCTTTGTACATATCCTGGTAATTGTCGTGAAGCCCGAACAAATACCCCAGGGCCTTCACACGGCGCGAGCAGGCGATCAGTCCGGCGTTGCCGCCTGCCTCCGGTGCGGCCGGCAGGATGTCGGGATGCTGGTTGTCGTAGCCGCGCCGGATCCAGCCCGCCACAACCAGCAAGGCGCGATCGATGCCGAGATCCTTCTTGAAATGCTCGGCCAAATCGGCGCATTCAGAGAAGGTGAAGTTGATCTCCAGTATTTCTTTACCGGTGTTATTGGAACGCGTCCCCGGAAGACGGCGAGCGAAGGCGAAGGGCTTGAAATCAGCCGCTCCGAAGAACTTCTCGACGGCCGGGTTTTCTTGCATCTTCTCGGCCAGAGTCTTCAAAAATCCACGCTGCCGGGCAACCGAGCGGTACGCTTTGGCGATCTCGACATAGCCGCCTTTCCCGAGCGGCTGGAGTTGAATGGCCCTTGCGCTCTCGCGCAGCGCGAGGCTCGCCGAGAGCCGGGGCTCCGGCGCTGCCGTGTAGTCGACGATGATGTCTGTGTAAGGGTTGTCCCAGGTTGCGAGCAAGGCTGAGCCCTTCTGGACGGCGCCGAACATTGCCATGGAGTAACCCTCACGGTTCTGGTAGGGTTGGAACCGCCGCGAGTACGGTTTATCTCCTTCCACGGGCACAAGTATCCCCAGCCGGAAAGGAACGGCCAGGTAGTTCTCGTTTCCTGGGCCGAGCGCGAGCGACTTGTTGAGCAAGCGAACTTCCTCCACCTCGGCTGTGGTTTCGTAGGAATAGCGGACCGCCGGGGGATCGGCGGAGAGGCGCAGCTCGAAGACGACTCCGGGCTCCGAGGTGTAACGAAGAGCCTCGCCGGTGCGGCTCAGACCGCCGTTGGGTTTGGCCGTCAGCGTCCGTTTGTCCTTCAAGAGAATTTCCGGCGCGTTGATGGTCCAGACGACTCCAGTGCTTTTGTCGAGCAGCCGGGCAGAAGCGTCCGAAGCCCGGACCTCAAGGCGCAGGCGTTGGTTCTCGAGGCTTTCCGTGCGGCGCATCGAGCACGAGGAAGCGCAGAGAATGGCCAGCATCAATAACGCTGTTCGTCTCATGAGATTGTCACGCCGCCTTGCCGAATGCTCACGGTACCTTGGGGCACGAAACTCCTGCGCCTAAGAACGGCGGCCGACACGGTCGCAAACAAGACATATCCAGCAGATCTCATGCAGGACCTCTCTTTGTAGTGCGGAATTGAGCCGGGATGGCCCCTGCACCGTTACAAGCCTAGCCCTGGACGAAAGCACAACCGCTTCGAGTTTGTACCGACGAGCGCCAATCGGTATGGGATACAAGCGCTCAAAGAGTTGTACGAGACTACACCGCCTCGATTGCGGCTTGACGAAGTCGGGGACGCTGAGTCCCATGCAGGCGGACCGCATCTGCGCGTATCGTAAATCCCGAACTGCATGAGAAAGCGAGACTTACGCGTCTTGCCCCACGCTGCCAGTTCAGCGTCCATGTGGTGTGCGAAGAGCGCCTCTGGTTGGCTCTTTCGGTGGTCAACGACCCCGGCTGCCCGTTGTTCTTTGGCGGCAGGCTGTCGGCGCACGGGAAGGGCCGTGGGGTGTGGCTGAAGCAGTTGGTGGTGCAAACCGACTTCGACAGCGAGTTCGGGCCAAGCTGGAACCGGAAAAACGGGCGGCCGGCGTTGACGGAATTGGTGGAGCCAAATGCCAGATGCGCTGGTTCCGTCCTCCCTAGCGCCCCCACCCACAGCGATCTGGAGGCGGGGCATGGGCTGATGGAACCGGAATTTGCCGCGGTGGAACGCTCATGTGGGAATGTGCGGGTGTTTTGAGCGAGCGCTGGTTCTGTCAACTACAGAGCCCGGATCAGCGGTTGTTCTGGCGCTGTGCGGGCCGTTCTACAATGAGCGGTTGGCCGGAAAGGGAATCGTCTATGGATGAGCCAAGATCGAATCGCAGAAACTTCTTTCACCTTTTGGCAGGGTGCGCTGGGGCAGGCCTATGCACGGCGGCTTGCCAGAGGGCGCTGGCGGTGCCGCCGCCCGGAGGATGGACCGAGCAAGACCGCATCCCGATCGGAGGCAAGGGGGCCGCGATCATTCGTAGAGCGCAGGAATTGGGGCGCGAGTATCACACCAAGTACGGCGGCTGCTCCCAGACCTCGCTGGCGGCGATTCAAGATAGCGTGCCGTTCGTGCCGAAAGACGATTTGGTGTTCTTGGCGGCTACGCCGCTGAGCGGAGGCGCGACTCGCTCGCGCAATGCGAGCTGCGGCGCGTTCACCGGCGGAGGGCTGGCCATCGGCTTGATGTGCGGGCGCGCGCGGCAGAACTTTGCGGGGAAAGCGCCGCTGGCGTCCAAGTTGATCCTGGAGCTCTCGGACCGCTTCGTGGAGACCTGGGGCGGGGTGCTGTGCAACGACATCCGGCCCAAGGTGCAGGGCAAGTGTCCCGAAGTGGTCAGCAAAGCGGCGGGCTGGACGGCGGAGATCCTGCTTAGGCACTTCACGGATTACAAGGCTTAGGCCGGGACGGGCATGGGGCCGCCGGCGGCGGGAACTGGGTGTCAGCTCTTGCGCGCAGGCCGCCAGGTCAGCTCGGTTCTGAGGTAACGGTCCCCGGCCGCCAGCTCGTTCTTCCAGAGTTCGGCAAACAGGACGCAATCGCGCAGCTCATGGCGCTCGCCGCGGCTGACGCTTTCGTGGTGCAACAGGCGCGCCCGGGGGTTGAGGAGATTGCGGCGGCCTTTTTCGAGGAGCCGCATGCACAGGTCCACGTCTTGAAAGATGTCCTGATAGAATTCCCGCAATCCGCCGAGTTCCTCGTAGTCCTCGCGCTTGATCATCATGCAAGCGCCGGTGACGGCCGTGACTTCGCGCACGGGGCCGACCAGGCCGTTCTTCTCCAAATCGGCGGCGGAGGCAAGGCGGAAGATGTGATGGGGCCTGGCCCGCGTTCCCAAGGCCACGCCGGCGTGCTGAATGCGCCCGTCCGGGAACAGGAGCAGCGCGCCGACGGCGCCTACGTCGGGCCTCTGAGCGTAGAAGAGCATTTGTTCGAGCCAGTCCGGGGTCAATACCTCCGTGTCGTTGTTCAAGAGCAACAGATAGCTGCCCCCGCAATGGCCTAAGGCGAGGTTGATCGCGCGGCTGAAGTTGAACGGCTCATGGAAAGGAATGACACGGACCGGATGACGCTCGTACAAAGCCAAGGCGTCCGGTTCGTCCGAAGCGTTGTCGATCAGGATCACTTCGAAACGGCGGTAAGTGCTCTTCTGGTAGATGCTCTCGAGGCATCGAGAAAGCAGGGCCGCCTGGTTGCGCGTAGGAATCAGGATGCTTACGAGGGGGCCGGAAGGATTTAGACGCGGCTGGAGGTAGAGCTGACGGGGGCGCACGGGATCCGGGCGGACGAAGGCTTCGATGCCGCTGCGGCTCAGGTGTTCGGCTACCGCTCTGGCCTGGCGCTCCGTGAGCAGGAGGGCGGCATCCGGAGCTACGGCAGAGGATTCTTCCGGCGAGCCGCAATGGCAGGCGATGACGGGCAAGTGCAGGATCCGCGGAGTCCTTTCGCTGAGACGGAGGAGGAGCTCGTATTCCTCGAGGCCCTCGAAGGCTGGATGGAATCCTCCCAACTCCCGGACGCGCTCCCGGCGGAAGACCAGCAGGCGTCCGACATAGTTGGTGTGCCGGAAGTATTCCGGAGACCAGGCGGGCTTATAGACCGGGCTGGAGAGTCTGCCGCGGGGGTCCAGGAAGTCCGAATCGGTATAGACGGCGTCCGCGCTCGGGTCTTGGCCGATCGCCCGCGCCACCTCGAGCAGGGCGTGGGGCGCCAGGGTGTCCTCCGGCTCCAGAATGCAAACAAACTCGCCGGTTGCGGCTTCGAATGCGGCATTGAGAGCGGCTGCGCGCCCTTCCGGTGCGGTCAAAGAAAGGACCTTGCAGCGGTGGGGGAAGTCCTCTGAAAGACGTTGAACTCGCTGGGCGAGGTCAGGGCCGGCTCCGGCAACCTCCACGAAGAGGGCGTCCCATTTCGGATAGATTTGGCGCGCCAGGGAGCGGCACAGGCGCTCCAGGCGCTGCAAGCCCGCTGCTGATACGGGTACGAGGATTGTGATGTGAGGCCGGCTCTTCAGGTCCCGCAACCAAGGCTCGCGTGGCTCCGTGCGGAAGGCGGCTGCCTCGTCTTCCAAGCTGGAGAAAGGCTTGCGGGCGGGCTCGTGGCTCCCGACTCCGGGCCAGTAAGCGGATTCGGCCTTGTAGGCCAATGGCTGAGAGGCGAAAGCCGCGGTCTGGCAGAGAACGTCGAAGGGACCGGCGTAAGCATGGTTGGGCGCGGACGGGTGACAGCGCCAGCCCCGATGCCGGCCCTCCGTCATGAAATGGCAGACCGGGTTGGGGACCGCCACGCCCTGCTGGGCGGCTTGCGAGGCGTAGTAGGAGGCGTCGAACAACGCATGTGGATTGCGGCCTTCGCGTGCGCCGAACAAGACGTAATGGGTGAGAGGGTTGATGCGGGCGGCGGCGACGTCGGGATAGGTGCGGAGGTAGTAGTCCGGGTCGAACAGCGGGCTGGGCCAGGCGTGCTCGTCGAGGCCATAGGCCAGGAAGTGCGCGGCCAGGCCCTTCCTGCCGTCGAGCGCTCCCAGATACTGGCTGGCGTAGAAGCCGGGATCGAAAAGGAAGCGGCGTTCTTGCGGGTTCAGCAAGCCGCAGAAGAGGACTTCATTTCCGGAGAACAGGCGCGAGTGGAAGAGAATCTTCCCCAGCAACCGGTCGCCCAAGATCCGCCTCGGCAAAAGCGAAAGGCGCCAGAGGAATTGGCGAAGCCGCGTGCGGAGAGCGCGAGCATGAGGCGTGGCGTTGTCCAGGGTCGGTGTCGGCTCCATCGGTCCAGTCAGAAGACCGGCAAACAGGCGGCCTCCGCGCTCGTCTGGGAAGAGCAACGCAAGGCTAGTTCCGATTATAGACGCATTTGCGGTTGATGCCGGGGAGCGAGGCGAGGCGTGATGTTCACTTCCACAGCGCGGCAGGGCCGCAATCTAACACGGAGAAGGAAAACCACAGAGGACACGGAGGACACGGAGAAAACAAAACATAACGCGAGAGAGCCGCAACGGAACGGGGACGGCAGTTGGGGCCTCGCCGGCAACTCGCTCCCGTGGCGGCATGAAAATCTTCGCGCGCGGGGGAGATTTCAGAGGTTAGTAGTCCGGAGAAGGAAAACCACAGAGGACACGGGGAAGGAAAACCACAGAGGGCACAGAGGACACGGAGAAAACAAAACACAACGCGAGAGAGCCGCAACGGAACGGGGACGGTGGTTGGGGTCTCGCCGGCAACTCGCTCCCGTGGCGGCATGAAAATCTTCGCGCGCGGGGAAGATTTCCGGGGTTAGTGGTCCGGAGAAGGAAAACCACAGAGGGCACAGAGGACACGGAGAAACAGAAACACAACGCGAGAGGGCCGCAACCAAACGGCGACGGCGGTTGGGGTCTGGCCGGCAACTCGCTCGCGTGGCGGCATGAAAATCTTCGCGCGCGGGGAAGATTTCAGGGGTTAGTGGTCCGGGGAAGGAAAACCACAGAGGGCACAGAGGACACGGAGAAAAAGAAACACAACGCGAGAGAGCCGCAACGGAACGGGGACGGTGGTTGGGGTCTCGCCGGCAACTCGCTCGCGTGGCGGCATGAAAATCTTCGCGCGCGGGGGAGATTTCAGGGGTTAGTAGTCCGGAGAAGGAAAACCACAGAGAACACGGAGAAGGAAAACCACAGAGGACACGGAGGACACGGAGAAAACAAAACACAACGCGAGAGAGCCGCAACGGAACGGGGACGGCGGTTGGGGTCTCGCCGGCAACGCGCTCCCGTGGCGGCATGAAAATCTTCGCGCGGAGAGAAGAATCTGTGGGTTAGTAGTATAGGAAGGAGCAATCTGAGCGGCGTCGCTTTTGTGCCGGAGGCCGCGGACGTTTTACAATTGGCCAAACTGCATCCGATGCGATGAGGTGAAGTGCGTGAGCCAAGCCATTCAAGATAAGGTAACGGCGGCGCAGTGGAAAATGCTGGCGCTGCTGGTCCTCTCTGTTTGGATCAATTACATCGACCGCGCGAATCTGTCCGTGGCCGCGCCGCAGATCCGCGGGGAGCTGGGGCTGTCTCCGGCGGCTTTGGGGATTCTGTTGTCGGCCTTCTTTTGGACCTACGCGGCGCTTCAGATTCCGGCGGGGTGGCTGGTGGACCGGTTCAACGTGAGCTGGACTTTCGCCATCTGCTACGCCGTGTGGTCGCTGTCGACCGCTGCGACGGGTCTGGTGACAAGCTTTGCGATGCTGCTGGCGTTCCGCTTGATTCTGGGGGTCGGCGAGTCAGTCGCATATCCGGCTTACTCGAACATTCTGGCGAATCATTTTCCGCAGGGCCGCCTGGCGCTGGCGAACGCCTTGATCGATGCGGGCTCGAAGATGGGGCCATTTTTGGGGACGCTGGTGGGGGCTTTGCTGGTGGACAAGCTCGGCTGGCGGGTCTTCTTCCTTTCGCTTGGATTGGGCGGCGTGTTGTGGTTGATCCCGTGGGCGTTTTGGGCGCCGCGCAAGGAAACCCGGATGGCGCACGCCGTCAAGCGCGGAGCCGCTTCTCCTTCCTTGCTGGAAATTGTCCGCGTGCGGGGCCTATGGGGATGTTCGATGGCGCACTTCGGGGGGAACTACTTCTGGTACTTCCTGGTCACCTGGCTTCCGTCGTATCTGGTGGAGGAGCGGAAGTTCAGCATGCAGCACATGGCGGTGCTCGGATCCATGCCGTTCATCGTGATCGCCGCCTCGGCCATCACGGCGGGCTGGCTCTCCGACCGGTGGATCCGGCGGGGCGGATCGGTGAGCAAGATCCGGCTGGGATTTGCGGCCACCGGCCTGGCGGGGGCATCGATCATCGTGCTGGTGCCGTTGCTCACCACGGAATGGAAGGCGATGTTCGTGCTCCATCTGGCGGGTTTTCTTTACGGGATCTACTCGTCGAACCTCTGGGCGATCACGCAGACGCTGGCGGGGCCTTCGGCGGCGGGCAAGTGGTCCGGATTTCAGAACTGCGCCGGCAACATGTCGGGCGTGATCGCGCCGGCGGTGACCGGCTTCATCGTGGGGGCGACCGGCAAGTTCTATCTGGCGTTCGTGGCTTGCGCGGTGGTGCTGTTGATCGGGTCGATGTCGTATCTGTTCATTGTGCGCAAGGTCGAACCCGTGCGCTGGTCCACAGACCGGACCTGAAGTGACACTTTTCCTGCCCCGGAAACGTCTTTGCAACTTATGGCAAGCAATCTGGAAACGGGGCTCGAACTGCGGAGAGCAAGCCTGCTTCCGGTCCTGGTGCTCTTGCTTGGAGGCAGCGGCTGCGCGGCCCTGATCTACGAAGTCGTCTGGTACCATCTTCTGCAACTGGCCCTGGGGGCGACGACGGTCTCACTGGGGATCCTGCTGGCGTCCTTTATGGGAGGGCTTTGCCTGGGCAGCCTGGGGATGGCCCGCTATCGTCCGGCCCGGCTCCACCCGTTGAAGGTTTTTGCGCTGATCGAGGCGGGGATTGCGGTTTGCGGGCTGCTGGCGCTGGTCATCATCCCGCTCATTGACCGCGTGTACGTTGCGGCGGTAGGCCGCGGGTTGCCGGGCATGCTGTTGCGCGGTGTTGTGGCGGCGGTTTGTCTGCTGCCGCCGACCACACTCATGGGCGCTTCCTTGCCGGCGATCTCGCGATGGATCCAGTCCAGCCCGAGGGGCGCCTCCTGGTGGGGTTTGCTTTACGGCGCAAACACAGCGGGGGCTGTGCTCGGCTGCCTGGCCGCGGGATTTTACTTGCTGCGGATTCACAACACGATCACTGCGACGTTCGTGGCGGCGGGGCTGAACCTGACGGTGGCGGCTACCGGCTACCTGCTCGCCTCAAGGGTCCCGGCTCAGGTGGAGCCCGCGAGTGAGGCGGCGGCCACGGAACCGGCGGCGTCGGATCCGCCAGCCAACGGTGAGCCTCTCTGGCCGGTGTATGTGACGATCGGGATTTCCGGCGCGGCCGCGCTGGGGGCCGAGGTGATCTGGACGCGGCTGCTGGCGACGCTGCTGGGGACCACGGTGTACGTCTTTTCCATCATCTTGGCGGTGTTCCTGGCAGGGATCGCGATCGGCGCGGGGGCCGGCGCGTGGCTGGCGCGCATGGCGCGCCCGCGGCTGGCTCTGGGCTGGTCGCAGATGCTGGCGGCGGGAGGCATCGCCTGGACCGCCTGGATCATCACCAGCTCCTTGCCCTACTGGCCTGTAGACCCTATGCTCTCTTCCAGCCCGTGGTATACGTTCCAGTTGGACTTGGTGCGGTGCCTTTGGGCCGTCTTGCCGGCGACGTTGCTTTGGGGCGCGAGCTTCCCGCTGGCGCTGGCGGCCGCCGCCGCGCCGGGAAGGGATCCGGGCAGGGTCGTGGGGGCGGTCTATGCCTCGAATACGGTGGGCGCCATCGCCGGCGCCCTGAGCGTGAGCCTGGCGCTCATTCCCTGGATCGGGACGCAGAAGTCGCAGCAGGCGATGATCCTGGTCTCGGCCTTCGGTGCGCTGTTGCTGTTGGGCGCCTGGGCCTGGAACCACGCCTCCAAGACGCCCGCCGTGGTTGTGACACTGGCGCTGGGGGTGGCGGTGCTGCTGGCCTCCACGGTCCGCCCCATGCCCCCGGAGGCGATCGCTTACGGACGCCGCATCGCCAAGATGCTTGGCCAATCGCAGGCGATCCACGTGGAGGAAGGCCGTAATTCGTCGGTGGTGATCACCCGGTGGCCGGACGGAACGCTGGAGTTCTGCGTCAACGGCCACGTACAAGCCACCAACACCAGCTTCGACATGAAGCTGCAACGCATGGTGGGGCATCTGCCGGCGCTGCTGCATCCGAACCCGCGCTCTGCGCTGAACATCGGTTTCGGAGCCGGCGTCTCGGCGGGCACGTTGACGCGTTACCCGTCGATCCGTACGATCACCATCTGCGAGATTGAGCCGATCGTGCCCAAGATCACGTCGCGGTATTTCGCGCACGAGAATTACAACGTGTTTCATGATCCGCGGACCAGGATCGTCTTCGACGACGCGCGCCATTATGTGCTGACGACCACGCAGAAGTTCGACATCATCGCCTCCGACCCGCTCGATGTGTTCGCCAAGGGAACGGCTTCGCTCTACACGCTGGAGTACTTCGAGACCGTGAAGAAACGGCTGAATCCGGGCGGCGTATTCAGCTTGTATGTGCCGCTGTATGAGAGCGACGAAAGGACGGTGCGGAGCGAGCTGGCGACGTTTTTCGAGGCCTTCCCGCACGGCACGGTGTGGGCGAACACCGTCGACGGCCGCGGCTATGACATGGTGTTCGTGGGCCACGTGGAGCCGCTGCGCATCAACCTGGACCAGCTCATGGAGCGGCTGAACCGGCCGGATCATGCTCCGGTGGTGGAATCGTTGCGCGGGATCGGCGTCTTTTCGCCGCTGGACCTGTTCGCCACCTACGCCGGGCGCAAGGAGGATTTAGCGCCCTGGTTCCGGGGCGCCGAGATCAACCGCGACCGAGATTTGCGGCTCCAGTATCTGGCCGGCTGGGGCATCGATTCGAGGCTGGAGGACACACTGTTCCGCAAGATGATGAGCTACCGCAGCGTTCCGGATGCACTGTTTACCGGCTCTCCCGATCTGGTGCGGCACGTACTGGACGCAATTGCCAGGGGACCGGGATACTAAGACTATGAAATCTGAATTGGAGGGAAAGACCGCATTGGTGACGGGCGCTTCGCGCGGGATCGGCGCGGCTGCGGCCATCGCTTTGGCCCGCGCAGGAGCGAGGCGCGTGGTCATTCACTACGGTTCGTACGAGGAAGGCGCGCGCCAGACGATGGAAGCCATCCGCGCCGCCGGCGCAGAGACGGCCGCATGGCAAGCCGATCTCAGCACGGAGGCCGGCATTCAGAGTCTGGCCGAAACCATCCGAAGGGAGGCGCCCGGCGTTGACATTCTGGTGAACAACGCCGGCTCGCTGGTGCGCCGGGCGCGGCTGACCGAGTTCACGCCGGAGCTGTTCGACACGGTGATCCGGTTGAATGTGAAGAGCCTGTGGTTCATCACCCAGGCGGTGGCGCCCGGGATGATGGCGCGGGGCGGCGGCGTGATCGTCAACGTGAGCTCGATTGCGGCGCGGAATGGCGGCGGTCCCGGGGCGACGATTTATGCGGCGGCCAAGGCGGCAGTGAACGGCATCACCAAGGGGCTGGCGAAGGAGCTGGCCCCGCACGGAATCCGCGTGAACGCCGTCAGCCC
>Ga0315298_1010845_pt1 | contig 10862 bp, 10 predicted proteins | sample WHS_1_MG_FD_203077 | JGI IMG/M metagenome (GOLD analysis project Ga0315298, IMG submission 203077) | Extremophilic microbial mat communities from Washburn Hot Springs, YNP, Wyoming, USA - WHS_1_MG | ecosystem: Environmental > Aquatic > Thermal springs > Hot (42-90C) | place: USA: Wyoming...
GCAGGTTTGGCGGTGATGAGTTTGCATATCTCTTGCCATATTCCGGTAGTCTTGAAGCATACGCGGTAGCCGAACGAATCAAGGGCACTATCCTTTCTCATCCGTTCCTCATCGGAAATAATGAAGAAGTCTTCATCACCATAAGCTTTGGCATCGCCTCATTCCCTGAACACGGTGACACGAGCGAAGAAGTGCTCAAGAAGGCAGACCAGGCACTGTTTGTCTCCAAAGAAAACGGACGCAACAGAATAACCATCTACCAGACGAGGTAATAATGGCGCAAAAGAAAAAAGTGCGGATTGCATCAATTACGCGCAACACGAAAGAAACAAAGATACGGATTTCCATGGCAATTGACGGCAGTGGAAAAGCGCAAATTGAAAGCCCTCTGGGATTCTGGAATCATATGCTTACTCTGCTGGCATTCTTTGGCAGATTTGACCTTTCTGTCAAAGCATCTGGTGATATTGATGTGGATGAGCACCATCTTGTTGAAGACCTTGGAATCTGTTTTGGCAGCGCACTTGCCAGGTCGCTCGGTGACAAGAGGGGCATCCGCAGATTCGGCTGGGCGCTTGTACCGATGGATGAGACGCTTGTACAGGTTGCGATTGACATTTCCGGGAGACCATACCTTTCATTTAATATCCCGATGATTCGCGAGAAAGAGAATGTTTCTCTTATTGAGAATGCCCAGGAATTTATGCGCGGATTTGCCAATCATGCCGGGATTACCCTCCATTTTACGCTGTTTTACGGCGAGAACTGCCATCATATATGCGAAGCAATGTTCAAGGGTCTGGGGCTTGCGCTTCGCGATGCTGTGGAAGTCCGGGACAAAAGCGTATCATCCACCAAGGGGTGTATTTAATTGGCTAAGATGAGTGGTAAATTATGCACAGAAGCCGCTGAATTTATCAGGTATCTTAAATTCCAGAAAAACTGTTCCCAGCACACATGTCGTTCGTATCGCATTGACCTTGAACAGTTTGCGCAATTTCTGGAGAGAGGCAAAATTTCAAAGGCAGACAGATCGACTGTACGGGCGTTCCTTGCCCATCTCCATGAAAAAGGGTATCACCCACGCAGCATAAGCAGGAAGATTGCCTGTCTGAAGGCATTCTTCCGTTTTCTCGTATTGCGCGGAATCAGGAAAGAAAATCCGGTTTTTGCAATAAGGAATCCAAAACCGCCTGAACGGCTACCTAATTTCCTTTCATATGAGGAAATAGACAGAATTCTTTCTGCAGCAAAGCCAGAAAATTTCCTAACTCTGCGCGACAGAACCATCCTTGAATTACTCTATTCATCAGGACTGCGTGTGGGAGAACTGACCGGCCTGAAAATGGAAGATTTGAATATCAGCGATGATACACTGAAGGTCAGGGGCAAACGTGGCAAGGAACGGATAGTACCTGTTGGTTCTTATGCACTTGAATTCCTGCTTGACTACCTGAAGGCGCGTTCCTTTTCGCGCAGCCCGTATGTATTTGTTAATCGTCAGGGCAACAGAATCACTGCAAGGAGCGTTGAAAGGATTGTGGAGAAATATCGCCGCGCTGCCGGAATTCTTACCCCTGTCACTCCTCATACCTTCAGGCATACCTTTGCAACGCACCTTCTTGACCGTGGGGCCGACCTGCGTACGGTTCAGGAACTGCTGGGCCACAGCGATATTGTGACAACTCAAATTTATACTCACCTGACTGTTAACCGCCTGCACGAACTCTATCGCAGGTATCATCCAAGGACAAAGGTTTCAGCAGGTACACGCCTGGTAGATTGACCAGTTATTTTTCTGGATGCACGTTTCAGTCGCTAATTTTACTCTTGCGCAAATATCGGGTTGCGGGGTATAATTAAACAGGATAAATCCTGGTAGTATCTGAACTGAAAAATTAAATTGGCAACCGAAGGGTTGAACTGCAGGATAAACGAAATATAACGCAGTAACGCGCTCCGATTTCCGGTACGCGCTAAACTGTAAAGGAGGAAAGTATGGGAAGCGAGAATGCCTTTCCGTCGCTTTCGGTGCTGGCGACAAATTTCTGGACAGGCGTTTCAAAACTTATTGCTGCTCTTCTTGCCTTTCTCATCGGCTGGCTCGTTGCAAAGTTGGTAATGTACCTCGTCGTGAAACTCTTCCGCGCAATCAAGATAGATAAGTTTGCACAGGATTCTGGCTTACAGGAATACCTCAACAGGGGCAATATCACAAAAAGCGTGTCAGAACTCATAGGAATCGCGGTCTACTGGCTTATGATGCTTGTGGTGATTCTTTTTGCAGTCAATCTTGCCGGGCTTTCGGTTCCGTCAACAGTTATGGATTCTGTAATAGGATTTATTCCGAAGTTTATCCTGGCGCTTGTCATCTTTGTGTTTTCACTTTTCCTTGGCAAACTTTTTGGCGGGATTGTTACCACGTCTGCGGCAAATGCCGGTATCCAGGGTTCATCTCTTCTTGGAAGAATCACACAAGTGACGATTGTTGTTTTTGGCATTGTCATCGCGCTTCAGGAAATTAATATAGCGAGCGAATTCATTGCAAGCGTCTTCATGATTGTATTCGCAGCAGTATGTTTTGGTACAGCATTGACATTTGCGCTTGGTGCCAAGGACCTCGCAAAGAAGTATGTAGAAGACCTTTTCCAGAAAAAGGAGTGAAAGGTCTGGCAAACCCTGTCTGGATACTGGGAAAGCAAGGAAATGAGGAGAGAACATAGAGCATTGATATCGGTTCCTTCGCGGAACGATCCGCGTTCTCCGTTCTCTCCTCATTTTGTTATACCTTCTGTTATACTGCCCGTCAATACCTGAACGCTAATAGATTCCGCTTTTAAAAGTTTCACTTAACAGGTCGGGAAAATGGAAACCATTGGAGAACTTCTGGAACGGGTTCACAGGGAGCATCCTGTAGTCCACCATTTAACCAACTGGGTAACCATCTATGACTGTGCAAATATAGTAAAGGTCTTTGGCGGTTCACCTGTTATGGCGCACGCCCCAGAAGAAGTTGCTGAGATGACATCCCTTGCGTCATCCCTTGTGCTTAACATCGGCACCCTCACTGAGGACTTTGTTGAAGCAATGAAACTTGCTGCCAGAAGTGCAAACATGAAAGGGATACCTATCGTGCTGGATGCGGTCGGCGTGGGAGCAACCCAATTCAGGGATAGAAAAGCCATTTACCTGCTTGATTCCGCGCACATAGACATCCTTAAAGGAAATGCTTCTGAAATAGCACGCATTGCTGGAAAAAATGTAAGAACCCGCGGTGTTGACGCAGGTACGGTTAGCGACGACATCGCGGAACTCGCATCAGGCCTTGCAAAATCAAGAAATTCTGTCGTCGCGGTTACCGGTAAGATTGATGTTGTTGCCGGACCTTCCGGTATATTGAAGGTTCATAACGGGCATGGGATGCTGACGCATGTGGTCGGGACTGGTTGCATGGCTGCCTCAGTGATCGGTACTTTCGCTGCGGTAGGCCGCGAAGATTTGACTTTTGCAGTTGCAGCCGCACTTTCATGTTTTGGCATTGCGGCAGAGATTGCAGCAGAAAAGTCAGACGGCCCCGGCTCGTTTAAGGAACGACTTTTTGATGCGGCATATAAACTTGACAGAAAGACAGTTGAACAGATGCAACGGATTGTTACATGAAGCAGGGATATTATTTCATTACTGATGCATCCTTAAGCCGCGCCGGAAATTTTAGTGATGTTGCCAATGCGGTGAGGGCCGGGTGTGTCGCAGTACAGTACAGGCGTAAATCCGGCTCCACAAGGGAGATGGTGGAAGAGGCGCTTCATCTGAAAGAATTGTGCAGCGGAATCCCATTCCTTATCAATGACCGGCTGGATGTAGCGCTTGCAGTTGGGGCAGACGGCGTCCATATCGGACAGGATGACATGCCGCTTAATCTCGCGCGAAAAATTCTTGGTCCAGGAAAAATTGTCGGTATCACTGTTCATAGCGTGGGAGAGGCAAAAGCAGCAGAAAACGGCGGGGCGGACTATGTCGCCGTATCCCCGGTATTTGCCACTACAACAAAAGCAGACGCCGGCGGTCCTGTTGGAGTGGAACTTGTGCGCGCTGTGAAACATGCAGTATCAATACCGGTTGCGGCTATCGGAGGCATCAACCTTGAAAATGTCGGTTCGGTTATAGCGGCAGGTGCAGATATGGTCTGCGCAATTTCCTGTGTGGTTACTGCACCAGATGTGGTTGCAGAAATTGAAAAGTTTAATTCATTCTTCCGGATGTCTTCCAGGGCGACGAATGAGAAAAGGTGAAACATTTTCTCCAAAAGAGGTAGCATTTTTCCAGGATATCATCCGCACCCTTATTCATGCGCAGGACAGTTCCCACCTGCTGGATTTGATTTTAGACATTTCAATAAAAGAATTCAAAGCAGAACGCGCATCTGTTTTCCTTCGGGATGAAGAGACAGGAGTTTTGCGGCTTCTTGCTGCCCGTGGCATTCCCACCGATATTGTCAAACAAAAACCTGTTATACAGGAAAAAAGCATCAGTTACTGGGTGGCAAAGAACAAAACACCCCTGATTCTTGATGGCCGCATAAGAAAGGATCCGCGATTTAAGAGTTATGTCAAAAGGACGATTAATTCCGCGCTCATTGCGCCAATGATTTATAACAACCGCACAATAGGAGTAATCAGTATATCGCGCATAAAAACAAAAAAAACTTTCAGTCCAAAGCAGATGACAATACTTACAATGATGGCAGGGCTTTCCGCTGTCTCAATCAACATTGCGCGCCTTCAGGAAAAGCGGATTCATATGGAACGGCTTGCAACAATTGGTCTGGTCACCGCAGAGATAGCACACTCAATAAAAAATATTCTCACTTCATTTGATGGAGCAGTGCGCCTGATGGAATCTGCCCTTAAACGAAATGACTGGGTAACACTCAACGAGGCCTGGGGTATCCTCAATGAAAATCTTGAAAGGATTTCGCGCTTTATATTTGAGATGCTTGATTACACCCGGGCAAGAGTTGTTATTGGAGAAAAGGTGGAAATCGGGTCTCTTGTGGAAGATATTGTCGCGATCATACGTGAAAAGGCCGCTTCACGCAAAATAGAAATCAAGGTTTTTCCGCCAGAAAAACCAGTTGCTGTACCCGCAGACAGGGAGGCTCTTAATAAGGTTCTTTTGAATCTTGCAGGTAATGCCATAGATGCAATGCCTGGAGGTGGAACGCTTTCTTTTCGCTGGGAAAAAGACCTTGCTTCCCCTTATGTAAACATCCAGATTGAAGATACTGGATTTGGTATACCTAAAAGAAATCTCAAGAAGCTTTTTGAACCGTTTTTTTCCACAAAAGGAGCAAAGGGCACTGGACTCGGGCTTCCTATTGCCAAAAAAATTATTGAGGAACATTCTGGTTGGATTAATGTTTCCTCTACAGTTGGAAAAGGGACAACATTCACCATTCGCCTTCCTTTAGAAAAAGAAAGAAAAACCTTATAAAAACCTTTGTTGCTCTTTGAATTTCAAATCAGGTCCCAATAGTTCAGGTCATTTGTCACTAACCTGACTCGCGGTATAATAATCTGATGCATCTTTCTATCAGGAGGGTTAGCCTAACGGTAAGGCAGTGGACTTGAAATCCGATTTTACTATTTTTTGCAAATTCTTGAAAATCAACGAAATCCATTGATACGACTAAGCTCTCGCATTGTTTCTGCTTTAGGTTCTGTCCTGCCATTTTATGCCATTTTAGACCTCTCATGGACACTATTTGGACACCAGAATTTTTAAGTTTCTTTGGTTATGATCCGGGAATTGTTTTCCGCGAAAATACAAACTTTTGACTTACAGTAAATAATAGTCCAAAATATAGAAAAAGAAGAAATAAATTATTGAAATTGAAATTGATATGAAGAAGAATAATCTGGAGAAAATGAAGAAGAGGTTGCTGGAGGTTTTGAAAGAAAAAGCTCTGGTTATCGGCGAAAGACGTTTGTCTTCGGGTAGGGTTAGCAGTTATTATGTGGATGGTAAACTTGTCACCCTTGACCCCGAAGGAATATATCTGGTCAGCAAAATTATTCTTGACATGTTGATTCCAGCCGGAATAAACGCTATTGGCGGATTGACAATCGGAGCCGATCCTATTTCCTCAGCAGTTTCTTTATTAAGTTATCTTGAAAAAATCCCTATCAAGGCTTTCATTGTTAGAACCAACAGAAAAGAGCACGGTATGGGGAAATATATAGAAGGACATTTGGAAAAAGGATGGCGGGTAGCGATAGTAGATGATGTGGTAACAACTGGCGGTTCTGTTTTGAAAGCTATTGAAGCCGTGGAAGAAGTTGGAGCAATTGTTGAAAAAATTATTGCTGTGGTAGATAGACAAGAGGGAGCAAAAGAAGCCTTGCGGAAAAAAGGATATATTTTGGAGTCAATCTTTACCAAAAACGACTTAGAGGTGGAAAACGGAACTTACTCTTCTCAGAGATAAGATTAAAAAGGGCTTTTACGTTGAGAACTTTAAGGACCTCATAGAAATCTGTTCAACCCTACAAAACCAATACAGTAAAGATGTTATTGTGTTATTTGTATTGAAAAGTATTTTCTCTGTTCTGTTAAATAAATGGGAAGGTGTTCCAATAGAAGCAGAATCCGTGTCTTTGATGGAATCAGAGCTCGTTCCAACGATGGATAGAATACTCTCTTTAATAGAAGAAAATGGACAAAACAAAGACGCTTTGTACAGAGAATTAAACAGGCTGGTTCTTATTTTTGGAGAAATGAATTTTTAATACCCTTTTTTTGATGGCTAAAACGGAAAACTTCACCTTTCATCAGTTTCTCAGAATTCCTTATTTTTTCCATTCAACTGGACGCTTTTTGGACACTGACCAACACGGTCATAGGTTTGATTTCGTTTTGAGGGCAGTATAAAATATATAATAGGTAATTATAAATTCTGACTTGCTAGATGAGCATTATCTGAAAAAAGTATAAGAATTAGATAGGCGATAGAGGTTCTCTTGAAAAATTCATGAAAATATGATACTTTGGACAAGGGGTATTCTGGACTCTTTTACTGAAATGGATTTAATTTTCAAGGGATGCCCAATTGAGTACAATAAGTACAGAAGAAATTCGCACTGACGGATAATAATGGATAAAGCCCCGTAAATTTAAGGCGCAGGTTTATGACCTGCTTTTTAGGTCCGGTAGGGGATAGATCGCTTAAAAGAGAAGCGAAATTTAAGCTTCCTTGTCCTATGATAAAGAGAAAAAGGGATAAGTTTGTCTCTCACCAAAACAGTCTTTGTCCCGGCTGTCATAAAAATGAATGTTTTTTGAGAATTACAGATGGAAGGATTATTATAAATTTATAAATCGTTTTTGTTTTTGACATCAAAAGAAATATAATATAAAATCCTTCTGGAATACATTCGATAGCAAAGGAGTAGAGCGGCGAGATGATGAGGTATGCTAAGACTGCATAATTTTTGAATATTTGTCATGGCCGGTAGAAATGTTATAATTACGAGCATATGACGCAAAAGAGAATATGACAATGAAAAAAATAGTCATAAAACTGGATAACGGCAGAAGAAATTATGATATTTTAATAGAGAGAAATCTTCTGGGTAAAATCGGTGAATTGGTGAAATCCAGAAAACTGGGGAGTGATATTTTTATTATTACCGATTCAAAGGTAGCTTCTATCTATCTGGACAAGGTTATTAAGAATTTCAAGCATAGCGGTTTTGTTTCTGTCTCATCCGGAATAATTCCGGAAGGAGAGGAAAATAAATCGTGGAAGAACTATGAAATATTATTACGAAAACTGCATGAATTTGATAAAAATCTTAATAAGAATATCGTAGTGGTGTGCTTGGGAGGGGGTGTCGTTGGAGATATTGGAGGATTTGTTGCAGGCACATACAAAAGAGGCGTTAACTTTGTTCAGGTTCCGACCACGCTATTGGGCCAGGTGGATTGTGGAATCGGAGGTAAGGTCGGGGTAAATTTAGATCAAGCAAAGAATATAGTTGGAATGTTTTATCAACCGCGTCTTGTAGTTGTTGATCCGATTACGTTGAAGACCCTGGACAAAAGAGAATTACGGTCAGGACTTGCAGAAGTAATTAAATATGGGATTATTAAAGATCCTTCTTTATTAGATTTATTGGAAAGACATACGAAAGACATCCTTTCTCTTTCTGATATGAATCTAGTTGAGAAAATAATACAAATTTCATTGACTATAAAAAGCAAGATAGTGGAACAAGATGAGAGAGATGAAAAAGATATAAGGATTGTTCTTAATTTAGGGCATACTATTGGACACGCTATTGAGGCGGCCTCTAAATATAAAGTTTACAAACATGGTGAAGCTTTAAGCATAGGAATTATGGCGGCGTTTGGACTTTCCAATAGATTAAACATTTTAAAAGACCAGAATCTTCCGAAAAGGATAGAAAATCTACTAGAAATTATTGGATTGCCATTGAAGAAAAATGGAGCTTGCAAAGACGATGCCATTATGGAATCCATGAAATATGATAAAAAGTTTCAAAATGGGAAAAACAGGTTTGTTCTCCCTGTCAGAGCGGGAAAGACAAAAGTGGAAATGGGAATTGAGAATAAAGTCATTAAAGACATCCTCGAACGAGAAATCGCTACAGGAAAATCTTCCAAAAAATCTTTAGGATTGTGTCATAGGGTATAATTGTTTGCTTTTTTCTTTTTTTATCGTTTTTTCGTATGAATAATCTTTCTTAGAATGGATAAAAAAGAATTAATCGGCCAAATACAAAAGACCAGAAATTCGAAAGTGATAGTATATATCACTGGGGATAGACATCCTATCGGTTCAATGATAGCTGAAGATGCTGTAAGGCCACTCTATGAACATCTGCTTTCTACTATCGGGAACAACCAGAGGATAGATTTATTTCTCTATAGTAGGGGTGGGGATGTAAGTGTTCCGTGGCGTATAGTTTCCATGTTTAGAGAATTTTGCGACGAATTTTCGATTTTGGTACCTTACAAGGCACATAGTGCTGCTACGTTGATTTCTTTGGGCGCAGACAAGATAATTATGGGAAAGAAATCTGAATTAAGCCCGATAGACCCGACATTAAAAAAGATTAGTATGGGTGAAACGGCGGGCACACCTAAAGAAATCAGCGTTGAAGATGTTAATTCATATATTTCCTTTATAAGAGAGCGGGCTAATATAAATGACCAATCGGCATTGGCAGAAATGGTTTCTATACTTGCTAACAATCTTGCTCCTCTTACTTTGGGTAGTGTGAACAGACAGAATTCACATATTAGACTGGTAGCCAGAAAATTGCTAACTTCTCGAAAAGAGAAACTGGACGAAGCAAAGATCAATTCAATTATAGAGACTTTGACCGAAAAGATTTATTCTCACGGTCATGCCATCGGCAGAAGAGAAGCTCAGGAGATCGGGTTACCAATTGTCCTGCCGGAAGAGCCATTGGAAAATTTTTTATGGAATCTTTATTTGGAATACGAAAAGGTTTTGAAACTTACCGAACCTTTAGATCCCATGGTCGTTCTGAAGGGAAAAGAAGAAGAACATCTAGAACAAATCCCTCTTGCTGTTATAGAAAGCGAAAACAGAACTGATATGTTTTCCGTAAGTATTGATTTCAAAAGAAAGAGGCAGGTTCCATCTAATCTACAAATTAATCTAAATTTGGGTTTGAATTTACCTGCTGGAATTAAACCCGAAGAGGTCCCGCCGCAAATTCAACAAATTTTGCAGCAATTGGTCAGTCAAGTGGCAAAAGATGTCCCTAAATTCGTCCAGCAGGAAATCGCAAGACAATCTCCTGAAATTGGATTGGATATAAGAATGTACGGGGGCAATTGGCGAGAATGTAAAAAGGAGGGAAAAATATGAAAGAGCAACAAGCAAAATTTAACATAAATTTAAAAATTTTACCTTTTGCACAGGTTTCTGTTGAAATAAAAAATTTCGTTAATGAAAAGAGAGGAAAATCAGGAAGTCCTTTTGTTTATTCAGAGATTAAAACAACCAATCCAGATGTAATTGAAATCACTTCCGACGGGACAGATTACGGGATTCCTAAAACTACCGCAAATTTTTAGGACAGGAAGAAATTTTCAGATATGTCCTTCTATGTTTACAGTTCACTTTTCATCAGAAAAGTGAAGTTTTATTTTCAATCCTAAGTTGTCCTAAACCTTCTGTTTTCCTACCAAATCTGTTAATCTTCTAAAATAATCTCTGTTGGAATTTATGCTGTAAAATATTTTATCCTATCTTGAATTTTTGTCAAATTTTTTACAAACCCGCAGTTTTCCTACATTTCTATGTTTTTCCTCAAATTCAAAAAGTTCATCAAACTGATGAAACATGAACTTTCAGGCGCTGCAACAAAGAAAAATCGGTTCTCCTGGGTTCTTGATGAAACAAAATATCTCAATCTGGCAAAGGTTAAGAAACTTAAGAAGTTCTGCGAAAGAGCAAAGGAATCAGCATTAAAGAGAAATCAGATTATCCCTGTTAGGAACTGGTTCATGATAGAACTCGGACTTTTCGCGGGATTGCGGGTAAACGAAATGGTCAATCTCAGAACAAACGACCTGCACCTCAACGACAATCAATCTTCCTTAATAGTCAAAGAAGGGAAAGGCGCCAAATCCCGCACTGTCTTTTTCCCTGAGACATTCAAAAAAGAATGTCTTTTTTATTTGGAATGGAAAAATAAACACCTTCCGGGTCAATATCTTTTTTCCAATTCAAGAGGAGAGAAACTCTCCAAGCGGACATTGCAGAAGTCCTTTAAGAAATGTATGAAATCAGTCGGGTTGGAAAG
>Ga0315298_1010846_pt1 | contig 10862 bp, 8 predicted proteins | sample WHS_1_MG_FD_203077 | JGI IMG/M metagenome (GOLD analysis project Ga0315298, IMG submission 203077) | Extremophilic microbial mat communities from Washburn Hot Springs, YNP, Wyoming, USA - WHS_1_MG | ecosystem: Environmental > Aquatic > Thermal springs > Hot (42-90C) | place: USA: Wyoming...
AACCGCGCCCGCTGAGGAGCCCCCAATTCACGGAGCGGCCTCTCACATGATGCTCCGACCTCCCCGATTTCGGGAGAGCGTTTTCCAACACTCTCCGTGCGGTCTTTCTTGACATCGATCCAACTTTGTGCTACTGTCAACGCACTTCCATCGCATTGGTTCCCTGCGCATCAGGTTCATGGTAGTTCCCCGCGAAGCCCGGCCTGACAGCGTTCTTCATTAGCCTGCGTTGTTCGACGCCGAGCAACGATGCTCAACACTCGCTTTTGCGGGCGAGCGAAGAAGCTCCCCTTACACGCAGTTGTGTCCTCTGACGAGCAGTGTTGCCTGTTTCATGTGTTTGTTCCACAATCGGCCGAAAGCCTTGGGATGGCGGGCAAGAGCGCCGACCGCTGCCCCGATATGGCACGTGCATAAACAAACTAGTGGGAAAGGAGAAAAGATGGACTTCAACTACAGCCCGGAAGACGAGGCCTTCCGCAAAGAGGTTCGGGAATGGCTGGAGGAGAACCTACCCCAAGAGTGGCGGCGCGACCGGTACATGACCATGGCGGACCGGGACGAATGGGTTCAAGTCCAGCTCGCTTGGCAGAAGAAGCGGTACGAGAAGGGCTGGCTTGCCCCGACTTGGCCAAAGGAGTATGGTGGGGGCGGCCTCACCATGATGCAGACGGTGATCCTCGACGAGGAGTTTACGAGGGCCAACGCACCCCAGGCGGGGGTCGGCATGGGCCTGAGCCTTATCGGCCCCACAATTCTCGCCGTTGGTACCGAGGAACAGAAGCGACACTACATTCCGAGGATCCTGTCTGCTGAGGACATTTGGTGCCAGGGCTTCTCAGAGCCGAACGCCGGTTCTGATCTTGCCTCCCTGCAGTGCAAAGCCGTCGTGGATGGCGACGACTACGTGATCAATGGCCAGAAGACATGGTCCACCGGCGCGCACCGGGCCAACATGTGCTTCTTGCTGGTTCGCACCGACCCCAACGCAGTGCCAAAGCACCGCGGCATCACCTATCTGCTGGTGGACATGAGGAACACCCCGGGCATCGAGGTGCGTCCACTCAAGCAGATCACCGGCTCAGCCGAATTCAACGAAATCTTCTTCGATAACGTAAGGGTCCCTCGCTCCAATGTGCTGGGCCAGGAGAACCGCGGCTGGTACGTGGCCATGGCCACGCTCGGCTACGAGCGGTCCAGCACCAGCCAAGGGATCATTTTCAAGCGGTCCCTAGAGGAGTTGACCAAGTTGGCGGCCAAGAAGATGCGCAACGGCCGGCCAGCGATCGAGGATCCGTCCATCCGCGAACTGCTGGCCCAGTGCGCGGCAGAGATCCAGGTCGTTGTCCTTAATGGTTATCGCCTCCTCACCAACCGGATCAAGGGACAGGTTCCCGGCCCAGAGGCACAAATGACCAAGGTGTTCTGGAGCGAGATGAACGAGCGCATGGCCAACCTCGCGCTCGAGATCCTCGGACCAGAGGCGACGCTTCAGGACGACGACGAGGACATCCGACGCTGGCAGATGACCTTCTTGTCCGTCAAGGCCTCCACGATTTCGATGGGGACCTCGGAGATCATCAGGAACATAATTGGTGAGAGAATTCTAGGATTGCCGAGATAACGAAATGCTGGATGATGAATGTGAACAACCAGTTCATCATTCATGTTTCTGAATTCATCATAACAAGGAGAGGATAGATGGAATTCGGCTTGAACGAGCAGCAAGAGATGCTCAAGAAGACCGCCCGTGACTTCTTCCAGGACAAGCTGCCCAGGACCCTCGTCCGCACCCTGATGTGGGAAGACCCCAAGGGCTACTCACCCGAACTCTGGAAGGAGATGGCCGAACTCGGCTGGATGGGCATCATGTTCCCTGAGGAGTACGAAGGATTTGGGGGAGACTTCATCGACCTGACAGTAATCCTCGAAGAAATGGGGCGCGCCCTCCTCACCGGCCCCTTTATCCCAACAGTGGTTTTCGGTGGCACGGCGGTCTTGAATGCCGGCACTGCAGAGCAGAAGAAGGCCATCCTTCCTGCTATTGCCAGCGGCAACCTGATCATGACCTTCGCTCTTCAGGACTCCGCCGACCGCTTCGACGCTGCCGGTGTTACAACCAGCGCCACGGCCGATGCTGATGGCTACGTGATCAAGGGCACGAAGCGCTTGGTCCCAGAAGCCCATGTCGCCGACAAGATCATCTGCGTCGCAAGGACAGGGAGCGGATCGAAGCCCGAGGAGGGCATCACGCTATTCATCGTCGACGCCAAGAGCCCGGGCGTCAACATCAAGGAGCACATCACCTTCGACGGCAAGCGGCTCTGCGACGTCAATTTCGAATCTGTGAAGGTCTCCAAAGCCGATGTTCTTGGCCCCGTCGGTCAAGGCTGGCCGATCTTGGAGAAGGCGCTGCAATATACCATCGTGGCGATGTGTGCCGACGCCGTGGGCGGGTGCCAGATGGTGATGGAGATGTCGTCCCAATACGCCAAGGAAAGAATCCAATTCGACCGGCCTATCGGCACCTTCCAGGCGGTCAAGCACAAGTGCGCAAATATGTTCATCGACGTAGAGGCCATTCGTCCGCTCACCTACTGGGCGGCATGGGCGGTCGACACCGGGGCGGCTGAGGCGCCGGTAGCAGTCTCCATGGCCAAGGCCTACTGCAACGATGCCTACCGGAGGATCACGGCCGACGGCATTCAGGTGCACGGTGGCATCGGGTTCACCTGGGAGCATGACATGCATCTGTTCCACAAGCGAGCCAAGACCATGGAGTTGAACTACGGCGATTCTCACTACCACCGGGCGATTGTCGCTGACGACCTGGCGCGATCGGTCGCGACCGCTTAAGCGCTAGAGCCTAACACAAGGGAAGGGACAGATCCACGAGGGCGGACAAGCGATGTCCGCCCTCTTCGTGTCGCCATCTGTTTCTCCTGCGGTTGTCGCGTTGCCGCCGATGGATATCGCTAGCCGTTGGATCGGAGCCGCGGGTCGAGAAGGTCGCGTAGGGCATCGCCTAGCATGTTGAAACCGAAGATCGCCATGCTCAGGGCGATGCCGGGAAAGACTGCCATCCATGGTGCTACGAGCATGTAGCGGCGGCCAGAACCGCTGAGCATCCCTCCCCAACTTGGCGCTGGTGGTGGCACCCCATAGCCAAGGAAGCTCAGCGAGGCCTCCGCCATGATCGCCCCTCCCAGTCCCAGCGTCGCCACAATGATGATCGGCGCCATCACGTTTGGCAGCATGTAGTGCAACAGGATGCGCAAGTCACCAGCCCCAATGCAGCGGGCGGCCTCCACGTAGAGGTTGGCCTTCACCGACATGGTAGCCCCCCGGATGATGCGCGAGTTACCCGCGAGCATGCCTACAGACAAGGCAATGATCACGTTGTTCATCCCCGGACCAAGCACCGCCATGATCGTAAGCATAATGATCAGCCAGGGGAAGGCCATGATCGCGTCCACGAAACGTTGCACGATGGAATCGAGGAGGCCACCATAGTAGCCAGTGACGATCCCGATGATCACCGCACAGGTAGTGCCAAGGGCTACGGCGCCGAAGCCAATGTACAGGGAGATACGCGCTCCCCAGACGATGCGACTGAACATATCGCGGCCGAAGTTGTCTGTGCCGAGCCAATGGTGGGCATCAGGAGGCTTCAATTTCTGTGGAATATCGTTCACGATGGGGTCATACTGGGTGACGACCGGGGCCAGCAAGGCTGCGAGCATCACTAGGAGGATGAGAATGCCGCCGAAAGTGCCTAGGGGCTTTTCCTTCCAGAGCCTCACCCAGACGTCGACGTACCATGGCAACTGGCGCCCGAGTGAGACCTTTTCGGCGGCAGCCAGTGTCGCCACCTGTTCAGCCATAATTGCCTCCTCGCATTTGCCGTTATCGGCTATCCATTAAACACACCGACGTCGTGCGGGCCGGTCCCTGATAACCGACAACCACGTGGTCAACGGTAGCGGATGCGCGGGTCAAGATAGGTATAGGTCACATCTACCAGCAAGTTCATGCAGACGATCGCTGTGGCGATGACGAGGTTGACCCCTTGGACGACCGGATAGTCCCGCCAGTTGATCGCGTCGATTAGAAGCCGTCCCATCCCCGGTAGGTTGAAGATCGACTCCATGATCACCGTGCCACCGAGGAGGAGCGAAAGCTGCATGCCGAGGATGGTGACCACCGGGATCATGGCGTTCTTGAGGGCATGCCTGACGATCACGGCTCTTTCCCGCATGCCCTTTGCCCAGGCGGTGCGGATGTAGTCTTGCCTCAGTACCTCCAGCATCATCGCCCGTGTCATTCTCATCACGCTGGCGGACATGGCGATACCCATGATCACCGCCGGCAGGATGAACAACTGAAGGTTAGCCAGCGGGTCCTTCAGGAATGGCTGGTACTTCATCGGAGGTGACCAGTTGAAGTAGGCCGCGGGTAGCACTAGGATGATCGTGGCGATCCAGAAGCCAGGGATCGATAGACCGCCGATGGCAAGGCTACGGCCAAGGTAGTCGGGCCAGGTATCCTGACGGATCGCCGAAGCCACGCCAATGGGGATGGCAATGCACAGGGAGACACCGATCGCTAGGATCCCCAATTCTACACTGACCGGGACCCGTAACGACAACTCCTCTGTCACCGCGCGCTTTGACCACAGCGAGGTTCCTAGATCACCACGGAGGACGTTGCTCATGTATTTGATGTATTGCTCATGCCAAGGCTTGTCCAGCCCCAGCATGTGCTTCACCGCTTCCACATCCGCTCCATATCCCTGCTCGCTGACCATTAGCGTGGCCACGTCGCCCGGTATTAGACGCACTACCGAGAACACCGCCAGCGTGACGATCAGTAGTGTGGGGAAGATGAGCAGCACTCTGCGTATGACATATTGAGTCATTGCTGCCTCCTTGCCTGGCTCCTTACTTCGGCTAGCAGGGGCGAGGAGGCCTCGCCCCTGCTCTTTCTCACTCCGAGAGCCAAAGCTCCGTCGCGTAGTAACCCTGATAGTTGTTCCAGACAGGGAGGAAGTTCCTAAGGCTTGGCTTGCCGAACGTCGAATACTTAACCACGAATAGAGGGGCCATCGGTGCCTCGTCCTGAATCATGTGCTCAATTTCCTGGATCGCTTTGATCCGCTTCTCCTTGTCCAGTACAATACCTTCTTGCTCCGCGATCTTCTGCTGGAGTTCCTTGTTGCCCCAGCGATAGAACGTCGCAGCTGAGCCGTAGTAAGGTGCCAGATAATCAGTCGGCTCCTCGCTGCCTGTCATGTTGTGCATGTTTAGATTGTAGTTGTACGCGTACACGACGTTGTAGTATTGAGCGACCTCGATTGGCTTGATCTCGGCGTCGATTCCAATCTTGGCTAACTGGCCCTTCGCTACCTGTGAACAGTCTACGGTGTACCACATGTTTGGGCAGATGATATCTGTCTTGAAGCCGTTGGGGAAGCCGGCCTCAGCCATCAGTTGCTTGGCCTTGGGGATGTCCTGCTTGATCTGATCTGACTCGGGTAGCGCCCAAGGCTGGCGGTCGGGTGCGATCATGCCTACGCACTGAACACCACGGCCACCGTAGACCACGTCGATGTACTCCTGCTTGTTGATCGCGCGCAGGATAGCCTGCCGCACTTTCTTGTTGTCGAAGGGCGCTTTTTGTGGAATCTTGTCGTCATAGGGTGGTGTGCGGAAGATGAATGGGTTGGTGCTAACTCCTTCGATGATTTGATAGTCTGGCTTGGCTTTCTTCACCCGCTCAATGTCCACGCTATCAATGGTCGCGTAATCAAGCTCGCCGCCAAGGAGCATTGTCGTCACGGTGGAAGGGTCTGCAATGAACCGCGTAACGTGCTCGTCCAGATAGGGGAGGCCCTTCTTGAAGTAGTCCGGGTTCCGTTTCACGACAAGCTCGACATTGGGCGTGTGAGATTTCAGCATGAATCCACCGGTGCCGATCATCGTCTCGGACTTGGTCAGCTCGCCCCATTTGTCCACCGCCTCGCGGGCGACAATCTTTGACCATGGGCTGCCAATGTAGGCCATGAACGGAGCGTAGGGCTTGTTCATGGTGAACCTGACGGTGTACTTGTCCACGGCATCAATCTTCGCAATGCGGCCAAGGAAGTAGTATGCATGCTGGAACTTACCAGGCTGATTGGTAGACATCCGCTCGATACTGAACTTGACATCCTCGGCCGTAAGTTCTCGACCGTTGACTGGTGGGATATTGTGCCATTTCACGCCCTGGTTTAGCTTGAAGATGTAGGTCACCTCATCTGGCTGTTCGTAGGACTGGGCCAGGTCCGGGACCAACTCCGTGCTGTCCCGGTTCCAGATCATCAAGCCGCTGTAAATCTTCGTGATGTGAATAGAAGCCTGGGTTTGGGTCTCGAGATGGGGGTCAAACCCGCGGGCATCGGCATCCGCCCTGACGGTAACCGTTCCGCCTTGCTTCGGTTGATTGCTGGGCGTTGGCTCACCCTTCGTCTCCTGACTTCCGCCGCAGCCAAGCGCCGAGCCGGCCCATAGCCCAATGCCTGTTGCCAAGCCGGCTTGCATGAGTGTCCTCCGTGACAACCTTCGTCGCATGATACTAGCCCAGTACTCGCTTTCGCTCATGGAAGTCCTCCTTACTCCTCGTTGTGATCTTGCCTCATCTCTAGTACCGCGATGTTCAACCCACTGCAATGCAGGATCAAGGCGGGCGACGTGCCGGATCTCCCACCGCCTGCCTTGAGTACACATCGACGCACCAATGACCATTGGGCGGCACTGCCTAGCACTCGCCCTTGCCTACTCGCCACAAGAGCTTCCTCTCGGGGTCTGGTTCCGTTCCTCAACTGAGAGTAATCAATAGCGCAGCCACCCATTACCTTTCAAACGCCGCTAACCTGCTTTGATGGCTAAGAGTCAATGGTCAATGGCTGATTGCTACTGCGTAGCGTCAAGGTCGCTTTCAATAAGTTCAGGACTACTTCAGGCTTCCTCTAGCGACCTTGCTAGTTGGGGACATTGCCTGGGGACACGGGGGTTCTCTGTCCAACCGGTTCAATGCTAGGGACCGGCCACCTTGTCTCTTGGTCTCTGTTCTGGTTCGACCCGCTTCACGAGGATGAGTTTCAAATTCAGATCGTGCAGCCGGCGGAGAACGCCGTGCAAGGCCGCCTGATCGACGATCTGACCGTGGAGGACAGTAGTGCCATTTGGTTCTTCATCAGCGGTCAGGCCCTCGAACCAATAAGACCACATATCGCGCGGCAGACGGTTCTCAACACGGATCTCATAGAACTCAGGTCTGTCCATCACCCCGCCATTTCGAGTTCGGTGGTTACGGCAACAGTATAGTGAACCATGGGCTGGGTCGCATCACCTGCAAGGGGCGATTATTGGGGTGATCTTGAACGTTCAAATGGGGTGATGAGGGGGTAGTTATGGGATTTTGGGTGTTGCTGCACTTACAGGAGCTTCAGATCTCTCGCTCTGGCAGCGGCTTCTTTGGCGCTATGGGCATTGAGCTTGCCATAGATGTTCTTCAAGTGGGTTTTCACTGTGTTAAGGCTGACGACCAACTCGCGTGCAATTTCGGGAGTCGAGCGGCCAGCGGCAATAAGTTGCAACACTTGGAACTCGCGGTCGCTAAGTGGCTTAGTTTCCCCTTGGTCGATGGTTGTTTCAAGAATGTCGCCTTGATGCTCTAGGGCAGATCGCTGGAAAGCGAGCAGCAAACTGCGCACATAGGGTTGCGAGAGGCTGTGGCCGGTCGTGGTCCGGTGCCATATGTCAGATTGGAGTAGGCGGCACAAGAGCGCGGCAACCGGAGCCCCTCTATCGACGAAGGTGCGTACGTAGCCCTCTGGCTGGGCTAGCAGCAGCGCTTGCTCCAGCGGTACCATTGCTTCGTCCGTAGCGCCCCTTGCTTGGATGGCCACAGCTTGAAGCACGAGGATCTTCACCACACTTCCCACGCGGCCTGCAGCTTCGGCCGCCTGCCGCAACCGCTCCAGCAATCCCAGCGCGCTGACGGCGTCGGCCTTAGCAATCAGCGTCTGCGCTAACACCATATGCTCAGTTTCGTGCTTGTAGCTTGGCTGATCGTCGGCGCGCAGTCCCGACTCGCGCGCCCAGCGGAGCGCGGCATCGATATTTCCCTGCATCAGCCATAGCCGCGCCCGGAAGGCCATCAGGCGGGGAATCTCCCGGCGATTGTCGTGAAGGTTTGCAAGCTGCAAGGTCTGCCGGTTGATTTCGAGAGCGCCGTCTACGTCTCCTTCGGCCTGCTTCACCCGGGCCAAGAGGGTGTAACCAGCTAACAAAAGGAGCGGGACGCCGACGTCTTCGCTTTGCCGAATGCTCTTGTTGGCATAGTGGAGGGCGCTAGGCAGGTCGTTCCATTCGTAGTGCAAGCGTCCGAGGCCGAGATGGGGCCAGCCCGAGTACAGGAACCTGTCTGTGACTTGCTCCGATACAAGACGAAGTGCCTGACCATAGATCTTTGCTGAGTCGTGGAGGTGCCCTCGCATCCTCTGCGCGCTGGCTAGATTGCATAAGGAACTGACAGCGCCCGAGATCTCGCCGGCGGTTTGCGCTGCCGCGCCAGCCTTTGCGAAGGCTTCACTGGCCCGCACAATGTCTCCACTCCACCAATAGGCGGTGCCGAGATTTACCATGATCCTAGCACCTAGTCCCCTTTCGAGGCCGGAAGCACGCTCGAGGGCCTGCTGGCCAAGATGGATCGCACGACGCCAATCCCCCCGGAAACTGGCGATCTGGATGCGCAGGGCGAGCACCTCGTCCGTAATCTGTTGCGCACCGGCCGATGGTGACTCGGGCACGATCGCAACGGAGGGGTTGCCGTCTGTCGCGAGGTTGCTTTCAGCCTGTTTCAGGCGCGCTTCGGCGGCGTCCAAGTCGGATGTAGAAGCCAAGGCCCAGGCGTGGAGCAGACACAGACGAGGCCTGCGACACAGAAGCTCTTCTGGCAGCGATCTCAGCCATGTGAAGATGGTGGCCATCTCGCCACGCCTTCGCAACTGGGGGCCTCCCTGCTCCATCAGATCGGCAGCTAAGGCATAGTCCTTCGCCGCCAAGGCGTGGCTCACTGCCTCGTCGGGCAGGTCGTGCCTGGCATACCAGGCGCAGGCTCGGCGGTGCAGTTCAACGATCTCCTCTGGTTGGCTCTGGTGCAGGCGGCCGCGGAGGAAATCGGCGAATAGGCGGTGGTAGCGATACCAGTGCCGCTCTCCATCTAACGGCACCGTGAACAGGTTAGCCCTTTCTAGCGTCTCTAGCATGGCCTGGCCCTCAGGTTGGCCGGTGACAGCCTCACACAATGGCGCGCTCAAACGGTCAAGAACCGAGGTCTGCAATAGGAAACTTTGCACCGCCTCAGACTGGCGCCATAGAACTTCTTCCGTTAGATAGTCGATGATGTGCCGATGCTCTCCGGCAAAGGCTTTGATGAAGGCGGCCTTGTCCTGTCGCCCCCTCAGGGATAGTGCCGCCACCTGCAGCCCAACGGCCCATCCTTCGGTCCGCTCGTCTAGAGTGGCTACTTCTTCGAGCGACAGATCCAGCTTCATCACCTGGTTAAGGAAAGTGTCTGCCTCTTCGCGGGTGAAGCCGAGATCGGCGGACCGTAACTCCATCATCTGACCCTTGCCCCGAAGCCGTGCCAGCGCGAGGGGCGGGTCAATGCGGGTGGCAATGACTAGGTGAACTTGGGGCGGCAGATGATCAAGGAGATAGTTCATTCCCCTATGGATCGCGGGAGACTCGATCGTGTGGTAATCGTCTAGGACTAGCGCGAATTCCACCGGCGCTGCGGCTAAAGCATTGATCAGGGGCGTGAGGGAGGACTCGACGGGAAACACCTCGGGGGACCGAATTAGGTCCAAAACAGACGCGGCAACACCCAGATGGACGCTTTGGAGCGCAGCGATGAAATAGGCCCAAAAGCGAGCCGGATCGTCGTCGGCGGGATCAAGGGAAATCCAGGCGACGGGACAGCTCCTAATGCCAATCCATTGGCTTAGCAGGGTTGTCTTGCCGGTTCCGGCCGGGGCTGAAATCAACGTGAGCTTGTGCTGGAGCACATCGTTTAGCCGCTCGGCCAGCCTGGGCCGCGACACGACGTTGCCCCGTGCCGGAGGAAGCAAGAGCTTGGTAGTCAGGAGAGGACTACGATATCCTTCATGCTTGCTAGCCGTCTGTGGCTCCACTTGAGGAAACGGCGATCTGGCAGGCGCTACCCTGCTGTCGCCGGGATCTCTCCCACTAGATGGAGGACAAGGAGCAGGAGATTCCCCGCTGGTACTCATCGCCGCCAGCGCCGCTGCGACCTGGTTGAGCCGTGTCAGAGTGAGAGCCTCGCTCTTACCGAGGTAGGCGCGGTGAACCTTCCCCAAACGTTTACGGTAGGCCCGCCAGTATCGTCCCCCGCGCTGAAACCGCTCTTTGCAGGCGGTGAATGTGCCGAGAGGGCTGACAAAGGAGAAGACAGTGGCTTGTTCTAGCCAGGTGAACCACGCTGGGGTCCCGATAGTGATAGACCGCTCTTCGTCCCCGTCGCGCCAGACCAGGCTGTCCTCTCGCGCGATGGGTGTCTTCCGTGACATCGCTGCGCCTCCAGCTGGGTTTCAGCAGTGAACCGTTGGGGGACTTGCACCATCGGACGCGCCTTATTCTAGCACCTGTTAGGAGACTTCGCAAGCTCTTGGCATTGAGAGTGTTGGAAAACGCTCTCCCGAAATCGGGGAGGTCGGAGCATCATGTGAGAGGCCGCTCCGTGAATTGGGGGCTCCTCAGCGGGCGCGGTTTGTAGTACATTTGCGGGTAGCAGGACGA
>Ga0315298_1010847_pt1 | contig 10861 bp, 7 predicted proteins | sample WHS_1_MG_FD_203077 | JGI IMG/M metagenome (GOLD analysis project Ga0315298, IMG submission 203077) | Extremophilic microbial mat communities from Washburn Hot Springs, YNP, Wyoming, USA - WHS_1_MG | ecosystem: Environmental > Aquatic > Thermal springs > Hot (42-90C) | place: USA: Wyoming...
GCAGCAAGAATCTCAAGGCGGTGGCCGTGCGCGGCCACACGCCGCCCGCCGTGAAGAACCCGCGGGGCGTGGGCGAGTTCGCCCGCTGGTACGCGGAGCAGGTCAACCTCCACCCGATCTCGAAGAGCCTGCGCGATTACGGCACGGCCGGCGGCCTGATCGGGCTAAATGTCAGCGGCATTCTGCCGACGCGCAATTTCACCCAAGGCGAGTTCGAGCACGCCGAGGACCTCTCGGGCGAGGCGATGAACAGCCGCATCCTCACCGGCCGCAAAGGCTGTTTTGCTTGCCCGGTGCAGTGCAAGCGCGTCGTCAAGGTGGACAGGCCGCAGCTTAAGGTCGACGAGCGCTACGGCGGCCCGGAGTACGAGACGCTCGGCTCGTTTGGTTCGCTCCTCGCGATCCGCGACCTCGAGGCGGTGGCCAAGGCCAACGAGCTCTGCAACCGCTATGGCATGGACACGATCTCGACCGGCGTGACGATCGCCTTCGTCATGGAGTGCTTCGAGCGCGGTATCCTCACGGCGAGCGATACCGGCGGTTTTGTCACGCGCTTCGGCGATGCCGAAGGCATGCTGAGGGCAGTTGAGATGATCGCGCGCCGCGAGGGCTTCGGCGCGGCGATGGCCGAGGGCACTAAGCGCCTCGCGGAGCGGATCGGCCGCGGCGCGGAGGCGCTGGCGATGCAGGTCAAGGGGCAGGAGCTGCCCATGCACGAGGGCCGCGGCAAAACCGCTATCGCTATGGGCTACGCACTCGCGGAGAAAGGCGCCGACCATCAGACAGTCCCGCACGATACCTACTTCAACAACCCGGCCGCGGCCACCCTCGCCACCGTCAAACCGCTCGGCATCCACCGCGCCATCGACGCGCGCGACCTCTCGCGCGACAAGGTACGCCTCTATTACTACACCGAGAGCCTCTGGAGCGCCTTCGCCGGCCTCGGCGTCTGCACATTCGGCTACGCGCCGCGCGGCATCGGCACGCTCGATCAGCTGGTGGACCTCGTGCGCGACGTCACCGGCTGGGACTTCAGCCTCTGGGAGCTGCAGAAGGCCGGCGAGCGGCTCGTCAATATGATCCGCGCCTACAACTGTCTGCTTGGCCGGACGACGGCCGACGATGTCCTGCCGGAGCGGCTCTACCAGCCGCTTGAGAACGGCGCCCTGCAGGGCGCGCGCATCGACCGCGCGGAGTTCACCGAAGCTCTGCGCCAGACGTACGCCGTCAAAGGCTGGGATCCGACCACCGGCGCGCCGCGACCGGAGAAACTGGCTGAGCTGGACCTCGGCTGGGTGGCGGATTTGCTGGCTGAGCGGCAGGTCGGCGCGAGGGATTGACAAGCCATATGGTGACAACTGCCGCACACCCGCTCGGGCGTGCGGCATAGACTGTCTGGGCCAGCAAACAACAGGAGGGTGATGGTCCGGATGGCTACATACGGCTTGCCCCTGCCGACGCGGTATTGTCTCGTCGCCGGCAGCGGCGAGGGTTATTCCTGCCTCAACGCTTTCGATGCGGCGCTGCTCGCCGCGGGGATCGGCAACATGAACCTGCTCAAGGTCAGCAGCATCCTGCCGGCCGGCGCGCGCCAGGTGAGCGAGATCTCCCTGCCGCCGGGATCGCTCGTCCCGACGGCCTACGCCGCCCTGACCAGCGACATTCCGGGCGAGGTCATCTCGGCCGCCGTGGCGGTCGGCCACGGCAGTCACGCCGAGTACGGCGTCATCATGGAGCTGTCCGGACGCCGGCCCGCCCGGGAGATCGAGGCGGAGATCCGGCGGATGGTCGAGGACGCGTTCGCCAAGCGGGGGCGGAAGCTCCTCGAAGTACAGGTGAAGTCCATCGAACACGTCGTCCGCAGGACCGGCTGCGCGTTCGCTGCGGTGGCGCTGCTCTACGATGAGGTGCTCTACGATCGGCACCATACGCCGACCTGTTCAGTGGGGCTGCGATCCGACCAGGACCAGGCCGCCGGCGATGAGCAGGGCGCCGCAGAATTGAACCAAGTTTAACCGCTCGCCGAGCGTGAGCGCGGAGCAGATGACTGTGATGAGGGGCGAAGTCGCCATGACGAGACTCGTCGTGGCGGCTCCGCCCCATTTCAGCGCCGCGAAGTAGGCGAGATCCCCGACCAGCGTGGCGAGGATGGCTTCGATGCCGATGAGCACGAGCGAACGCAGGGGGATGCCCTGCAGACGATGGAATCCCCGCGTGGCGGTCAGCCAGCCGAGGACGAAGCAGGTCGCGATGAGCGTCCGCGCGCACAGCCCGAGCAGCGGGTCGACCTTGCCCAGCCCGAGCTTGCCGAAGATCGGCGCGATCCCCCAGCAGACGGCGCCGAAGATGGCGGCGACGAATGCGAACATGGCGTCACCCCGAACAAGGATATTGCCGGTCCACCGGCCTTAGAACGCCGGCCTAACTCTTCGTGCCGCGCCGTATCACCCGTGGGCACGGCACGTACGTGTGAGTGCCGAAATTGCGTATGCGCGTTGTGCCGTCGGGGTAGGTGACCTCGACCCAGGTTTTCACCGTGACCCCGTCGGCGCCCGGAATGATTTCCTTTTCGACGCCGGTGGGCAGCTCTTGATCCGGGATGTAGCGCGTGCTATAGGGGTACCGTTTGAGCTCCTGATGGTGCCAGACGACCTGCGGCGCCGTGTGGCGGCTGTAGAACTCGACGCTCAGCCACTCATAGTCGCCGATCACCTCGGCCCAGATGAGGATCGGATCCTGGCTGTTGTTGCGGAAGATGAAGTCGCACTTGCCGGTTGCGACCGTGGCGTCCTGTCCCGGCGGGACGTAGGGCACGGTCATCGAGTGCGGACGGCGACTGATGATCTCCAGGTCGGCCAGGACGACGGCGTTGAACAGCGTCGTTGCCATCTGGCAGACGCCGCCGCCCTCGGCCTTGACGATCTTGTTGCCGACGTACATCGGCCCGAGGCCGTATCCTCTTTTCTTTGTGTAGGGACCGAGCCTGGCGTTCTGCGAGAAAGTCTCGCCGGGTTGAAGGACGGTGCCCTTGAGGAGCCGGGCCGCCACGGCGAGGTTTTCGGCCTCTCCCGGGAGGCGCCAGGAGAGGCTGGTCCGAAAGGCGGCGAGCAGCGCGGGCGTATTGTACTGATCGATGAGGCGCTGCAGCTCCGGCGGCCGGACGGGCGGCGGGGGCTGTAACGCCGACGGCTCCGCCGGCTGCGCGCCGCCGTTTTGACGCGCCTCGGGCTGGTTGAGGAGGCGCTGGATGATTCTCGGACCTGTCAAGAAAAGGGCGGCGAGCGACAGAACTGCTACCACCGCAAGCGCGGCGGCTGGCCGCCGCAGATGCTGCATGTTCGGACCCCCTGTTCCACAGGGTAAGTGTACGCTGCAGGGCGGGCTGTTAGGCACAGTGGTTTGTGTCCGGCAGCGGACGTGCGGCCGGACAGCCAGGGCCAAGGCGTTTCAGCCAAAATATGACAAGTACGTGCCGTTGACAGCAGGAAATGAGGGTAATATAATGGCCTTACCGAACATATGTTCGGAGCAAGACGGTGGAGCGAATCGCTATGCGCTGGGTGGCCTTTATTGAAATCGAAGGTTTTTTCGCTGCGGTGGAGCGGCGGGCGCGCGGAGGCGGCAGGCCAATTATCGTGCTGAAAGACGGACTCGTGCTCGACCGGTCGGCCGATGCCGCGGGGGCGCCGGTGGGCGCAACCCGGCGTCATGCTCTGCAGAACTGTCCGGATGCCGAATTTGTGCTCTACGATCCCGAAAGTTATCATGAAGCGGCTTACACTTTCTATGACCACTGTCTGTCGTTCACGCCGGGCATCGAGCCGGTACATGAGAACCAGGTTTTCCTCGAACTGGTCGGTGGTGAGGAGCAGCGCGCCTTGGCCCGCGCGCTGGCTGACAGCTTGGTGCCGCACTTCGGCCACGCCGTCAGGCTTGGGATGGCGGCCAATAAGCTGGTGGCGCGCATCGCCGCGATCTGGGACGGCGCGTCCGCCGCCGCTGGCGCTGTGACCTGTCGCACCGTGGCACCCGGCCGGGAGGCCGCCTTTCTCAGCGCGGTGCCGGTAGAGCTGCTCTGGCCGGCCTCTCCCAAGGTGCGCGAGCGCTTGGCGCGCCTTGGCCTGCGGACATGCGGCGATCTCGCGCGCGTGCCCGAGCGCGACCTGCTGCGGCAGTTCGGCGGTAGCGGTCGCGACCTGCTGGCGTGGGCGCATGGCCACTATTCTCAGGCGGTGCGCCGGCGCTATCCGCCGTCGGCCGAGGAATGCCGGCGCGCGTTCGCCGGCGGGCTGGTCGACCGCGCTCAACTCGACAGCGCGCTGGCCGCTGTCGCGGCTGAGCTGCAGCAGCGCGTCGCTGCGAAGGGCTGCGGCGCTCAGCGCCTGACGCTGACTCTTACGTTGATTGACGGGTCGGAGCTGAAAAGCGTGCGCGCGCTGCCGCGCCCCGAGAGCACGGCCGACGTGTTTGCGACAGTCCTCATCGGCAGCGCGCGCGAGTTTCCCATCGCAGCGCCGGTGAGCGAACTTGTTGTTACGGCGTCTGACCTGCGTCCGCTGATCGGTCGGCAGCTCTCCCTGCCGGATCTCTGCGATGTGCGGCGTCGCCTGGCTGACGAGGCGCTCGATCGCACGTTGACCGCGCTCGCCCACCGCTACCGGCGGGCTGTGGTCAGACCGGGAAGCGCGTTCGCTCCCAGCCGGCGGGAGCGGCTGCTCGCCCTGTTTGACCCCTATCGTTTCGCTGACGGAGGTGGGGGCTACGACTCGCATCATTGACCGTCCGATCGCCGTCGTGGTTGGTCCTGACGGGACGCCGCGGCAGTTCTCTTACCGCGGGCGCCAGCGCGTGCAGGCGATTGTCGACCGCTGGACCGAAGCGGGAGAGTGGTGGGACGGGGAAGGTGAGCGGACCGTCTATCGCGTCCTCAGCGAGCGGGGCAGCTTGTTCGAGCTTGAGCTGCGCGACGGCCAATGGCGCCTGTACCGGGAATACGACTGAGCTGCACTTTGGGTGATGTGCCCCACAAACGGCCGTGGCCAAGGCAACCCGGGCCAAACGAAACCGCCGCCAGCCTTGGGCTGACGGCGGGGCGGGGCAACGGGTATGCGAGCAAAGCGGACAGACGGGCGCAAGTGCTAGACAAGCAAAAAGGTCGCTCCGGCCGGGCGGTGGTCAGCGAAGATAGATCGGGTTGGTCAGCACCCAAGGACGGAGCGCCTGACCGCGACGCAGATGCGCCTCGAGCCGGTATGCGCCGCGATGCCGCGGTCGGTAGGTCAGCTCGTCGCCGTTGGTGGCCGCGACGACCTCGCCGGCGCGCAGCAGGCGCAGGCGCGCGGCCCCGGGGACGCAAGCCACGAACTCCGAGCCGGCGCCGAGCGCGCCTTCGTCGCCCATGAGCAGCGGCTCGCTGCCGCCGCGGCAAGCGAAGTCGACTTTCATCGACTCAGCGGCAAGCGGGGAGACGATGTAGACGTGCCCGGCGGCCAACGCCTGCAGCAGCAACTCGCGTCGCGTGGCAAGCGTCGCAGTGGCCCAATCGTCGGGCACCAGCAGATGATTATGCAGTACGCGAAAGGCCTCTTCCAGCGGCACCCCGTCGCAGGCGCCGCAGCCGGCCACTCCGACGACGCGCCGGTGCGCCGTCAGGTTGTCCCAGACGGCCAGCGTCGCCGGATCGGGGCCGCGCAGAGCGGCGGCGAGCGATGCCCGCTTGCTCGCCAGAGTCGGCTCATCAGCGTCGTCCGCAACATCCTGATGAAGGTTCCAGATTTCGATGCCAGCGAAGTCGGACTGCCACTCGCGCCAAGGGCGAGCCGAGTTCGGCCGCAGCGGCGTCCCGCGCGAGTGTGGATGGGCGGCGATGCAGAGGCCGCCTTTGGCGCGGACGCGCCCGGTGTATTCACCGGCCGGCGCATTGGCCGGCACCAATTCGTCGCAGCCGAGGATCAGGCAGTGATTAGCATTGGGACCAACTTCATAGCCGGCGAACAGCGACACCGGGCCATATTGTCCCTCATCGCCGGCAGTGCGTGCGCCGAGCGTGTTCCGATCCGTCAGGACGACAAAGTCCAGTCCGGAGGCGGCAGCGGCGGCGGTGATATCCGCTACCGAAGCCCTCACTTCCGGCGTATAAGTTGAATGCACATGCAGCGCGCCAGCGATGTCGAGCATCGACACACCTCCGAAGACGGACTTGGGCAGGCGTTCAGTGTAGTAATATGCCTATGCACCGGTTTTATCCATTGATGGAAAGAGACGAGACGGCTCAAGCCAACTCCGAACGAGGATTGAGACCTAAGACGGCGCACAGCCGGGGCAGCGCCTGCCCGGCGGGCGCTGCCAAGACAGCAGTGGCCGTCTGATCGTACATCGTCGGACCGAGATTGATCAGTACAACCGGATGCCCGTTGGCGAGGACGAGACCGGGCAATTGATTGGCCGGCCCAACCGTCAGCGACGAGCCGACGACGAGCATCAGGTCGGCGGCATCCGCCTCGGCAATCGCGTCCGCCACGGCCCGCTCCGGCAGATTTTCGTCGAACAGGACAACGTCGGGCTTGATCAGATCGCTGCAGTCCGCACAGCGCGGCAGCCGGCCGGCGGCCAACGCGTCATCGACGGCGACGATCGGGTAGAACTTCCCGCAGCGCGGGCAGGTCGCCTGGCGCAGGTTCCCGTGCAGTTCGATCACGCGCTGCGAGCCGGCCGCCTGATGCAAGCTGTCGATGTTCTGCGTGATGACGGCGCGGATCAGACCGGCGCGCTCGAGCGCCGCCAGAGCGCGGTGGGCGGCGTTTGGTCGCGCATTGCGCCAGGGGGCGAGGGTGTCGCGATAGAAGCGAAAGAAGCGCTCCGGATCGCTGTAAAACGCTCGCAGCGACAGAATCTCGGCTGGATTGGTCCCGCTCCAGAGGCCGGTCGGCGAGCGAAAATCCGGCAACCCCGATTCCGTGCTGATGCCTGCGCCGGTCATGACGACGGCCCGGCGCGAGCGGCGCAGCAACGCCGCCAGAGCATCCAGATCCATATCATTCCTCTCCCGATTGATGTCTCGCAGTTCGCAGTTCGGCTTCCGGCAGCCAACTCCTCCTTGGGCCGGAAGTCCGGGCGCAATCGAGGTGGGGGCGTTGTCGCAGTTTGTTCACCTGCATCTCCACTCGCAGTACTCTTTCCTCGATGGCGCCAGCGATCTCACCGACCTCGTCCGGGCGGCCGCGGAGCAGGGGATGCCAGCGATCGCCCTTACTGATCACGACAATGTGGCGGGAGCGGTGCGGCTGCAGCGGTTGTGCGAGCAGTACGGCCTGACCCCGATCCAAGGCGTCGAGGTGACGCTGGCCGGCGGCCATCATCTTGTGCTCCTGGCGCGGGACAGTGCCGGCTACGCCAACATCTGCCGCCTGCTCACGGCGTCGCACCTCGGCAGCAGCCGCGGCCGGCCGGCGCTGCCGCGGGCGGAACTGCCGAAGTACAGCGCCGGCGTGATCGCGCTCTCCGGCTGTCGCCGCGGCGAAATCCCGGAGCTGATCCTGCACGGGCGCTACGCCGAGGCGGAAGCGGCCGCCCGTTTCTACCGCGACGCGTTCGGCACCGATTCGTTCTACCTTGAACTCGAGGGAACGCCGCTGCCGGGAACGCAGCGTCTCAATGGCGCGCTGTACGAACTGGGGCGCAAGCTTGGCATCCCCGTTGTGGCTACGGGCAATGTCCATTATCTCCAGCGCGCGGATTTCCCCATCCACGACTTGCTCGTCTGCGCGCGGACCCTGACGCGCCTCAGCGATATCCACCCCGAGCGGCGCCTCAACGCCGAGAACTACTTCCGCACGGCGCAAGAGATGGCGACCATGTTCAGGGACATCCCGGAGGCCCTGGCGAACACGCTGGCCATCGCCGCCCAGTGCCGTCCGGCGCTGACGCTCGGGGCGCGGTTGCACCCTCGTTACAGTGATGAGCACGGCGAGCCGGCGGGGCAGGCGCTGCGGCGACTGGTCTTCGCCGGCGCGGAGCGGCGCTACGGCGAGATCACCGCCGCTGTCGCCGCCCGGCTCGAGCACGAGTTGGAAATCATCGGCCGGCTCGGCTACGAAGATTACTTCCTCCTCGTCTGGGACGTGGCGCGCTATGCCCGCGAACGCGGCATCCGCTACGCCGGCCGCGGCTCGGCGGCTGATTCGGCAGTGGCCTACTGCCTGTACATCACCGAAGTTGACGCCATCGCCCGTGGATTGCTGTTCGAACGCTTCATGAGCCTGGAGCGGGCTGAAAAACCGGACATCGACATCGATTTCGATGCCCGCTACCGCGATCAGGTGGCGGAGTACGTCTACCGGAAGTACGGCCGCGACCGGGTGGCCGCCGTCTGCACTTACAACACTTTTCGCGGCCGCTCGGCCCTGCGCGATTTCGGCAAGGCGATGGATTTCCCGCCCGCGGAGATCGACCGCATCGCCAAGCGGCTGCCGTACTACTTCTCCCGCGACATCCGGCGCGCGCTCGCCGAGGTGCCGGAGCTGCGCGACAGCGACATCCCGGTCTGGAAGTATGAACGGCTGCTCGCCGCCTGCGAGCGGGTGATCGGCTTCCCGCGCTACATCGGCACCCACCTCGGCGGGCTGGTCATCTCCCGCGACGAACTGACCAATGTGACGCCGCTCCAACTGGCTGCCAAAGGGGTGGTGATCAGCCAGTTCGACAAAGAGTTCGTCGAGGAGCTCGGCCTGATCAAGCTCGACCTGCTGTCGCTGCGCACCCTGAGCGCCGTCGACGTGGCCGTGAACAGCATCCGCGCCCGCGCGCCGGAATTCGCCTACGAGCGCATCCCGCTCGACGATCGCGCTACCTACCGGCTGCTCAACAGCGGGCAGACGGTCGGCGTCTTCCAGCTCGAGAGCCCGGCGCAGCGGGCGCTGCAGTCCCGGCTCGGCGCGCGCGGCTTCGAGGACATCGTCGCCAGCGTCGCCCTCATTCGTCCCGGGCCGATCAAGGGCAACATGGTCGAACCGTTCATCGACCGCCGCGCCGGCCGCGAGCCGGTGACCTACCTGCACCCCAAGCTCGCGCCGATCCTCGCCAAGACATACGGCGTCGTGCTCTTTCAGGAACAGGTGATCGAGATCGCGACCGCCGTGGCCGGCTTCACGCCCGGTGAGGCCGACCGCCTGCGGCGAGTGATGACGCACAGCCGCTCGCCGCGCGAGATGGAGGAGATCGGCCGCTTCTTCATCGACAAGGCGGTGGCCAACGGGATCGAGCGCACGGTGGCCGAGACGATCTTCTCTTACATTGTCGGCTACGCCAGCTACGGCTTCTGCGAGGCTCACGCCGCGGCATTCGCCAACACGGCTTTCAAGACCGCCTACCTGGTGCGGCACTACCCGGCCGAGTTCTTCGCTGCCGTCCTGTCGCAGCAGCCAATGGGCTACTACCCGGAGCACGTCATCTGCAGCGAAGTGATCCGGCGCGGCATCGCCATCCTGCCGCTCGACATCAACCGCAGCGGGCGCGCGTTCATCGTTGAGGATGTACCGCCCGGCAGCGCCGTCATCCCGGCCGGAGCGCGGCGGGGCATCCGCATTGCGCTGAAGCAGCTCAAGGGCATGACCGAAGCCGCTTTGGACGCCATCCTTGCGGCGCGGGCGGCCGGTCCCTTCGTATCCTTCGCCGACTTCTGCGCGCGCGTCGCCATCGACTGCGACCTCGCCGAACGGCTCATCCTGGCCGGCGCGTTCGACAGCCTGACGCCGAACCGCCGCGCCCTGATCTGGCAGTGCCGGCAGGTTTTGCAGGAGAGCCGCAGCCTGCGCGACAACGCGCTCGGGTTGCGACCGGCGGCGCCGGACGGCCCCGCGGCGGGCATGGACGCCGCGGGCAACGCGGGCGGGGCGGAGGCGACCGGCCTGCCGGATTTCGACCCGCGCGAGAAGTTCTGCCACGAGTATGATCTGCTCGGGATCAATGCCCGCGGGCATTTCATGCAATTCTTCCGCGAGCGTCTGCGGGCGCGCGGCTTCATCGACAGCGCGCAGGCGCGGCGAGCCGCGAGCGGCGACTGCGTCCGGGTGGCCGGACTGCTCGTCCGCCCGCACCGTCCGCCGACGAAAAGCGGCCGCATCGTCGTCTTCTTCAGCCTGGAAGACGAGCGCGGCCTGATCGATGTAACCGTCTTCGAGAGCGTCTACAACCGCTATGGGAAGTACATCTTCAGCGACCCGCCCGTGCCGCTCAAGGTGATGGGCAGGGTGGAGCGGCGCGGGCGAGGAGTCAGCGTCATCGCCAGCCGGATTGCTCCGCTGGATGCCGACGACGGCGGTCAGGCCTGAAGGGCGCCCACTGCCGGGTCGGCGAAGAAGCGCTGGATGAACCCGGCGCCCCAGCGGATGGTCGCCGGCACGAGGATTCCGGCGACGTACGGGAACGCCTCGCGGTATCCTTGGCGCCGTTTATCGACCAAGGGCATCAGTTCGCGCGACCTCACTGCCGCTTGGTCGATCCAGTCGTAAGTGCGCTCCGACGACGTCGCGTGCACACCGCCTGCGCAGAGGTGGCTCTTGTGCCAGGGGGCATAGTAGCCGCCGTTGGTTGCTACGTAGCGGCGCCAGTTCTCATTGTCGCGCAGCCAGTCTTCGTAGTCGCGGTGGCCGTGCGGGTCGCCGACCAAGTAGCCGATGCCAGATGCGTGGTGCGGGATGCCGCCGACATCGGCGATCAGATGGAGGCACCGTCCCAGGTCGATGCAGGCGGTCCGCCGGTCGCCGCGCCGCCACTCGCCGACCGCCCGCCGCTGGATGTCGGCCGCCGCCGCGGCGGCGCTGCAGGGCAGTCCGGCCAGGCCGCGGTGGGTGCAGGGGTCATG